>Ga0180215_1003749_pt1 | contig 14050 bp, 13 predicted proteins | sample eDN3rd37CBELigBY_FD_128871 | JGI IMG/M metagenome (GOLD analysis project Ga0180215, IMG submission 128871) | Enriched backyard soil microbial communities from Emeryville, California, USA - eDNA 3rd pass 37_C BE-Lig BY (version 2) (version 2) | ecosystem: Environmental > Terrestrial > Soil >...
GAAGATCGTTAGATAGAGGTCGTCCCATCCTTGCTGGCCTCCAATCCAGCAAGAATCTTGAATCAGAATACGCCTGATTTGAAAATCAAAATCCGATTCTGCCTAACCAGGAACCGCTCTAGAAGCCGATATCCCGCGAGGGACGAACGGCGCGGACGCCTAGAATGGCGTCCAGCCGTGGGTGCCCGCCACCGCGCCGAGAATGGTGAGGAGGCTGAGCAACAGCAGCACCCAATGCACCCGATGGAGCATGGCGAAGGCGGTCTCGGGCTGCCGGCGCGCCCATCGCGGAAAGACGCGATGCAGGATGAAGGGCTCGCCGATGAACAGCACGAAGGCAAACAGCAGCCAGACGATCACCATCGCATGCATCCACCAATAGGCTGCCGCCTCGAAGCGATCCCAGATGTCGAGCCGGATCAGCATGTAAAGGCCGCTGAGGCCGACCACGAGGACGGCCGTGCGGGCGATCCAGACGAAACGCTGCTCGATTGCCTGAAAGCCCTTCATCCGGTCGGGGCCGAGATCGCCGCTGCGAACCGCAGGCAGCACCACCACCGTCGCCATCGCAACGCCGCCGATCCAGATGACCACGCCAAGAACGTGGAGCGCGCGGGCGAAAATAACGTCATTCATGATGTTTTCCGGGCAAGCGCGTCGATAGCGGCGCTTTCACGACGTTACGTCGCATGCGCGCGCAGGAGGTTGCGCCAGCACAAAGCACTCGGGTTATTCCTCCGAAGCAGGTAACATGGTTCCATGACCATGATTGCCGTCGATCCTTGCCACGATCTGGCCGGTCTCGAGCTTCTCAGCGGCCTGACGGCGGATGCGTTGGAGGCGGCGGGGGCGGAGGCGCGATTTCGCCGGATTTCGCGCAACACCCGTATTTTCAATCAGGGCGATATGGAGGTGCGGGCGCATGCGCTGCTCGACGGCGCAGTGCGCATATTGCAGTCGGGCAGCGATGGCGAAGAGGTGGTGGTCCGGTTCATCACGGCAGGAGAAATGTTCGGCGCGGTGGCGCTGTTCACGGACCATCGCTATCCGGCCGACGCCGAAACGCTGCGGGACAGTCTCGAAGTCAGCTGGAGCGAAACCGCGTTGGCCGGGTTGATGGAGCGCCATCCGCAGATCGCCATCAACATGATCCGGATCGTCGGCAGGCGGTTGCAGGAGGCGCAGGAGCGTATTCGCGAACTGGCAACGCAGCGCGTCGAGCAGCGGATCGCGCATGCCTTGCTGCGACTGTCGCGCCGCGCGGGGCGAACGACCTCCGCAGGCGTCGAGATCGATCTGCCGCTGCGGCGCAAGGACATCGCGGATATCTGCGGCACCACGTTGCATTCGGCAAGCCGTATCCTGACGCCGTGGGAGAAAGCGGGATGGCTGGTGACGCGCGATCAGCACCTCACCATTCGCGAGATCGCGAAAATCAGGTGGGTCGCCGAACATTTCGGGCAGTAGCGCCATCGTCCTGTCGTTGAGGGACAGCCCGTTTTGATGTGATTTCCTCGCGCGCGGCGGTGTCCTCGTCGCGCGAAGCCGCTATAACGGGCACGCCTGTCCTGCCGCGTCGAAGTTCTCAGCCATGCCGCTCCATCTCGTCAAACTTGCCGTCGGTTGCGAGTCCGTGAAGGACCTCAAGGCGCGCGTCACCGAGCGCGCATGGCAGGCGAAGAAAGCGGGGCAGACATCCCGTCACGTGCACATCACGCGCATGACGCCGAAGCGCGACGAGGAACTGCTGGCCGGCGGCTCGCTGTACTGGGTCATCCGCGGCGAGATCGCCGCGCGCGAGAAGCTGATTGCCATCGAGCCGTTCTGCGATGGTGACGGCATCGGGCGATGCCGCCTGGTGATGCAGCCGAAGGTGATCGCGGTCGTGCCGCGTCCGATGCGTGCGTTTCAAGGCTGGCGCTATTTGCCCGCCAACGATGCGCCGCCGGATCTGACCCGCGCCGGCTCCGGCCTCGTTGAGATGCCAGAGGAACTGCGCCGCGAATTGCGCGAACTCGGTCTGCTCTGAGGCGGCGTTACGCGCCGATATTGTCGATCAGGCGCGTGGTTCCGATCTTGGCCGCGACCAGCAGGCGAACCGGCTGATCGCCGAAGGTCGTGATCGGCTGTAGAGTCTCGGCGTGACGAGCCTCGAAGTAATCGACCGCGAATCCGGCTTGACTGATCCGCGACGTTCCCTCCGCGAGGGTCGCGCGAAGATCGCCGCCGCCGCGCAACCGCGCTGCGGTCTCCTGCATCGTGCGATACAATACCGGCGCCGTGGCGCGCTCTTCCGCCGAAAGATAAACGTTGCGGGACGACATCGCGAGACCGTCGGTCTCGCGAACGGTCTCCAGCCCGACGACGTTGACGCCGAGATCGAGATCGCGCGCCATCTGCGTCACCACGCGGAGCTGCTGATAGTCCTTTTCGCCGAACACCGCGACGTCCGGTCGGCACTGGATGAACAGTTTGCCAACAACCGTGGCGACGCCGCCGAAAAAGTGCGGGCGGAAGCGATCCTCGAGGTCGACGACCGCGGGTCCTTCGGTGACGATCCGCGATGCGAAGCCGCTCGGATACATCGTCTTGACGTCGGGGTGCCAGATCACGTCGACGCCTTCCGCGGTGAGCTTGGCGACGTCGCTGTCCCAGGTGCGTGGATAGGCGTCGAAGTCCTCGTGCGGTGCGAACTGCGTCGGATTGACGAAGATCGAAACCGCAACGCGCTGGCAGCGCCGCCGAGCCTCGCGCACCAGCGCCAGATGACCCTCATGCAAGGCGCCCATAGTCGGCACGAGGCCGAGCGTTTCGCCCTTCGCGCGGTAGTCATCCAGCGTCTGGCGCAATGCAGGGAGGTTACGGGCAATCACGGGGGCGCGGGACATGGAGTTCGCTCGGCGTTGCGGAAGAAGGGACCACGGGCGGGTTGCGTCTTGGCTCCGAATTTCCGCCGGCCGCGAAATCTCGCGAGCCGCCGACAGCGGCGCTGCGGCGCGATATTTTCAGCGCGCGCGTTATTCACCAAGACGCCGTCCGAGTCCATCAACAGCCACCGGAATTTGCAATAATTCCGGACCGGCCGCCCGCCCCAATCGGGCAGCATCGTGGATCGGCGGCCGGATTTTCATGTTTTTGGAGGATATCCCCGCCACCGCCGTCGTCGGAACGCCTTAATCGTGGTCAATGACGGAACGACAAGGCCTCATCAACGTTATCGTTCTGGACTATTTCTCAAGCAAAAACATCAGCTTGAGACCATATTCCCGCCCAGGTCCGGCTGCCTGGGCAGGAACCATCCCTTGCGAACAATTTGACCTTTTCGTCGCAAGGTTGTGACATATATTGTTGATACCAGCGCAACAGAGAACGCTGGAGGCAAAAAGGGAAAACGGGCGCATAGCGTTCGCAGGGAACATCATGAAACGCGCGGTTGTCGTCGTTCTGTCGTTGGTCGTTTTGGCGGTTGCCGGTTATCTCAGCGGCAGCAAATGGCTGATTCGACGCGAGACGTTGACGTTCTTCGATCAGACTCGGGATCGTCCGGTCGCGGTCGACATCGCGGTGCGGCGCGACAAGGAGATGCAGGCGCGCGCGGCGATGACCAAACTGCCGGTCGCCATTCTTAATCACGGCAACACCGTCAAATATACCGAATACTCGTTCCTCGCGAACGTGTTCGCGGCGCGCGGCTACATGGTCGTGAGCATTCAGCATGATCTCGAGAGCGACCCGCCGCTCGTTACCAAGGTCGGCGAGCCTTACGTCGGCCGCCTGCCGGTGTATGAACGCGGCGTGCAGAACATCCTGTTCGCGGTCAGCAAGCTGAAGCCGATGTATCCGAATGCCGATTACGATCATCTGACCTTGGTGGGACATTCCAACGGCGGCGACATCGCATTGTACTTCGCCAAGCTCCATCCGGACGAGGTGCGCAAGGTCGTCACGCTCGACAACTTGCGCGTGCCGTTCATGACCGACGGCAAGTTCAAGATCCTGTCGTTCCGCTCGCACGATCCGGTGTTCAAGCCGGATCCCGGCGTGGTGCCGGACGACGAGACCTGCGATCACGCCGGCATCACGGTCATCAACACCGGTGCGCAGCACACGGAGATGAGCGACCGCGGTCCTGACTCGGTGAAGCAGAAGATCGAGGGCATGCTGGACAAGTATCTCGACGACAACAGCGTGTTCGCGCCGGTCGATACCCGCAAGCCGAAGATCGCCAATCCCGGCCCCGTGGCACAGTACACACCGCCGCGGCCGGCGGTTGTCGCCATCCCGTTGCATTGACCTCGATCGGTTGGCGTTTACATAGTCCTGCAGCACATTGCGGGACATGATGACCGACGAGAACGGCAAATCCAAAACGACTGGCGACGTGGCCGCGTCGCGCGACCGCGAGGCGACGCCGCGGCGCGTTTCGACCTCGGCGGACATCGCTGCCTTCATCGCCAGGGCGCGTTCGGTGTCGCCGCTGGCCCCGGGAGCGCGCGCCCGTCTGGTGTTCGCGCTCGATGCTACCATGAGCCGACAGCCGACGTGGGATCTTGCCTGCGAATTGCAGGCGGACATGTTCAGCGAGGCCGCACGGAGCGGTAATCTCGATATCCGCCTGATCTACTATCGCGGTGCCTCGGAGTGCCGTGCCAGCGGCTGGATTTCCGACCCCGCGAGGCTTGCCGCCCTGATGCGGAAAATCGATTGCCGGGGTGGCCACACGCAGATCGGCCGCGTGCTTGGCGACGTCCGCAATCAGGCCGTAGAAGCGGGCGTGCGCGCCGTGGTGTTCGTCGGCGATGCGATGGAAGAGCAGATCGACGATTTGTGCCGCAAGGCCGGCGAGCTCGGATTGCTGAAGGTGCCGGTGTTTCTGTTCCAGGAAGGCGATGATCCGGTCGCCGAGCAGGCGTTTCGCGAGATCGCTCGGCTGACCGGCGGCGCGTGGTGCCGCTTCGATCCGGGGGCGGCCGCCCAGCTCCGCGAACTATTGCGCGCCGCGGCGGCCTATGCGGCCGGGGGTCGGGAAGCCTTGGCGCGGCTCTCGCGCACGACATCAGGCGCCGCACGATTGCTGGGGCAACTGCCATGACGGGCCATGACCGCAACGGCACCGCGCGTCCGCGCATGCTCAACCGGAAAGATCGTTCATGGCCACGCTGATTGCCGGAGCGGTCGCCGTCTTCGTCCTGTACACGCTGCTGCAGATGTTTCGCTCTGCCAATCCGGCGATGCTGGCCCGCGCCATCAAGATCGTCGGCGGCATCGTCGCGCTCGCGGCCGCGGCATTCGTCGGGCTCAAAGGCGAACTCGCGGTTGCCATCCCGCTCGGCATATTCGGCGCCGGGCTTCTCGGATGGTCGCCGTTCGGCACCCGATTTCCGAATTTCGGCGGTGTGTTCGGCGGTGGGGGCAGGCCCAGCGGCGGGCAGAGCTCGCGGGTGCGCTCCCGCTTCCTCGACATGGTGCTGGATCACGACAGCGGCCGGCTGAGCGGCACGATCGTCGCCGGCCCATATGCAGGACGTTCGCTCGACGACTTCGACCTGCCGGCGCTGGCGGCGATGATGCCGCAGTTCGACGCGGAGAGCTGTGCGCTACTTGAAGGTTATCTTGACCGCCGCTTTCCCGCCTGGCGTCAGCACGCGGAGGGCCACACGGCATCGGGGCAGGGCCGCGCGGCGTCGAGCGGCAAAATGACGGACGAGGAGGCCTATCAGATCCTTGGCCTGCAGCCGGGTGCGGGCCGTGACGATATAGGGCGTGCTCACCGCACCTTGATGAAGAAACTGCATCCCGACCAGGGGGGGTCGACGTACCTGGCGGCCCGGGTAAACGAGGCCAAGGACACTCTGCTTCGCACGCATCGCAACTAACTCCGGCAACGCAAATAACGCCACGCGCCGAGAGTCCCGCCGTTGTCTGTCTGATGTCCCTGCGGCCGCCGTTGTCCGGCGTGTCAGCCTGTATGGTACCTATATCGGCTAATTCTTGACGGGAGGTTTCGCGGGTGCTGGCCTTGCGAAACGTCCGTGGTGCTTCCGCGCGATACGCGTGTCCTTAGTTGCGGATCGTGATGCAGGACATGTCGGAGCGCTTGAGCTGCTTGCAGACCGCTTCGGCCTGGTCGCGCTCCAGACCGGCGAAACGGGCGCGATAGAGCTTCTTGTCGCCGCGCGTCACCACTGGCTCGGTGAACGGATCGGCCTTGCCGAGCATGCCGCGCGCGCGCTCGCGGGCGGCTTCCAGACGTTCGCGGGCCTGGCTCTCGCTCTCCAGTGCGCCGACCTGCACGATCCAGCCGCTATGCGCCGTCGCGACGGGCTTGATGGCGCCCTGGTTCTGAACTGTCTGCGGCGCGGGATGAGAGGTTTCGACGGCGGCGTGACGGGGGGGCGGCGCTGCGACGCTGGAGGCGGGCAGCACGCCGAGGATGCCTTGTCCGGTGCCATGGTTCGGCGGCTGCACCGGCAACTCGCGCGGGCTGACCGAGCCGGAGACGTCATTGGCTTCGGCCGCCTGGGGAGCCAGCGGGGTCGGACCGGCGGATGCGACGCGAACGGCGCCAGCGCGGACCTGGAGCGTCTTCACGCGCACCGGCTTCATTGGCTCGGTCGAGCCGGGGATCGCGGCGAGGGCCTTGTTCTGGATCACGCCGTTGGTGAGAGGGGCGGGGTCCTGCACCGGCCTTTCGACGGGAGTAGGCACCGGAGCCGCTGCGGCGGTGGCGCGGGCCGGCGGCGGCGGCGCATTATTGGTGTCGGCCGCGACCTGGATGGCGCCCTGGACCTGAACCGGCGCCGCGGGACGGGTTCGCGCGTCCTCCTCGGCCACGGCGGCATTGGCCTCGGACGGGCTACGCTCGACGATGGCGGCGACCGTGCGGCGGCCGGATGCCTTTTCCAGATTGGCGGCGAGGAGATTGCGCATGATGGCGTCGCGCGAGCCTCCGCTGCGTCCGCCCATAACGACACCGACGAGATGACGGTTGCCGCGCCGCAGGTTGGTGACGAGGTTGAAACCGGAGGCGCGGGTATAGCCGGTCTTGATGCCGTCGACGCCTTCGACTTTGCCGAGCAGATGATTGTGGTTGCGGATGTTGCGGCCGCGATAGTTGAACGATGCGGTGGCGAAATAGCGGTAATAGCGTGGGAAGCGTTCCTGGATGGCGCGGCCGAGGGTGGCCTGATCGCGCGCCGTCGTCACCTGGTCGTCGTTGGGCAGACCGGAGGCGTTGCGATACACGGTGCGCGTCATGCCGAGCGCGCGCGCCTTGCGCGTCATCATCTTGGCGAAATCGTCCTCGTCGCCGCCGATAAATTCGGCGATCACCACCGCGGCATCGTTGGCGGAGCGGGTGACCAGTCCCTTGATCGCGTCCTCGACGCGAATGGTCTGGCCTGGACGCAGGCCGAGCTTGGTCGGCGCCTGCGACGCCGCGTGCGAGGACACCGGCATTTCGGTGTTGAGGCTGATCTTGCCGGCGTCGAGACGCTCAAACAGCAGATACAGCGTCATGATCTTGGTGAGGGATGCGGGAAAGCGCAGGCCGTCGGCGTTGGTCGCCGTCAGCGTCGCACCCGAATTGGCATCGACGATGATCGAGGCGAAGGCCGGATTATAGCTTTGCTGAACCGCATGGTGACGGTGGTGATGGCGGTGGCGACGCCGGGCGTCGGCGGTATCGGTGGTGAAAATGACGGCAGCCGTGATGGTAGCCAGGCCCAGAACGCAAACCCGCAGGGCGCGTGAAGAGGCTGAGGTTGTACGTAGCATAGACGTCCCCGTCAGAATTCCATCTCAATCACCGGCCCGTGAGGCTAAATTATGCCCGGCGGTCCGTGACGAACCTCGATTGAGGGACCGACGCGCTGCCGGCCCCGAGCCAGACCAGGGATCTTCACAGGTTGGCTAAGAGCTTGCATTCGCGCAGCTTTTTGAGCTTTACGCCGGACCGCAATGATAACCAGAACAGGGTAAGAGGCCGGAGTTTCGAAAAGGTTAAATAACCCTTGCCGAGATAGCTTGGATTCGGGGCGATTTTGACAATTGTGCGACGCATCATTTCCGTTGACAGTTTTGTGCGCCGCGATATCATCCCTGTGAGCCTCGATACCCGCGCCGGATCGTGCCGGCGATACCTCCCCCTGCAGCCCACGAAGGATATTCCCATGGTCAAGGTTGAAGAACTGCAACAGTACGGCAAAGAACAATTCGATGCGGCGGTCTCGGCTGCCAACGGCTTTCAGCAGACCGTTCAGGCGATCGCCACCGCGTATGGCGACTACTCGAAGAAGTCATTCGAGGACGGCAGCGCGTTCTTCGAGAAGCTCGTGGCGTCGAAGTCGCTCGACAAGGCCCTCGAAGTCCAGAGCGAATACGCCAAGACCAGCTACGAGACCTTCCTGGCCGAGTCGCAGAAGATCGGCGGCCTCTATGTCGAACTGGCCAAGCAGACCTTCAAGCCGTTCGAAGCCTTCGTCGCCAAGCTGAACCCCGCTTCGGTGCATTAAGCGCCTTTCCCCCGCGCGAAGGAGGTGACCCTTCGCGCGAACGCCGGAAGAATTTCCGATCCGTCAAAGCAAAAAGCCCGGTCTGACGACCGGGTTTTTTTGTCGGGAGACCGAGCAGGGCGGCGTTATTGCGAAATCCGCAGCTTGGCGATCTGCGCGAAGATATTGTTGAAGGCGTCCGCGGTCTGATTGGATGAGGTGATCATCTGGAAGTTGCCGCCGGACGCGCAGTCCTGCAGCACCGCCGATGTCGGATCAGCGTTGTTGATGTTCACCTGGATGGTGAAGATGGTGATGCTGCTGCCGTCGTTCTTCAACGGGTCCTTGATGGCGTCGCACAACTTCTTTTGCCGTGCATCGATGCAGGGCTGACCGTTGCAGGTGGATTGCGTCTGTCCATTCCCGTAAGATGGCCAGCGATCCTGCGTGTTCAGGCCGTCCGACAGGATCACCAGATAGTCCTTGTAGACGGAGTTCGGGTCCTTTGCGGGAGCGGTAATCGGCCCGTTGGTCGTGCTCAGCGACTGCCAGCCCCAGGCGACGCCGATCGCCTGGTTGGTGCCGCCGGTCGGCTGCATGTTGTCGACGGCCTGCTTGAGCTGGGTCCAATCGTTGGTCATCGGAATGATCGGCTGCAGATAGGGCCGGCTGCCCACCTTGCAGTAATTCGTCGAGCCCTGCATGTATTCCTGCGCGGGGAAGAGCGTCGACACCGCGTTGGTATCGCCGGCGACCGGCGCGGTATTCTGGATATCGTAATCCTGGTCGCGGTCCATCACGCAGCCGTTCCACGTGCTGTGGTCGGCGGGGGTCCACACGTAGTTGGCGTTCTTCCAGATTTTGTTGTTGGATTCGCACTGCCGCTGCGTCGAGTAGCGGGAATCCGAGCAGGCATAGGCCGAAGTGCAGGCGGACTTCGTCTTGTACGACGTGCCGCCGCTGCAGGTTCCGTTGTTCTCATCCCACGTGTCGGGATTCGATGTTCCGGCGGGGCTGCTCCACTTGATGTAGCGCTTGTCGAAATTGCTGCCCAGATTGACGTTCTTGGCGAACGGAATCAGCGAGATGTAGACATCGCCGTTCGTCTTGTTGAGCCCGGCGAGTTTGTCGATCAGGTCCTTTGCAGCGCTCTGCATTTTGGACATCTTGCTGTTGTCGGCCATCGATCCGGTGTTATCCAGCACCATCGCGACCCGCATGCGGGTATTGCCCCATTTGGTCTGCGAACTGGTGCCGAAACCGATCTGGTTGAAGCCGGCGATCTTCATGAAATCGGTCGAGACGGAGGCGTTGGCATTTAGCTGGACGGTCGCGCCCTGGCCGTTGTTCGGGGTGTAGCTGGCGGTGACGGTGACCCCACTGGTGCCGCCTTCCTGATAGAGCGCGTCGAAGTATTTCTGCGCCGCAGCGGTGGCCTGGGCGGCGGTCATCGAGGGATTGGCCTGCGCGTCCTTGGACACCATCAGCGCCGCGGTATCGAGCGCGGCTTGCATCGCGGAGCGCGCGGCCACGGCGCGGCTATAGTCGATCGCGGCGCCGACGATCCCCAACATGGGAACGAGGGCGATGGCGAAAATCGCCGCGACATTACCGCGGTCGGCCTGGATCAACTCGGCAGCCTTGCGCCCGAGCGACGTGAACAGCGATTTACCGGACATGGCGGTCACCGTAAGATGGATGTGGCGCCATTTCCGCGCGAGCGGCTAAACAGGTGGTAAAGCCGTCCTGAGAAATCAGGTAAATAGCCGGATAAATGCGTAGAATGGCGGCCTGGCCGGTTTTCAAGGTCAACGGCCCATGAATCGGATAGCCGTGAATTCTGACGAATCGGCCAAAACTGGATTAACCTTGGGGAGCATGCCTGCCTGCCATGCCCGCCGGGCGACGCGACCATTGGCAGCTTGCGGCGGTGCTGACACCGACCCATATTGGCACGGTCGGCCCGCGTCGGCAGCGTCCGGGATGTCGGCAGGTGACAGGCGGAACTACGGCACGGGCAAGATCCCTAACGGGCGCGGCCGTGCTTCGTTGTGGGGTTGCAGATATCCGGACGCAATTATCGAAGTCATGTCGAAGCTATCTTTGCAAACTGAACTCTCCTTCCGGCCAGACGGTGCGGCGGCGGTGGCCCCGCGCATGAGCGCCGAACAGGGACGCCCGACCGGCCCTTCGACGTCGGTGATCACCAAGGTCAAGCCGAAGGCGAAGCGGCCTAATCTCTATCGCGTTCTCATCCTGAATGACGACTACACGCCGATGGAGTTCGTCGTTCATGTGCTGGAGCGGTTTTTCCAGAAGGACGCCGAAGCCGCGACCAAGATCATGTTGCACGTCCATCACCATGGCATCGGCGAATGCGGCGTGTTTACCTACGAGATTGCCGAGACCAAGGTGACGCAGGTGATGGATTTCGCCCGCAAGCACCAGCATCCGCTGCAATGCGTGATGGAGAAGAAATAGGCGAGGGGCGCATCGCTTCCGTGCGGATGCGTGCACCTTTCGGACCGTCAAAGAACGGTCGGCGTTTCTCCGCGTTCACCGCGACTGCGCGCCCGTGTCACACAGTTTGTCGCGCGGCCTGGTGATCCGAACACGAAGTGGTGTTCGAGACCTGCGGACGCCATGCGAATGCCAGTATCGCCCGAAATGTGGACAAAGATTAACGCCGGGACAAATCGACGTCGCAAGCGAACCGGATAGGCTCTCGCGCGTCATGTAATGATGCCACGCCGTGGGAACCGGTCTTCCGTTCCGAGGCGGCCGGCCTATATATTCTAAAAGGTTGTTGTTGCCTGATGCGGCGGCGGCGATCATGATGGCCGGGGGCCATAGAGGACGCGAATGCCAACTTTTTCTCAGAGCCTTGAACAGTCGTTACATCGGGCCCTCGCGATCGCCAACGAGCGGCACCATCAGTATGCGACGCTGGAGCATCTCCTGCTGTCGCTGGTGGATGACTCCGATGCGGCGGCGGTGATGCGCGCCTGCAGCGTCGATCTCGACAAGCTGCGCACCAGTCTCGTCAATTACCTCGAAACTGAATTCGAAAATCTGGTGACCGACGGCTCCGACGACGCCAAGCCGACGGCGGGCTTCCAGCGTGTGATTCAACGCGCGGTGATTCACGTCCAGTCCTCGGGCCGCGAGGAGGTGACGGGCGCCAACGTGCTGATCGCGATTTTCGCCGAGCGCGAAAGCCATGCCGCGTATTTCCTGCAGGAGCAGGACATGACGCGTTACGACGCGGTCAACTACATCAGCCACGGCATCGCCAAGCGGCCCGGCGCTTCCGAAGCGCGGCCGGTGCGCGGCGTCGATGAGGAGGCGGAAGCCAAGAGCGGCGACGACGCCAAGAAGAAGGGCGAGGCGCTCGAGACCTACTGCATCAATCTCAACAAGAAGGCGCGTGACGGCAAGATCGATCCGGTGATCGGCCGCAATGCCGAAATCAACCGCGCCATTCAGGTGCTGTGCCGCCGCCAGAAGAACAACCCGTTGTTCGTCGGCGAAGCGGGCGTCGGCAAGACTGCGATTGCGGAGGGACTCGCCAAGCGCATCGTCGACAGCGAGGTGCCGGAGGTGCTCTCCGCCGCCACCGTGTTCTCGCTCGACATGGGCACGCTGCTCGCCGGCACGCGCTATCGCGGCGATTTCGAGGAGCGCCTGAAGCAGGTCCTCAAGGAACTCGAGGCGCATCCCAACGCGATCCTCTTTATCGACGAGATCCATACCGTGATCGGCGCGGGCGCAACCTCCGGCGGCGCGATGGATGCATCGAACCTGCTCAAGCCGGCACTGGCATCCGGCTCAATCCGCTGCATGGGCTCGACGACCTATAAGGAATACCGTCAGCACTTCGAGAAGGATCGCGCGCTGGTGCGTCGCTTCCAGAAGATCGATGTCAATGAGCCGACGGTGGAAGACGCGATTGCGATCCTCAAGGGCCTCAAGCCCTACTTCGAGGATTATCATAAGCTGAAATACACCAACGACGCGATCGAGGCGGCGGTGCAACTGTCGTCGCGTTACATCCACGACCGCAAACTGCCGGACAAGGCGATCGACGTGATCGATGAATCCGGCGCGGCGCAGATGCTGGTGGCGGAAAGCAAGCGCAAGAAGACCATCGGCATCAAGGAAATCGAGACCACGATCGCGACTATGGCGCGGATCCCGCCCAAGAGCGTGTCGAAGGACGATGCCGAGGTGCTCAAGCATCTCGAGCAGACCTTGAAGCGCGTGGTGTTCGGCCAGGACAAGGCGATCGAGGCGCTCGCGGCATCGATCAAGCTGGCGCGCGCGGGCCTGCGCGAACCGGAGAAGCCGATCGGCTCCTACCTGTTCTCGGGACCAACCGGCGTCGGCAAGACCGAGGTGGCGAAGCAACTGGCGGCGTCGCTCGGCGTCGAACTGCTGCGCTTCGACATGTCCGAATACATGGAGCGCCATACGGTCTCGCGGCTGATCGGCGCCCCTCCGGGCTATGTCGGCTTCGATCAGGGCGGCCTGCTCACCGATGGCGTCGATCAGCATCCGCATTGCGTGGTGCTGCTCGACGAAATCGAGAAGGCGCATCCCGATCTCTACAACGTGCTGTTGCAGATCATGGATCACGGCAAGCTGACCGACCATAACGGCAAGCAGGTCAACTTCCGCAACGTCATCCTGATCATGACGACGAATGCCGGCGCCGCCGATCTGGCGCGGCAGGCCTTCGGCTTCACGCGCAACAAGCGAGAAGGCGATGATCAGGAAGCGATCAATCGGCAGTTCGCGCCTGAATTCCGCAACCGGCTCGATGCCATCGTGTCGTTCGCGCACCTCAATGCCGACGTCATCGGCATGGTGGTGGAGAAGTTCGTGCTGCAACTCGAGGCGCAGCTCGCCGACCGCGATGTCACCATCGAACTGTCGGAGCCCGCCAAGGCTTGGCTGGTCGAGCACGGCTACGATGAGCAGATGGGGGCGCGCCCGATGGGCCGCATGATCCAGGAGCACATCAAGAAGCCGCTCGCCGATCAGGTGCTGTTCGGTGCGCTGAAGGGCGGCGGACACGTCCGCGTCGTGCTTGAGAAGGACGAGGCGGCGGCCGACAAGATCGGCTTCGAATATCTCGACGGACCGGTGACTCCGAAGCCGGAGAAGCTGCCGGGCGCGCGCAAGAAAGCGCCGGTGCGCAAGCCTCGCCCTGGTGGCCCCGGCGGCGGCTCCAAGGGCTCGCCTTCGAAGGGACCGCTGGTCAAAGCGTGAGTGGCGGAAATGAAACAAGAAAGGGCGGCGGAGTTTTCCGCCGCCCTTTTGCTATTCGAGATTCAATCGGAACCTGGGTCTGCGAAACGGACACCTGTACGCTCCACGCGTCATGGCCGGGCTTGTCCCGGCCATCCACGTTTTTCTGCTGGCTAGCTTGTTAGGACGTGGATGGCCGGGACAAGTGTACGGCCTTGAGAGATACCTGACAGTGTTCGGGGAGATGCCTGACACTCCTGCGGTGAGGCAGGAGGCATGGACATGGTCTGGCGGGAGGTATCAGTGGC
>Ga0180215_1003751_pt1 | contig 14037 bp, 14 predicted proteins | sample eDN3rd37CBELigBY_FD_128871 | JGI IMG/M metagenome (GOLD analysis project Ga0180215, IMG submission 128871) | Enriched backyard soil microbial communities from Emeryville, California, USA - eDNA 3rd pass 37_C BE-Lig BY (version 2) (version 2) | ecosystem: Environmental > Terrestrial > Soil >...
TCGACCGGCTCAACGAGACCGCGCCGAAGCTCGATGCAGCCGTGGCCGAGATCGCGGCCATCACCAAGGCGGTGGACCCGGCCAAGATCGGCCGCACGGTCGACAACGTGGACACCTTCACCCAGACCCTGAGCCAACGCAGCCCGGACATCGACAAGGCCATCCAGGAGGCGCGCTCGATCACCGAAAAGCTCAACCGGTCGGCGGACAAGATCGACGCCGTGCTGGCCGGAGCCGAGAAGTTCCTCGGCTCCGCCTCCGGAGAGGCCGGGAAGGGGGCTTTCGACGAGATCCGCGCGGCGGCCGTGGCCGTGCGCGACCTGGCGAACGATCTCAACACCCGGACCGCCGGCATCCAGGGCATCCTCGGCGGCGTCAACCGCTTCACGGAATCGGGCCTGCGGGAATACGAGGCCCTGGCCGTCGAAGGGCGCAGGACCCTAGGGGACATCAGCCGCGCGGTCCGGAGCATCGAACGTAATCCACAGCAGTTTCTTTTCGGTGGTCGTTCGAACCTCCCCGAGTATAGTGGACGCCGTTAAGTAACCTTCATGCGTGGACCCTCCGTGTTGCCCCCCTTGAAAGATCGAGCCTGCCTGCTCCGAAGCCTCGCTCCGGCACTGGTTCTGGCCGCCCTGACCGGCGCCTGCTCGTCGGGGCCGGCGCCCGCCACCTTCGATCTTTCGGCGCCGACGTCCCGGATCCGGGGGGCTGCCGGCGTTCAGGTCCTGGTCAACGAGCCTGCGGCACTGCAGGCGCTCTCCACCCAGCAGATCCTGGTGAAGGATGCCAGCGGCTCCGTGTCGTTCATCGGGGGAGGGCAGTGGGCCGACAACCTGCCGCGCCTGATCCAGACCCGCCTGATCAACACCTTCGAGAATGCCTCGCAGCTTCGGGGCGTGTCGCGCCCGAGCAGCGGCGCCGTGGCCGATGTCCAGCTCGTCTCCGAGCTGCGCCGGTTCGAGATCGCGACGCCGGACAACGAGGCCGTCGCCGAAATCTCCGTGAAGATCGTCAGCGACCAGACCGGCCGCATCGTGAACGGCCGCATCTTCCGCGCCAGCGTTCCCGCCAGCACCGTGGACGCGGCGAACGCCGCCCGCGCGCTTGACGAAGCCCTCTCGGTCGTGATGCTCGACATCGTGCGCTGGGTAAGCGCAAGCCATCTGCCGCGGCGCGAGGAGCCGGGCGACGTGAGCAGCCAGTCGCAGGCTCCCGGCAAGGAACAGGCCCCGACCTGACGGGTGTTAGATATTGTTCAACAAAAAAGGCTCCGAGTTGCTCGGAGCCTTTTTTGTTTGTTGTTCAGTCATTCCCCTCGGGTGGGGAGGGCCGTCATCTCAACTTCATCGATTACCCGATTGGGCTGAACCTGAATGCGCCGGCTTTCACTATTGTGCAGGAGGCGATCCTTCCGGGGAGGCCGAGTTCGATATCGGGAGCTGAATCGACAGCGATGACGGAGACGAGCTGGAAGGACCAGCGAGATAACGCTTTGTCACCACGTCCACCCGTTGGCCCTGTCCAGTGATGCGGGTGTCCGCGGAGGCGCGGGGCCAGGGATCGTCGATATGCACGACCTTGTTGTGCGCGATCGCGTCTCCGGCAGAAGCGGTGATCGTGTCGCTGTGCTTGACGTAGTCCGCGCATGCGCCAAGGGCGAGCACCGGCAGGAGCCCGGCCCAGGCGACGAGGGAAGGTTTACGGCTTGGCGATTTTCTTAGGGGCATTGGTCTTCTCCGGCTTCAGGTTGACGATATGCCCATAGGGCCCGACGACGCCCGTCCCCTCGATGAAGCGGCGTTGCATGTCGCTGCTGACCTCCAGGTTTCCGAGCAGGAAGAACTCCGCGTCGTTGCTGGGCTTGGGGTTATCGAGCGGCGTGCGCAAGGGCTGCCCCGGCTTCCCTGGACGGACCAGATGCGGCGTTACGATGATGACGAGATCGGTTTCCTCCTCCTGGAAAGACGAAGACCTGAACAAGGTGCCAAGGACGGGCAACTGCCCGAGCCAGGGAACCTGACGCTGGTCTTTCAAGTGAAGGCTTTGGAGCAGACCTGCCATGGCGAAACTCTGTCCGTCACGCACCTCGATCGTGGTGCTGGCCCGGCGCGTGATGAAGCCCGGAATGGCAATGTCACCTGCGCGGATCACGACGTTCTCGTCGATCTGGCTGACTTCCGGTTCGAGCTTCAGGTTGATCGTGCCGTTGTCGAGGACGGTCGGCGTGAAGTTGAGGCGGACGCCGTATTCCTTGAACTGAACCACGATCTTTTTGTCATCTCCTTCAATGGGAATCGGCACTTCGCCGCCGGCCAGGAAGCTGGCCTTCTCCCCGGACAGCGCCGTGAGGTTCGGCTCCGCCAGCCGGCGCCCGAGGCCCTTTTCCTCAAGAGCCTGGACGAGGATGTCAGCGGTCAAGCCTCCGCCGAGAATCTGGGCGACCATCGTGCCGAACGGGGACGGGGTGGTGCCGCTCAGCAGAGGAAAGGGGGTCAGAATCCCCTCGTTATTTACAGTCCCGTTGGTTACGGCGCCGATCCTGCTGCTCGGCTTGCGTGCAAACCAGCTGATGCCGAGCTCTCTGCCTGCATCGCGAAAGGCTTCGACGACACGAACCTCGAGCAGCACCTGCTGCCCACCGGTCACGCTCATGGCATTGATGACAGGCGCGGAGCTGTATTGCTCTGCGATTTCGAGGATCCTGCGTTGGGCGATGCTATCGGGAACCGCTCCGCTCAGGCGGATGCGACCGTTGACCGTTTCGACGCGAACCTTGGCCTGGGGAACAACATTCTGGATCGTTTCCCGCAGATCCGTCACATCGCCGCCACCGACCTCGACATCGATCAGGCCGAGAAGCGTATCCTTCGCGCCGTAAACCGCCACATTGGTGCGGCCCTCAGCCTTGCCTAGGATGTAGAATGTCGTGTCGGTGAGCGGAACGGCCGTCGCGATCTTCGGATCGCCGACGACCAGGCGACTCACAGTCGCGCTCGTGATCGCGTTCACGAATTGGCCCTGCGGGACCTGGACCTCCTCCGGCACGCCAGCCTGGAACCTGAGGAGGCGGTCTTGAGACCGAGCTTGGGGCACCCATCCACCACTCAGGGATATGAAGGTGCCCAACGCAAGAGCAGCCCAGAATTTGGCTGGCCTGACGCGGCGTGTGAAGCAACATTGTGTTTGCATGTCGGGTACCAGTCCCCTGTTGATGTACTCACGTCTGCTGCACGTCCCTTCTGCGCTGCACTCGATCAGGCGTGCCCGCCGCTTGGACTTGCGATGTTCGACTGTCGGAGGGGCGCTGAAGGGAACGGGTGTTTCCGTCAGCGATCATGACAGATTGAATCTTTGTAACAATATACAGTAAAGAAGCGGTTAAACCTGGAACATGGTTTCACCGGCCTTAAACAGGGCGCAAATGCTTGGACCCGCAGGCTGGAGCGCAATCGATGGTAAGAAAAAATTTACCATGACGAACCATAACAATATATCGAATCGATGAGTCGTGGCGCCACATCCTGAACTCATCGCAGAAAAAGATCGAAGCGGGGTATCGAGGATGGTGAATTCAAACAGGAAACCGGCAGTGCATCTCGTCATGTTGCTCATGCTGCTGCTGCCAGCTTGCAACAGCGTCGACAGCACGTCGAGCTGGGGCAATCCCCTCACGCCGATCGACCTGCCAGATCATGTCGATCCCTATCCCGACAATCAGGTTCTGCAGGTCGCAAAGGCGCAATTCGCGCAAGGCAATTTTGGGCATGCGGCGCGCTATTACGAACGTGCGGTCGAAGTCGCGCCTCAGAACGGCGAGGCTTGGCTCGGGCTTGCGGCATCCTACGATCAGGTGCGCCGCTTCGATCTGGCCGATCGCGCTTATCGCGAAGCCGGGAAGTATCTCGGCCACAGAGCCGAGTATTACAACGGCATGGGATATTCCTACATGCTTCGCGGCGAATTGGCGAAGGCGCAGAGCCAATTCCTGAAGGCGCAGGAGCTGGATCCGTCCAATCCGACGATCAACAATAACCTGCAGATGCTGCGCGATGCTCTTGCCCAGGCCAGGCAGGGTTGACGTCTCTCAAGACTCATCACGAAGGGTGTAAGCCCGAACCTGAAAGCAGGCGAGGTGCCTGAACAACACCACGCCGCTCGCCCTGTCGGGGGCTTATTTCCGAGCTGACGCATTCATCCAGATTCTCAGGGCCGAGAGCGTTACTTGCTTAAGAGATCAAAGACCGGGAGCTGCCTCGCATCAGCCATTCGGTTGAAGTCGGACATTGGTGCAGCTTAGACCATCAGGCCGAATAGACTCAGTATACGTTATTGCATTTAATCGACCGTGACAGGCCAGGGGAGCGGTCAACGGAAGGACCCAATCCCCAGACCTGCAGAAGGCCACCGTCACCCGGCGGCTTACCGATTAACCAGGTTGGGGAATAATACCATGAAGTCTCTTCTTGCTCGCTTCGTTAAGGACGAATCCGGCGCCACCGCCATCGAGTACGGTCTGATCGCCACGCTCGTCTCCCTCGCAATCGCTGGAACGGCTGGCAGCGCTGGTTCGGCTCTTTCGGCAAAGTTCACCGAGATTGCCAACAAGTTGAACGGAACCCCGGCGACTCCGTAATCCTAGATGATCGAGGCGGAGAGACCCTCTCTCCGCCTCAACCGTTCGTCGTGGGATATTAAACTCTGCTTGAAGAGGCGATCATGTTTATCTCGATGTCAATGGCGTTCATCGGCAGTACCTGCCTTGCCGCGGCTGCGATCTGGGCGGGGGTCATGGACCTCACGACCATGAGGATCCGCAATGAGATCGTGATCTTTCTCTTTGCCGCTTATGCGGCGCTCGCGCCTCTTGCCGGATTCAATGTTGGTACTATTGCCTTGAGTTTCCTGGTGGCGCTCGCCGTTCTGTTTGTCTCGTTCGTTTTCTTCAGCTTCGGCTGGATCGGTGGTGGCGATGCGAAACTCATGGCCATTATTGCCCTTTGGCTTGGAGCGGACCAGACACTCGTTTACCTGATCACGACATCGGTTCTCGGAGGAATGCTGACATTCGGCATCCTCATGTTCCGGCAAATGCCGCTGCCTGTATTCCTTATTAGAATCCCGTGGGTTGAAAGGCTGCACTCCTTCGAAAAGGGAGTTCCTTATGGAGTTGCCATTGCAGCAGGTGCGCTTCTGATCCTGCCGCAAACGCCTTGGGTCACCGGTGTGTTCTGAACGATGTTCTGACATGGCCACTTAGACAATGAGAGGTTCATACTATGCTTCGCATTATCATTCTCTTCATTGCACTTAGTGCCGGTATTGCCTGTGCCTGGCTGCTGATGGCCGCTAAGCCGGCGCAGCCGGAAGTCGCCGTGGCTCCTCGGTCGGATATGACGGAGATCCTCGTGGCTTCTTCAGATCTCGCTCCCGGGCAAGTGGTGAGCGAAAAGGATCTGCGCTGGCAGGCCTGGCCGCAAGAGGCGGTAAGTGCCACCTATGTCACTCGCTCCGCGAAGCCTGACGCGCTCACCTCGCTAAAAGGCTTGATGGTGCGAAACCGTCTCTTCGCAGGCGAGCCGGTTCTAGAGGAAAAACTCTCGCGCTCGTTAGCCGGTGTCCTGGCATCCATGCTGCCAGGAGGTAAGCGTGCGGTCGCTATTCGCGTCTCGGCGGAAAGTACGGCGGGCGGCTTCATCCTGCCCAACGATAAGGTCGACGTCATCCAGACCGTGACCCAGGCCGCCAAGAATGGAGACATGGAGAACCTCGGGAAGACCATTCTGACGAATATCCGCGTCCTTGCCATCGACCAGAAGGCAGAGGAAAAGTTGGGGAATGCTGCACTGGTCGGCAAGACCGCAACCCTGGAGCTCGATGCTGAGCAGACAGAGCTTGTCGCAGCTGCTCAAGCGACAGGAACCCTTGTTCTGGCTCTCAGGTCAGCAACCGACAGCAATGATGTGTCTACCATCAAGCGCACTAATGGCACTTCCATCCAGGTCTATATGGGCGAGAACAACGAAAAGGTGAGGATCCAGTGATGAGCACGATGCAGTCGCGGTCGGCATCCATGGTGGCTGCTCTCGAAACGGCAGAAACGCGTTTCGCAGATCTCCCAGGTGTTCTCCAGGGCAGGTTCGAGCCAACTTCCTACATCGGTAGCGACGAGGCAGCGAACTCTGGTCGCATAAGGCAAAGTGAAGTCTCATTCTCGCCCGAACCTGCTGTACCGCCCCCTGTACCCTTGCAGGGCACGGGGTTAACTCCTCAAGCAGCGCCGCAGCAGACGCGCAATGTCGCACCTGTTCCTCACATAACAATCCACGCCTTCTGCGAGAACCACGATGTTCTCTCTGTGCTGGACATGGCCTCCAGTGACAGGATCATGTCCCGCACAAAGGTCGATCTCTTCGCGGGTGGGATCAAGGCTGCGACAGAGCATTACAAGAACAATCCTGTCCCGAATCTTATCATTGTGGAGAGACGAGCGCCAAATGAGGTGATTCTGGCCGAACTCGAGGAGCTCGCGCAGTTTTGTGACCCTGGAACCAAAGTGCTGGTGATCGGGCACTCGAATGATATCCTCTTTTATCGCGAATTGATCCGACGGGGCGTCAGCGAATATGTGGTCGCGCCGATCGGTGTCGTCCCCCTCATCGCAGCCATCTCGGGCATCTATCGAAATTCAGAATCCAGCAAGCTTGGACAGGTTTATGCCTTTGTCGGTGCCAAGGGAGGCGTCGGCTCCTCGACGATCGCGCACAATGTCGGCTGGGCTCTAGCCCGCAGTTTCAGTTCAGAAGTCGTCCTAGCGGACCTCGATCTGCCCTTCGGCACGGCGGGTCTCAACTTCAATGTCGACTCGCCTCAAGGGATCGCTGAAGCCATTCAAGGCTCGAACCGGCTCGACGAGGTTCTGCTCGACCGTCTGCTCACCAAGTGCGACGACCATTTCAGCCTTTTGGCTGCTCCTGGAACGTTGGATGCTTCTTACGACCTCGATGAGAATGCATTTTCCAACCTTTTGGAGGTCGCTCAAGCCAACGTACCCTTCACAATTCTCGACATTCCGCATCTCTGGACGTCGTGGGCTCGTAATGCGCTCGTCTCGGCCGACGAGATCGTCATTACGGCGATGCCGGACTTGGCGAACTTGCGCAACACGAAAAACCTGATCGAGTTCCTAAAGCGCGCCCGCCCGAATGATACCCCGCCGAAGCTCGTGCTGAATCAGGTCGGCATGGCGAAGCGACCAGAGATCAAGCCAAACGAGTTTGCCCGAACATTGCAGATCGAGCCGATCGCCTGTGTTCCATTTGACGCGCAATTGTTCGGTATGGCTGCGAATAATGGAAAGATGATCGCTGATACTTCGGCGAAATCGCCGACGGCCCAGAATTTTGCGGATATTGCTGCGCGCATTTCTGGGCGGAAGGAACACAAAGAAGAAAAGAAACTCCTTCATAAACTGCGCACTATGGTTAACCTGAAAAAGCTGTAACCCTGGATAAAGGAGGGTTTTATGCCTGGCTTTTTTAATCGTCGAAGCCTCATTGCAACGCCAATCAGCGCTATTGCATGCGTGGACATGCGACTGCGGGGCGCGGTTAGAAGAGTGAGATCTCTTTTTCTTCGTGATGACGGGATCTCTGCGCTCGAATTTGCCCTTCTCGCTCCGCTTGCGATGTCTTTCATTCTGTTCATAGGGCTGATCGGGATGCAGACGAAGAATCACATACTTATGCAGCAGATCGTTCGTGCCGGGGCGACCGCAGCTGACTCTGATCCCGGAGTTGAGGCTGTATACGTAAGAATGGAAGAAGTTGCGCGCGCAAAGGGGTATCATGATCTCGTGAGAGCGCAGGTAAATGCGGTGCCTAATGTCCGTGATCGACTCTACGTGGCTGTCATAAGATCCTGTTATTGCACAGATGCTCCAGCTATAGGCCAATCGTGTGAAACAATCTGTCCTGATGGGAGGCCTGTCGCTCTTTCGTATATTCTTCGGGCAATCCACCGGGATTCAGTCGCGATTAATTTCATATATAGGCTCGTGAACCTCTTTAGTCAGGGGGGGTGGGGAGGCGACACTAATATAACTACCCATGTCGTTATTCGGTGAGTGTGATGCTGAGGCAATTATATCATTGGAGTGATGAACGAGGGGCTGCTGCAGTCGAGTTCGCATTCATCAGCCTTCTGATCATCATGGTGGTCTTTGGCGCTGTCGAAGTGGGGCGGGTTTTTTACACATACAGTACGCTCATAACGGCGCTCGGCCCCACGACACGGTTGGTCGAGCAGGAAGCCCCGGCCAGTGTGATAGAAGATAAGATCAGATCTCACTTCTCCTCAAGTGAGCAGGGCGCGTTAACGATTCAGATCCAGCCTGGCTTCAGTATCGACGGGGCGGTGTATACACGCATCGATGCTCAATACGCATTGCCGCTCCTGGTGCCGGCCTACAAGTTTTTTCCGGGTAATATTTACACATTGAAATCTATCCACCTTATTCCAACAAGTTGATCATTGGCGCGCCGCGCACATAAATCGTGTGAGCTCGTCCTAGATGTGCAGGATGAGCACGGGAATAGAGAGCGCATCCGCATCTTGGGGCATGCATGGAAGTTCGCTCATTCGCAAGATGCCGGTCGAGTTGCTTCCGTTCAAGAACGTATTGCCCGCCTAGCTTCCGCGTAGCCGGCATGCTGTAGTTCCGATTCGCCATGGATTGCGGGCAATCCATGGCTTAGGCCAAATAGCCGATGGGTATGATCGGACCATCGGCCATCAAGCCGAATGGACCCGTCTGCGGCGCTCCTCTCTAATTCAGGTAAGTTTAGCAATACTGGGGTCCGGCATGTTCGGCAAAAGAAATGTCCAAGAAGGGACACTTCCTCACTCAATAACCGCTGCACCTGCGGTGAACAGCGAGAGGCTTTCGGGCATCGTTGGTGAACGGTCGAGCAATGCAGCGCCTTCCAGTGCCATCAATGAGCCGATGCCCTGGAAACCCGGAGGGCAGGGGGGGCGCACGGTAGAGATCGGAAACCGCAAGACCGAGGAATACTATCAGCTCAAGGCGCGAGTCTTTTCGGCGCTTCTTGAAACGATCGACGTTGCCCAGCTCGGGCGATTGGACCAGCAGGAAGCGCGCAAGGCGGTCAGCGATGTTTGCAACGACATCATCACCGCGCAGAAGGCCGTCATCTCCGTCCTCGAACAGGAGGAGCTTCTTCAAGATATCTGCAACGACGTGCTGGGCTACGGTCCGCTCGATCCCCTGCTCGCGCGTGACGATATTGCCGATATCATGGTGAATGGCGCTGATACAGTCTATATCGAGGTGGGCGGCAAGGTTCAGCGAACCGACATTCGATTTCGCGATAATCAGCAACTGCTCCATGTCTGCCAGCGTATTGTGAGCCAAGTCGGCAGGCGCGTCGATGAATCGAGCCCCATTTGCGATGCGCGCTTAGCGGACGGTTCTCGCGTCAACGTCATTGCCTCGCCGCTCGCGATCGATGGCCCATCGTTGACGATTCGAAAGTTCAAGAAGGATAAGCTGACGCTCGATCAGCTCGTCCGGTTTGGTTCGATTACGCCGGAAGGAGCGGAGATCCTCCGCATTATCGGCCGAGTGCGATGCAATGTCCTTATCTCGGGCGGAACTGGATCCGGCAAGACGACACTGCTCAACTGCCTGACGCGTTATATCGAGCCTGACGAGCGTATCATTACCTGTGAGGACGCCGCGGAATTGCAATTGCAACAGCCGCATGTGGTTCGCCTGGAAACCCGCCCTGCCAATATCGAAGGCGAGGGGCTCGTTACGATGCGCGAGCTCATCAAGAACTGCCTGCGCATGAGGCCTGAGCGGATCATCGTCGGCGAGGTGCGCGGTCCTGAAGCTTTCGATCTGCTACAGGCGATGAATACGGGTCACGACGGATCCATGGGCACGCTTCACGCGAATACTCCACGCGAGGCTTTGTCGCGCATGGAATCAATGATCACGATGGGCGGTTACTCACTCCCTTCGAAAACAATTCGTGAAATGATCTCGTCATCCATCGATGTCGTCATTCAGGCGTCACGTCTGCGCGATGGCTCAAGGCGGATTACCCACATCACGGAGGTCCTCGGAATGGAAGGAGACGTGATTATCACTCAGGATCTGTTCACCTACGAGATCCTGGGAGAAGACGCGAATGGCAATGTCATAGGGCAGCACCGCTCCAACGGCGTCGGAAGGCCGAAGTTCTGGGATCGCGCTCGCTACTATGGCGAAGAGAAGCGCCTCGCGGCTGCGCTCGATGCGGCGGAAAAGGCTGCGGCATAAGTTTAGAAGGGAGCGACATATGCTATCACCTGACACAGCCCCCGTCATTGTTGCGATCCTGGCTGTGGTTTCCGTGCTGGGCATCCTTGCTGGCGTTTTCTATTCGCGCCTCGACAAAAACTATCAAGGCCAGAAGCGCCTGGCGGCGGTTGGCGCGACGAATACGTCAAAAGGGCGGAATGCACGCTCTGAGGACTCCAAGCGCAGGGACATCGAGAAAGCGCTGCGCGAGATGGAGGAGAAGCAGAAATCCCAAACAGGCCCACGGCCGTCTCTCCTCGTCAGGATGCGGCAGGCAGGTTTGGGATGGAGCACGACTACCTATTATGTCAGCTGCGTGATCGTCGGTGCCGCTTCCTTCATCGTCATGATGAATTCTTTCTATATCGGTCTTTTGCCTCCGCTTGGCTTCGGAGCCGCGGCAGGACTCTTGGGTCCGCACTTCTACGTTAGCTACCTACGCAGCCGGCGTTTCAAGAAATTTGCCAAGGAGTTTCCGAATGCGATCGACGTCATCGTGCGTGGCGTCAAGTCGGGCCTTCCAGTGGTCGATTGCCTGAGGATCATTTCCGTCGAAGCTCAGGATCCTGTGCGTGAGGAGTTCAGGGAGATCGTTGACGATCAGACGCTGGGCCTTCCCTTGGATTACGCCGTTCAGCAGCTGCACGAGCGCATTCCTCTCGACGAGGCGAAATTCTTCGCCGTCGTCATGTCCATGCAAAGTCGAACGGGCGGCAACCTGTCAGAGGCGCTTGGCGGCTTGTCCAAGGTTCTCCGCGAGCGCCAGAAGATACACGCAAAGATCCAATCCATGAGTGCCGAGGCCAAGACATCGGCCGGCATTATCGCATCTCTACCGGTCGTGGTGATAGTTCTCATGAATATGGTGTCGCCAGGATATATCGAGCCCTTGTTCATGACCTTTTCCGGCAAGGTAATCCTTGCAGGGGGGGTCTTCTGGATGCTGATGGGCGTTCTCGTCATGTGGAAGATGATCCGGTTCGACTTCTGAGGTGAAAGATGCTCTTCGAGACGATTTACCAGAACGTGCAATTTCTGACTGCGATTTCCGCAGCGCTCTCGGTTTCCGCCGCGATCGTACTCGTTTCCTGGCCTTATCTTCAGCGCGATCCGCTGAGCGCCAGACTGGCTCAGGTTGCCACCGAGCGTGAGCGGATCAGGCTTCGTGAGCGTAATCGCCTCAATACCCAGAACAATAAGGTCTCACTGAGGAACGAGCCTAAACGCCTGTTCAAGGAAATCGTTGATCGCCTCAATCTTGCCAAGCAGGCAGAGAGCCAAGAACTGACTCTCATGTTACGGCGTGCGGGTTACCGGGGTAGAAGTCCGATCGTCGCATTTCTGGCTATCCGGCATCTCGCGCCAGTCGGAATGCTGCTTTTCTCTGCAGCTTATATTTTCGTTGTCATCAACTTGCAGCAGCCGCTCGTAGTAAAGCTCCTTATCGTCGCGGCGGCTACGGGATTCGGCTATTTCGTCCCGAACATCTACATCAAGAATAGGATCACGAAGCGGCAAGCCGCGATCCGTCGCTCTTGGCCGGATGCTCTCGATCTTCTCCTCATATGCGTCGAATGCGGCATGGGTATCGATAGCTGCATTCGAAAAGTGTCGGAGGAAATCGGCCGCCAATCCCCCGAGTTGGCAGAGGAACTGGGGCTGACATCGGCAGAGCTGGCCTATCTGCAAGATCGCCGGAAGGCCTTCGAGAATCTGGGCGAGCGCACGGGGTTGGAGATCGTCAGGGCCGTCGTGACCAGTCTTATCCAGGCGGAACGATATGGCACATCCATCGGTCAGTCCCTGCGTGTGCTGGCGCAGGAAAACCGGGACATGAGGATGGCCGAGGCCGAGAAGAAGGCGGCCTCTCTGCCGCCGAAGCTGACCGTTCCGATGATCGTGTTTTTTCTCCCGGTTCTTTTCGCCGTCATTCTGACGCCGGGAATCATCAAGTATATGGGGCTGCATTAGGGGGTCGAAAGATGAACATTCCTTGGTCTTTCTTATCAGCTGCCTCTCAATTTGGCCGATATGGGAAGCGTCTTCGTGCATTTGCACGCGGTGAAGGCGGTGCTGTCGCAATGCTCATTGCGCTGGGTCTTCCGGTCATGATTGGCGTGGCTGGCCTGGGGGCAGAGGCAGGCATCTGGTATTATCATAAACAAAGGCTACAAAGCGCGGCCGATCTTGTCGCCTCCAGCCTTGTTGCGCGCTCTGGCACGGGAGCAGTTCAGGACGAACTCGATGAGCTACTGTCTTCCATCCTGCGCTTTAACAAGCTCGACATATCACGGGATTCTATCGAGGTAACGCGGTCTGATCCGGATAAAGATCCCGTCTTTATAGATGAGGAAACCGTCAATGTGAAAATTACGCAGACCATACCGCGCCTCCTGACAGGCTTCTTTCAGCCTGGAGAGGTAACGATTGAAGGTAAAGCGTCGGCGCAAGTCACCGTGGCGACGGAAGGTTGTATCTTGGCAACCCGACCCAACGCAGAGGGATTGAGACTTGAAAATAATGCTAATGTTCAAGTGATAGGCTGCGAGGCGCTTTCGAATGACGATACCTTTATTGTGCGAAGCGGCTCTCGTCTTACCGCGGACTGCGCGCGAAGCAGGAGTTTCGTCTCAAATTTGGGCATCCTGAATGTAACGTGTCGAAATGGCGTGCCTCAGGAACAGGCTGGCATGACATTGGATCCTTATGCCGACCTGCCGGATCTGGATCTGAGCCTATATTCAAGTTGCTCTGTGACGAACGAGACTGTGACGATAACTGCCGGTAACCAGCTAACTGATCAAAAAATTGTGCCTCGCTTTACTGCATCTAATGGAAGAGTATATGTTAAATTCTGCAATAACGCTAAGCTTAAGATAGCGGCTGGGACGCTTGTGAATGTGGGTAACTGGATCTATATCTTCGATAAATCTGATTTGATTGTCGAAAATACTCCTGGTTTAAGGTTGCTATCTGGGCCAACTACCACATTCTATTTTGCCGAGGGTGGGAGGCCAATCATTAATGCGCCGAACGCAACGGTAACCTTAAGAGGTCTGGCCTTTGCATCTGGTATGCTCTTTCGCGGCGCAAGAACGAATACTCTCCCCACTGGTGTGCAAAACGAGATTATTGTTGGGCCAGGATCCAACCTTCAGGGCGCTATTTACTTCCCGGCATCGGATGTTCTGTTCCAAGCGAGCGGTCACGTCAGCAACTGCCTGCAAATCATTGGAGGGGCAGTGCACCTCAATCAGGGTACATGGCAGATGGCGGGCCCTTGTGATATCGCCAATTTGCTTCGCCCGATCGTCGCATCGCGGACGGTGAGGTTGACCCAGTAAAATAGGGCGTGTCGTTCGACTAGCGTCTCACGCCGGCGATATCGTCTTCACAAGAATGGCGCACCCCGTGCGCCATTCCTGGCTTTCAGGAAAGCGATCCATAAAAGGATGGCTCACAGTTTCGATGGGCGCTCGCATTTCAACGCACTCGCTCAAGGCACGGATGCTTTGTGCTCACATGCCTGGAATCATTTTTCTTCTTTGGTTTGCGGCATTTTCTGATGGCGACCCGGATCCACTTCGCTGAAAAGTTCTCCAACGATGCTACCGGTGATCGCTGTGTAGGCGCGTGAACTCGGTCGAGATTCAGGAAGCCCGTCCTGCCAA
>Ga0180215_1003753_pt1 | contig 14035 bp, 6 predicted proteins | sample eDN3rd37CBELigBY_FD_128871 | JGI IMG/M metagenome (GOLD analysis project Ga0180215, IMG submission 128871) | Enriched backyard soil microbial communities from Emeryville, California, USA - eDNA 3rd pass 37_C BE-Lig BY (version 2) (version 2) | ecosystem: Environmental > Terrestrial > Soil >...
CGATTGCGTACCAGAGCGGCTGCTGGGGGCTGACCTGTCCGCGCATCTGCTTGCCTCCGGGTGGGGGGTCCCCACAATCTACTCTCCCGAAGCCCCTCGCGATGCCCCTTTTTCAGCATCCTGCTAGGCGCGAGAGGGGCGCGGTGATCGCTGAGGGCAAATGGGAACTCGTGCTCATGAAAAAAGCCGATGGGGGACTCTGACCGACCGGCTTCACGACCGCTTCCTAGTCGAGGACTACCGCCGCCTGACCTCCAGGACGTGTTCACTCTCAGCCCGTCTTCTGGTTACCGAGTACTACGCGAGGTAGGCCGGCTCGCGCACAACGCTGCCCCTCCTTCGTCCATGAGCAACGACTTCGTTCAGCTGAGCCGAGCGAACAAATATTGGCATACAAAGGGCGGCAGATGCATCTGCTTCTGATGGACTGAGGCCGGATTGGAGGCAGTGGGGATTTCGGACTACCACCGAGTGAAGGCATACATGACCCGCCTACCGACGAATCGTGCGCCTACCCATCCCGGGGAAATGCTCCTTGAGGAGTTCTTGAAGCCACTCGGAATCAGTCAGTCAGAACTTGCCCGACGGATTCGAGTGTCGTTTCCCCGTATCAACGAAATCATCAAGGGACATCGGGCTGTTACGCCGGATACGGCGCTTCGTCTGGAAAAGCTGCTCGGGGCAGACGCGCAGTTCTGGTTGAACCTGCAGCGAGACTGGGATCTGTGGCATGCCCGCAACTCAGACGATGCACGGGATATTGCGGAAATTTCTCCGGCCTTAGAACGGCCTATCATTTTCACCCCTCCTATCAATCGCTTCTGGGCAAAATTTGACAGAGAGAATGGCGATTGGCATCCGCTCATAGCCCACTGCACGGACGTAGCTGCGGTGTTGGAGTGCCTGATCGCCACCGGCACGGTGATCGGCGCACGCCTCGCAGCCGCATGTGGAGTCCCGGCACTCTCTGATGCTGATCGCGCGCGTCTCGTTTTCCTGGCGGCACTCCACGACGCAGGAAAAGTCTCGAACGGGTTTCAGACCAAGACACGGCCTGGAGGCGAGCGAGGGAGATGGAAGCACCGGGGGCACGTGAAAGTGATGTTGGATTCCATCGGGCTCCCGATCCTGCGCCCGCTGTTCGAGGAAGCGGTCATGCCCCGCATCGGCGGCGACCGGCGCACGGGACCCACCCTCCTGGCAACGACCATCGCGCATCATGGGCGGCCCTGGATCGTGGAGAGGAGAGATGGCCTCTCCGCACTGTGGCGTACCGACGACTCCGGCCGCGACCCGGTTGCCGAGATCCGGCGACTCGTGGAGCACGCCGCCCGGTGGAGCGGAATCGACTCGTTCTCCGGAGCAGCCTTCAGCCCGGTCACTCCGGCGTTCACCCACCTCTTCGCCGGCGCGCTCACCCTGGCGGACTGGGTGGGCTCCACGCGCACGGCGTTCCCGTTCGAGCCCGGGGCGGACGACGACCCGGACGGCTACCTCTCCACGGCCCGCGAGCGAGCGGCGGATGCCTGCACGCGGATCGGCCTGGCGCCCCGGCCGGGGACGGTGACGCTCTCCGGCCTGCCCCTCCTGGAAACGATCTTCCCCGAGACGTTCGCGGAAGGGAAGAACGCACCGACGGCGCTCCAGGCACTGACTTCGGAGATGACGCTTCCGGGACCCGGGGCCCGTCTGCTGATCGAGTCGGAGACCGGGAGCGGGAAAACGGAGGCGGCACTGGCGCTCTACGTCCGGCTTCGTTCCGAGGGTCGGGTGGGCGGGCTGATGTTCGCGCTTCCCACGCGCGCCACGGCGACTGCGATGTACGACCGTGTGCGGTCGGCGCTCCGGCGGATGTTCCCGGACGGCGAAGAGCCGACGACGGCTCTCGCGGTCGGCGGCCGTCAGCCGCTCGCCAGCTCCACGGAGCCGCTCGTGGCGGAGACTCCGCAGACGTGGGACGACGCGGCTCCGCTGGAAAGGTGGGCGTCTTCCGGCGCGAAGAAGTTCCTGGCGGCGGAAGTGGTGGTGGGTACGCTCGATCAGGTCCTCCTCGGCGGGCTCCCGGTCCGGCATGCCCACCTCCGGCTCGCCGCGCTCTCTCGGCACCTCCTCGTCGTGGACGAGGTGCATGCCTACGACCGCTACATGGCCGCGGTGCTGGGGAACCTCCTGGACCTCCACTCCGCGACGGGCGGGATCGCGCTGTTCATGTCGGCGACGCTGGCGAGCCCCGCCCGCGCGGCGTTCGGGGGGGTGGACGCCCCGGAGCGGGAGGCGGCGGAGGAGACTCCCTATCCCACCCTGGCGGTCTGCGAACGTCCGGGTGCGGGCTGGAGCGACCATCCCGTCGTCTCGGAGTCGGTGCCACGGCGGATCCGCTGGGAGCCGACGACCCTGCCGCTGGCGCTGGAGCGCGCGGTGGCAGCGGCCCGAGCGGGCGCGCGCGTGTGCGTACTGCGGAACACGGTGCGCGACGCGCGCGCGGCGGTGGCCGAGCTGATCGCCCAGGAACAGGGCGATTGGCTCTGGCGCCCGGGTGATTCGTCGCTCACGCCTCCGTACCATTCTCGCTATACGGCGCCGGACCGGCGGGTGCTGGACGAGGCGGTGCTCCTCCGGTTCGGGAAGGGGGCCGCCGCGAGATCCGGCGGGGTCATCCTCGTGTCGACCCAGGTGGTGGAGCAGAGCCTGGACGTGGACTTCGACCTGCTGGTGACGGACCTCTGCCCGGTGGACGTCCTCCTCCAGCGAATCGGCCGCCTTCATCGGCACCGGGCGCGCGATGGGCACCGGCCGGCGGGGCACACGATGCCGCTCGCGCTGGTGATCGCCCCGGACGGCGGATTTGGAGGACGGCTCACTTCCCCGTCCCTGGATCTCGGCTGGGGACGAGATCGGCCGTACCCCAACTACGCGGACGGTGAGTTGACGCTCAAGCTCATCCAGGACTGCAACGAGATCGAGATCCCTCGCGACAACCGGCTTCTAGTGGAGTCGGTGTATCACCGCGACGCAAGGGATCCGTTGCGGATGGACGGAGCCTGGGAGGCGTACCTCACCAACGCGGAGGGCGTGGAGCTGTCGGCCGGGTGGATGGGACGCAATGTCTCCCTCTGCTTCAGCGATTCCTACGCGGGGTGCCACGAGCAGTTCAGGATCGCGGACGAGGCGAAGGTGCGGACGCGATTGGGGGACGATTCGTTCCGGATCGCTCTGGACCGCCCGGTACGCGGGTGGTACACGGACGAGGAGGTCCATCACGTGGACATTCCGGCTTTCGCCCTGGCGGGCGTGTCGGAGGAGGAGCTACAGGTGGGAAACTGGTTCGACCCGGCGGGTGGAGGCTCGGGCTTCCACGTTGGGCCACTCCGCATCACCTACGGTGCGGATGGCTGGTCGTGGTCGCGAAAGGGGTCGAGGGACAAGGCAAACGGGAGCGACTGAAGTGCCCACATGCCTGCAAATCGACCCAAATGAAACCCGTAGAGTTTTTCGCAATTGCACATTTGCAAGCTGTACAACAACTTCCGAGGAAGAGGGATCCCCGCGCGAGCGGGGGTAGACCAGAGCGCCTGACCCCGAGCAAGACGGGCAACTAGGGATCCCCGCGCGAGCGGGGGTAGACCCTAGTGGCTCCGGCGAGCCGGGGCGTTGCCAGAGGGATCCCCGCGCGAGCGGGGGTAGACCCACGTCGCGGGCGCTCAGGGATTGCAGCGGGTAGGGATCCCCGCGCGAGCGGGGGTAGACCCTGCGTGGAGCGAGGACCGACTCCACATCAACGGGGATCCCCGCGCGAGCGGGGGTAGACCGCAGGCGGGCACCCGCCCGCGTGAGGCGCTCCGGGGATCCCCGCGCGAGCGGGGGTAGACCCGCCAGCCCCTTCCGCTCCAGCACGGCCGCCAGGGGATCCCCGCGCGAGCGGGGGTAGACCGGCTGCGGAGCCCGATCCGGAGACGCGCGCACGGGATCCCCGCGCGAGCGGGGGTAGACCCCCGTTGTCCCACCAGCACTTACGCACCCTCCCGGGATCCCCGCGCGAGCGGGGGTAGACCGATCATCACTCCCGTACCGCCGTTGCGTCGGATGGGATCCCCGCGCGAGCGGGGGTAGACCGATCATCACTCCCGTACCGCCGTTGCGTCGGATGGGATCCCCGCGCGAGCGGGGGTAGACCCTCGCCGGGATGCGGTCGGACGTGCGCGCTCTCGGGATCCCCGCGCGAGCGGGGGTAGACCCTAGGGGATACGATGCGCTACGGACAACTGCTCGGGATCCCCGCGCGAGCGGGGGTAGACCTGGACTTCCCGCGGAAGCGGGAGGACGTGCGGCGGGATCCCCGCGCGAGCGGGGGTAGACCGTGCGAGCAGGTCGGGAGTGATCCGAAACCACTGGGATCCCCGCGCGAGCGGGGGTAGACCGCAGCCAGTGCAGTTCAGGGCAGGGGACAGCGGGGGATCCCCGCGCGAGCGGGGGTAGACCGAAGCGGGCCCACGCCAAGCGGCGGCGCCGACTGGGATCCCCGCGCGAGCGGGGGTAGATCACGGCCGCCCCCTGCCCTACCTCCCCGGCCCTCACTCGGAAGCGCCCGAAAAGCAACCCGCATCCTCGATCCGATAGCGGTCGACGAACGCCGTCACCTTCTCCCCCTCCACGCGCTGCTGGAGCACGAACAGCGTATCTCCCCGGAAGGCGGTGTACGGCTGCGCGTCCGCGGAAACGGGGACCTTCCGATCCGCGCAGGACTCGCGGAGCCCTCCAGACAGCAGGCTCAGGTACACGTCGGCCGCGATGAAGTCGCCCTCGATGGTCTGGTCGTGGTGAACCAGGGCGAAGCTGCCGCGCGGGAGACGGTGAAGTCGGAAGAGCGCCGAATTCGCGGCGAACATCTCCGGGAACTCCATCTCCGGCAGCCGCCGCACGAGGTCCTTCATCTGCCCGCGTCTCACGCGCGCGGGGACGGATGCCGTGTCCACGAGGGATCCGTCCCCGTCCAGTAGCTGAAGACGGTTCAACCCCATGAAGCCGACGAGCAGGCGGTCGCCCCACGACGCCACCTGGATTCCGGTGTAGATCCCGGCCAGGGGGCTGGACTGGACGAACTCGTCCGGGAGCGGGCCCAGGTAGCGCACCGTGTCGCTCCCGGGCGACCACGACGCGAGCGCGGTCCTCCGGCCGCGGTTCTGGACGCCCATCCAGATCGTTTCGCCATCCGCGTGGATCGACGTGAGATACCCCTCGTGACGGACCGAACCCAGGAACGCGCCGTCTTCGCGAGCGTAGCGCGTGAGCAGGCTCCGGCCGGGATCACCGACGAGGACTTCGTCGCCGCCGACCTCGACGGGACCGGGATCTTTCAGCTCGCCCGGCCCCTCCCCGCGGCTCCCATAGACCTGCACCAGGCCGCCGGAAGGGGAGAAGCGCAGGACCCTTCCCCAGAAGCTGTCCGAGACGAAGAAGCTGCCGTCCGAGGGATCGACCGCGAACGACGCGACCCGGCCGATGTAGAGAGAGTCGTTCTCCTGGAAGTGAACCGGCTCCAGGCGCACGAGACCGGGTTCGTGGACCTCACCCGCCGACGGCGCCGCCGAGTCGCCGCAGGCGGCCACGAACACGGACGTCAATAAGAGGAGTATGGCTGGACGCATGGCACTCTTCCGTCATACAATGTAAAGAGAGACGTACCCCGGCCGTCCCGCACCGGGCGCGGAATGCACCGGACAGGGTGTCCGTGTCGGAGGGATCACACCGTACTTCGACCCAGTCCGCCCGTCACACCGGCGGGGGCCGCGCGCACCGGACCCGTCCCGTCCCGACCTGCGGGGATACTCGGAAGACGCCGCCTCCGGGGCGGCGAACGGCAACGCTCCGGGCCAACCCGTCGCCGGCCCGGAGCGTCGTCGTGGAACGCGGGAACGTGGCGGCGATCAGCCGCGGCGTCCCGCCCTCGCTCAATCGTTCGCGGAGGGGCCGCGCAGGGTACGGTCGATCTGCCGGATGGCGCCGAGGTGGTACGCCAGGTGTGCGATGCTCCCGACCATGCCGTTCAGCTCGATCTCGCCCACCTCGCGCGGAGTCCGCACCGCCTCCAGCCAGCGGTGCGCCTCGTCGCGCAGGTCGGCACGAAGTTGCGCCCACTCCTCGTCGGAGACCGAGGTCGTGCGCCAGCTCTCGGTCCAGTCCGCGCTGGCGAACGGGTTCTCCTCGCCCCCGGCCCAGCGGTTCATGAGCGAAAGGCCGTAGCGCACGTGGTCCACGTGCGCGGCGATGGACGCCCCGCCCGTCGCCGCCACGGACGCGTCGGCCGCGGACAGCCGGTCGAGCGACCGGAGCATCCCGAGGTCCCCTCCGTTGAGCATGTACGCCCCTCCCGAGGGCGCCCCATCCACCAGCTCGCCGAGCAGCGTGCCCAGCGTACCACTGATTTCCCTGGTATCCATGCGTCTCCTGTTGGATCGGGCGGGGGTACGCCCCACCGCCGATGAGTGAGAGCCGGACCGCGAGCGCACGATGCCTGCCACCGTGAGCCAGAATGACGAAGGCGCCTGGAGGGACCCGCCTCGCCAGACGCCTTTCGCTTTCGTGCCCCCTGGTTTGCGCGGAACCCGTCCACCTCGATCCCGGAGCCCGGGTCGGCGCGGACGCGGCCGAAAACCTCGCGAAACGGGTCCCAGCGAACGCCGGTCCGCCTTCCGCGAGCACGGCACGGAGGGGAAGGGCTGGCCCCAAATGTCCACTTTGTCCATATTTGATTCGCGGGACCTGCCCCGGAACCGCCCGCACCTTTTCCGCCCGTATCGTCCGTAATTTCGCAACGGTGCTCGCCATGACAATGTATTCCGCGACGGGCCGAACCTCAACAGGGAGAGACCATGCAGCCTGTGGATCGAGTGCGGAGATCGGGGGTGCCCCCGGAGCGGAGCGGGGAGTTCAACCGGTTCGCCGATGCGTGGATGCTGGAAGAGCTGCGCCAGGTGGTGCGGCGGGAGCTGCGCACGCACCGGGGACAGCAGTCGCTCGCCCGGATGGCCGGCGTGGGGCGGTCCGTGGTGAGGAAGCTCGTGGAGATGCGGAGCGTTCCCGTCACCGCGAACCTGGATCGTCTGCGCGAGTGGGCGGCGGATCGCCCGCTGGCGGAGGCCCCGCTCGAAGCCGTGTGCCTGGCGCTGCTGGTGGAGGAGCTTCCCGCGAACGCCCGGTACCGCGCCCGGCTGGAGCTGGCCGAGGCCCTGACGCGCCTGCACCGGGAGGCCGGGAGCGAGGTGCCGGGGTGGCTCGTCCGGGAACTCGAGGACCGCAGGAGGCACCCGTGACCATGCTGGGAAGCCAGGGCAGCCTTCCTCTCCCGACCCCTCCCGGAGATCCCAGGCCCAAGCTCCCGCCGCGCCCCCCGCAGGGGCCGAAGGCGTCGAGCGGCACCGGCGGTGTCTACCGGAGCGGGCCGGGGCGGCTGCTGGTATCGGGCGGATAGGCGGGCACCGTCCACGAGGGTGGCGCGACCCTCACCGTGCACGCTAGTTTGACCCAGGACGCACGCACGCCACACGCCACCTTGTCGGACGGATGGGGCACAAAGAGAAGCCACGCGAGTCCCGCCCGCGCAGTATTCCCCCAGCGCCGTTGTGGTTGCCGGAGCACAAGCTGATCGAGGACGCGGACGCGATGGGTGACGATCGCGTGGCCCTCGCGCTGCTTCTCCTCCTGCGCGACCTGCGAATCTGGGCGGAATCCACCCCGGCGGAACGCCCTCGCCTCCTGCTGCCTCCGACCCCGAATCGGAGCGCGGTCCTCGCGTACGCTGCGGAAAACACGAAGGGGATCGCGGAAGCGGTGCGCGACCTGTCGGCCATGCGCACGGAGCCTGAACGCCTGACCCCCGGGATCCTGGGCGCGGCGAGCCGGCGAATCGCTCAATGGGCGGATCGGAGGTCGCTGTCGTGGGTCGCGATTCTGTTCGCGGAAGCGGCCGCGCACATAGACCGTACCAGTTCGTGGATCGCCAGCGAAGCGGGCCAGGCCGCGAGACACGCGGGCTACCCGGAGCGCGCCGACATCTGGTATGATCGCGGGATCATGCTCGCCGCAAGGAATGGCAACCGCCAGCGTCATGCCCTGATCCGCGCCCTTCGCGGGCGAGCAAATCTTTTACGAGAGCTTGGAAAGTTCGATGAGGCCCGGCCTCTTCTCGATCGGGCTGCACGCTTGTCTGCGTCAACGCGACGTCACCGCATAGCAGCGGAGATCCATCACACCCTGTTGACACTCGCCGCAGAAGCGGGGACTTATCAGGAAGCCGAGCACCACGTCCAGGAGGCCCTTCGGCACTATCCGATTCACCATCCGTACGTCCCGACTTTGGCGCACGACTGGGCCTTCGTTCTGGTTCGTCATGGGTTGTACAGGGAGGCGCTTCCACTCCTACAAGCTGCCCACCCACAGATTCGCCGAATCGACTACCAGTTGATGTCCTGGGGTACCCTTGGCCGTGCAGCGGGCGGCGTAGGAGATCAAGACTTATACAACCAAGCAAGTCAACACGTGCATCAATTGGCTGAGCGAACTGACGACTACGCTGCAGCCGCTTTCGCAAACCTTGCGTTCGCGGCTGGATGCTTTGCCGAATGGGATATAGGGCGGGATTACGCAACTCGCGCCATCGCAATCGCACAGTCGCGCCGCGAGGCGGACGTAGAACATGGCGCTCGGGCCTTCCTCTCTCTGCTTGAAGAGCGGAAATCATTCATACTACAAACAGCCCTGCCCCCGAGCGGCCGGATGGAATACATTGCGCAACAATTCTTTCAACTACTGGACGCACGAAAACGCCCGCCGAGGCGTCCGGTGCAACTCGGGGATCAGGAAACGTTTAAATCCTCGACACAAGCCGCCGATTAGCCAGTTGTCAGCCACCCCCGCCCGTGGTCCATCCTCCGAAAATGTCCGTTGATGTAGAATCGGTACCAATAGAGGCTGGGGAAGCCTTTCCCTCTCTGACGTTCCCTCTCTGGCCGTGACCATCACTCCACCCGCTATCGTAGCTCGGACCCACAGGGGCAATCGCACCCGTGGGAGCTTCGCTGTCACACGCCGTCAGGAAGGCAAGAAGGCAAAGGCCGGTCGTCAGTGCCCTACGCATGGAACCTCCTGTCGCGAGGAGAGAAAGGAACCTCGAATGGCAACAGAAGCTATCCTTTCAGCACATAAGCCGCCAGCACCCTCCGGGGAATAGAACCAGCCAACAAACTCCGCAATATCGCGCAAGATTCAGTGAAGGCACTTTGTCGGAACAAACAGTCATCCACGATAATCCCGCGAGACGCCCCCCCCACATTCCACCGAAGTCACACCCCGGACACACACCACGGTCATCCCGGATCCCCCGGCCACTTCCTTCACCCATTCCGATCCTCCCATGTCGATCTCCCCACGCAGCCTCGTATCGAGAGCCGTCCTCCTCAGCGCCCTGCTCCTGGGGCTCACGTCGGCCGCCGCCCGTGCACAGGAGCCCATCGAGCCGGTTCCCACCCCCCCGCCGAGCGGAAGCCCGAGCTGCCCGGAGGGGGAGACCTGTCCGACGTCGATCCAGCCGCCGCCCGGGGGGGAGCTGGACATCTACCCGCCGTGGATCGGGATCACCTCGGCGGAGCTGACGCCGGCGGGCGCGGGGCTGTCGGTGCAGGTGAGCTGGTGGGACGACGTGGCGCTGTTCCTGGGCTCGCGCACCCTGACGTTCAACGGAGTGAACGTGACGGCGCAGTTCACCCACAGCGGCAGCGGCACGAGTTCGACCTCCACGGGGACGGTGACGCGGGTGTCGGGGACGAACACGCTGGTAGCCCGGATCTGCGACACGCGCAACAACTGCACGACGGAGACGCAGAACTGGACGTACACGCCGCCCCCCGTGGCGCCGGTGGCGCCGCCCACGCCGGTGACGACTCCGGCTGCGCTGGCGGGGATGGAGCTGCGGGCGGAGCGGCCCGGAGCGCTGGTGGCGTACCGTGCGCACGTGCAGGCCAACGGGGGGTGGACGCAGGGAGTGCGCGCCGACAACGAGCAGGCGGGCACGGTGGGCGAGTCGAAGGCGATGCAGGCGGTGTCGCTGCAGCTGGGCACGCTGCTGGAGGGAGTGGGGATCGAGTACCAGGCGCACGTGGGTTACGACGGGTGGCTGGCCTGGGCGCAGGACGGCGCGGTGGCGGGCCATCCGGACCAGACGCTCAAGGAGCTGCAGGCCCTGCGCATCCGGCTGCGGAGCCCGCGGCCGGGGATGCGGGTGTGCTACCGGGCACACGTGGCGGACCTGGGCTGGCAGACGGAAGTCTGCGACGGGGCCGAAGCCGGCACCACGGGGCAGAACCGCGCGATACAGGCGCTGCAGGTCCGGATCGTACCGGGCACGGAGCCGCTGGCGGCGCTGCTGCACCCGGAGGGGACGGTGGAGCGGGCGCTGTGTGTGGTGGCGGCGGCGCCGGGCGGGGCGTACGAGTGCGGAGACCTGCGCCTGGCGCATGGGCTGCCCGTGGTGCGCACCCTGAACCAGGCGCGCGCCCCGACGCTGCTCTACACCAGCCACCACGCCGCTCCTCAGCCGATCGTGACGCTGGACTACCAGGTCCCCGCGGGGGTGGCCGTACCGGACTCGGTGCGGGTGGTGCTGAAGGTGAGCGGAGTGCAGCGCGCCACCGGAACGTGGGGCGCGGGGCACTGGCAGGCGGGGGTGACGAAGCGCATCTCGCTGGCCTTCAACGGGCTGAGCCTGGCGACGGGGCTGTACCCGTACGTGGTGGAGATCGAGCGCTGGAAGGGCGGGGTCTCCTCGGGGGTGCGGCAGCTGCCAGGGGAGGTGGTCGTGCTCAACCGCTCCGGGAGCCCGATGGGGGCGGGGTGGTGGCTGGCGGGGCTGGAGCAGCTCGTGCACCTGGCGGACGGGCGGAAGCTGTGGCTGGGCGGGGACGGGAGCGCGCGGGTGTACCGGGCGGCGGGGAGCGGGGTGTGGGTGGCGGCGAACCCGCAGCGGCCCGACACGCTGCAGTCGTGGAGCGGGCCGCTGGGGACGAACTACCGGCGGCTGCTGCCGGGGGGAAGCGTGGTGTGGTACGACCTGGCGGGGCAGCACCGGGTGACGGAAGACCGGCTGGGGCGGCGCACGGAGTTCGACTGGCAGGACGGGCGGCTGCGCACGGTGCGGCTGCCGGTGACGGGGCGGGGCTCCACGGTGGGGGCGCAGGACTACGTGTACGAGTTCCAGTACAACCGGGTGCTCTCGGGAGGTGCGTACCTCTCGGGGGTGGTGCTGCGGGCGGGGAGCCTGACGCGCACGGTGGGGGTGGAGCAGGACGCGCAGGGGCGGATGACGCGCCTGCAGGACCCGGACGCGGCGGCGGTGCGCTTCGGGTACTCCGGAGGTACGGGGCTGCAGATCCGGGAGCGGTGGGACCGGACGAACACCTACGCGGTGTACACGTACGGGCTGGCGGCGCAGCTGAGCACGGCGGCCGCGCCGGTGCAGACGAACCTGGCGACGCAGGCGCGGACGGTCTACCGGACGGCGGAGTCGCTGAGCCTGGGGGGCAACTCGGTGCTTCCGGACAGCGCGTACCTGCGGATCGACGGGCCGCGGTCCGACGTGAGCGACCTGACGCGGATCTGGACCGGGCGGTGGGGGATGCCGACGCGGATCGTCGACGCGCTGGGCGGGGAGACGGTGCTGACGCGCAGCGACACGCGCTTCCCCGCGCTGGTGACGCGGGTGGACTCGCCGCGGCGGGCGGGCGGGAGCCGGCGCACGGCGAGCGCGGCGTACGACACACGCGGCAACGTGGTCGCGCAGACGGACTGGAGCACGTCGCGGACGCACAACGGGGCGCGGGTGTACGCCACCACGCGCTACGAGCGGACCGACCCCCGCTGGCCGGACTTCGTCACGCAGGTGACCGCGCCGGAGGGAGAGGTCACGCGCACGGAGTACTACGCGGACGGCAACCGCGCATGGCACCAGCCGGGCACGGACGCGGCGCGCCGGGTGACGTTCCAGTACTACACGAACGCGACCGAGACGGGGGCGGCCGTGGGGCAGCTCCGGAGCGTGACGCACCCGACGGTCAACGGGCTCACGCCGGTGGAGCGCATCGAGTACGACGGGCGGGGCAACCTGAAGGCGACGGTGACGCCGAAGGGGTACCGGACCGACTACACCAACGACGACCTGGGGCGCGCCCATACGGTGACCTCGCCCGTGCAGGGCAGCATCAAGCAGGTGGCGACGAGCACCTTCTACCCGAACTCCGACCGGGTGGAGTACGTGCGCACCACGGGGCCCGCCCTGAACGGCGCCCCGCAGATGACGGCGGAGGTGCGCCAGACCTACGACCTGGAGGGCCGGGTGCGGACCGTGGCGCGGCGCTCGAATCCCGATCCGGCCAACATCGGGTGGGTGACGACGGAGTACCGCTACGACGCGCTGGGGCGACGCACCGCCGAGGTGGCGCCGGACGGGAAGGAAGAGACCACGGAGTACGACCCGGCCGGCAACGCGCAGTGGGTCCGCACGCGGCTCCGGAACGCGAGCGGAACCCCGTACGCGATCGAGATGCGCTACGACGCGCTGAACCGGCTGACGCGGCGCTCGGTGCCACAGGTCGACTACGTCCAGGGCTCGGGTGAGATCGGCTACGTGGACGGCGCCGGGAATAAGCACGTCATACGGTCGCTGAGCTTCCCCCACTTCGACGCGAACGCACAGGGGGGACTGACGATCAAGGCGGAGGTGACCGACTACCGCTACGACGCCGAGGGGAACCTGACGCTGGCGACGAACCCCGACGCAATCGTCCGGCGGGGGTACCACGCCAACGGGCTGCTGGCCGGCGACACGCTGGAGGTCTACAGCTGGAACCTCGCGACGCGTCACAGCTACGTGCTGCGCTACGAGTACGACCTCAACGGGCGGCGCACGGCGCTGCTGCACCCGGAGAGCCTGGTGCCGCGCCGGGGCGGTGCCACCCCGAACACGCGGATGACGTACGGCTACGACCCGGCCACGGGTGCGCTGCAGACGATCACGGACCTGCTGGGCTACACGTACCGCTACGACTACGACGCGGCCGGGCGGGTGGAGCGGGTCACGGCGCCGGGAGACGTGGTCGCCACCCACACGTACGACCTGGACGGGAACCTGACCCGGCGCGACCAGACGGCGGGCAACTACTACCTGCCCGGCGAGGCGGGCATCCCGCCGAGGCCGCTGCACCGGGACGTCATGCAGCACGACGAGCGGGGGAAGGTCACCCGGGTGACGGGCATCCACGGCCAGGCGAACTTCCAGTACACGGGGCTGGGGATGCTCTCGATGAGCGACCAGAAGTTCGGGCAGACGGGCGAGTTCGTGACCGAGTACTTCACGATGGATGCGCTGGGGAACCGCACGGCGGCACGCGCCAACGATCCCGTCCAGCGGTTCAGCGTGTACCAGGCGGGGACCGGGCGACTGCGGGAAACGAAACGGGATCCCACGTACATATCGGTGCTGGGAGCGGGCTACGTGGACCGGAGCGAGTACGACGAGGCGGGCAACCAGATCCTGTTCCAGATGGCCGACTGGAGCGCCAACTACCTGGCGACGACGCGCAGCTTCTACGGGGCGGACAACCGGCTGCGGGTGGTGGACCGGCGGGGGTGCGCGGTGACGTACGCTTCGCCGAGCCAGCCCCTCTGCCAGGCGCCGGGCTCGCCCGGGATCGATCGCGCGAAGGCGGGCGCGTTCGAGAACTACCGCTACGACCCGCTGGGGCGGCGCGTGCTGACGCGGATGCGGCGGGCGCACGAGTGCACGGCCAGCGGCTGTCAGGGCGCGCTGACGCGCACGGTGTGGGACGGGGACCAGGTGCTCTACGAGATCCGGGCGCCGGGAGACGCGACGGATTCGTCGGCCACGATGGAGGACGACAACCCGACGGGGCCGAGCTACGGGCGGGTGGCGTACACGCACGGGCTGGGGATCGACGCGCCGCTGGGGGTGGTCCGCATGGGGTACACC
>Ga0180215_1003754_pt1 | contig 14034 bp, 14 predicted proteins | sample eDN3rd37CBELigBY_FD_128871 | JGI IMG/M metagenome (GOLD analysis project Ga0180215, IMG submission 128871) | Enriched backyard soil microbial communities from Emeryville, California, USA - eDNA 3rd pass 37_C BE-Lig BY (version 2) (version 2) | ecosystem: Environmental > Terrestrial > Soil >...
AGCTGCGGCGCGGCAGGCTACTGGCTGTTCCCGGACAATCTCGCCCTGCTCACCCGGATCGTCGCCGTGGCCCTGCTGGTGCTCTCCATGGATCTCGTCGTCGGCTATTGCGGCGTCGCCACCCTGGGGCAGGCGGCCCTGTTCGGCGCGGGCGCCTATGCGGCGGGCATCGCCTGCGTGAACGGCGTTACCGAGCCGATGACCCTGATCGCCATCGGGGCCTTATCCGGCATTGTGGCCGGCCTCGTGATGGGCGCCGTCATGCTGCGGGCGCACGGCCTGGCCCAGCTCGTTCTTTCCATCGCCATCGTGCAGCTCTTCCACGAGGCGGCCAACAAGGCCTCCGCCTATACGGGCGGCAGCGATGGCCTGGCGGGCCTCATGGTGAGTCCGCTCTTCGGGATCTTCGAGTTCGACCTGTGGGGACGCACGGCCTATCTTCTGGGGATCGTCCTACTCCTGCTCGTCTTCGTCGTCCTCAAGTTCGTCGTGGCCTCGCCCTTCGGGATGCTGTGCCGCGGCATCAAGCAGGACCCGGTGCGCATTCGCGCCATGGGCTCCTTCGTGTTCCCGGTTCTGCTGAAGATGTTCGCGATCTCCGGCGCCGTCGCCGGAACGGGCGGCGCATTGGCGGCGATCTCCACGCAGGTCGTGGGCCTCGACAGCGTCAGCTTCGAGCTCTCGGCGAATGCGCTCGTCATGCTGGTGCTCGGCGGCCTCGGCACGCTCTATGGAGCGCTCATCGGCACCGTGATCTTCATGGGCTTCGAGCATGTGGTCTCCGCCATCAACCCGTTCCACTGGATGACCATGGTGGGCGCATTGCTGATCGCCGTCGTGCTGGCGGCTCCCGGCGGCCTGGGCAGCCTGGTGGACAAGGTCTCTGCGTCGCGGGGAGGGAAGGCATGAGCAATCCCTTCCTGGTCGAGAACCTGTCAAAATCCTTCGGCGGGCTGGCGGTGAGCCGCGACATTTCCCTGTCCATGGCCGAGGGCGAGCGTCTCGCCCTCATCGGTCCCAACGGGGCGGGAAAGACCACCTTCGTCAATCTCGTCACGGGCCAGCTCAAGCCGAGCGGCGGCCGTGTCGTGTTGAACGGAGAGGACGTCACCCGCCTCGGCGCCGTGCAGCGCGTGCGCAAGGGTCTGGTGCGGACCTTCCAGGTGACGCGCCTCTTTTCCGAGCTCACGCCAGAGGAGCATGTCACCCTCACGGTGCTGCAGCGGGAGGGAAGGGCCACGCGGATCCTGAGCCGGTTCCACGGCAATACCGCCGTCGCGGACGAGGTGCACGGCATCCTCGGCACCCTCGGCCTGCTCGAGGTCGCGCGCCGCAGGGTGGGGCAGATCGCCTATGGCCAGCAGCGCCTGCTGGAAATCGCCATCGCGCTTGCCCTGAGGCCCAAGGTGCTCCTGCTCGACGAGCCCGCGGCGGGCGTGCCCTCCGCCGATACGCCGCGCATCGAGCAGGCGCTGGAGCGCCTGCCGCCGAGCCTCGCCGTGCTCATGATCGAACACGACATGGATCTCGTGTTCCGTTTCGCCAGGCGCGTGGTGGTGCTGGCGGCGGGGGAGATCATCTTCGAAGGATTGCCGTCGGACGTCGCTGCCGATCCGAGGGTGCGCGAAGCCTATCTGGGGAACTACGCTCATGCCCGCAGCGTCGCTTGAGGTCAAAGGCCTGAGTGCCGGTTACGGCCCGACGATGGTGCTGGAGGACGTGTCCTTCTCGGTGCCCGCCGGAGCGCGCCTGTCGGTTCTCGGCCGCAACGGCATGGGCAAGACCACGCTGCTGTCGACACTCATGGGAATGAACCGGCGCTACGGCGGCGAGATCCTGCTCGGCGGCAGGGACGTGTCGCGGCTGAAAAGCTCCGAGCGGGCCCGGCAGGGCCTCGGCCTCGTGCCGCAGACGCGCGACATCTTCCGCTCGCTCACCGTGGAGGAGAACCTGATCGTCGGCACCAAGGATCGCCCGCGCAGCGCCATCCAGGAGGCCTACGACATGTTCCCGCGTCTTTACGAGCGCCGGAGCAATCTCGGCTGGCAATTGTCCGGCGGCGAGCAGCAGATGCTCTCCACGGCCCGCACCATCTTAGGCAGACCCTCCGTGCTTCTCCTCGACGAGCCGCTGGAGGGCCTCGCTCCGGTGATTTGCGAGGAGCTCATGGCGGCGTTCACGCGTCTGGCCTCCAGCGGCGAGATGACGATCCTGCTCGTGGAGCAGCGTCTGGAGAGCGCTCTTGATTTCGCCGAGTCGGTGCTGATCCTGGAGAGGGGCCGCATCGTCTGGCAGGGCGCGAGCGAGGCCCTGCGGGCGGATCCCGGGACGGTCGAGCACTATATCGGCGTCGGCTCGTTGCATTGAGGTGGGCATGGCATTCATTCGCGCAAACGGCATCGTTCTTCATCACCAGGTGCTCGGCCAGCCCGATGCGCCGGCGCTCGTCTTCAACAATTCCCTCGGCAGCGATTTCCGCATCTGGCAGGAGGTCGCGCCCGCCTTCGCGGACCGCTTCCGGGTCGTGCTCTACGACAAGCGCGGGCATGGCCTCTCGGACGCGCCGCCCGCGCCCTACACGATCGACGAGCACACGGACGATCTGTTCGCTCTGCTCGATCATCTGGCCATCGGGAGCGCCGCCCTCGTCGGCCTGTCAGTGGGCGGCATGATTGCGCAGCGCGCGGCCGTCAAGGCGCCTGACCGGGTCAAGGCGCTGGTGCTCTGCTGCACGGCGGCGAGGATCGGATCGCCCGACCTCTGGGGGCAGCGCATCGCGGCGGTGGAGCAGGGCGGGATCGAGCCCATCGCCGAGAGCGTTCTGCAGCGCTGGTTCACGCCCGCATTCCATGAATCCCGCAAGGACGAGCTGGCGGGCTGGCGCAACATGCTGGTGCGCATGCCGGCTCATGGCTATGCGGGAACCTGCGCGGCGATCCGCGATGCGGACCTGACGCCGGATGCGGCAAGGATCGCGGTGCCGACCCTCTGCGTCGCCGGCGATCAGGACGGCTCCACGCCCGCCGATGTCGTGCGGGCCACCGCGAACCTCATTCCGGCCGCGCGCTTCGAGACGATCGCCGGCTGCGGCCATATTCCCTGTGTCGAGAAGCCCGCGGATCTCACGCACCTCATTCAAAGACATCTCCAGGAGGCAGGCCTTGTCTGACGAGAAGAAGAGCGAGCGCTACGAGGCCGGCATGGCGGTTCGCCGCCAGGTGCTCGGCGATGCGCATGTGGACCGGGCCAGCGCCCAGATGACCGAGTTCGACGCGGATTTCCAGACCTTCATCACCGAAGGCGCCTGGGGCTCCGTGTGGGCGCGCCCGCATTTCACCAAGCGCGAGCGCTCCATCGTCACCATCGCCCTGCTGGCGGCGCTGGGGCAGGACGAGGAGGTCGCCATGCATGTGCGCGCCACGCGCAATACCGGCGCGAGCAGGGAGGATATCCGCGAGGCTCTTCTGCATGTGGCGGTCTATGCGGGCGTGCCTGCCGCCAACCATGCCTTCAAGATCGTGAAGAGAGCCTACGAGGACATGGACAAGGCGTGACGGCCTAAGAACGATGGTTTGGGGAGGGAAAGCAGGATGTCTGATCAGGGATCGTTCTACCAGCGCGACAGGGAGTGGCATCCGCCGGCCTTCACGCCGCATTACAAGACCTCCATCCTGCGCTCGCCGCAATATCCGCTCCTGTCCCTCGAGAACACCGTGTCCGAGATGACGGGTCCCGTGTTCGGGCACGACAGGATCGGCCCGCTCGACAACGACCTGATCCGCAACTTCGCCAGGACAGGCGACCCGATCGGCCAGCGCATCGTGGTCTATGGCCGCGTGCTCGACGAGAACGCGCGGCCGGTTCCGGGCGCTCTCCTGGAATTCTGGCAGGCCAATGCGGGCGGACGCTACCGCCACAGGAAGGAGACCTATCTCGCGGCGCTCGATCCCAATTTCGGCGGCTGCGGGCGCACGATCACGGACGAGGAGGGACGCTACTGGTTCCGCACCATCAAGCCCGGGGCCTATCCCTGGCCGAACGGCGTCAACGACTGGCGGCCCGCCCATATCCACTTCTCGATCTTCGGCCACGCCTTCGCGCAGCGCCTCATCACCCAGATGTATTTCGAGGGCGACCCGATGATCTGGCAATGCCCGATCGTCTCGACGATCCCCGACAAGAAGGGCGTGGAGCAGCTGATCGCGGCCCTCGACCGGGAGAACACGCTGCCGATGGACGCGCTCGCCTACAAGTTCGACATCGTCCTGCGCGGCCGCCGCTCGACCATGTTCGAGAACCGCCTGGAGGGGAACTGATGGTTCAGAAGCTCGACAGATTGAAGGAATCTCCCTCCCAGACGGCGGGGCCATACGTCCATATCGGCGCCACTCCGAACTGGGTCGAGATCACGGGCGTGTGGAACGAGGATCTCGGCCTCGTCCTCGTCGGGCCCGAGACCCGGGGCGAGCGCATCGTCGTGAAGGGCCGCATCTTCGACGGCAGCGGAACGCCCCTGAAGGATGCGCTCGTGGAGATCTGGCAGGCGGATTCGCAAGGCCTCTACAACAGCCCGCAGGAAAAGCGCGGCAAGGCCGATCCGTATTTTTCCGGCTGGGGCCGCCAGCCCACGGACGGAGCGACGGGCGAGTTCAAGTTCGAAACCGTCAAGCCCGGCCGCGTGCCCTACAAGGACGGCCGCCCGATGGCGCCGCACATCACGTTCTGGATCGTCGCGCGCGGCATCAATATCGGCCTGCATACGCGCATGTATTTCGGCGACGAGCAGGCGGCCAACGACGTATGTCCGGTCCTGGCGCGCATCGAGCACAAGCATCGCGTCCAGACCCTCATCGCACCGCGCAGCGAGGAGAACGGCATGCCCACCTATACCTTCGACATCCATCTGCAGGGTGAGAAGGAAACCGTGTTCTTCGATATCTGATAGGGAGCAGCATGGCCAAGTTCCAGAGCCTTCACGACGCCGTCCGGGACAATCTCCGCGATGGGGACACCGCCGCCTTCGAGGGATTCACACACCTCATTCCCCATGCGGCCGCCCATGAGGCGATCCGCCAGGGCCGCAGGGACCTGACCCTGATCCGCATGACGCCCGACATCATCTATGACCAGATGATCGGCATGGGCCTCGTGAGGAAGGTCGTCTTCTCCTATGCGGGCAATCCGGGCGTCGGCCTGCTTCGCCGCATGCGCGACGCCATCGAAAACGGATGGCCGCGCTCCATCGAGACGGTGGAGCACAGCCACGCGGCCATGGCCAACGCCTACGAGGCGGGCGCGGCGGGTCTGCCCTGCGCCGTCTTCCGCGGCTATCGCGGCGCGGGCCTCAAGGACGTGAACCCGGAGATCCGCAGCGTCTCCTGCCCCTTCACGGGCGAGGAGCTCGCCGCCGTTCCCGCGCACCGCCCGGACGTGGCCTTCATCCACGCGCAGAAGGCGAGCCGGCGCGGCGACGTGCTCATCGAGGGCATCATCGGGGTGCAGAAGGAGGCGGTCCTGGCCTCCAGGCGCGCGGTGGTGACGGTCGAGGAGATCGTGGAGGATTTCGACGATCTCCATCCCAATCTCTGCGTGCTGCCCCACTGGACGGTCACGTCCATCGCCCATGTGCCGGGCGGCGCGCACCCGTCCTACACCCATGGCTATTACGACCGCGACAATGCGGCCTATCTCGAATGGGACAAGGTCTCCGCCGACCGGGACCTGTTCATGCAATGGATGAAGGCGAATGTTCTCGAGGCGGGCCCGGAAGCCTTCGCCGAGCGCGTGAAGGGGCTGTGATCATGGCGACGAATACCGAATTCACCCCCGGCGAGATGATGACGATCGCGGCGTCCCGCGCCCTGTCCAACGACGACGTGTGCTTCGTCGGGATCGGCGCGCCGTCGGCCGCCTGCAATGTGGCGCGCCTGACCCATGCGCGGGACATCACCCTGATCTACGAGAGCGGGACCATCGGCACGGCGCCGGAGGTTCTGCCCCTCTCCATCGGCGACGGGGAACTCTGCGAAACCGCCCTCACCACGGTCTCGGTGCCCGAGATGTTCCGCTACTGGCTGCAGGGCGGGCGCATCTCCGTCGGCTTCCTGGGAGCCGCCCAGCTCGACCGCTTCGGCAACATCAACACGACCGTGATCGGCGACTACCATAAGCCCAAGGTCCGCCTGCCCGGCGGCGGCGGCGCGCCCGAGATCGCCACATCCTGCGGGCAGGTGTTCATCACCATGAAGCAGGCAACCCGCGGCATGGTGGACAAGATCGACTTCTACACCTCCTTCGGCCATGGGGACGGCGGCGATCATCGGCGGCGCCTCGGCATCGCCACGAAGGGGCCGACGCTCCTGATCACGGATCTCGCGATCTGGAAGCCCGATCCGGAGACCAAGGAATTCACCGTCGTGTCCTTGCATCCGGGCGTGACGCGCGAACACGTCCAGGACACCTGCGGCTGGAAGGTGCGCTTCTCCGACCAGCTCGAGGAGACGCCGCCTCCGAGCGAGCTGGAACTCAGCACTTTGCGCGAGCTTCAGGCGCGCACCGAACGGGCCCATGGCGGCAGGAAGGGAAGCTGAAGATGCGTGAGGCATTCATCTGCGCCTATGTGCGCACCCCGATCGGCCGCTTCGGCGGATCCCTGTCCGGCGTGCGCGCGGACGATCTCGCGGCGGTGCCGCTCAAGGCGCTGATGGAGCGCCATGCGACCGTCGATTTCGAAGCCGTCGACGACGTGATCTATGGCTGCGCCAACCAGGCCGGCGAGGACAACCGCAACGTGGCCCGCATGGCCCTGCTGCTCGCGGGCCTGCCGGGCTCCGTGCCCGGCACCACCATCAACCGGCTCTGCGGCTCCGGCATGGATGCGGTCATCGCGGCGGCGCGCGCCATCAAGGCCGGAGAGGCCGAGCTGATGATCGCGGGCGGCGTCGAATCCATGTCGCGCGCGCCCTTCGTCATGCCCAAGGCCGAAACGGCGTTCTCCCGCAACGCTGAGATCCACGACACCACCATCGGCTGGCGCTTCGTCAATCCGCTGATGAAGAGCCAATACGGCGTCGATTCCATGCCCGAGACCGGCGAGACCGTGGCCGAGGAATATCGCGTCTCGCGGACCGACCAGGATGCCTTCGCCCTGCGTTCGCAGCAGAAGGCGAAGGCCGCCCAGGAGCGGGGGCGCTTCGCCCGGGAGATCGTGCCCGTGACGATCCCGCGCCGGAAGGGCGAGCCTGTCGTGGTGGATACGGACGAGCATCCGCGCGGCGACACCACCCTGGAGCAGCTCGCCCGGCTGCCGACGCCGTTCCGCAAGGATGGCACGGTCACGGCCGGCAACGCCTCCGGCGTGAATGACGGCGCGGCGGCGCTCATCGTCGCGTCCGAGGCGGCGGCGCGGAAATACGGGCTCGAGCCCATCGCCCGGGTGGTCGGCGGGGCCGCGGCCGGCGTGCCGCCGCGCATCATGGGCATCGGCCCGGTGCCGGCCACGCAGAAGCTGTGCGCGCGTCTCGGCCTGAAGCCGTCCGATTTCGACGTGGTGGAGCTGAACGAGGCGTTCGCGAGCCAGGGCATCGCGGTGCTGCGCGAGCTCGGGATCGCGGAGGACGCGGCGCATGTCAATCCGAATGGCGGCGCCATCGCGCTCGGCCATCCGCTCGGCATGTCGGGAGCGCGCATCACCGGAACGGCGGCGCTGGAGCTGAAGCTCGGGGGCAGGAAACGCGCCCTCGCCACCATGTGCGTCGGCGTCGGCCAGGGAATCGCGGTGGCTCTGGAAGCCGTGTAACCGTTCAGGAGCATCGCCATGCAGGCGCATCCCCATCCCGTGCTGCAGGCTCTCGTCGGCGACGAGGCCGTGGCGTCTCTCTTCTCCGACGAGGCCGAACTCTCGGCCCTGCTGGAGGTGGAAAGCGCGCTTGCCAGGGCACAGGCCGGAGCCGGCCTGATCGACACCGAGGCGGCGCGGACAATCGCGGAAGCCTGCCGCGCCTTTCGGCCCGACTGGAACAAGCTGGCGGAAGGATTGGCGCAGGACGGCGTGATCGTTCCGGCCTTCGTCAGGCAATTGCGCGCGGCTGCCGGAGAGGCCCATGCAAACGCCGTCCACCTCGGCGCGACGAGTCAGGACATCATCGATACGGCCCTGGTCCTGCGGCTGAAAAGCGTCATCGAGATCTTCGGCCGCCGCCTGGACGGCCTTATCTCCGCCCTCCGCGACCTGCGTGCGCGGGAGGGCGGCGTGACGCTGATGGCCCACACGCGCATGCAGCAGGCGGTGCCGTTCACGGCCGCCGAGAAGATCGACACGTGGCTGCAGCCGCTGGAGCGCCATGCCGAAAGCCTGGAGAGCCTGGCGCCGCGCCTTCTGGTGGTCCAGCTGGGCGGGCCGGTGGGAACGCGCAAGGAGATGAAGGGCCATGGCGATGCGGTCGCCGACGCCATGGCGGACACCCTGGGCCTCGGCTACGGCCCGTCCTGGCATTCCCAGCGCGACCGCATCGGGGAGTTCGCGGCTTTCCTCTCGCTCCTGTCCGGGACGCTCGGCAAACTCGGGCAGGATCTGGCCCTGATGGCGCAGAACGAGGTGGGCGAGGTGCGCCTTCCGTCCGGGGGCGGCTCGTCCGCCATGCCGCACAAATCCAATCCGGTTCAGGCGGAGGTGCTGGTCACGCTCGCCCGCTACAATGCGGGCCTGCTCGGCACGCTCCACCAGGCCTTGGTGCACGAGGGCGAACGCTCGGGAGCGGCGTGGACCCTGGAATGGATGGTGCTGCCCCAGATGGCGGTGGCGAGCGCGGCCGGATTGAGCAAGGCGCAGGCGCTCGTGGCGGGAATGAGCTTCCTGCCGTCCTCACATGACGGGCATTAGGCGTCACCGACGATGACCGTCACCCTGCCGCTTCCGCCGCAATCGGGACATGGCCCCTGGTCGAGCCGGCCCGAGCCGTTGCAGGCGGGGCAGATGTCCTCGCCGGTCTGCTTCGTGCCCGGGACGTCCTCGTCGCCGGGGTTCTTCCTGTCGCCATCGGCCATCGCGTCGTCTCCTTCGGCGGGTGAACGTCGAGGGTGGGCGGGAGTTCGATTCAGGAGGCGGGACGAGCGCGGCAGCCGACAATAACAAAAGGGTGCCGCCCACCGCGTCACCGGGGAGGAAACGACAATGCGCACCAAGGTCGCGATCATCGGCGCAGGCCCCGCAGGGCTCCTGCTCGGACAGCTCCTGCATCGGCAGGGCATCGAGACGACCATCATCGAAAGGCGCAGCCCCGATTACGTGCTCGGCCGCATCCGCGCGGGCGTGCTGGAGCAGGGAACCGTCGGTCTCCTCGAGAAGGCCGGCGTCGGCGCGAGGGTGCATGCCGAGGGCTTGGTGCATGACGGGGTCGAGTTCTGCTTCGATGGGGACAGGCACCGCTTCGACTTCCGGGCGCTGATCGGGCGCACCGTCACCGTCTATGGCCAGACGGAGGTCACCCGCGACCTCATGCAGGCCCGCAAGGACTCAGGCGAGCTTTCCTTCTACGAGGCGGACGACGTCACGATCCACGATTTCGAGACGGACAAGCCGAAGGTCCGGTTCGTGAAGGATGGCGTTGCCCAGGAAATCGCGTGCGATTTCATCGCCGGATGCGACGGCTTTCACGGCATCTGCCGCGCCAGCGTGCCCGTGGGTGCGCTCACTGCCTTCGAGCGCGTCTATCCGTTCGGCTGGCTCGGGATCCTGGTCGACCGCCCGCCGGTGTCGGACGAGCTGATCTATGCGCATCATGAGCGGGGCTTCGCCCTCTGCTCCATGCGTTCGCCCACGCGCAGCCGCTACTACGTCCAGGTGCCCGCCGGCGAGAAGGTCGGGGATTGGTCCGACGAGCGGTTCTGGGACGAGCTGCGCCGGCGGGTGGACGAGGAGACGGCGGACCGGCTCATCCCAGGCCCTTCCATCGAGAAATCCATCGCGCCCCTGCGCAGCTTCGTGGTCGAGCCGCTCCGGTTCGGTCGCCTGTTCCTGGCGGGCGATGCGGCCCACATCGTGCCTCCCACCGGCGCGAAGGGGCTCAATCTCGCGGCCAGCGATGTCGGGATCCTGGCCGAGGCGCTGACCGAATATTACCACGAGCGGTCTTGCGCGGGCGTCGACGGCTACTCGGCGCGGGTTCTCGCCCGGGTCTGGAAGGCGGAGCGCTTCTCCTGGTGGATGACCTCCATTCTCCACGCCTTCCCGGACACCGATGCCTTCGGGCGGCGGATGCAGCGGACGGAGTTCGACTACCTCGTGAGCTCGGAGGCGGCCGCGAAATCGCTGGCCGAGAATTATACCGGACTGCCCCTCTAGAGCCGGGGCGCGAGGCGCGCCTCGGCGGGTGTGAACAGCCTTTAAGACCAGTATGGATACCGGAGGACCATTATGAGACCAGTGAGGGGTGACCCTGACTGGCCCGAACTCCGCTTCCGGTCCCTGTACCGGCAATCCGTGCCCGGCTCCCGCATCAATGAGGACGCGCCGGGCCTGCGCGGCCCTTGCGCCTGGCTCGTGGGGCGCATCCACAAGAACCTGGACAGGCTGGCCGGGAAGGAGGGCCGTGGAGCGGATATCCTCTCCCGCCTGGAGATCGACATTCGCCGGGCCTTCGAGGCCGCCACCGCGCATCTCCCCGGCCGGCGAGCCGCTCGTGCTCGCCACGGACGGCTTCATGCGTCTTGTGGATGTTTTCGGAGCGTATACGGATTACTCTCTCCATGCCGCGCTCGCGGAGGGCAGGGGGATGATCTGACCGAGGAATTGCGGGCGCTGGAGCGTGGCGACCTCCTGTCAGGGGCGTGTCCGCGCGTCACGACGCATGATGCGGCCGAAAGAGATTCCGGAGGGCTGAGCGAAAAAACGCCTTCCGGTGGAAACGCCAAGGAACAACGACGAGGGAGCCGACAATGAAACTCACCCGACGCATTCTGATGGGGGCCGCAGCCGGCAGCGTCCTGCTGTCCGGCAGCGCCGCCATGGCCCAGCAGACGGATCTGACCTTCTGGAGCTGGCGTCAGGAGGACAAGGCCTTCTACCATGACGCCATCAAGAAGTTCCAGGCCAAGGAGCCCAACATCTCGATCAAGTTCGAGACCTATGCGCCGGAGAATTATCAGACCATTCTCTCAACCGCCCTCGCGGCGGGCCGCGGCCCGGATGTGATCCAGGCCCGCGCCTACGGCAACCTGGAGACCATCGCGACCCCCGGCTATCTCGTCGCCCTCGACCAGCAGAACGTGCCGGAACTCGCCAACTTCCCCGAAGCGGCGCTCGCGGCCGAGACGCTTCGCTCCGACGGCAAGGTCTATGCGGTGCCGTTCGCCATGCAGGCCCAGCTCGTGGTCTATAACAAGAAGATCTTCCAGAATGCCGGCGTGAACCCGCCCAAGACCTGGGACGAGCTGATGGCCCTGTGCCAGGCGCTCAAGGCCAAGAACGTCACGCCCTTCGCCAACGGCACCGCGACCGCCTGGCAGAACGAGACCATCGTGGGCGGGCTTCTGTCGTCCATGATCGGCAAGTCGTTCGAGGACGACATCGTCTCCGGCAAGGCGAACTTCACCGATCCGCGCTTCGTCGGCGCGCTCGCCAGGCTCAAGGACGTCAGCCAGTACTTCGCGCCGAATTTCACGGGCGTCGATTACGCGTCCTCGCAGCAGCTCTTCGTGGCCGGGCGCGCCGCCATGTTCGCGGGCGGTTCCTACGAGGTCGCCAACTTCAAGAACCAGAACCCGACCCTCGATCTCGGCGTGTTCCCGGCGCCGGTCCTCAAGGAGGGCGACGAGGCCCTCATCGCGACCTATTACGACGGCGGCTATGCGGTGAACGCGAAGTCCGAGAAGAAGGAGGCCGCGCTCAAGTTCATCCGCTACCTGGCGACGCCCGAATACGGCACGGCCTTCACCAACACCTTGAAGAACCTCTCGCCGATCAAGGGCATCAAGATCGAGGATTCGATCACGCAGGAGGTGGCGAAGCTCGCAGAGAACGCCATGTCCTACCTGATGCTCGTGCGCTTCCGCTATCAGGAGCCGAGCGGCTCGGTGCTGCTGCAATCCAACGTGCAGAAGATGCTCGCCGGCCAGCAGACGCCCGAGCAGGCGGCCGCCGAGATCAACAAGGGCATCGCGACCTATTACAAGCCGTTCCAGAAGTGAGCTCTGGCTGTCGTCATCCCCGGGCTTGTCCCGGGGATCCACGTCCTGCGGCGGCGCGGATCCCGAAGACGTGGATGGCCGCAACACGTGCGGCCATGACGGGAATGCTTCTTAAAGGACCCAAGGCCAATCCATGCCCGTCTCGCCCAACCAGGCCCGCACGCTGAAGCACCGCAGCTGGGTGGCGTTCCTCGTCGTCCCGCCGCTCGCGTTCATGTCGCTGTTCGTGGTCTATCCGATCCTGTCCGCCTTCGCCTACGCCTTCTATGAATGGCGCGGGCTGGCGCGCGGCGATTTCGTGGGGCTGACCAATTTCCGGGAGGTCCTGTTCGGCGCCACTATGGCGCCCACCGTCTGGAACGCCTTCCTGCACAATGTCTATGCGCTGATCGCGCTCATGATCGTCCAGAACGGCGGAGGCTTCTTCCTCGCGTGGCTGCTCTACCGGGAGCCCTTCGGCTTCCGCTTCCACCGGATCGCGGTGTTCGTGCCTGTGGTCCTCTCGACGATCATCGTGGGCTTTCTGTGGAAGCTCTTCCTCAACCCGAATTTCGGCATCGTCAACCAGGCGCTCTACGGGCTTGGGCTCGATTCATGGGCCAAGCCCTGGCTCGGGGATTCCTCCACCGCGCTCGGCGCGCTCATCCTCGCCAATGCCTGGCATTTCATCGGCTTCCCGACCCTCGTCTATCTGGCCGGAATGCAGCGCATCCCGCCCGAGATCATCGAGGCCGCGCGGCTCGACGGCACCAACGAATGGCAGCTTCTCAGGAGCATCGTGTGGCCGCTGGTGGCGCCCAGCACCACCATCCTGTTCACGCTGCTCTTCATCGGCGCGTTCAACTGGTTCGAAATTCCCTACGTGATGGTGGGGCTCGACGGGTCGCCCTTCGGAACGACCGATGTGCTGGGCCTCGTCTTCTACCGCACGGCCTTCGGCAACCAGAGCGCCAGCATCCAGAACTTCGGCATGGGCTCGGCGCTCGCCACGCTCATCTTTCTCTTCATCGTCGTCTTCGCGTCCATGCTCACCCTGTGGCTGCGCCGCCGGGAGATCCAGTTTTGACCGCCCCCGCCAAGGCTTTCCGTTCCTCATCCTCGAGGCAGCCGATCACCTTCGCGTTCCTGGCGCAGGTGATCCTGATCGCGAACTCCTTCATCATGCTCTATCCGGTCGTGGTGATGGTGCTCTCCGCCTTCAAGACCACGGGCGAGATCTTCGAGCATCCCTTCGGGCTGCCGGATTTCACCCAGGTCGGCAACTTCGCCAAGGTCCTGGGCGAAACCGCGATGCCGACCTATTTCGTCAACTCGATCATCGTGACCGGCGCCTCGGTCCTCCTGATCCTCGTGTTCGGCACCATGGCGGGATACGCGGTGGCGCGCTACGAGTCGCGCACCAACACCTTCATCCTGCTGTTCTTCCTGGCGGGGCTGATGCTGCCCCTGAAGCTCGCGGTCATCCCGCTCTTCATCCTGCTGCGCGACCTGAACCTGCTCGACAGCCGCTGGAGCCTCATCGTCACCTACACGGCCATCGGCCTGCCGTCGGCTGTGTTCATCATGGCGGGCTTTTTGCGCGCGCTTCCGGCGGAGCTGGAGGACGCGGCGCGCATCGACGGCGCGTCGGAGCCGCGCATCATGTGGTCCGTCATGCTGCCCCTGGCGCGCCCGCCCATGGCGATCGCGGCCATCCAGAACACGGTGCCGATCTGGAACGACTTCTTCTTCCCGCTCGTCTTCATCCAGACCGACGCCCACAAGACATTGCCGCAGGGGCTCACCACCTTCATGGGCGAGTACACCACCGATTGGGGCATGCTGTTCGCGGGGCTGACCATCGCGGCG
>Ga0180215_1003756_pt1 | contig 14030 bp, 14 predicted proteins | sample eDN3rd37CBELigBY_FD_128871 | JGI IMG/M metagenome (GOLD analysis project Ga0180215, IMG submission 128871) | Enriched backyard soil microbial communities from Emeryville, California, USA - eDNA 3rd pass 37_C BE-Lig BY (version 2) (version 2) | ecosystem: Environmental > Terrestrial > Soil >...
ATTCTTGGATCATTGATCCCTTTGTTATCAATAAATAACATTTGGATTCGCTCCTTTAAAAGTCTTTAGACCACAAATAGGACGCTAGTTCAATAGGCCCGCTGTAAAATTCCGAAGCTTCTTTCTTTAGCTGTTCTAATTCTCCGTAGTGCGGCAAGTGCGTAAGAAGCAGCTTTTTCACATTTGCATTATTTGCCAAGGTTCCTGCGTCAAAACTTGTCATGTGCCCTGCATTTTTACCGTCCTGGCTGCCGTAAAAATTACATTCACAAACTAATAAATCAGCATCCTTGCTGAATGAAACTAGCTGCTCTTTATAGGAAGTGTCACCGGTATAAACAAGAGACTTCCCATCAGCTTCAATTCTCATAGCATAGCATGGTACGGGGTGGTCCGTCTGTAAAAATTGTACATCAAAAGGACCAATTGTTAAAGTTTGAAGAGGCTGATAACCTATGCCTTTTGTAATATGTTTATAGGTAAGTTTAGAAAACTCATATTCATCTTCAAGATGTCCGTATATAGGAAGACATTCTGATTTACTCCCTAAAAAGCCCTGAATAAGTCTTGCATGCTGCAGCACACCGATATCTGCGGTATGGTCAGGATGATAGTGAGAAAGAATAACTGCATCCAATTCCTCCGGCTTCATCACCTTTTGCATTTTTGAAAGTACACCGCTGCCATAGTCTATAGCTAACTTGAATCCATTATGTTCAAGCAAATATCCTGTGCTTGCCTCATCTGCTTTAGGATATCCTCCCCAATAACCTATTACTGTGAATTTCATATCCATCCCCCTTGTCCTATTACACCTATTTCTAATATACCCAAAACAGCCTATTTTTTCATTTTTTTCATTTTGTATTGAAACAGTTATTGACACAGCGATTCTGTTATAATACAATAAAAACAATAAATAATTAAATTAATCAAACAATTTGCTAGGGGGAAGGCAAAATGATTCAGAACATTCTAGACTTCTTTAGAAATTTACCGGCAAAACAGTGTACAGAATGCGGAAAATCAATTGAGGAGCAGCACGAATGCTACGGCAATAAATGTGATCATTGCCTTGGAGTCAAAGATATCTAATTATTTCTAACGTAAAAGACCAGCCAGGAAATAACCCGGCTGGTCTTATTTTTATTCTGCAGCTGTTACAGTCATACTGCTATATTGTTTCTTATGCTTGATTGTAAGATAAGCGATCGTACCTGCAATAAAGATAATAGTAAAGATCCCCAATATTCCTGCATTATGCCACATAAAGCTGAAATCCCCGCTTGATATAGCAGCCTTAAAGCCTGAAACGGTATATGTCATTGGCAGAAATGCATTTATCGGCTGTAAAGGCTCCGGAATGAGTTCAAGCGGGAAAGTGCCTGCGCTTGTAGTTAATTGCAATATCAAAATGATAATAGCAACAAAACGTCCAGGATCTGCCATTGTCGTAACAAGGAACTGAATTAATGTGATAAAAGTCAAGCTTGTTATAATGGCAAACACGATAAACAGCGGCACACTTTGAACCTCGATCTTCAATCCTTCAAGCAAAATAAACACAGCAAGCAAGGCCTGAATGACACCAATACCTAGTATAATTAAAAACTTGCTTGCAAACCAGCTAAAGCCGCTCTTCGGCACCGCCGCTGGCTCTCGTAAAGGAAACACAATAGAAATAAGCAATGCACCAACAAAAAGACCTAATGATAAGAAGTAAGGAGCAAATCCTGTACCATAATTTGGCACTTCATGTATCTTCTCATTATCAACTTTAACTGGATCTGCCATCATACTATAAGTTTTATCGTCCGCATGTACTGCAGAAGCCTTATCCGCTCCTTCAGATAATTTATCAGCTAATTCCTTGGAACCCACTTCTAATGCAGAGTTTCCATCAGCTATTTTTTTGGCGCCGTCTTTAAGCTGAGCAGTCCCGTCTGTCATTGCACTGGAACCGTCCCCTAGCTGGCCTAGGCCTTTTTCAAGCTCAACAGTACCATTAGCCAGCTTGTCTGCACCTGCTTTTGCTTCAGCAAACTTTTGTCCAAAAGTTTGCATGCCAGCAACAAAGTCAGCCTCTCCTTTTGATATTTCATTCACCCCATCTTGAAGCTGAATGCCGCCTTGAGCAAGCTCTTTTACCCCCTGCTGAAGCTGGAGCTGGCCAGTATTAAGCTCGCCGATCTTGCCAGCTAATTCTGAGCTTCCGGAAGCCAGCTGTCCGGCTGAGCCCGCAAGCTGATCCGTGCCGTTCTTCAACTGGTTTAATACTGCCTCAAGTTCTGCCCTTTGCGCAGAATCTGCAGGCATTTGGCTGATAACACCTTTAAGCTGCTCCTGCAGCTGTGCCATTCCTCCGCTAACCTTCTGAGCCTCAGTCTGCCATGCTTGCAGTGATGCAGTGAGGTTATTCGCTCCTGCCTCAATTTGCTCAGTTCCTGCAACAATTGCCGGAACTTTTTCATTCATTGTTTGAATTCCCGCATTGGCCTTAGAAACTCCGGCAGCCAGCTGATCATGGCCGGATTTTAATCGTGTGGATGCATCCTCAAGCTGTTGATGTCCATCTTGAAGCTGGCCAAGTCCTGCAGCTAGGTTCGCTGCACCTGTGTTTAATTCCTTAGATCCGTTACTTACCTTCCCTACACCCTCATTAAATTCAATAGACTTTTGTGCTAATAGAGCTAGTTTTTCGTGCAAGGCTGAAGAACCGTCTTTCAGCTGCTTTGCCCCATCATTTATTTTCGAAGCCCCATCGGTCGCTTGCCCAATTCCATCTGCCACATCAGTGATTTTATCAAACATGGTTTCTGCATAGGTTTCAGTCACTTTCTCTGAGAGTGAGGCTTTTATTTTTTCCATAGCTGTTTCGCCAATTTGAGCTGATAGGAAATTAGCACTCTCGTTTGGCACATAGACCAATTTTAGCTTTTCGGGATTTTCATCCAATAAGGTTGTTGCATTATTGGAAAAGTTCTCTGGAATTTCGATCAGCATATAATACTTTTGATTATTTAGCCCCTCATAAGCATTGTTTTTGTCGACAAATTTAAAATTAAAGTCACTGCTTTCCTTCAGTTTGTCAATCAGTTCATCCCCAAGCTTAAGTTCCTTTCCTTCGAAGCTTGCACCATGATCTTCATTGACAACAGCAACGGGCAGATCATCCATATGTGCATATGGATCCCAGAACGCCCAAAGAAACATGCCGCTATAAAGAACTGGAATGAAGAGAATGGCGATAATTGGGATAAGAAGCTTTTTATTTTTAAAGATCGCCATTAATTCATTTTTTAAAAGGTTATTTTTCAAATTACAAACGCCTCCTAAACAACTGACTGTTTTGTTCATTTAGTCATTTAATGGGGAAAAATAAGGATTATCGATTATTTTGATAATCCTGTAAAGATATATTGTTCGATTAGATTGGCGATTTCTTCTTTATCCAGCGGCTCATGCCCCTTTTCCCAGTCAAAAATCAGCGCGATATACAGCTTTAGCATCACAAATGCCGTCAGCTCGGGATCACAAGGCTTGATTTCCCCTTTATCAATCGCATTTGAGATTTTCCTTTTTAAGAAGTGAATAATCTCCCTCTCTAGTTTTTGCATGACGTCCATGACTGCTGGTGTCCCCATTTCCTTTTCCTCTTGGAAAAGCTTAATGGTCAGCTGATGACGAATGCGGAACTCCAGCATCCGATATAATCCTTGATGGACCTTTTCCCGAAAGGATAAAGATGGATCAATCGCTTCATCCGCAGCCTGTTTCATTTCATTTATTAAAGTTGTAATAATTTCATCGAACAGCTCTTCCTTATTTTTGAAAAAGTTATAAATTGTCCCTTTTCCAACATTGGCTATTTTCGCTACCTGATCCATAGTCGTTGCTTTATACCCAAATAATGTGAAAGATTTTGTTGCTGCATCAATAATTTGCTGCTTCCGATCGATTGCCAATTCTCTCGCCCCTTAAATAATTGACCAAATGAACATTTCAGTCACTTTGTACAATAGATAATTTATCACAATTGCTGAATGAGCGCAAGAAAAAAACTGTCACAATGACAGTTTTTCATTTATTATTTGTTTTCTAGTCTTTTCAGAACAACAGTTGCCAATGCATCGATGAATTCTGGCTGGTCGTTCGGCATTGGCGGCCGGTAATAGCTTGCTCCAATCTCTTCGGTAACAACCTTACATTCATAGTCATTATCATATAATACTTCCAAATGATCAGAAACGAATCCTACAGGTGTAAAGACAAATGCCTTATACCCTTCTTTTTCAAACAGTTCCCTCGTTAAGTCTTGCACATCCGGTCCAAGCCACGGCTCAGGCGTATTTCCTGCACTTTGCCAGCCCACTGCGTAGTCTTTAACATCTGCCTGACTGGCAATTAGTTCAGCCGTTTCCTTTAGCTGCTCTGGATAAGGATCACCCAATTGCAGGATTTTTTCCGGCAAGCTGTGAGCAGAGACAATTAACACTGACTTTTCTTTCTCTTCTGCTGGCATGGCTTCAAAAACGGCCTTGACACGGTCTGCCCAATAGGTAATAAATTTCGGCTCTTTGTACCAGCTTTCAACTGAATGAATAACTGGTCCGCCTAATTTTTCTGCCTCTTCCTTTGCCCGGCCATTATAGGATTTGACGCTGAATGTTGAAAAATGCGGGGCCAAAACGAGGCTGACAGCTTCCTTAATTCCATCCTCATGCATTTGTTTAACAGCATCTTCAATAAATGGCTCGATATGCTTTAACCCAATATACATCTTAAAATCGTATTCATCCTGAATGCTATTTAAATGGTCTTCAAGCCCTTTTGCCTGATCTTCGGTAATTTTCGCTAACGGAGAAATCCCGCCAATTGCTTCATATCTTCTTTGCAAGTCTTCGAGCATTTCTGGAGAAGGCTTTCTTCCGTGACGAATATGTGTATAATACCTTTCCACATCTTCTTCTTTGTAAGGCGTCCCGTAAGCCATCACGAGCAAGCCCATCTTCTTTTTTTCCAAAATATCCACCTCAATCTATTGTCCTTTTACTGCTCTTACTTCCCTAAAACAGAGGAAGAATAGTCATGGACAAATGCTGTTAATCTTTTTAATGTATCAGGATTTACCTCTGGAAATACACCATGTCCTAAATTAAATATGTATCCTGGCTTTTGCATGCCTTGATCAAGGATCGCCCTTGTTTTTTCTTCAATCACATTCCAAGGTGCTAATAAAATAGCTGGATCCAGATTCCCTTGAATAGCCTTTGTTATGCCCTTTTCCCTTGCCTCACTGATTGGGAGCCTCCAGTCTAAGCCAACTACATCTAATGGGAGGTCATTCCATTCTAGAGCAAGGTGGCTTGCTCCGACGCCAAACATAATAAGCGGAACATTTTCCTCTTTTAAGCTTGTAAAGATTTTGGTCATAACAGGCTTAATAAACGTGCGGTAATCCTCCACATTTAAAGCTCCTACCCATGAGTCAAATATTTGAATGGCTTTTGCACCAGCCTTAATTTGTGCTTTTACATAGGTGATGGTCATTTCAGCAAGCTTGTCCATCAAGGCATGCCAGCTTTCAGGGTCGGCGTGCATGAAGGACTTCGTTTTATTATAATTTTTTGATGGCCCGCCTTCAATCATATAGCTTGCAAGCGTAAATGGAGCGCCAGCAAAACCGATAAGCGGAACATCTAATTGCTGCTGTGTTAGAATTTTAATTGTTTCTAATACGTAGGGAACATCTTCTTCAGGATGAATTTCTCCCAGTCTATCAACATCCGCTTTTGAGCGGATTGGGTTAGAAATAACGGGGCCCACTCCTGACTTTATCTCTACTTCTACACCCAATGATGGAAGCGGTGACATAATATCTTTATATAAAATAGCGGCGTCATTATTATACTGATCAACCGGCAATTTAGTGACATAGGCACAAAGCTCTGGCTGATGGGTGATTTCAAATAATGAGTATTTTTCTTTGATTGCACGGTACTCTGGCTGTGACCTGCCTGCCTGGCGCATATACCAAACAGGTACATAGTCCGTCTTCTCCCCTCTTGCTGCCTTAAGCAATGTATCATTAATCATTCGTTCCATTTAATATCCACCTTTCAAAAGACTGTCTGCTTAACATTGTAATATATATATAATAGAAATTAAAATTTTCCATCTTCACATCCTCATTAACTTTATCTTTTTGCCAGCATGTTGTATAGCTTGAGATAAGAAATGTCGAAAATTTGACGAATTTATCTGAGAATCAAGGTTAGAATTTTAAAAAGAGGTGATGTAAATGAACATCTATTTGACAAGCGGCACGTTTGACTTTTTGCAAAAAATAAAAGAAAAACATCCAAGTGAGACAATGGTCCTCATGCAAAATAATGAAACATCTGTCCTTTTGCATGAAACACCGAAAAAGACAGTCTTTGGCGCACCGCGTTCCTATCAGGTTCTTGAATCCCTGGGAAGCTTAGTACAAGCAGGATTTGCTTCAATGAGACATATTCCGGTAACAGATGAAGAACGTCCAGTTTTTGAGCACCGCTTTAAAAACAAGGAAAGCATATTTCAAGCGTTAAGCGGTTTTATAGCTCTTAGGGTTCTTCGTCCCGTAAAGTCTAATACGTATATTATTTTCACCCTTTGGAACAGTGAAAAGTCATATAAAGAGTGGGAAGACTCAAAGGCGCATGAGAACCTATTTAATAATCTCGCCTCAGAATCATTACAGGCGCAAATGTTTATGGGCAAATCCTATGTATCATCGTATTATCTTCCCAGTGAAGAAAAGGATGAGTAAGCTCCTCATCCTTTTTCCTTTTGATTGAGCTTTTCCCTCATCAGTTCATATACTGCCATCCAGATCACACACCAGATCCAGCCTGCAGCAAAGCCAGATGCAATATCTGATGGATAATGCACCTGCAGCACGATGCGGCTGATTCCCATAGTCAAAATAATTAAGAAAGCAAAGAAGGCAACAGTCCATTTTAATCCCTTAGAGTTAAGATAGACGATAATCACAAAGGCAATCATGGTATATACAATCATGCCCATCATCGCATGACCGCTGGGAAAGCTTAAGCTTTTCACAGAAACTAAATGTTCTATATCTGGGCGCGGTCGTCCTATCCAATCTTTAAGCAGCTTATTTAATAAATAGCCAAAGGCAACAGCAAACACATAAACAGCCATTCCTATATAATCCCTCTTTAAAAGCCAAAGAAGAACAACCACTATCAATGAAATGAAGCCAATTCCTTTCGCAGACCCCAGTATATTTAAACTTTTAAAAAAAGGATATGAGCCTTCGTGAAAAATATTAGTTATAAAAGAACTGATTGCGGTATCAAAACCTAAAGGTCCACCTACTAAAACAGCAGCAAGCAGCCAAACAAAAATAATGGCGGCTAAAAAAACGAAAAAGTAAACAGTTTTTGATTTTCTAATTTCCAAATTGAATAACCTCTCTTAATTTGATGTTTCTGTAAAATTTGGCCGCTGATCCCCCAGGAGTCTACGTGCCTTCGGTTCCAATCAGCTAAGCGGTTAAAATCAGCATAGGCTATAACACAGCCAATTTAATAAATGTTATAATAATCACAAAATAAAGATAACGGGTGATGCGTATGCTAAAAAGCTTATATTCGAAATTAGAAGATAGCTACGAAGAAATGGTTTCCATTAGACGGTATTTGCACCAGCATCCGGAGCTATCCTTTAAAGAGGAAAAAACAGCCAAATATATTATATCCTATTATGAGAATTTAGGAATTGAAGTTAAAGGAAATGTTGGGGGAAATGGAGTTGTTGCCAAAGTCTATGGTGCAAAGCCAGGCAAGACGGTTGCTTTACGGGCTGATTTTGATGCCCTCCCCATACAGGATGAGAAGGATGTTCCATATAAGTCACTTGTCCCTGGAGTCATGCATGCATGCGGCCATGATGGCCATACCGCCACATTACTGGTCTTGGCAAAAGCCCTTCATGAAATGCGCGATGAACTTGAGGGTACATTTGTCATGATCCATCAGCATGCAGAAGAATATGCACCAGGCGGGGCCATCTCAATGATTAAGGATGGCTGCCTCGATGGTGTGGACGTAATCTTTGGCACCCATTTATGGGCAGGCGTACCAACAGGGACGGTTCAGTATCGCGTAGGACCATTTATGGCTGCTGCTGATCGTTTTGAAATAACCATTCAAGGCAAAGGCGGCCACGGGGCTCAGCCGCACAAAACAAAAGATGCCATCTTGACTGCTTCACATCTGGTTGTTAATTTGCAGCAAATTGTCTCAAGAAGGGTGAGCCCGGTTGATTCGGCTGTTGTTTCTGTCGGATCATTTATTGCTGATAATGCTTTTAACGTCATCGCTGATAAAGCAGTCATCGGCGGAACAGTCCGTACCTTTAATGATGAGACAAGAGCATTTATTGAAAAGGAAATCGAGCGGATTGTCAAGGGAACATGCCTGACCTCTGACAGTTCATTTGATTACAAATATATAAGAGGTTATCCAGCAGTTGTGAATCATAAAGAGGAGACGGAGTACCTGGTTAAATGTGCGCAAGAGATTGAAAATGTCTTACACATTGAGGAAACCGAACCTGAAATGGGCGGCGAGGATTTTGCCTACTATCTGCAGCATGTAAAAGGAACCTTTTTCTTTACCGGAGCAAGACCTGAATTTATAGAAGAGAACTACCCTCACCACCACCCAAGATTTGATATTGATGAAAAAGCGATGCTAATTGCAGCAAAAACACTTGGTTCAGCAGCACTCAACTGGAACCATAAATAGAAATACAAAGGACAAGGATCTTGATTTGCATCCTTGTCCTTCCTATCTTTATTGAAGTCTTTTTTGGATATAGCTATTCGTAAACAGGTAAGAGAAGATGATTCCCGCCGCAAGGCAGATGATCCCTTGAACCCATTCTCCTTTGATCATAATAGCTAAAGCAAAAAATAATGCTTGAATATATAAAACCCGCGATAAAATACGCTTAAAGGATTTTTCTTTAATTCCTTCTGCTGTTGGATACAAAAAGACCCATAGTTTGTTTTGATGGTGCCTCCAAAGCGGCAGCAGCTGAAACCCTGTCAAATATAAAAAGAGAAGACAGATCAGCAGCTGTCCCCAGCCAAAGGAAAGAAAATAAATAACTCCCGCTCCAATCAATGTAAGGCGGACAAATAATCCAAAATAATCGCCGGCCCGAAGAAAAGTTCTGATATACAGATGATTAAAGGTTTCTTTGTGATCAAAAGCAAGCCCTTTGAACAGCCAGTCGAGCCATTTTCTTCTCTTTACCTTATCCTTTAATTTAGGCACGTCCGTAAACATATTCGCCAGTCTGTAAAACGAGGCCATTCTTCTTTCTTCCTGTTCAATTAAAAACTCCCATTTTAGGCCTTTTTCCTTTGAATTCTTTTTATAAAAAAACAAAAGAATCAGCAGTAAGGCTGCTTCGGGAATCAGAAAGACAAGATCCGCACCCGAAAAAAGAAAATAGAGAAATACCGCATTAACAGCATATCTAATCAAGGAGTCTATATAATGAGCCTTTGTTTCAGCGAAATATTGAATACTCCACCTGATCATTAAATTGATTACTTTTATGACAAAAAGAACAAGCAAAAAAGGGAAGAAAACTTTAAAATCGCCTTCATTCACCCTGGCATACATAGGCATAAGCAAGGCAAGCACAAAAAGAAGCAGATAGCCATTGACTGCAAAGCTTATGACAGCACAGCGCTTAAAATAACCCTTAAGTCTTGTTTCAAGTGGAAGAAGAAAGATTTTATCTGCTTCAGTAAGAAATGTATAGATTGGACTATAAGTTAAAAGAACCCCCAAAACCAGGGCCATGATAATAGCAGCCGGAAATTGATCAGATACAGATTTAAGCCACTCCTGATAATAATAAGCTGCTGCCCCAAGCAAAAAGACTAATACAAGGACGATATGCCCGTTAAAAATATAGCGCAGATAACGGGAAAGCTCCTTTAGCGTCCGGCCAGAACGTTCTTTCCATAACACTGTTTCATCAAACATATTTTTCTTCCTTTGTCAGCTGGATATATATATCATCAAGCGATGCATTTGGCATATTAAATTGTTTCTGCAAATCCTGCAAAGTCCCTTTGGCGCGTATGGTTCCTTCATGCAAAATAACAAAACGGTCACAGTACCTTTCTGCTGTGGCAAGTATATGTGTGGACATGAGGATTCCAGCACCGCTTTCTTTCATTTGCTTCATCAGATCCAAAAGGGATTGGATTCCCAACGGATCAAGACCGACAAATGGCTCATCAACAATATACAGATGCGGCTGAACCAAAAAGGCACACATGATCATGACCTTCTGCTTCATGCCTTTTGAGAAATGGGCAGGGAACCATTTTAGCCTTTTTTCCATCCGGAATTCTTTTAAAAGGGGCCCAATCCTTTCATGAAAGACTTCCTCACTTAGTCCATAGGCCATGCCTGTTAATTTTAAGTGCTCCTCTAATGTTAATTCATCATACAAAATAGGTGTTTCAGGAACAAAAGTGAATTGTCTTCTGTAGCCCTCTTTATCATTTTGGACTGTTTGTCCATTAATGGTAATCTTTCCGCTGTGCGGCTCCATAAGGCCAATAATATGTTTAATGGTCGTACTCTTCCCTGCCCCATTCAGGCCGATCAGCCCAACTATTTCTTTCTCATTTACTTCAAAGGAAACATCTTTTAAAACCGGATTTTTTGTGTATCCGCCGATTAAATGTTCAATCTGCAAAAGAGCCATTATTCAACGTCCTCTCATTATGCTTCTTCTTCCATTGTAAAAAATGAAGAAGCCCCTTGTCCACTCGCGAGGGAGTCTGACAAAAAAGAAGTTCATTTTTTTCAAATGGAATGTATATGAAATGGCGAAGCGGGCATTCTAATTATTGAAGGGGAGAAGCCATTTGATAATTAAAGCATTATCAAATTTTCGAAATGAGGTGTCTGTCGCAGACATTTAACATTTCTCAAAAAGCTTCAAACGTTCTAAATACAAGGGGATGGTTGCGATGCAAAGTGACCTGTAATCGACGTTTGTTTCCTAACCCGAAAAATTCAAAGCTCACACTTTGAAATGAGGTGTCTGTCAAAGACAATATCCTGCTTTATACGTTGTAAAACATATAAAGATTAGGGGATGGTTAGCTTGAACAATGATCGAAAGTCTCTATAAGTAAACACAACATGAAAAATGAGGTGTTTATCAAAGGGAATAACCTGTAATAGAAACGTCTTTGAAGAGTCTTCCCCTTCGAGAGGCGGGATCCCATGCGGATCCTGCCTTTTTATTTTTCCTTTTTTTATGATATATTAGAAAATATTACATGGTATTCGGAAAAAGGAGTGTATTTTTGTGAGCGACTGTATTTTTTGTAAAATCATCAACGGAGAAATTCCCTCTGCAAAGGTTTTTGAAAATGAACATGTATTAGCATTCCTAGATATTAGCCAGGTAACCAAAGGCCATACATTGGTGATACCAAAATTACATAACGAAAATATTTTTGATTTAGAGCCTGAGTCAGCCAGGAACCTATTTGAAGCAGTTCCAAAAATCGCGAATGCAATTAAGGATGAATTTAATCCGCTTGGAATGAATATTTTACAAAACTCCGGCAAGCAAGCTGGCCAAGAAGTTTTTCATCTGCATTTACATTTACTGCCTAGATATGGAAGCGGTGATGGCTTTGGCGCTGTTTGGAAAACCCATAATTCAGAATATACGCCATCTGACTTACAGGAGATTGCCCAATCAATTAAAAGACACATTTAATGTGTCTTTTTTATTTAAAAGCATAAGAAGCCTGAAGCTTGACAATTCTCGGGGTTGCAAAAATTAAAACCGAAAGATTTTAAAATTTCCTTCTTGAATGTTCCGATTTGTCTGTACAAAACGATATTTTTTGTTACGATAATGATATCTTTATTTTTTTTAATCGTTATATTGGCTGCAAACAAAAAAGCCAGTATTCGCCATCTTACATTTATGGAGGGAATTTAAAAATGAATCGCGCGCTTAACTTTAATGCGGGACCCGCTGCGTTGCCTGAAGCGGTCCTTAAGGAAGCTGAAAAAAATTGGCTGAATATCAACGGAAGCAATATGGCTATCATGGAGCTTAGCCATAGAAGCAAGGAGTATGACGCCATTCATAACAAAGCAATTGCTTTGCTGCGCAAACTTTTATCCATCCCGGAAAACTATGAAGTTTTATTCATTCAAGGTGGAGCAAGTCTGCAATTTTCCATGGTTCCAATGAACCTTCTATTAGAAGGAAGCACAGCAAATTATATTTCAACCGGTTCTTGGTCTGAAAAGGCGCTAAAAGAAGCTGTAAAAGTTGGCAAGGCCGCGGCTATTTCTTCCAGCAAGGGAGAAAATTTTAAATTCATTCCGCAATTTGATGCAAGTGCAGTGACGGAAGATGCCTCTTATCTTCATATTACAAGCAACAATACTATATATGGAACCCAATGGCAAAAATTCCCTGTTCTTGAAAATGTACCACTAATTGCTGATATGTCCAGTGATATTCTAAGCAGGCCAATTAACGTGGAAAACTTTGATCTGATTTATGCAGGAGCTCAAAAAAACCTTGGTCCTTCAGGAGTAACTGTCGTTATTATGAAAAAGGATCTTTTAGAAAGATCAAATGATAGCCTGCCGACAATGCTTAACTACAACACATACGCGAAGAATAATTCTCTTTATAACACACCGCCTACCCTTGCGATTTACCTCCTTAGCCTTGTCCTTGAGTGGGCAGAACAGCAAGGTGGTGTAGAAGTCATTGAAAAGATAAATAATGAGAAATCTGATGTTTTATATCAGGCAATCGACGAAAGCGAAGGCTTCTATATTGGCCATGCTGAGAATACTAGCCGTTCAAAAATGAATGTGACCTTTAACCTAAAGGATGAGGAAACCTCCAAAAAGTTTCTTCAAAAGGCTAAAGAAGCTGGATTTATAGGTCTGAACGGCCATAGATCTATTGGCGGCTGCCGTGCATCTATCTATAATGCAGTGCCAATGGAGCACGTATACCAGCTTGCTGAGTTTATGAAGTCCTTTAGAAAAGGAAATTAACTGAAAATTCCTCAGCACTTTTGCATAGTATATGATATAATGATTTAAAGTTTTTCGCTGCAGGCAAAGAGCGCACTGCAGGAGAAACGAGAGGTTAGAATAGCAGAGGAGAGATGAGAAATGAATACGAAAAACCTTGTGGCCTTAGCCCTATTAGTGGGTATGGGGGCAGTACTGCATGCAGTTGTACCTGGATTCTTCCTAGGAATGAAGCCTGATATGCTGTTAATAATGATGTTTTTGGGGATTATTCTTTTTCCGGAAAAGAAAAGTGTATTGCTTCTTGCGTTAGCTAGCGGTGTAATCTCAGGATTAACCACTACCTTTCCTGGAGGGCTTATCCCTAATATTATTGACAAACCTATTACTGCATTTGCATTTTTTGGACTTTTCCTTGCTTTAAGCAAGTTGAAAAAATCCATTGTCACTGTTGCCATTCTTACGGTCGTAGGTACATTTATCTCAGGTACAGCCTTTTTAACATCCGCCTATCTGATTGTTGGTCTTCCTGGGCCATTTGCTGCACTGTTCGCAGCAGTTGTCGTCCCAGCTGCAGCTGTTAACACCATTGTCATGATTGTTCTCTACCCAATTGCTACATCTATTGTTAAAAGAACCAATCCTGCAGCAGACCAGGCCATCAAGATTGGGCAATAAAAAAACCCGTGCTTTACGGGTTTTTTTATTTTTATCCTATTATTGGATACTGTGCAAAATAACTCAAATTAAAAGAAAGCCAGCTCCTCCCGCTGCCAGTGCACCTGCCCTTTTTTTCAATATATATTTGGGAGGGTATACTCCAGGTCTCTTAAGGGCAAGCATAAAATGAGCACCGCCTGCAAATAATAAGGCCCCAATTGTGAAAACTCCTGCTGTAAC
>Ga0180215_1003758_pt1 | contig 14025 bp, 13 predicted proteins | sample eDN3rd37CBELigBY_FD_128871 | JGI IMG/M metagenome (GOLD analysis project Ga0180215, IMG submission 128871) | Enriched backyard soil microbial communities from Emeryville, California, USA - eDNA 3rd pass 37_C BE-Lig BY (version 2) (version 2) | ecosystem: Environmental > Terrestrial > Soil >...
CCGTCGCTCGCGCTCGGGCTGCAGTGGCATCCCGAGTGGAAGTTCAAAGACAACTCTTTTTCGCGTGCGCTGTTCGCCGCATTTGGCGAAGCCGCCCGCGAGCGTGCCCGCCAGCGAGCGGCAAGGTGATTCGTATGAGCGCCATTCAACAATTTTTCAAAGAACACGGCATTTCAGAGTGTGAAGCCATCATCCCCGACATGGCCGGTGTGCCGCGCGGGAAAGTGATGCCCGCGGCGAAGTTCGCGGAGGAAGAAGGCATGCGTCTGCCGGAGAGCATCTTCTTGCAGACGGTGACCGGCGATTATCCGGACGACGATCGTGCGATCAGCCCCTCGGAGATCGACGTGGTGATGAAGGCCGATCCCACCACGGTGCGTGTCGTGCCGTGGGCCGCCGAACCGACGGCCAGTGTCATTCACGACAGTTTCTATTCCGACGGTCGCCCGGTGACGATGGCGCCGCGCTACGTGTTACAGCATGTGCTCGAGCTCTATGCACAGCACGGCTGGGATCCGGTGGTCGCGCCCGAGCTGGAGTTCTATCTGATCGAGCCGAACACCGACTCCGACTATCCGCTGAAGCCGCCGATCGGCCGCTCGGGGCGCCCCGAAATCGGCCGCCAGTCGTATTCGATCGCAGCGGTCAACGAGTTCGATCCGTTGTTCGACGATATGTATGCGTTCTGCGAAGCGCAGGACATCGAGATCGACACGCTGATTCACGAAGACGGCGCGGCGCAGATGGAGATCAATCTGCTGCACGGGAACGCCATGTCGCTCGCCGACCAGGTGTTCCTGTTCAAGCGCACCTGTCGCGAGGCGGCGCTGCGTCACAAGATGTATGCGACGTTCATGGCGAAACCGATGGCTCGCGAGCCGGGCAGCGCCATGCACATCCACCAGAGCATCATCGACCGCCGCACCGGCAACAATATCTTCAGCGATGCCGAAGGCCGTCCGTCGCCGCTGTTCTTCTCGCACATCGCCGGCTTGCAGAAGTATCTGCCGGCGGCCATGTCGCTGTTCGCACCGAACGTGAACTCCTATCGGCGCATCACGCGACACTATTCCGCACCGATCAATACACAATGGGGTTATGACAACCGCACCGCCGGACTACGTGTGCCGGTGTCGAATCCCAAGAACCGTCGTGTCGAGAACCGGATCGCCGGCGCCGACGCGAATCCCTACCTGGCCATCGCCGCTTCGCTGGCGTGCGGCTATCTCGGCATGGTCGAAGGACTCAAGCCGAGCGAGCCCATCACCGGCAGCGCGTATGACTTGCCGTTCTCTCTTCCCCGCAACATCGAAGATTCGCTGCGGCTGCTGCGTGACTGCCGGCCGCTGATCGAAATCCTCGGCGAGCGTTTCGTCATCGCCTACGCGGCCGTGAAAGAGAACGAATATGAAACCTTTCTACAGGTCATTAGCTCGTGGGAACGCGAGCACCTGTTACTGAACGTTTAAGTGAGATTCATGAGTTATTTTCGTCGTTTCAGATAAACCCTCAGCGAGTCGATCAGCGCAATCATGGCGTCCTCCATCCCCGAGCGCAGCACCAGCGAGTGGCAGGCGCTCGATGCTGCCCATTACATCCATCCGTTCACCGACCATGCGGCGCTGAGCAAGAAGGGCACGCGGGTCATCACCCGCGCCGAGGGCGTGTACTTATATGAGTCCGACGGCCGTCGCATCCTCGACGGCATGTCCGGCTTGTGGTGCGTGAATCTGGGCTACGGCCGTCGCGAGCTGGCCGACGCCGCTTACCAGCAGATGCAGGAGCTGCCTTACTACAACAGCTTCTTCCAGGTGGCGCATCCGCCGGCAATCGAGCTGGCGCGGTTGCTCTCCGAAGTGACGCCGCCGCAATTCAAGCACGTGTTCTTCACCGGTTCAGGCTCGGAGGCGAACGACACCGTCGTGCGCACCGTGCGTCATTACTGGAATGTGCTCGGCCAGCCCGAGCGCACCGTGATCATCAGCCGTCACAACGCTTATCACGGCAGCACCATGGCCGGTGCGAGCCTCGGCGGCATGAAGCCCATGCACGAGCAGGGCGGCTTGCCCATTCCTGGCATCGTGCACATCCGTCAGCCGTACTGGTTCGGCGAAGGCGGCGAGCTGTCGCCGGAAGAGTTCGGTCTGGTCGCGGCGCGCGCGCTCGAAGAAAAGATCCTGCAGATCGGCCCGGAGAAAGTCGCCGCGTTCATCGGCGAGCCCATTCAGGGCGCGGGCGGCGTGATCATCCCGCCGTCCACCTATTGGCCCGAGATTCAGCGCATCGTCGACAAGTACGGCATCCTGCTGGTGGCCGACGAGGTCATCTGCGGCTTCGGCCGCACCGGTCGCTGGTTCGGTTCGGAGCATTTCGGCATCCGCCCCGATTTGATGCCTATCGCGAAAGGGCTGTCCTCGGGCTATCTGCCGATCGGCGGCGTGATGGTCGGCGACCGGGTGGCGGAGGTCATGACGACCAACGCGGGCGAGTTCAATCACGGCTTCACTTATTCGGGTCATCCCGTCGCCTGCGCGGTTGCCTGTGCGGCCATCAAGATCCTGCGTGACGAGCGCATCGTCGAAAGGGTCCATGACGACGTGGGGCCGTACCTGCAGCGGCGCTGGCAGGAGCTGGCGAGCCATCCGCTGGTGGGCGAGGCGCGCATCGTTGGATTGATCGGCGCGCTCGAGCTGGTGAAGGACAAGGCCAGCCGGCAGGGTTTCCCGGATCCCGGCGACGTGGGTGTCATCTGCCGGGACCTGTGCATCGCCAATGGCCTGGTGATGAGAGCGGTGCGTGACACCATGATCATTGCACCGCCTTTGGTCATTACACATGCCCAGATCGACGAGCTGGTCGACAAGGCGCGCCTCGCTTTGGATCAAACTCAGCAGGAACTGCAGCGACAAAGCCGGCTGCGATAGCAACGCTGCGAGCCGCTGCGCTTGCGTAGATCCGACCGGGCCAGGTTATAGCCCGCACCCCCTTATCTGCGTTACCCTCCGCGCCAGCACCGATCCCCCGTGGTGGCACGCTCGGGGGTACCGGAACAACCAACGTTGCGGGGAGAAATCCTGATGAGTAGGGCGTTCAACAGTCCACTGCGCGCCGGCCTGGCCGTCACCACGATCGCTCTGGCGATCGCCGGCTGCGGCAAGAAGGAAGAAGCACAACAGGCCGAAGCTCCGGGCGTTGCCGGCGCCGAAGAAAAGGTCCTGCACGTCTACAACTGGTCGGACTACATCGCCGAAGACACCATCAAGAACTTCGAACAGAAGACCGGCATCAAGGTCACCTACGACGTCTTCGACTCCAACGACATGCTCGAGACCCGCCTGCTGGCCGGCAACTCAGGCTTCGACGTGGTGGTGCCCTCCGCCTCGTTCCTGGAGCGCCAGATCAAAGCCGGCGTGTTCCAGAAGCTGGACAAATCGCAGCTGCCGAATCTGGCCAACATGGATCCGGACATTCAGCAGCGCGTCGCGCTCCACGATCCGGGCAACGAACACTCGGTGACCTACCTGTGGGGCACCACGGGCATCGGCTACAACGTCGAGAAGATCAAGAAGATTCTCGGCGACAAGCCGCTCGATTCCTGGAATCAGCTGTTCGATCCGAAGGAGATCGCCAAGTTCAAGGACTGCGGCGTGTCGGTGCTGGATGCGCCGGATGAGATCCTGAAGGTGGTGCTGCAGTGGATGGGCCGCGATCCGAACAGCCAGAAGGATGAGGACCTGAACGCCGCCGCGGCGAAGCTGCAGCTGGTCCGTCCGTTCATCCGCAAGATCCATTCCTCGCAATACATCGACGATCTGGCGAACGGCGATCTGTGCATCGCCATCGGCTGGAGCGGCGACATCCTGCAGGCGCGCGATCGCGCGGTCGAAGCCGGCCAGGGCGTGAACATTGCGTACTCGATTCCGAAGGAAGGCACCGTCGTGTGGTTCGACATGCTGGCCATCCCCGCCGATGCCAAGCACCCGAAGAATGCGCATGCCTTCATCAACTATCTGATGGAGCCGCAGGTCGCCGCCAACAACTCCAACTTCGTCAATTACGCCAACGCCAATGCGGCAGCCTTTCCGATGGTGAACGAAGAAGTGCGCAACGACCCGGGCATCTATCCGACGCCGGAAGTGAAGGCCAAGCTGTTCCCGTCGCTGGCTTATGGTGAGCAGGCAACCGCCACCATGTCGCGACTGTGGCAGAAATTCACCACCGGCCAGTAGGCAGCGGCACCGACACGGCATGGCCACGAATCCGCGGCCTCAGCAACAGCTTGCGGTCTGGAACGATCCGCAAGCTGTTCCATATGTACATATCGACGGCGTCACCAAACGGTTCGGCGACTTCGTCGCGGTCAACAATGTCTCGCTGAAGATCTACAAGAAGGAGCTGTTCTGCCTGCTGGGCGGATCGGGCTGCGGCAAGACCACGCTGCTGCGCATGCTGGCGGGCTTCGAAGAGCCGACCAGCGGCAAGCTCTTCATCGACGGCGTCGACGTGACGAACATTCCGCCGTACGACCGTCCGGTCAACATGATGTTTCAGTCGTACGCGCTGTTTCCGCACATGACGGTGGAACAGAACGTCGCGTTCGGGCTGAAGCAGGATGGTTTACCGAAGGACGAGATCGCCGCGCGCGTCGACAACATGCTGAAGCTCGTGCGGCTGCAGCAGTTCGCCAAGCGCAAACCTCATCAGCTCTCGGGCGGCCAGCGTCAGCGTGTCGCTCTGGCGCGCTCGCTCGTGAAACGTCCCAAGCTGCTGCTGCTCGACGAGCCGCTCGGCGCGCTCGACAAGAAACTTCGCGAGCACACACAGTTCGAACTGGTGAATCTGCAGGAGCAGCTCGGCGTCACGTTCGTCGTCGTGACTCATGACCAGGAAGAGGCGATGACGCTCTCCTCGCGCATCGGCGTGATGAATCAGGGCGAGATCATCCAGGTCGGCACGCCCAAGGACATCTACGAGTATCCGAACAGCAGGTTCGTCGCCGAGTTCATCGGCAACGTGAACATGTTCGAAGGCCGGCTGATCGAAGACGAGCCGGACCATGTGCGCATCGATTCGCCCGACCTGGGCGGCACGATCTATGTGGATCACGGGGTGAGCTCGGCTCCCGAGGCGATGGTGTCCGCCGCGATCCGGCCGGAGAAGATCATCATCTCCGTCGAGAAGCCCGCGCAGACCGACAACGTCGTGCAGGGCACGGTCAAAGAGATCGCGTACATGGGTGACATGTCCGTGTACCTGGTGCAGCTTGCATCGGGCAAGGTCGTGCGCATCACCCAACCCAACACCTATCGACATGCCGACGATTCCATCACCTGGGATCAGACGGTGTACTTGAGCTGGCACGCGTCCAGTCCCGTGGTGTTGAGCGAATGAACGCGCGAGCCGAAGCACCGCGCCGCCATCGGCTCAGCGCGGGGGTGCAGCTCATCCTCGATTTCCTGAACAGATTGCCGCCGTATCGCTGGACGCAGGCGCGCCTGGTGCGCTGGGGGATCACCGGCCGCACGGCCGTCACGGCCGTTCCCTATCTGTGGCTGCTGCTGTTCTTCCTGGTGCCTTTCATCATCGTTCTGAAGATCGCGTTCTCCGAAGCGCGCATCGGCGTGCCGCCGTATGCGCCGCTGCTGACCTGGATCGACGGCAGCATCGCGCAGGTCAACCTGCAGCTGAAGAACTTCGCGAACATGATCAACGACAGCCTGTACTGGAAGGCTTATCTCAACTCGATCAAGGTCGCGGCGGTCTCGACGCTGCTGTGTCTGCTGATTGGCTACCCGATGGCGTATGCAATTGCGCGGGCGCAGTCCACGTGGCGTCACATCCTGTTGATGATGGTGATCCTGCCGTTCTGGACCTCCTTCCTGCTGCGCGTGTACGCGTGGATCGGCATCCTCAAGAACAACGGGCTCATCAACAACTTCCTGATGTGGACCGGTCTCATCGACGAGCCCATCGTGATGTTGCAGACCGATTTCGCGATCTACATCGGCATCGTGTATTCGTACCTGCCGTTCATGATCCTGCCGCTGTACTCCAACCTGGAGAAGATGGATCTGACGCTGCTCGAAGCCGCGGCGGATCTTGGCGCGCGACCGTTCAAAACGTTCATGACCGTCACATTGCCGCTGTCCCTGCCGGGAATCATCGCCGGCTCCATGCTGGTGTTCATTCCGGCGGTCGGCGAGTTCGTGATTCCCGAGCTGCTCGGACCGTCCGATTCGTTGATGATCGGCAAAGTGCTCTGGCAGGTCTTCTTCACCAAGCGCGATTGGCCGGCGGCGTGCGCGGTCGCCATTGCGCTGCTGTTGCTGCTGGTGATTCCGATCGTGCTGTTGCAGCGGGCGCAGGCTGCCGAATCTCGCGGTGCTCGTCGATGAAACAGTCATCGACCTTCCGCATCTCCGTGCTGGTGTTCGGCTTTGCGTTTCTGTACATCCCGATCCTGTCGCTGATCGTCTATTCGTTCAACAAATCGCGACTGGTCACGGTGTGGGGCGGCTTTTCGACCCAGTGGTACGGCCGGTTGTTCGAGAACCGTCAGATTCTGGACGCCGCGTGGCTGTCGGTGAAGATCGCTGCGACGAACGCGACCGGCGCGGTCATCCTCGGCACGCTGGCGGGGCTCGCGTTGGCGCGCTTCGGCAAGTTCCGAGGTCGCACGCTGCTCTCGGGTATGACGACTGCGCCGCTGGTCATGCCTGAAGTCATCACGGGATTGTCGTTGCTGATGCTGTTCGTGGTGCTGGACAGCGCGTTGAAACAGGCGTTCGGCTGGTCGCTCGAGCGCGGGTTCTCGACCATCACCATCGCCCACATCACGCTGACGCTGGCGTATGTCACGATCATCGTGCAGGCGCGGCTGTCCACGCTCGACGATTCGCTGGAAGAGGCAGCCATGGACCTGGGCGCCCGGCCGGCGAAGATTTTCTTCGTCATCACCTTGCCGATCATTGCACCGGCGCTGGTCTCCGGCTGGCTGCTGGCGTTCACGATCTCGCTCGACGACCTGGTGATCACCAGCTTCGTGTCCGGTCCGGGCGCGAGCACGCTGCCCATGGTGATCTTCTCCAAAGTGCGCATGGGCGTGAGCCCGGACATCAACGCGCTCGCGACCATCATCGTGCTGCTCGTCACCCTCGGCGTCATCGCGGCCGGTATCTTCCTGGCGCGCCAGGAAAAACGCCGACAGCGCGACATGCAGATGGCGGCGGCGGCTAAATAAGACCGGCCTGCTATCGCCGACGCGCCGAGCATCGGCGAGAATGCACGCTCGATTTCCTGTGGGGGCGGAATGCAAATCCGTTCGAAATTGCCGCACGTCGGCACGACGATCTTTACTGTCATGACCAATCGCGCCCGCGAGCTGGGCGCAATCAATCTGGCGCAGGGCTTTCCCGACTACGACGCACCGGAGCGACTGAAGGAACTGCTCGCTCACTATGTCGCAGCAGGGCACAACCAGTACGCACCGATGGTCGGCGTACCTCAGCTGCGCGAGCAGATCGCGCTCAAGCTGGGTGCGAGTTACGGGCGCGTTCCCGATCTCGATAGCGAAATCACCGTGACGCTCGGGGCGACCGAGGCAATTTTCTCGGCCGTGGTTTCGCTGGTGCATCCCGGCGAAGAAGTGATCCTGTTCGATCCTTCGTACGATTCCTACGCGCCGGCGGTGATTTCCGCGGGCGGACGGCCGATTCACCTCCCGCTCGATCCGCCGAAGTTCCAGATCGATTGGGATCGCGTGCGAGCCGCGATTACTCCGCGCACGCGGCTGGTGATGATCAACACCCCGCACAATCCGGTGACCACGGTGATCCCCCGCCAGGAGTTGGACATCCTGGCCGAGATCCTGCGGCCCACCGATGCGCTCGTGATTTCGGATGAAGTGTACGAGCACATGATTTACGACGGCGCTCGTCACGCGAGCATCGTCGAGCATCCGGAGTTGTACGAGCGCGGCGTGGCCGTCTTCTCCTTTGGCAAGACCATGCACGCGACCGGCTGGCGGGTCGGATACGCCGTAGCGCCGCCGGACATCACTCGCGAGATCCGCCGGGTTCATCAATTCAACACCTTCAGCATCGCGCAGCCACTGCAGCTGGCGATTGCGGACTTTCTCAAGGAAGCGCCCGAGCACAATGCCGGGTTGAGCGCGTTCTATCAGGCCAAGCGGGATCGCTTTCTGGATCTGCTGCGCAATTCCAGTTTCAGCTGGACACCCGCCGCGGGAAGTTATTTCCAGCTGCTGGATTTCAGCGCCATCACCCAACAAACCGATGTCGAGTTTGCCGACCGCGTGTTGCGCGAGGCCGGCGTGGCTTCCATTCCCATCTCACCGTTCTACGTCTCGCCGCCCAAGCTCAACGTGCTGCGCTTCTGCTTCGCCAAGAACGACTCGACCCTGGAAGAGGCGGCCGCGCGGCTCTGCAAGCTTTAGCGGTCGCACCCCGTCTTTTCCGACGCACTGGCGAGGGCGCGCGTTGCGCCGTATCTTCGCAGTCATGAGCACACTCGATGTCACATTGATCCAGGCCGATCTGGCCTGGCACGACCCGGCCGAGAATCGGCGCCGGATTCAGCAACATTTTGCCGCGCTGGCGGGCAAAACCGACTTGATCGTGCTGCCTGAGATGTTCACGACCGGCTTCACCATGCAGCCGGAGTCGGTCGCCGAGCCTGCCAACGGGCCGACGCTCGAGTGGATGCGGGAGCAGGCGGCAGCGCTCGGGGCGGTCGTCACCGGCAGCATCGCAACGAGCGAAGCGGATCGTTACTACAACCGGCTCGTGTGGATGCGGCCCGATGGCACGCACGAGACCTATGACAAGCGACATCTGTTTCGGATGGCGCAGGAGCAGGATCATTATTCAGCGGGCACGCGCCGGCGGGTCATCGAGCTGAAGGGCTGGAAGATCCTGCCCCTGGTTTGTTACGACCTGCGTTTCCCGGTGTGGAGCCGTAACAAGGTCGGCAGTGACGACGCCTATGACGTGCTGCTGTACGTTGCGAACTGGCCGGAGCGTCGGCGTTATCCCTGGCAGACGTTGCTCAAGGCGCGCGCCATTGAGAACCTGAGTTATTGCATCGGCGTCAATCGCGTCGGCAAGGATGGCACGGGCGTCAACTACACCGGCGACAGCGCGGCCATCGATTTTCTCGGCCAGCCGATGACGCCGCCCTCGGAGCAGGAGTTCGTCACCACGGTGACACTCGACAAAGCGGCGCTCGATGAGTTCCGAGGAAAATTCCCAGCGTACCTGGATGCGGACGAGTTTCATCTGACGGGACTCGAGCCATGAAAATCTCCACTCGCCTGAATCATCCGCCGGCGGTCAGCGTACCCGCCGACAATCGACCGCTGGTGGCGCCGATCTATCAATCCGTGAAGTTCACGTTCGACAGCGTGGCCGAATCGGAGCGCCAGTCGCGCGGGCAGCGCGAGGGGTTCCAGTATTCGCGAGTGTCCAACCCGACGTTGGAACAGTTGAGCCTGACACTGGCGCAGCTGCAAGGGCGAGAGGAATGTTTGTTGACGGCATCGGGCGTGGCCGCGGTCAATCTGGCGCTGCTGGCGCTTTGCAAGCAGGGCGACCATGTCGTGCTGTTTGCCGAGATGTATCAGCCCACTCGCTACATGATTCGCCGCTTGCTGGCCCGGTACGGTGTTACGCACACGATGCTTTCTATCGAAGACACGGTGGGCATCGAGCAGACATTGGCAAGCAAGCCGACCAGGCTGGTGATGTTCGAGACGCCGTCGAATCCGGTGCTCAAGATTGCAGATATCGAGGGCATCACTGCCGCGGCACGCAAGCACGGCGCGCTGACGGTGTTGGACAACACGTTCGCGGGGTTTCACAACCACGGTCAGTTCGACATCGACGTGTTCGTGCACAGCCTGACGAAGTACGCCTCAGGGCACGGCGATGTGATGGGCGGCGCGGTGATCGCCCGCCGCGAGCTCATCGATCGAATGCGGCATGACTTCATCGTCCTCGGAGCGACGCTCGATCCGCACACGGCTTACTTGATTCAGCGCGGGTTGAAGACTTATGCGCTCCGGTATGAACGTCAATGCGCGAATGCGTTGGAAGTCGCGAAGTTCCTCGAGGCTCATCCGCAGGTGGCGAGCGTCACTTATCCAGGGCTGAGCTCACATCCGCAGTATCAGCTGGGGCAGAGGCAGATGCAGGATTGCGGGACGATCGTCTCATTCGATCTCGAGGAGCAGGGCGTCGCCCCGACGGCCTTTGCGGATGCGCTGAAGTTGTTTGCAATCTCCGCGAGCGTGGGATCGACCGAGTCCCTGGTGCAGCCGGGGCAGTTGATGAAGCCCCGCGATCTGAATGAAGCCGAGCAGCGATGGGCGGCAGTGTCGGATCGAACGATGCGGCTGTCGATCGGCATCGAGGACGTGGAGGATTTGATTGCAGATCTGCGGCGAGCACTGTCTGGTGCTTGAGCTGAGATGCCGGTGAATTTCTGTCGTGCCCGCATGGCTTGAATCCTGCCGCGGCGGCTCAAGTATCCTTCGGGCTATGGCTACCCTATCTGTACTCGACCTGTCGCCGATTCCGGTCGGCAGTGACGCCGCGCAGTCATTGCGCAATTCGCTCGACCTCGCCCAGCATGCGGAGCGGTGGGGATACCGAAGGTTCTGGCTCGCCGAGCATCACAGCATGCCCGGCATTGCGAGTGCGGCCACTGCGGTGGTGATCGGGCACGTCGCGGCGGGGACGAAGACGATACGAGTTGGCGCGGGCGGCATCATGCTGCCGAATCACGCGCCGCTGGTGGTGGCCGAGCAGTTCGGCACGTTGGAGTCCTTGTTTCCGGGGCGAATCGATCTGGGATTGGGGCGTGCGCCGGGGTCGGATCAGGCCACGGCTCGCGCGTTGCGCCGTACGCTCAATTCGAATCCCGATGAGTTTCCACAGGATGTGATGGAGCTGCAGTCGTACTTCGGGCCGGTGCAGGAAGGTCAGCGAGTGCAGGCGGTGCCGGGGCAGGGGTTGAATGTGCCGCTGTGGATTCTCGGTTCAAGCTTGTATGGAGCGCAGGTCGCCGCGGCATTGGGTCTCCCATACGCGTTCGCTTCACATTTCGCGCCCGCGCAGTTGATGCATGCGCTGCAGGTCTATCGGGAGCGATTCAAGCCATCCCAGTATCTCGACAAGCCTTACGCGATGGTCGGCTTCAACGTGTTCGGCGCGGAAACCGATGAGGAGGCGAAGCTGTTGGTGACATCCATGCAGCAGGCGTTCGTGAACCTGCGCTCGGGTACGCCGACGAAACTGCAGCCGCCCGTGCCCGGTTACTACGAGAACCTGCATCCGCACGACCGCTTGATACTCGACGAGGTGTTGACCTGCTCGGCGGTCGGCTCGCCGGAGACGGTGCGTCGCGAGTTGAAGGCGTTTGCGGAACTCACGGGTGCGGATGAGATCATCGTCGCGTCCATGATCTACGATCACGCAGCACGCTTACGGTCGTATCAAATTGCGGCGGAAGCGAACGCCAGCCTGAGTTAGCGCTGGCCCGGGTACTTCATGGCGCCGAGGCGGGCGAGCATCTTCGAGAGCTCCTCGGGGCTGATGTAGAAATACTCACAAACCCGGCCCCACAGCATGGGCGTCGGCACATTGTGGTCGCCGCGTTCCTTCTGCGTCTGGTCCAGTACGTACAGGACGATACGTTCCTTGCGGGTCAGGCCATCGCGGACATCGGGGAGGTCGTCGTAGCTCATTGCTGTTTGTCGCGCGGAGGCGCAAGGTAGGCGGTAAATCGTTCAGAGGGAAGCCGCATGGACACCAGGCCCGCGACTACCGTCGACCCGAAGTCGTTCCAGACGTTCGAGGAATTTTATCCCTTCTATCTGACCGAGCACAGCAATCGCACCTGTCGGCTGATGCACTTCATCGGCTCGACCCTGGCGCTGGGCTGCCTGGTGCTGCTGCTCGCCACCGGCGACGGCTACTGGTTGCTGGTGGGTTTGCTGTGCGGTTACGGCTTCGCCTGGGTCGGTCACTTCGCCTTCGAAAAGAACAAGCCGGCCAGCTTCAGCCGCCCGCTCTACAGCTTCCGGGGCGACTGGGTGATGTATCGGGATATCTGGCTGGGCAAGATCAAGATCTGAAGGATGGGAAAGCCTCCGCCGCTCGCGCAGCCAACGACGAACGGGGAGGCCGGGGGATCCGAAGGATCCGATCCCATTGAAGCGTTCGAACGAAACCGGTGCGAGCGAAATGTGACGGCCGGGGCGCGGCGGTGACGAATGGCGGGCCGGCCTGGGACGAATGGCAGGCCCTGGGACGAACGTCCGGCGCCGTTATTCCGCCCGGCGGTATCTCTGGATCGCCTGCTTGTACCTCTTGCTCATCGGCAGGGTTTGGCCGCTGCGCAGTTGTACGATGCCGTTGCCCGAGGGTTGGCTCTTGATACGTTCGATCTCATCCCGCCGGACCAGGTGGGAGCGATGGATGCGAATGAAATCGGTGGCGGGCAGCAGGTCTTCGAGCTGCTTCAAGGTGGCGCGCATGAGATAGCGCTGACCTCGCTCGACGATCTCCACATAGTTGCCGGCCGCGCTGACCGAATCGATGCGGCCAATCTGAATCAAACATTGGTCGGCGCCCTTGCTGACGAGCAGGGTGGCCGGTTGCTGGGGCTCGGGAGGCGAGGGTGCGGTTTCGATGTCGATGACTGGCGATGGCGTGGCGTCGACGGCCTCGGCGACAACGCGTCGTTCACGCAGGAACACGTGCCAGACCAGGTACACCACGCCAACCACCGCTACATAACGCGGCAGGAAGATCATCAGGCTGCTTGCCGCGTCCCGGGCGTTTGTCAGCAAATCGATGGCGACCGGCACCGCTGCCGAAATGAACACCACGACGGCCGCCAGCGCCACCAGCTCGACCGCGCGGTCGTGCCATTTGGTGGAATATTTGCGGAGCGCAGCGAAGATGATCGGCGTCGAGAGCAGCCAGACGCCCCAGTTCTTGAAAACATGGGAGAACGCCGCGCCCAGATCCGCCGGCGCATCGTCGACGATGACCTGATACACGGTGCAGTAGCACGAGAGCAGGACGATGAATCCGCCCCAGCCGATCAACGAAGTCTTGAAGTCGCTCCGCAGAGGCCGCGCCACATCGCGGGGCAGATGAAGAGTGTGAGCCGACACGCTGAGTCTCCCGCCGATCGGAAACAATGCCGAAGTTAGCACAGCACGCGGCGCAGTGAAGTGGCTGCGAGGTGTCGGCAGAGGGCGGGGTCTACGGGTTACGCACTCCATGCGACGCCGAGAAGGAGTGGCGCCAACGCGAGGTCAGCGCCACCCGATGAAAGGTACGATCAGTTGCTGGAGAACTGCTCAGGGAACGCCTGGCGCTTGCCATCGAGCTTGTGCACGACGCCTCGACGCATGACGAAGTCGACATTCTCGAGGCGGGTCACGTCTTCGAGCGGGCTGGCGCTGACGGCAATGATGTCGGCGTCCTTACCTGCTGCCAGCGATCCGATCCGAGCTTCTTGTCCCAGCAGCGTGGCTGCATCGAGCGTCGCGGCACGGATGGCGGCGGCGGGCGTCAATCCTGCCTGTACCAGCAGCGCGAACTCTTTCGCATTCTTGGCGTGATCGCCGACGCCCGAATCGGTGCCGAACGCAATCTTCACGCCGTCCTTGATGGCGGCTGCGGTGTTCTTCGCGTGACTGGCCACCGCTTCCTGAGCTTTGATGAGCGTGTTCGGGTTGCGAGCGCCGGCCTGAGCCTGCGACAGCGCGGCAAGCGGAGCGACCATGGTCGGCACGAAGTAAGCATTGCGCTTCTTGAACAGTGCGTTCGTGGTCGCGTCGGTGTAGGTGCCGTGCTCGATGGAATCGACGCCCGCCTCGAGCGCCGCCTTGATGCCGTTGTTGCCGTGAGCATGCGCGGCCACCTTGCGGCCGAACATATGAGCGGTGTCGACGATGGCCTTCATTTCATCGGCAAACATTTGCTGATTCAG
>Ga0180215_1003760_pt1 | contig 14020 bp, 16 predicted proteins | sample eDN3rd37CBELigBY_FD_128871 | JGI IMG/M metagenome (GOLD analysis project Ga0180215, IMG submission 128871) | Enriched backyard soil microbial communities from Emeryville, California, USA - eDNA 3rd pass 37_C BE-Lig BY (version 2) (version 2) | ecosystem: Environmental > Terrestrial > Soil >...
CGAGATATTCCCGAGATCGAGCGCAATGCTTCAGGCCTTTCTGCTCGCCGCAGTGGTGCTGGGCTCGTGTGGGCTGTTCTACCTCACGCGAGGGAAACGGAAGGTCTCACGCCGGGTCTCCTTCGCCCTCGGAGCGACGATCACCGTAGGCCTCGTGGGGCTGATGGTCGGAACGCCCCAGATCGCCGAACACTACCTCCTGATCTATGGAGCCCTGTTGATCCTGTTCCTGATCACGATGCCGAGAGGCATGGCGGGGTTCCTGTCGGACATCCGGGGGCTCTGGTTCAGGAGCCTGCCGGGTCCCTCCCTCCGACCGGTCTCCAGTCCTCAGCCTCAGGCCGCCTCCGTGCTCCCGGCCTCAACGCAACCCCGCGAAGCTCTCACCATCCGAGAGGGCCGCATGAACTTCGGCGGGGTCAAGGCGCTCGACGGGGTCTCGCTGACGGTCCAGCCTGGAACGGTTCACGGGCTGATCGGCCCCAACGGATCCGGCAAAAGCACCCTCGTGAACATCGTGACCGGCGTGTACGTGCCGTCCGGCGGCGAGATCCAGCTGGGAGACCGCCGGATCGACGGCCTCTCGCCATCCCAGATCGCCCGGCTCGGAGTAGCCCGCACCTTCCAGAACATCCAGCTCTTCAAGGACCTGTCGGTCCTCGACAACGTCATGATGGGCTTCCACAAGCATCGCAAGGCGACGTTCCTCGACGAGGCCCTCCGCACCCGGCGCTACGTGAGAGAGGATCGCTTCTTTCGGGCGGTCGCCTTCGAGCTTCTCGACTTCCTCGAGATCCGGCACCTCGCCGAGGAAGAGGCGCAATCCTTGCCGTATGGGCTGCAGCGTCTCGTCGAGATCGCTCGAGCGCTTGCCACGTCACCGGCGATCCTGCTCCTCGACGAGCCTGCCGCCGGCATCAATCCGAGCGAAATCACGCGACTGACGCAGGTCATCAAGCGGATCAAGGATGCCGGCGTGACCGTTCTGGTGATCGAGCATCACATGGAGCTCGTCATGGGTGCTTCCGACCAGATCACGGTGCTCGATTACGGCCGGAAGATCGCGGACGGACCCGCAGCCGAGATCCAATGCAATCCCCGTGTCATCGATGCCTATCTGGGCAGCTCGAATCACTCTTTCGCCGAGTTGCGTCGGACCAAGCCGACCAGCGCAGGAGGATAAGCATCATGCCAACTTTGCCGGAACTCCCTCCCGCGACCAACCCTCGGCCCCAGCCACTTTTGTCCGTGCAGGATCTGATCGTCGAGTACGGCCATGTCCGCGCCTTGCATGGCCTGTCGCTCGATGTCTATCGAGGTGAGGTCGTCTGCCTCATTGGATCGAACGGTGCCGGCAAAAGTACGACGCTCAGGGCCATTTCGGGCATGGTGCCGGCGCTGTCGGGATGCGTCAGGTTCGATGGGAACGACATCACCAACAAGCCGAGCCACGAGATCGTCCGGATGGGTTTGGCCCATGTGCCCGAAGGCCGTCAGGTCTTCAGCGACCAGTCGATCCATGACAACCTCATTCTCGGAGGCGTGACGCTGCCCCATCAGGAAGGGCGGGATCGCGCCGAGCACGAGCTCAATCGCTTTCCCATCCTGCGGCATCGGCAGCACCAGCTCGCCGGCACCCTGTCGGGGGGCGAGCAACAGATGCTTGCGATTTCCCGGGGCCTGATGATCAGCCCGCAGCTTCTGCTGCTGGACGAACCGAGCATGGGGCTCGCTCCGCGCCTCGTGCACCGTGTCGGCGAGATCATCATCGATCTCCAGAAGCAGGGTGTGACGATTCTGCTCGTGGAGCAGATGGCCACGCTGGCTCTTGCCGTTTCGGATCGGGCCTATGTCCTCCAGAACGGGCAGGTCCGATTCTCCGGTCCAAGCGAGGAGATCGAACGCAACCCGGAAGTGGTGAATGCCTATCTCGGCGGCTCGACCCCGACCGATGCCCATCACGCAGCAAGGCAGTCCATAGGAGCATCGAGCGTCTGATGTATGACAAGAACAAGGAAAAGCCGGTCGTCATGGTAACCGGCGGAAATCGGGGCATCGGCCAGGCCATCGTGCTGAAGGCGGCCGAGTCCGGGTATCGCGTCGCGTTCACCTATCATTCCGATCAGCAAGCGGGCGCAGACACGGTCCGTGAAGTCGAGGCCCGGGGAGGAGAGGCGTTGGCCATCAAGGCCGATGTCGCCCGTCAGGCCGACGTCAAGGCGGCCTTCGCCTCCGTCCTGAAGCATTTCGGCAGGCTCGATGCCCTCGTCAACAACGCAGGAATCATCGGGGAACCTCGCCCGATCGCCAACGTGGATGAGCGGCATCTGAGCGCTGTCTTCGCAACCAATGTCTTCGGCGCCTTCTATTGCGTCGGCGAGGCGGTGCGCGCGATGTCGACGGAGCTGGGACATCAGGGCGGCGTGATCGTCAATGTCTCGTCGGCGGCGGCGCGACATGGCGGCATCCCGAACGAGGCCCATTACGCGGCCTCGAAGGGGGCGATGGACAGTTTCACCCTGTCGCTTGCCAAGGAGCTCGCTCCTCTGGGAATCCGCGTGAACGCCATCCGGCCCGGCCTGATCGACACGACGATTCATTCGGTCCATGGAGGGCAGGAGACGATCCGAAGACTCGCTCCGACAGTGCCTCTCGGGCGCCCAGGAACGGTCCAGGAGGTCGCGAACACGGTTCTTTTCCTTCTCAGCCATGAATCTAGCTACATCCATGGTGCGCTGGTCGACATCTCCGGCGGCCGCTGACATCCGTGGAACCTGGCCGCATCAATGACGAAAGGACGGAACACATGGCTACCTCCACGGGCAAAGTAATCATCACCTGTGCCGTAACGGGCGCAATCCATACGCCCTCCATGTCGCCCCACCTTCCGATCACGCCGGACGAGATCGCCGAGGCGGCCATCGGTGCCGCCGAGGCGGGTGCCGCCATCGTCCATCTTCATGCGAGAGATCCGGAGAATGGCCGGCCGACGCAGGATCCCGAGATGTTCCTGCGGTTCCTTCCGAGGATCAAGGCTGCATCGAACGTCGTCATCAACCTGACCACCGGCGGCGCTCCGACGATGACGGTCGACGAGCGCCTGCAACCGGCACTCCGGCTCAAGCCCGAAGTGGCCTCCCTCAATATGGGCTCGATGAATTTCGGTCTCTACGAGATGCTCGAACGGCACAAGAGCTTCAAGTTCGACTGGGAGGAGCCTTATCTGGCCGGGAGCGAAGATCGCGTGTTCAAGAACACGTTCAAGGACATCGCTCGCATTCTCGCGTCATGCAGCGAGAATGACACGCGTTTCGAGCTGGAATGCTACGATATCGGGCACCTCTATACCGCCGCGCATTTTCTCGACCGCGGTTTGCTGAAGCCACCCCTGCTCATTCAGTCGGTCTTCGGACTGCGCGGCGGAATCGGCCCTCATCCCGAGGACGTCCTGCATATGAGGCGCACGGCGGACCGGCTCTTCGGCGACAGCTATCTATGGTCCGTCCTCGGCGCCGGACGAAATCAGATGTATATCGCCATGCAATCGGCAGTGATGGGCGGTCACGTGCGCGTCGGATTGGAAGATAGCCTCTGGCTTGGGCGCGGACGTCTCGCCCAGACCAATGCCGACCAGGTATCGAAGATCCGCCGCATTCTTGAGGAGGTTGGGCTGACGGTCGCCACGCCGGACGATGCGAGGGAAATGCTCGGCCTCAAGGGGCGGGACAGCGTCTCATTCTGACGTAAACGAAAGGTCCAGACCCAAGAGTGATTTCCACTTTGGGTCCGATTGCCTTACCGCCGCAGAACACCGACCGCGTCGATCTCGATCAGGTATTCCGGGAGAGCCAAGGCGGCAACGACGATCAGTGTCGATGCCGGCAGGTGCGGAGCCTTGAAGTATTTCTGCCGGATGGCGTTCACGACGTTCCGATGCGCCTGATCGACGATGTAGGTAGTCGTCATGACGATGTCGTTCATCGTCCCGCCGGCTTCCTCGATCACCTTCCGCATATTCTCGAAGCACTGCACCGTCTGGGCCTCGATGTCTCCCGGCCCAACCAGGCTTCCATCGGCCTCGCGCGAGATCTGGCCGGCAAGCCAGACCACGTCGCCCGTTCGAACGCCATAGGAATAGGCGGCGGATTGGGCGCGCTCGGCATTGAGGCCAGGGGGGATCAGGTAGCGGCGCTCGCCGCCAACCGGCAGGTCCTTCATCAGATTCATGGTCAGCTCCTTCAGACTTCTGCGATGACTGTAGCCCAGCAGCTGTCGATCCCTTCCACGAAGAGGGGGATCGCGCTGAGGCTCTTCGGCGGCGGCAGATCGGGGGGAAGGTTCAGGTCCTCGATGATCATGCGGTCGCGGCGCGGCTCATTGGGGTTGAGCCAGATCCGGTGGGTTTCATGGTTCTCGTCGTAGCGGCGCATGGCCCCGAGTGAAACGTTGTCAAAACCGATCGCCCGCAGATTTGGGAACCGTTCGAGGAGATAGCGCGTCGCCGCCGGGCCGATCCCGGGATTGCTGCTCGTGTAGCGCTGCGGATCCGACTGGCGAATGGCGGTCCAGCCGCTGCGAATGAGGATCACGTCGGGATCGACGAGGTGGGACGTCTTCGCCTGCATCTCCTCAAGCGAGGCGAGCTGCGAGTCGCCCATGGGGATGTCGATCAGCGCCGGCCGCTCGAAGAAGAAGCTGTCGATTGGGAATTCATGCAGCTTCTTCCAGCTGTCATCGGCATGATTGGGTCCGTCGATGTGGGTCCCATGATGGTTCCACATTTCAAGCCGGTAACTGTTGAAAAGGTCTCCGCGCTCGATCAACCGGACGCCGTACATGACGATGGGCGGGCTGAAGCGATAGGTCGGGGTCTTCTGGCTGAAGGGATAGGACAGGAGCCTGCGCATGGAACCACCGGATTTCAGCTTTAGGGAGCACGTGCGAACCGAGGATGCTGAAGGACCTCGGGATTGACGCAGGTTGCGGGGCGCTTGGCGGCCAGAACGCTCGATATGTGTTCCGCTGCGCGGAGAGCCGCGCGCCGCATTGCCTCTGCGGTGATTCCGCCCATATGCGGCGTCAGGATCACGTTCGGAAGCGTACGGAGCGGGCTGTCGGGTTCGAGCGGCTCCTTCTCGAATACGTCGAGAGCAGCGCCCGCGATCACGTTCCCGACGAGGGCGCGGTACAAAGCCTCCTGGTCGACCACGCCGCCGCGGGCCGTGTTGACGAGGAAAGCGCTCCTCTTCATCCGGGCCAGGGCGTCGGCATCGATGATGTTGCGCGTCTTCGGCGACAGGGGAAGATGAAGGGAGACGAAATCGGCTTCACGCAGCAGCGTCTCCAGGTCAACATAGGCCCCATCGATCTCGCGCGCGAAGGCCGAGTCCTGGACGACATCGTAGAGGAGCACGGAACAGTCGAAGGCGCGCACCCGCTTCGCCACATGCCGCCCGATCGCGCCGGTTCCCACAAGCCCGACGACCTTGCCGGAAAAGTCGAGAGCGGCCGGCCGCTGGAAGAGCCCCCCTTGAGCGGTATCGATATGGGCCCGAACGATTCCACGCGAGAGTGAGATCATCAGCCCGACGGTCAGATCCGCCACCGTCCGGTCATTGGTGCCGGGTGTCGTGCAGATGGCGACCCCTCTTTCGGTCGCGGCCGGAACATCGATCGCATCGAACCCGACCCCGGTCCGCGCTATCACGCGAAGATGCGGCATCCGCTCCAAGACCTGCCGCGTGTAGGGCTCGGGGCCCGCAATGATCCCATGCGCGTCCTGAAGCCGTTCGGCGACCTCGCCTTCGGTCGGACTGGCCGACAGCGGCCGAAATTCCGCTTGCCAGCCTTCGCGTGTGAACTGCTCCAGGATGTCGTGATACTGCGCGGTTTTGGAAGCGATGTAGATCTTTGACATTGTCGTCATCCTTGAACCGGTTGCGTCCGATTCGGGAACGAGGCCTTCCACAGGGCGGCCGGCCAAGGATGACAACCGTCAACGTTCATTCACAATCCTATCACTGCTTAAGAGATTGCCTGACCCGCTCGGCGCGCTCGAACGCGCTCATCACCACGTCGCGGGTGTCAGAAAGATGCTGTTCGATGATCGTGGAGGCCGTGCCTGCATCGCCTCGGCGATAGGCATCGACGATTGCGCGATGCTCGGCCTGCGCTTTCGCAAGGTTGTCGACCTCTGTCATGAACACGCCGAGATAGGGTCTCACCACGGCCCACAAACTCAGGATGATCTGGCACAGGCGCGGCAGGCTGGCCGCTTGATAGATCAGGAGATGAAAGTCCTGGTTCGCGCTGAGCCATGCCGCCGTGTCGTCCGTCTTGTCCATGACGGCGATCAGCTGCTCCAAGCGCTTGAGATCGTCCTTCGTGAGGTGGGGAGCAGCCTCGCGGGCCGCCAGGCTTTCCAGAACGATGCGAATGGCGAAGGTCTCGCGGAGTTCCTCCACCGAAAGCGCCTTGACCACAGCACCGCGATTGGGCGTGAACGAGATAAGGCCCTCCGCCTCGAGGGCCCTTAACGCCTCCCGGACCGGGACGGGGCTGACATTGTAGAACTTTGCGAGCGTGTTGATGTTCAGCCGCTCTCCCGGCCGATACTGGCCGCCGAGAATGGCGTCATGGAGCTTCTGGCGCAGGATTTCCTGCAAGGACCGGTAACCGAGATTCTCATCCATCAGAGGGCACTTCCACCTTTGTTTTCATAAATCATATTTGAAAGATCTTGTCAAAGAATCTAAGATCCGTCCGTCCCGCGCAATATGAGCGGCCGTGCAGAGAGCCGCAATCAGGAGGATGGAATGACTTTGCCTGCAAACCCCTTCAAGAGGGCCATCCTGGAGCAACGGCAGCAGATCGGCCTCTGGTGCAGCCTGTGCTCGAACTATTCTGCGGAGATTGTCGCCGGAAGCGGGTTCGATTGGCTTCTCATCGACATGGAGCATGCCCCCAACGAAATCGATTCGGTCCTCGGCCAGCTCCAGGCCGTCGCCCCCTATCCGACGCACCCGATCGTCCGCGTGCCCTGGAACGACATGGTCATCGTGAAAAGGCTTCTCGATCTCGGCGCCCAGACTCTTCTCTTTCCCTATATCCAGAACGCAGCGGAAGCGGCGCAGGCCGTCGCCTCCACGCGCTACCCGCCTGACGGGGTACGCGGGGTCGCGGCTGCCGTTCGCGCCAACCGGTTCGGCCGGGTTCGAGATTATTCCGCGCGGGCTGCGGAGGAAATCTGCGTCGTGGTTCAAATCGAAAGCAAGAGCGCGCTCGACCGGCTCGAGGAGATCGCCAATGTGGACGGGGTCGACGGTGTCTTCATCGGACCGGCGGACCTTCACGCCTCGCTCGGGTTCAATGGCGAGATCGAGAATCCGAACGTCGTGCCGCTCATCGAGGAGGCGATGCGCCGGATCAGACGCTGCGGCAAGGCCCCAGGCATCATCTCGGCCAACGAGTCATTGGTACGGCGCTATATCGAGGCGGGCTGTGTCTTCACCGCGGTGGGCTCCGATGTCGGCCTGCTGGCGCGCGGATCGGAAAAGCTCTGCCAGACATTCAGGAATACCTGAATGGCTTCGCCCTTCCTCTGCCCCATGATTCCGTCCTGAGCCGCGCATCGGCGGAAGCGGCCTCCGGACTCATTTCGCCGCGCGACGCGCTAATGTCCGGGTTTCGATCTCTCGAAATCGGCCAGCTGGGAGGCGGAGGCTTCGCGCTGGTGGCGCTTCTTCCATTCCTCGTAGGGCATGCCGTAGACATGGGTCCGGCTTTCCTCCTTGGAGAGGGCGACGCCCCGCTCGTCTGCGGCCTCCTTCAGCCAGTTGGACAGGCAGTTCCGGCAGAACCCCGCCAGGTTCATGAGGTCGATGTTCTGGACGTCCGTCCGCTCGCGCAGATGCGCGACGAGCCGGCGGAAGGCCGCGGCCTCCAGCTCCGTCCGGGTCTTCTCGTCGATGTCCCTCATCGGTTCATCCTCCGTGCTGGCGCAGGCGCTCGCGGGTGCGAGTCCCGAAAATCCTCGGCTCCCGAAGCTCCGGCCGTTCGGCGAGCGGCTTGAGCAGCCGGGCGAAGCGCTCGGCCCATTCCTCAGCGCCCTCGTCCGACGCGATCAGGTCCTGCCGGATCTCGATGAGCGCATTGGCCAGCCCCCTGACCGTCGCATGCCGGTCGACCGTATCGCCTGCAAGGGCTCCATCATAGGGCTCGTTGTCGCCCACGACGAGTCCGTCCTCGGCCGCGAGCCCTTCGAGCAGCGGCCTGGCGAAGCGGTCGTCCGCGTCCCACAGGATTCCCACGTGCCAGGGCCGGGGCCAGCCGCGCCAGACCGGCGTGAAGCTGTGCACCGTCACGACGACCGGAGGATGGCCCGCCGCCATGGCCCGGTGGATCGCATGCGCGATGGCGTCATCATAGGGGTCGTAGAAGCGGGCGATGCGCCGCTGGATCTCGGCCTCGTCCACCTTGGCGTTGCCCGGCACCACCGCGCCGTCGGACAGCCGCATGACCAGGGTCGGATCGTCCCGCCCCCGGTTGGGATCGATGATGAGTCGCGAGAACTGGGTCAGGATCGCCGGCGCGTTCAGGCGGTGCGCCAGCGAGCGGGTCACGTCCGCGGCCCCGATGTCGTAGGCGATATGGCGCTCGAACTCGGATTCCGGCAGGCCCAGATCGCCGAGATCCGGCGGCACCGCGTTCGAGGCGTGGTCGCACAGGATCAGGATCCCCGATTCGACGGAGCCTTCGATCGTCTCGACGGGACAGGGCTCGAGGGAGGGATCGTCGAGCGTGAGCGCGGCGGAAGCGGACATGGCGAGGACTGGATTTCAGACAGGACGGATTGAATAGCGGATGAAAAGCCTTACCCTGCCCCTCCAACCCTGACAACGCGACGATCCGCGCAACAGACTTTCACGACGTTCATGGCCTCCTCATCCACAACGGCCCGGCTCGATCCGGGCTTCGCCTCCGCTTTTGCCGCGCTCTGCCTCGGCGCCGTCGCCATGGGGATCTCCCCGATCTTCGTGCGCTTCGCCTCCGCCGACATGGCCGGCGCGCCGGCCGATGTGGGGCCCTTCGCCAGCGCCTTCTGGCGCGTCTCGCTCTGCCTGCCCCTGCTCTATGCCTGGATGCGGATCGAGGAGAAGCACGCGCCCGCCTCTGCTCCGCGAGTGCGCTTTTCCAAGGCGAGCATCCTGGGCGGCATCGTCTTTGCGGGCGATCTCTTTTTCTGGCACCTGGCGATTCTCAAGACGACGGTGGCCAATGCCACCTTCTTCGCCACCATGGCGCCGCTCTTCGTGGTGCTGATCGTGTGGCTCGTGCTCAGGCAGCAGGTGTCCCGGAGCACCTTCATGGGCCTGGCTCTCTGCCTTCTCGGCGGCGCAGCCCTGATCGGCCAGAGCCTCCAGGCGGATCCGGCCCGGATCATCGGCGATCTTTATGGGGTCGCCACGGCGTTCTTCTTCGGCCTCTACTTCCTGGCCGCGAGCCGGGCGCGCAAGACGGCCGGCGCCGCGCGGGTCACGTTCGAGGCGGGCCTGATCACCTCTGCGATCCTTCTCGTCGTCGCGCTCCTCTTCGACACGCGGGTCATGCCGCAGACGGCGCAAGGCATCGCGGCGCTTCTGGCCATGTCCTATGTCAGCCACGCAGGCGGCCAGGGACTTCTCGCCATCGCGCTCGGCCGGCTCCCGCCGGTCTTCTCGTCGCTGGTGATCTTCCTGGAGGCGATCGCCGCTGCCCTGTTCGGCTGGGCGATTCTGGGCGAGGCGCTGACGCCGGTTCAGAGCCTGGGCGGCGCCTTGATTCTGATCGGCATCTGGATCGCGCGGCCCAGGGCCGATGCGCCGGCGGGATGAGGTGACCGACACTCCATTTTGCCCCTTCATATGGAGGGCAAAGGCCGTCCCAAAGCCGCCCGAGCGTGTCAGAAAGACCATGTAGCCGGCAAAATCTGCGGCATCGATGCTGTAAGGTCTTGCCCCGGCTGAACTTCTGGTCGACAACGATTCGACATAGTTCTCACAGCATTGTGCGATTTCATTCCTTTCGATTCGATCATACCGCACCCATGAAGGCCGTTCCCCTCACATCGTCCCCGCGCTGGCGGCGAAGCCTTGCGCTTGCAACGTTTCTCGCTGCCGGCTGTCTTTTGGCCGCATCGCCCGCGAAGGCGGATCTGCGCCTGTGCAACATGACCTCGAGCCGCGTCGGCATCGCGCTCGGTTACCGGGACGCGCAGGGATGGGTGACGGAGGGCTGGTGGAACCTCAATGCCCGCGCCTGCGAGACCCTGCTCAAGGGCCAGCTCGGCGGACGCTATTATTATATCTACGCCATCGATTACGACCGGGGCGGTGAATGGAGCGGGCGCTCCTTCATGTGCACCCGGGAGCGCGAATTCACGATTCGCGGAACGGAGGATTGCCTCGCGAGAGGCTTTGATCGCAGCGGCTTCTTCGAAGTCGATACGGGTGAACAGAAGAGCTGGACGATTCAGCTCACCGAAACGAACCGGCCAGGGGGGCCATGACGATGAGACGCGACAGGCGCACGAAGATCCTTGCAACCTTGGGACCGGCTTCCGAGAACCCGGAGATGATCGCCAAGCTGTTTGAGGCCGGTGCCGACGTGTTCCGCCTCAACATGAGCCATCTGCCGCGCGAGAAGCTGAAGGAGCGGGTCGACATGATCCGCGCCGTCGAGGCCAAGTTCAAGCGTCCCATCGCGATCCTCGCCGACCTGCAGGGGCCGAAGCTGCGCGTGGGAGCCTTCGAGGGCGACAGCGCCATGCTGGTTAAGGGACAGACCTTCACGCTCGATGCCGACAAGACGCTGGGCACCAAGGACCGCGTGCATCTGCCCCATCCCGAGATCCTGTCCTCCCTCGAGCCCGGCCACACGATTCTGATCGACGACGGCAAGCTGCGGCTGCGCGTGAAGAGCGTGAAGCAGGGTTCGGCCACCACCTCCGTGGAGGTCGCGGGCAAGATCTCGAACCGCAAGGGCGTAAGCCTGCCCGACACGACGATCCCGGTCGCGGCCATGACCGACAAGGACCGCTCGGATCTCGAAGCGGCGCTCGATGCCGGCGTGGACTGGATCGCGCTCTCCTTCGTGCAGCGTCCCGAGGATGTCGCCGAGGTGAAGAAGGTCGCCCGCGGCCGCGCCCTCGTGATGTCCAAGCTCGAGAAGCCGCAGGCCATCACCCGCCTCGACGAGATCATGGAAATCTCGGACGCGGTCATGGTCGCCCGTGGCGACCTCGGCGTGGAAATGCCGCTGGAGAAGGTGCCCGGCATCCAGAAGCGCATCGTCCGCACGGCGCGCAAGCTCGGCAAGCCGGTGGTGGTGGCGACGCAGATGCTGGAATCGATGATCACCTCGCCGGTGCCGACCCGCGCCGAGGTCTCGGACGTGGCGACCGCCGTCTATGACGGAGCCGATGCGGTCATGCTGTCGGCCGAGAGCGCCTCGGGCCAGTACCCGGTGGAAGCGGTGGCCACCATGAGCCGGATCGCCGAAGAGGTGGAGCAGGACCAGAACTACTGGTCGATCATGCGCACCCTGAACGCGGCCCCGGAGGCCACCGGCTCAGACGCCATCGCGGCGGCCTCCCACCAGATCGCCGACACGCTCAACATCAAGACGGTGGCGGCCTGGACCTTCTCGGGCTCGACGGCCTTCCGCATCGCCCGCGAGCGGCCGAACTCGACGGTGATTGCGCTCACCCCCAGCGTCAACACGGCCCGGCGCCTGGCTTTGGTATGGGGCGTTCACTCGATCCGCACCAAGGACGCCAGCGACATCGACGACATGGCCTTCCGCGCCTGCAAGTTCGCCCTGCGCGAGGGGCACTCGTCGGTCGGCGAGCGCATCATCGTCGTGGCCGGCATGCCCTTCGGCACCCCCGGCGCCACCAACATGGTGCGCATCGCCTTCGTCAATCAGGAGCACGCCGCTCAGGCGTAAAGAGCAACTCGATAAGGCGTTGAATCGCACTTCTTCCCTCCCCCTTGCGGGGAGGGATCGAGGGTGGGGGTCGCAAAGTCAGAACGCTGAGCCCCATTCCCTGAACGCAAGGCTGCTACACCGTCCAACTTGTCGAACCTCTCACCCGGTCAGACCACCCCCACCCCTGCCCCTCCCTGCAAGGGGGAGGGAAGCCACCGGAGCGACCCGTTCGGCCAGGGCCCTGACGGCGGCAAGGACCGTCTCCCGGTCGGCATATTGCGGCATGTGGCCGATGCCCGGCATCAGGATCAGCTCCGCGCCCGGCACCTCCCGGGCGAAGGAGACGCTGTGCAGATCGGTCCAGACGACCTCGTCCCGGTCGCCGGCGATCACGGTGACGGGCAGCCGGATCTCCCCATAGCGCCCGCTCTGCCCCAGGACCCCATCGTACATGATGGCGAAATCCTGCATGTTCGCTTCAAAGGTCCTCGGCCGGAAGGCCAGGGGAATGAAGCCCTTCTTCATGATGTCCGGCGGTGCCGGCTGCGGCCGGAACGTCTTTCTCCTGAGCCAGGGCCTGAGAACGAGAATGGTCGGCACGCCGAGGGTCCGCAGCAGCAGCCACCCCGCCCGGGAATCGATCAGGCGCCGGTACCAGCCGATATACCCGCCGGGCCAGGGAGACGTGACGCCGGAAAGGACGAGGATCGCCCCCGTCACATCCGCATGGTCGAGAGCCAGGCGGGTTGCGACGCATCCTGCCCAGGAATGCCCGACGACGACGGCATCGCGGACGCCGAGCTGCCGCAGGGCTCCCGCGATGAGGGCCGCCTGACGGGCGGGATCGGCTTCGCTCAGTCCGGGCCTGCGTTCGCTCCAGCCATGGCCGGGACGGTCGAAGGCGAGGACGCGGTCGCTCTGCGAGAGCGCCCAGCCGAGCCCCAGCATGGATTCGACGAGGTTGGACGAGGCGCCGTGCAGCAGGACGACTGTCCCGCGTGCCGGCCCGCCGTCCCGCGGCCCCTCGTCCCGGTAGTGCAGCCGGCAGCCCTCGACCGTGGTGAAGCGGCCGGTCGGCGGGTAGCGCTTCCCGATGATCCAGGCATAGGCATACGTGAAAGCCGCCCCCAGGGCGAGGAGCGCGAGCGGCACAGCGAAAACGAGAAGCAGGGTCATCCCTGCAAGCCGGGATTAGCGCATCGTGCGAAAAAGTGGCTCCGGTTTTTCGCGGTCAACGATGCGCTCTCCAAAGACTAGAGGTCCTGCCCGTCGACATCGGGCCCGAGCCGGTTCACGATGGTCTTCACATCGGACATCTGCGGATTGATCGTCAGAACCCGGCGATAGGCCTGGAGAGCCCGCACCTTGTCGTCGGACGCCATCAGGATATGGCCGAGGCCGGTCCAGGCATTGAAGTGACGGGGCTCGATCGTGATAGCGCGGTGCAGATCGGCCATGGCGCCCACCGGATCGTCGAGCTGGTAGAAGACGGTCGCCCGCTTGTACCAGGCCTCCGCCCAGTTGGGCTGCAGCACCAGGACGCGGTCGATCAGCTCGATGGCGAGCGGAAAGTCCTTCTTCCCATAGGCCTCGGCCGCGCGGTTCAGGAGAAGATCGGCCGTATCGGAGCCGGAGCGGGCGAAGCGCCGCTCGATCAGGGCGGCGATGCCTTCCGCCTCGCGCTCGGTCTGGGCCTTGCCCAGGCGCTCGAAGAGCTCATCCAGCGTGGACGCCCGGGGGCGCGCCTGAGGCGGCTGGATCTGCTCCTTCGAATCCTTGGGGCGCGCAGGCTCCTGCGCACCGAGAGGGTGGGGCACGAAGCTCAGCGATAGGATCAGGATGGACGCGAAAAAGCGCATGCCGGGATTTTAGGGTCCCGGCATGCGCGGTCAATTCAGATAATCGTGCGCGGCGTTGCCGCGGGCTGGTTAGCCCTGGCGAGCCTTGTAGCGCTTCTGGGTCTTGTTGATGATGTAGACCCGGCCCTTGCGACGAACCAGCTGGTTGTCGCGGTGACGGCCGCGGATCGACTTCAACGAGTTACGGATCTTCA
>Ga0180215_1003762_pt1 | contig 14017 bp, 15 predicted proteins | sample eDN3rd37CBELigBY_FD_128871 | JGI IMG/M metagenome (GOLD analysis project Ga0180215, IMG submission 128871) | Enriched backyard soil microbial communities from Emeryville, California, USA - eDNA 3rd pass 37_C BE-Lig BY (version 2) (version 2) | ecosystem: Environmental > Terrestrial > Soil >...
CGGCGGGCGCGGGCGCCTCGGCGGCGGGCGCGGGCGCCGGCGGCTCGGCCGGGTGCTCCTCGGTCGCGGGCGGCCCGTCGGCCGGCGCGTCACCGCCCTCGGCTGCGGGCGGCGCGTCGCCGGCGCCGGGCTCCTCCTCCGCGGGCTCCTCCTCGGCGGGCGGCTCGTCGGCCGGCGCGTCGCCCTCGGCGGGCTGCTCCTCCGCGGCCGGCTCGTCGGCCTCCGCGGGGTCGGTGCCGGCGGCGAGCTCGTCGGCGTTCGACACGCCGTCGCCGTCGCTGTCCTCGGCCCCGTCGGCCACGCCGTCGCCGTCCGTGTCGGCCTTCGTCGGGTCCAGGCGCAGGTCGAGCTCGGCGGCGTTGGCCAGTCCGTCGCCGTCCGTGTCGGCGTCGCCGTCGGGCACGTCGCCCGTCGACGGACGGGCCGGGTCGAGGCGCAGGGCGATCTCCAGCGCGTTCGCGAGGCCGTCGCCGTCGGAGTCGACCTCGCCGTCGGGCATCCCGTTCGTGGCGCTGCGCGACGGGTCGAGCGCGAGGCGCAACTCGATCGCGTTCGGCAGCCCGTCGCTGTCGGTGTCGCGCTCGCCGTCCGGGATCGAGCCGATGCTCACGCGCTTGGCGGGGTTGAGCGACAGGGCCTGCTCGACGAGGTTCGGGACGCCGTCGAGGTCCGGGTCGTCGTCGCCGTCGGGCACGCCGTCGGCGTTGGAGTCCGCGAGGCGGGGATGGGCGTCGGCGATGTACTCCGTCCGGTTCACGAGGCCGTCGGCGTCCTCGTCGCGGCCCGCGTCGGCGGCCGCGAGCGGGTCGAGCGCGTAGCGGGCCTCCCAGCCGTCGGGCATGCCGTCGCCGTCCGTGTCGGCCTTGCGCGCGCGGGTTCCGAGACGCCGCTCGCTCGCGTCGCTCAGGCCGTCGCCGTCGGCGTCGCCGGGCCGCGCCCCGGGTGCCGTGCCCGCCGGCCCCGCGCCGGTGCTCGACTCCGCGGGCACGGACGCGTCCACGCGCAGGTCCTCGCCGAAGACGGACGTCGGCACGACCGTGCCCTCGCCCGGGCCGCGCAGGCCTCCCTCGCGCTCGACGCGGGGAGCGGTGCGCCGCGCGATGACCTGCTCCTCGGCCGTAGGGTCGCTCGCGCCGGGCACGGGCCAGTCGGTGAAGGGGATGACGTCGCGCGACAGCGCCATGATCGAGGTCGCGACGAGCGCCGCCGCGCACAGGACGCCGGCGAGGAGGGGCAGATGACGGCGCACGGCGCCGAGCATCGCCGCCGCGCGCTCCGCGCGCCGTCGGTCATGCGTCCGCTTCGCGGGATCCGTGCTCGAGTGCGCCGTCGGGCTCACACGAGAAGCATCGGCCTCTCGCGCGTTCACCTTGATGACACCGCAAGATTCCGGGATCCGGTGCGACATCGGGCAGACGACGCACCGGGCGGCGGAGAGTCAAAGTGGCGCGTTTGCGCTCGTCAGTCGCGGTCCTTGTGGCCGATGCGACCGACGCCGCGGACCTCGCTGCCGCGCCGCGCCGGCGCCGCGACGCCGAGGACCCGCATCGCCTTCAGGCCCAGCGAGAGCTTCTCGCGCCCGTCCGTGGAGCCGACGTCGAGGCCCGAGAGCTCGCGGACGCGCTCGAGGCGGTAGCGGATCGTGTGGCGGTGGGTGAAGAGCTTCTGCGCGGTCCCCGCGACGTTGCCGTCGTTGTCCAGGAACGCCTCGACCGTCTGCACGAGGTCGGTCTCGTACTGCTCGTCGTAGGCCACGAGCGGCTCGACGGTCTCGGCGTAGAAGCGCTGCAGCTCGGCGGGGTCCTCGCTCATCGCCGAGAGCAGCAGGCGGTACGCGCCGGTCTCCTCGAAGGCAAGCACCGGCACCTCCGGATCGCTCACCGCGACGTTCGCGGCCAGGAGCGCCTCGTTGCCGGCGCGCGGCAGGTCGAGCGGGTCGTGGGCCGGGCGGCTGCGGCCGACCGCGAACGTGTGGCCCGGCAGGCCGGCCTCCAGCTCGCGCAGGACGGCGTCAGCGGTGCGGCGGCTGTGCTCCTCGTCGGTGCCGGGCACGACGATGACGACCTCCGCGCGCGAGGTCTCGCGATCCGTGAGCGCGGCCGCCGCCCCGGGGGCGGCCGCCCGGGCGCCGCGCTCGGCCGCGGCGAGCACGCGGGCGCGCCAGCCCTCGTCGACCGCCGCGAGCGAGCTGGCGCGCGCGACGATGACCGTCGCGCCGTCCTCGAGGTGCAGGCCGATGTCGTTCGCCCGGGCGACCATCGTCGCGCGGTCGGGCAGCTCGCCTGCGAGCGCCGCGTGCAGGAAGGCGGTCGTCGCCTCCTGCGAGGCGCGCTGCGGCGCGCGCACCCGCTCGACCTCCGAGGCGACGAGCGTGAGGACGAGGCGCTGCACGATCGGCGGCACGCGGCCTCGCGCGCGCATGCGCAGCGTCCCGACCGTCTCGCCGCCGACGCGCAACTCGACGAGCTCGACGTCGCCGCGGCCGTCGGTCAGCAGCGACCGCTCGTCCGCGGTGCTGCGCGCGGCCACCGCGAGGATCGCGCCCGCCCGGTCGGACAGCGCGAGGCTCGCGTCCAGCGCCCGGGACGCGGCCCGCACCAGCTCGGGCAGGCCCTGGCCCAGCGCGACGGCGCTGCACACCGCGTCGAGCGAGTCGAGATCGACCCTGGGCTGGGCGTCCGAGGCGGACGTGGGCACCCTTCCCAGGCTATAGCGGTCGCGGCCGGGTCGCGTGCGGTTACGCGGGCCCGTCCGCGCCGGTCATGCCAGATCGTCCCAGTAGTAGGCGAGCAACGCGCCGCCGAGCGCGCCGATCACGAGGAGCGCGGCGAGCACGTAGAGGGTGAGGAACGTCGCGGCGATGCGCTCCCACCAGCGGCTGTACGAGCGCCACGCCGGCACGACGAACAGCGTGAGCCAGGCGATGAGCACCAGCCCGCCGCACGTCCCGCCGACGACGTAGATGATCGTCTCGTTGCTCATCGCGTCCCGGAGGCAGTGTGACGGACGGGCTCGACGGTCACCGCGCCCCAGCCCGCCGGGACGGGCTCGGCGGCGACCGCCCCGGGCCGCCGCCCGGCGAGCGACGCGGCGGCGCGGCGCGCCCGCTCGGGGCCGTCGCGGCCGGCGAACAGGCCGAGCACCGTCGGGCCGGAGCCGGAGACGAGCGCCTCGTCGGCGCCGGCCGCGCGGGCCTCGGCGAGCGCGTCGCCGATGGCCGGGCACAGCGCGAGCGCGGAGCGCTGCAGGTCGTTGCGCACGCCGTCGCCGAGGACGCCCTCCCCGAGCATGCCCTCGTCCAGCACGTCGCGCGTGCGCAGGCGCTCGCGCGCCGCGGCGAGCTCCTCGCGCGTGCGCAGGCGCCCCGTATCGGCCTGCGCGTAGACCGCTGCGGTCGGCAGCGCGGCGTCCACGGGGAGCACGAGGAGGCCGTAGGAGGCGCCGGGGGCGGCGGGCTCCAGCCGCTCGCCGGCGCCGGTCGCGAGCACGCGCCCCCCGCGCACCTGACTGGGGACGTCGGCGCCGAGCCCGGCGGCGATCTCCTCCAGGAGCGCGTCGTCGGCCTCGCCGGCGTGGGCCGCGAGGAGCCGCAGCGCGGCGGCGGCGTCGGCCGACCCGCCCGCCATGCCGCCGGCGACCGGGATGCGCTTCGTCACCGCGATGCGGACGGGCGGCCCGTCCCAGCCCGTGCGCGCGCGGAAGGCGCGCAGCGCCTCCTCCACGAGGTTCGGCCCGTCCACGCCGGGGCAGACGACCTCGTCCGCGCCGCCCCGGGCGGGCTCGAGCGTGAGCTCGTCGGCCAGCGACACGGTGTCCATCACGCTCACGAGCTCGTGGCGGCCGTCGGACGCGCGCACGGGCCCGACGAGCAGGCAGAGGTTGATCTTCGCGGGGGCGCGGGCGTGCAGCACGGTCACGAGCGCAGCTTCTCCCACAGGGCCCGGAAGTCCTCCGGCGACAGGCGCTCGGCCCGCGCGTCGGCGGGGTGCCCGAGCTCGGGCAGCGCCGCCCGGGCGCGCTCGCGCGCGTCGGCCGGCAGGCCCGCGCCGGGCCCCGCGAGCGCCAGGGAGCGCGCGAGCGCCTTGCGGCGGTGCGCGAACGCCGCCTGCACCAGCGCGCGCAGCGCCGGGTCGGCGGGCGGGCCCGTCCGCACGAGGCCCACGAGGACGGAGTCGACGTTGGGCACGGGGTGGAACACGGTGCGCGACACCGCCCGCAGCACCCGTACGTCGCAGGAGAGCTGCGCGAGCACGGACGGCACGCCGTACGCGGCGCTGCCCGGCTCGGCGGCGAGCCGCTGGCCGACCTCCTTCTGCACCATCGCGACCCAGCGCGTGACGCCCGGCAGCTCCTCGACGGTCCGCAGGATCGCGGTCGCTGCGATCCCGTAGGGCAGGTTGGCGACGACCTTCGTGGGCGCCGGGTCGAGCGCCAGGAGGTCGAGGTCGAGCGCGTCGGCGAGGTGCAGCGTCGTGTTCGGGTGCGGGGCGAGCGCGTCGCGCAGCGGCGCCTCGAGCGCGCGGTCGACCTCGACGACGTGCACGTGCCGCGCGAGCGGCGCCAGGTGCTCGGACAGCACCCCGAGGCCGCCGCCGATCTCCAGCACGACGTCCTCGTCGCCGAGCTCTGCCGCCCGGTCGATGACGCCGAGGATGTTCGAGTCGATGAGGAAGTTCTGGCCGAGGTCCCGCTTGGGCCGGACGCCGAACTCGGCCAGCCTGCGCAGGCTCGGCTGGGTCACCATCGCAGCAGGGCGGCGGCGGTCGCCTCGACCGCGGCGTCGAGGTCCTCGTACGACACGCCGCGCCGCTCGGCGACGAACCGGGCGGTGTGCACGACGTACGCGGGCTGGTTGCGCTCCCGTCGCACGGGCTGCGGGCTCAGCCACGGCGCGTCGGTCTCCACGAGCAGGCGCTCGTCGGGGACGCGCTCGACGACCGCGGCGAGCTCCTCGTTGGCCGGGTACGTCACGTTGCCGGCGAACGAGATCCACCAGCCGCGCTCGAGGCACTCCTCGACGCGGGCGGGCATGGAGAAGCAGTGCAGCACGACGTCGAGCCCGTCGGCGTGCGCGGCGAGCGTGTCGATCGTCGCGTCGTCGGCGTCGCGCGTGTGGATGACGAGCGGCTTGGCGGTCTCGCGGGCCAGCTCGATCTGCCCCCGGAACGCGCGCTCCTGGTCCTCGCGGGGCGCGCCCTTGCGGAAGAAGTCGAACCCGGTCTCGCCGATCGCCGCGCAGCGCGGGTGCGCCGCCAGCTCGCGGAGGTCCTCCAGGTCGGCGTCCGTGAACCCTGTCGCCGCGTTCGGGTGGCGGCCGACCGCGGCCCACACCGACTCGAAGCGCTCCGCGGCCGCGAGCGCCTGGCGGCAGCTCTCGCGGTCGATCCCGACGGTGAGGATCCGCGTGACGCCGGCCGCGCTCGCCGCGGCGACGAGGTCCGCGTCGTCGGCCTTCGCGAACGCCAGGTGCGTGTGGGAGTCGACCACCCCTACGCCTCGGGCTTGGGGAACAGCGGCGCGAGGCGCTGCACGGTCCGCGCCGTGCCCGCCGCGGGCACCGCGCCCGCGTAGTCCAGCGACGTGGCGCCGAGCGCGTCGAGGATGCGCGCCGACGAACCGGGGATCCACGGGTGCAGCAGCACCGCGACCACGCGCAGCCCCTCCACGAGCGTCGCGAGCACCCGCGCGAGCGCCTCGTCGTCGCCGGACTTCGCGAGGTTCCAGGGCGCCTGCTCCTCCACGTAGCGGTTCAGCCGCCGCACCGCCTGCCATGCGCTGTCCAGCGCGCCCGTCAGGTCGGCGCGGTCGAGCAGCTCGGCCACCTCGCCCGCGATCGGGCGCAGCTCGGCCATCAGCTCCTCGTCGAGGTCGACCGCCGGCACCGCGCCGTCGAGGTAGCGCGCCGCCATGCTCGTCGTGCGGCTCGCGAGGTTGCCCAGCTCGTTGGCGAGCTCCCCCTCGTAGCGCGCGGCGAAGCCGGCCGTCGACACGCCGCCGTCCTGCCCGAAGGAGACCTCGCGCAGGCAGTAGTAGCGCAGGGCGTCGGGCCCGAACGTGTCGATGATCGCGAACGGGTCGAGCACGTTGCCCAGCGACTTGCTCATCTTGAAGTCCCGGCCGCTGGCGTCGCGCATGAGCAGGAAGCCGTGGACGAACACGTGCCTGGGCAGCTCGAGGCCCGCCGCGAGCAGCAGCGCCGGCCAGAACACCGTGTGGAACTTGAGGATGTCCTTGCCGATGAGGTGGTACGTCGCCGGCCAGAACTTCTCCGTGAGGTCCTCGCCCTCCCGCGCGTAGCCGAGGGCGGTGACGTAGTTGAGCAGCGCGTCGAACCAGACGTAGAAGACGTGCTCGGGGTCCCACGGGACCGTGACGCCCCACGTGAGCTTCGCGCGCGACAGCGAGATGTCGTTGAGCCCGCCGGTGATGAACGACAGCGCCTCGTTGTAGCGCTGGCGCGGCATCACGAAGTCGGGCTGCTCGCGGAAGAGGCGCTCGAGGTCGTCCTGGAAGCTCGACAGGCGGAAGAACCAGTTCTCCTCCTGCTCCCACAGGAGCGGGATGCCGTGGATCGGGCACGTGTCGTCCGGCCCGATCTCGTTGCCGGACTTGAAGTCCGCGCAGCGGGGGCAGTACCAGCCCTCGTAGGTGCCCTTGTAGACGTGCCCGTTGTCGTGGACGCGCTGCAGGATCTCCTGGACGCGGACCTTGTGGCCTTCGTCGGTCGTGCGGATGAAGAAGTCGTTGGAGACGTCCAGCCGCGGCATGAGCGCGCGGAAGCGCTCGGCGTTGCGGTCGGCGAGCTCCTGCGGCGAGACCCCCTCGCGCTCGGCCGCCAGCGCGACCGGCTCGCCGTGCTCGTCGGTGCCCGTGAGGAAGAAGACGTCCTCGCCGCGCTGGCGGTGGTGGCGCGCAAGGACGTCGGCCGCGATCGCCGTGTAGGCGTGGCCCAGGTGCGGCGCGGCGTTGACGTAGTAGATGGGCGTGGTGATGTAGAAGGCCATCGCAGCGCCCGAGGCTACTCAGGCGCGCGCGGGCGCGGGCGCCACCGGCGCTCCCCTCGCCGGCGCAGCCCTCGACGCGCGGCGATGGCGCGGGTACGCTGTCCGCGCAGATGCCCGTCCGCATCATCATTCGCCGCTAGCACCTGCACGCCGGGGAAACCCGGTGCCGCAGGCTCGATCCCTGGGCCTGCGGCGGGACGGCGACGTGGGCTCCGGGATCAGGAGGAGCCCGACATGCTCGTCATCCCCGCCACCGCGCCGCTGCACCGCCTCTGCCGCATCACGCTGACCTGCGGCGACCGCGACGACATTCCTGCGCGCGTCACGGCCACGTGCGCACGACGACGTGGCGTCGTGGTTGCGCTCTCGTTCAGCCGCGGCGCTCCGGACGGGACCGCGGAGCTGGACCTGTCCGTCGAGGTCGACGAGCGTCATCGCGACCTGCTCGTCCGCAAGCTCGAGGGGCTCGTCGACGTCCACGAGGTGCGCTGCCGGGACCTGTGACGGGCGACGAGCCCGCCGACGGGCAGCCCGGCGACGACGAGGGCCAGGCCCGCCCACGCCGGCGCGGGCACCGGGGCGGGCGCCGGTCGCGCGGCGGGCGCCGGGCGCGCAGCGCGCGGCGTGACCGGCGCCGCCGGGCGCCGGGCCGGGCGCGCGGGCGGCGCAGGCCCGAGCGACGGGCCGCGCGGCTCGCGCAGGAGCCGCAGCGGGTCCACGTATCCACCGCCGGCGCGCCGTGCGCCGAGGTGCAGGTGCGCGGCCGCGCCGACGACGCCGATGCGCCGCCCGGCGGGCACGGCCGCGCCCCGCGCGACGAGCACCCGCCCGAGCTCGAGGTAGGTCGCCACGAGCGCGCCGCAGCGGACGCTCACGACGCCACCCGAGCGCCCGACGCGGCCCGCGAAGCGCACGCGCCCGGAGCACGCGGCGCGCACGGCGCTGCCGGGCGCCGCGGCGATGTCCACCCCGCGATGCTGGCCGGCGCGGTACGGGTCGGACGGGTGCACGGCGAACGCGCGCCGCACCTCGCCGCGCAGCGGCCAGCGCCACGCGGCATCGGCCGGGGACGCGAGCAGGAGCGCCAGGAGGAGCGCGATCGGTGCGGCTGCGGGGAGCGCGGCGGCCATGCTCCCGGCGCGCGGCCCCGGGGGCCTGCGCGGTGCGTGGATCGTCACAGCGTCGGCACAGAGCTGTGACGGGGAAGATGTGGGCCGTGACACGGCCACCCACCGCCGCGCCGGCCCAGCGCGTCTGCCCGCGGTGCTCGCGCATCGCCCACACGGACGACCGCCGCTGCCCGTTCTGCGGCCGCGGCTACACGCGCCGCCCGCTCGCCTCCCTCGTGCTCGTGCTGCTCGTGTTCGCCGCCGGCATCCTCGGCGGCATGGCGCTCATGTTCGCGGCCGTGGCCGACCGCGTGGAGGACGAGCTCGACACGCGCGTCGTCACCATCGAGCGCGACATCGACCGCAGCGTCCGCGACGTCGGGGACGACCTCGCGCGACGGCTGGACCAGCGGTTGCGGGAGCGGGGGTTGCTCGCGCCGTGAGGCGTCGGGGCGCCGGCGCCCTCACATCGACCGACGCGACCCCGCTCTCCCCCGCCCCTCCGTCCACGCCCGATACACCGCGTTGGCCGACAGCCCCGTGAGCTCCGCGACCACCCCCGCCGCCGGACGCGGCTTCGCCCCGGCCTCCACGAGCCTGTCCAGCGCGTCGACCGCGACCTGCACGTCCGCGCCGGGCCCGGCATCCGGAGCCCCCGCCACGACGAGCACGACCTCCCCGCGCGGCGGCTCGGACGCATAGCGCTCGGCGAGCTCGGCCGCCGTCCCGCGGACGACCTCCTCGTGCACCTTCGTGAGCTCGCGGCACACCGCGACCTGCCGCTCGGGGTCGACCTCGGCGAGCACGCGCAGCGTCGCCGCGACGCGCCCCGGGGCCTCGAACGCCACCACCGTCTCCGGGGACGCGAACACCACCCGAGCCTCCGACGCCTTGCGCGGCACGAAGCCGACGAAGCGCCAGCGGTCCGCCGGCAGCGCGCTCGCCACGAGCGCCGCGAGCGCGGCGCTCGGCCCCGGCAGCACCTCGACCTCCAGGCCGGCGGCCACGCACGCCTGCACGAGCACGAAACCGGGATCGCTCACGAGCGGCATGCCGGCGTCGGAGACGAGCGCCACGACGGCGCCGTCGGCCATGCGCTTCACCAGCTCGGCGGCGCGGGCGCGCTCGTTGTGCTCGTGGTAGCTCACGAGCGTCGCGTCGACGCCGTAGCGGTCGAGCAGCACCCGGGTGCGCCGCGTGTCCTCGCACGCGACCACGTCGGCGTCGCGCAGCGCGCTGAGCACGCGCAGCGTCACGTCCTCGAGGTTCCCGATCGGCGTCGGGCACACGACGAGCCGGCCGCTCATCGTCAGCGCGCCCCGTCCGCGGCCGAGGGAACCGGCGAGCCCGGCGGTCGCAGCCCGGCCGCCTCCAGGGCCATGAGCGCGGCGCCGAGCATCCCCGCCTCGTCGCCGAAGCGGGCGGCGACGATCTCCACGCCGTCGCGCGCGGGGCGCAGCGCGCGCTCCGCGACGATCTCGCGCGCCGGCCCGAGCAGCATCTCGCCCGCGGCGATCACGCCTCCGCCCACCACGACCACGGACGGGTTGAAGATGTTCACCAGCGACGTGATGCCGGCGCCGAGATGCCGGCCGGCCTTCGCGATGACGCCGAGCGCCGCGGGGTCGCCGTCCCACGCGAGCTCCGTCACGAGCGAGCCCGTCACCTCCCGCCCGGCCGCGAGCGCGCGGCCGAGGCCGCTGCTGGGCCGGCGCCGCGCCACCTCCGCGCCCGCGAGGGCGATCGCGTCGCCCGACACGAGCGCCTCCAGGCACCCTCGCCCGGGGCAGCCGCCCGGGCACGGCGGCCCGTCCTCGTCGACGATCATGTGCCCCAGCTCGGCGCCGGCGCCGAACGCCCCGCGCGCGAGCCGCCCGCCGACGACCAGGCCGCCGCCGATCCCGGTCCCCACGGTGAGCATGACCGCGTCGGTCGCGCCCCGCGCCGCTCCGGCGCGCCACTCGGCGAGCATCGCCGCGTTCGCGTCGTTGTCAACCGTGACGGGCAGCCCGAGGCGCTCGCGCATGACGTCCGCGAACGGCAGGTCGGCGACCGGGAGGTGCACGGAGCCGGCCGCGACGCCGCGCCGGTCGTCCATGAGGCACGCGATCCCGAAGCCGACGGCGGCGACCGGCTCGCGGGCAGCGCTGCGGGCCTCCTCCACCGCCGCGCAGACGGCCTCGAGGAGCGCTGCGGTGTCGGCATGGGGGACGAGCCGCTGCGTGCGGTGATGCACCGCGAGGTCCGCGTCGACGACGCCCGCGCGCAGCTTCGTGCCCCCCAGATCGACGCCGATCACGCAGGCGCCAGCCATATGCCCTGCCACCATACAGCGCTTCATGACCCGCCCCGACGGCCCCGAGCCGCCGCCCGAATACACGAAGTACCGCTCCACCCCCCGGCTCTTCCGCCGCCGCGACGACGACCTGCTCGCCGGCCGACGGCCCGCGCCGGGCGAGGAGCGGGCGGCCCCGCCGCGCAGGCGCTTCCCGCGCGTCTCGCCCCGCCGGATCCTTGCGTTCGTGGCGCTCGCGCTCGTGGGCTGGGTCGCCCTGTCGGCCGTGCTGTTCCTCGTCAGCGCGCAGATCGAGCAGGACAAGGTCTCCGACGAGGCGGACGCGCTGCTCGGCGGCGCCGGCTACCCGCTCACGAGCCCGAACACGATCCTCGTGCTCGGCTCCGACCAGCGCGGCGAGGGCACGGCCGAGCCGGGGGCCTCGACGACCGCCCCGGGCCGCGCGGACTCCATCCTGCTGCTGCGCATCGGCGGCGGCGCGAACTCCCGCCTGTCGATCGCGCGCGACACGATGGTCGACATCCCCGGCCACGGGCGCCAGAAGATCAACGCGGCCTACGCGATCGGCGGCGCGGCGCTCGCGATCCGCACGGTCGAGAGCTTCACCGGCGTCGACGTCAACCACCTCATCGAGGTCAGCTTCGACGAGTTCCCCGGCCTCATCGACGCGATGGGCGGGATCACCTACCGCGGCGGCTGCGTCGTCTCGCGGGTGAACGGCGGCTACGCCAACGGCGGCGTGACGGTGCGCATCCGCGCCGGCGTCCCGAAGCACCTCAACGGCGACCAGGCGCTCGCCCTCGCCCGCACCCGCAAGAACGAGTGCAACCCGCGCGAGAACGACCTGACCCGCGCGCGCCGCCAGCAGCGGATCATCTCCGCGATGAAGTCGCGCGCCCTCTCGCCCGCCGGGTTCATCCGCGCGCCGTGGATCGCGTGGCACGCGCCGAAGACGTTTCGCACCGACATGAGCGGGCCGACGCTCGCCGGCGCCCTGACGGCGATGGCGTTGGGGGGCTCACCGGAGACGCACGTGCTGGGCACGTTGGACGGCAACGTGCCCGACGCGGCGGTGCGCACTGCGGTGGACCGCTTCGAGCGCGGCTAGCTAGGAGCTCGACGAGCTCGCCGTCGACGACGAGGAGCTCGCGGCCGCGCCATCGGACGAAGAGGACGAGGACGATTCCGTGGAGCCGCTCGACGAGGAGTCAGACGACGTGTCGTTCGCCTTCTCTCGGTTGCGCTTCCTGGTCCCGTAGTCCGTGTTGTAGAAGCCCTTGCCCTTGAAGTGGATGGCCACGGGGCTGAAGACCCGCTCGACCGGCACCCCCGTCTCAGGGTCATGGGTCAGCGGTTCGTCGGTCATCTTCTGCATGACCTCGAACGTGGTCCCATCCGGGCGTCGATACTCGTAGAACGGCACGTCCCATACCCTAGCCGTCCGATGTCCCACGACGCCGTGACCATGGAGAAGATCGTCTCCCTCTGCAAGAGGCGAGGCTTCGTGTTCCCGTCCTCCGAGATCTACGGCGGCCTGGGGTCGACGTACGACTACGGGCACTACGGGGTGCTGCTGAAGACGAACGTGCGCAACGAGTGGTGGCGCGCGATGCTGCAGGAGCGCGACGACATCGTCGCCCTGGACTCCGCGATCCTGCAGCACCCCCGCGTGTGGGAGGCCAGCGGCCACCTGGAGGGCTTCACCGACCCGCTCGTCGACTGCCGCGCGTGCAAGCAGCGCTTCCGCGCCGACCACGTCGACCCGGACGAGATCTGCCCCGCGAAGGCCAACCTCCCCAAGACCGAGGACCGCCGCCACGACTTCACCGAGGCGCGCGAGTTCAACCTCATGTTCAAGACGTTCGTCGGCCCCGTGGAGGAGACGGCGTCCGTCGCCTACCTGCGTCCCGAGACGGCGCAGGGCATCTTCATCAATTTCAAGAACGTCCTGCAGTTCAGCCGGCGCAAGCCGCCGTTCGGCATCGCGCAGACGGGCAAGTCCTTCCGCAACGAGATCACCCCCGGCAACTTCATCTTCCGCACCCGTGAGTTCGAGCAGATGGAGATGGAGTTCTTCGTGCCGCCCGACGAGGCGCCCATGTGGTACGAGCACTGGAAGCAGGAGCGCTTCGCCTGGTACGAGGACCTCGGGATCCGCTCCGACCACCTGCGCCTGCGCGAGCACGAGGCCGACGAGCTCAGCCACTACTCCTCGGGCACCGCGGACATCGAGTACCTGTTCCCCATCGGCTGGTCGGAGCTGGAGGGGATCGCCAACCGCGGCGACTACGACCTCACGCGCCACTCGGAGTTCTCCGGCGAGAAGCTCGAGTACTTCGACCAGGCGACGGGCGCGCGGTACATCCCGCACGTCATCGAGCCCGCCGCGGGCGCCGACCGGGCGATGCTCGCGTTCATGGTCGACGCCTACGACGAGGAGGAGGTCGAGGGCGAGAAGCGCACCGTCCTGCGCCTGCACCCGCGACTGGCGCCGGTGAAGGTGGCGGTCCTCCCGCTCGTGCGCAAGGACGGCCAGCCGGAGCTCGCGCGCGAGGTGCGCGACCTGCTGCGCGGCCACATGCAGACCGAGTACGACGAGGGCGGCTCCATCGGCCGGCGCTACCGCCGCCAGGACGAGATCGGCACGCCGTGGTGCGTGACGATCGACCACGAGTCGCTCGAGGACCGGACGGTCACGGTGCGCGACCGCGACACGCTCGCGCAGGAGCGCGTCGCGATCGACGAGCTGCCCGGCGTGCTGGCGGCGAAGCTCGCCACCCCCTGGCGGACCCCAAAGCTCGAGCGCGCTTGAAGTAAGTTCCGCCCATGGCGGAACTGCTCACGATCGGCGAGGTCGCCAAGCGCAGCGGCGTGGCGGCCTCCGCGCTGCGCTACTACGAGGACCGGGGCCTCATCACCTCCGAGCGCACCGGGGCCGCGCACCGGCGCTACCCGCGCGCGGTGATCCGCCGGGTGGCGTTCATCGTGTTCGCCCAGAAGGTCGGGCTCACGCTGGAGGAGATCGGCGCCGAGCTGTCCAAGCTGCCGACCGACCGCGTCCCGAACCGCCGCGACTGGGCGCGGCTGTCGGCGACCTGGCAGGAGCGCATCGACGCGCGCATCGCGGAACTGCAGCGGATGCGCGACGGCCTCACGGAGTGCATCGGCTGCGGCTGCCTGTCGCTGGACCGCTGCCAGTTCGCCAACCCCGGCGACCGGGCGGCGCGCCGCGGCCCGGGGCCCGCGGCGTGGGTGACGCGCCCGGCGGCGCCCGCGGCGTAGCCGGGCCACGCCGCTACTTCAGCGCCACCACCGCCCCGCCGGGCACCCGCCCGGCGAGCGGCACGACGGCGCCGTCGCGCAGGCGCACGCACGCGCGGGCGATGACCGCGGCCCGGTCGCGCAGGCGCTTCCACGGGCGCCCGCTCACGCAGCCGATCGGGCCGCGCCCGCGCCAGGTGACCGCGCCGTGGCGCACGAGCGTGACGCGCCGCGCGGCGCGGTGGATCACGAGCCGCGTCCCGGCCGCCGCGGGCTGCGCGTGCGGCGCGGAGGCCGCCGGAGCGCGGAAGCGCACCTCGACCGGGTCCGAGCCCCACGAGCCGACG
>Ga0180215_1003763_pt1 | contig 14017 bp, 15 predicted proteins | sample eDN3rd37CBELigBY_FD_128871 | JGI IMG/M metagenome (GOLD analysis project Ga0180215, IMG submission 128871) | Enriched backyard soil microbial communities from Emeryville, California, USA - eDNA 3rd pass 37_C BE-Lig BY (version 2) (version 2) | ecosystem: Environmental > Terrestrial > Soil >...
ACAATAATAAAAAGGACAATATATCCCCCTACGATCTCGAACAAAATAGTCCCGTACAACATTATACCTCCACCGATAGACGTGACAATCATTATCGGTATTGACATACTTTCGTAAATCTAAAAGCATGACTTCCTATCAGTTACATGATCATGAACGTTGTTCCCCTGTTTATGACATATTCAGAGTATTAAAACATGCATGAAACCCCATAGATATTAGATTGATTTGTCACTTGAACAAAATTTCACATCAGAACCCTACTTTTTTTGTAATAATAAGTTTATTTATGAAAAATGTGGGTAAAGAAAGTGGTGTGCATGGCAATAATTACCTCAATTGGATTTTTTAACACTTATACAAATTGAACATCAATCTTTTCTTTTTTGACATAAAACAACAAATGGATACATAAGGTTATTTCAGGTGAGATTGTTCGAACTTTCCCTAAATTTGTATGTAAGATCAGTCTATTAATAGAAAAGGATACGAGGTGATTATAATGCAGGAAGAAACATATAAAAATCTTGTAGAACATTCACCAGATGCAGTGATTATTATCAGATCTGGTGTGATTTTATATGTCAATGATACCGGAGTAGAACTTCTAGGAGCCCTGTCGAAAAGTGATTTAGTCGGAAAAGGGTTCTATGATTTTCTCAACTCTGGATATTTCGAGTCTTTCCATAAATACCTTACAGAAATTCACAACGGAACACCGAAAGGATTTACCAATCAAAAAATTTATCGAATCGATGGAACGAACTTTGAAGCAGAACTAAAAGGCATCCAAACCACTTTTGAGAACAAACCAGCCATCCATTTGATTTTAAGAGATATTGAAAAAAGGAAAAAGACAGAAAAGTTTCTTTTACAGTCTGAGAAATTATTAATTGCTGGTCAGCTTGCAGCTGGGATTGCTCACGAAGTTAGAAACCCATTGACAGCCATCAAAGGCTTTCTACAACTACTTGAACATAATTTCAAAGATGATAAATCATATTTTGAAATTATCTGTTCTGAGATTAATCGGATTGAAACCATTCTTTCTGAACTATTAACACTAGCTAAGCCTAAGAACATGGAGTACAAACAGAACGATATTCGCCAGCTGCTTGAAGAAACCATTACCTTGCTTGATACAGAGGCTTTAATGAACAGTGTCGAGATAAAAACCTTATACGACGCTGAACTACCTGAGCTCCTTTGTGATGAAAATCAGCTTAAACAAGTTTTTATTAACTTTATAAAAAATAGTATTGAAGCAATGCCTAACGGCGGAAGCATCACGGTCGAAGCCAAGCAACAAGAATCAAACTACCTCCAATTACGTTTTATTGACACAGGCTGTGGAATTCCTGAAGAACTTTTAAAAAAGATTGAAGAACCATTCTTTACAACAAAAGAAAAAGGCACAGGACTCGGTTTGATGATTAGTAAGCAAATCATCGAGAACCACCATGGCCGAATTCAATATCGTAGTACCGGGAATGGGAATGGGACCATAGTTGAGTTACAATTACCTGTCAATCATATTGAATCGATTAAGCCCCCCCACCATGAACATTTACCTCAATATCGGCTAGCTCTCCAATAAAGGGTCTCACTTCTGTGAAGGCCTTTTTTGGTTGTTTTGCACTCCCTCAAACAACATTAAAAACGGACCTGTAAAGTTCCTACATTACAAAATTCTCGCCAGTTCCGCTATACTAGTGAAAGTACCACGACTTGAAAGGAGCTCCTATGAAATCTTTAGTTCTTGCAGAAAAACCGAGTGTGGCACGAGAGCTTGCTAGAGTGCTCGGCTGCAATCAAAAACATAAAAGCTATATCGAGGGAAGCCAATATATTGTGACCTGGGCATTAGGACATTTAATCGAATTAAAAATGCCTGAGCATTATGATACGAAGTATACTACTTGGCGCCTAGAAGACCTCCCCATTATTCCTGACAAAATGGGCCTTAAGGTCATCAAGCAGACAAGTGCTCAATACAAGGCTGTTGAGAGCCTATTAAAGAGAAAAGACGTAAAGGAAGTCATTATCGCAACCGATGCTGGGCGTGAGGGTGAACTAGTGGCACGTTGGATTCTCGAACGTGCAGGCTGGCGAAAATCCATTAAGCGTTTGTGGATTTCCTCGCAAACAGACCGGGCCATTAAGGATGGCTTTAAGCAGTTGAAGCCTGGTCAACAGTTTGAAGCGTTGTATGAATCGGCCGTATGCCGAGCTGAAGCCGACTGGTTAATTGGGTTAAATGTCTCAAGGGCCCTCACAACAAAATACAAAGATCCGTTATCCGCTGGGCGAGTGCAAACTCCGACCTTGGCGATGATGATTGAGCGTGAAAAGGAAATTAATAGCTTTGTTCCTAAAGAATATTGGACCATTCAAGCAGCAGTCGGTCCGCTTTCTGCTGAATGGGACCACAACGGAGAGAAACGAATTTTCTCTGCAGAAAAAGCGGAGAAATTGAAGGAAAAACTCTCTGGGAAAAAAGCTATTTTGAAACAAGTTGAACGAAAGAAAAAAAGCGAACCACAGCCGCTTCCTTACGATTTAACCGAGCTTCAACGAGATGCAAATAAACGCTTTGGGTTTTCTGCTAAAAAGACACTTAATGTTTTACAAGGATTGTATGAACAACATAAGCTTGTCACCTACCCACGTACGGTATCTACAAGAAAGGAGGTGTGCATAAATTATTAATCTTAAAACCATATTAATTTAACAATCCATTTTCTGTTTATAAAGTGTGCATAATATTTTTGTGTACATAAATATAACGAAACGCGGAAATATACGTTATTCATATTCTCTTTCGTTTGATTCCATGTATCTACCGAAAACAAATATTCCTCAAAATCTTTATATTGTTTACTACTCACAATGAAATACACCACCAACACGAACGTGTTCTCTTTGTTCCGTTAAGACTGCCCTTTCGTAATAATGACGATTGATTGTACCGTCATCCTCATATAAGTGCTTTTTCTTACGCTTCGAAATACAATCCACAAGTGATTCATCGGAACTTTTCCCTTGCCGGATTCATTCATTTCTCGGATAATCTCTACCTCCTGTAAAAGTGGTTAATTTGCCTTTGTAGAATGAAATTCCAATATCCTTAATAGCGTCGGGGTATATTTTCCAAGTGAATAAAATCGTTTTTATAGTAAATCTAAATAATCATAGTCGACAGAACCGTGCAAGCTCCTGTACTACCTCCACCGACGAGACAATAGAATTCCATTCGATATCGGATTCTAAAGTCTCAAAAACGTATAATTTCTCCTATTTTGCTTTGATTAAGGCTTGTCCGATGTCGGAAAGTGTATAACTTTCTCATTCAGCTTTTTACCGTTTTGTTTCTGAATTTCCTCTTGAGCTTTACGGCCTTTTGATAACAACTAAGTATTTGTCTGTCATGAATTTCAAAAACTTTATCAGTTAACTCCTGAGTAAGATGTAATAAATAGACGGTTAATATCGAATATCGTTTATTTTCTTGAAAGTCAAGAAATGCATAAAGCTCATATCTTGAACCTAAACGAGATAGCTGTAACAGGCGATTGCGATGCAAATGACTAATTTTTACCGTCTCTAATTCTATTCCCCGTATGTATTCGAGTCGTTCTATTATTTTTAGAAATGTTTCGGGTGAAGGATGACCCGGTGGTTCCTTTAACCAACCTAATATCGTTTTATTGGACCTTTCTTTTTCCTCACGTTCCTGATTTTGTTACATTTTCAATCGGATGGGTGCCTCTTTTAAGGGTAGAGTTCCGAAAATGCAAACATGTATTATTAAGATGGATTTAGTCATACTGAGAATAATAATGAAAAAGGGGCATTTTAGGAAATGCATGGTGGAGTTAAAGAGTTGAACAATTATATCGGCAAACACATGAGGCAAATACAGAACTACAAACGTTATGGATAGAACATGTACTGTTCACGTGGCAATGGTGGGTTGGGGTAGGATTGACCATTATTCCTTGGATTTTATGGGGGATATTTAGAAAAAAAAGAGTACATGCGTTTCTGAACTGTGCCCCCGTTTACGGACAGTTTAAAAAAGCGCCTATGAGGCTAATAAGTGGCCCCGGTATTGTACCGGGGTCATTTTATTTAATCCCCATTGATAACGGTGATGATTATATTCTTCGATTACTCGATCTACTTATTTCTTTACATCCTTCAAATTATCAAGTGATTTATACTCTGCTAAATCTTTAAAATGTCCAAAGAAACTCTCCATTGGTGCGTTATCCCAACAGTTTCCCTTTCGGGTCATTGATTGAGTTAAGCCAAGCTTTTTCACTTTGCTTTGGAATAGAGGATGCGTATAGTGCATACCTTGGTCAGAATGTAACATGGCTTCTGGATGAAAATGATTGCCAACAGCTGCCTCCAACTTTTTCAATGTCTTATAGACGATGTCCATCTCTAATGACGTGGACAGGTGATACGCAATAATTTCCCTTGTAGCTCCGTCCTTTACGCAGGATAAATATGCTTTTTGCCCCTTTCCATAATAAAGATAAGTAATGTCAGTAAGCAGGACTTTCCCAGGTTCCTCCTGATTGAATTTACGGTTTAGAAGGTTAGGGCAGGTTCGATGTTCCTGGGTTGCCTTGGCCATCTTACGATAAGGATTGGCTTTCCTTACTTTTGTTTCAAGATTATATTTTGCCATCAAACGCCTTATCTTCTTGTGGTTCATTACTGCTGAATAATCATTCTCCATGATCATTTTAATCTGGAGGGCACCTACTTTTTCTTTTTTGCTTATGAATATTTCTTGGATTAACTCTATATCCAATTCATCCGCTCGTCACGTTGAGCCCGTAAAAGTGCAGCCTTCAACCAATCTCGGCTGACACCTGCCAGTTTACACAGGTAGGAAACAGCTTTCTTTAACTGATGTATTCTTATCGTTTTCTCAATCAGAGAAAACTTCTCAGCTTCCGTTAAAATCGTTTCTTCTTCAACACCTGCCTTTCTAATTCTTCCAGCTTTTTTAGGAAGTCATTCTCTGCCTCAAGGAATTTAATTCTTGCCTCAGCTTCCTTAATTTCTCTTCTACGGAAAGATGCCTTGAAGAAGGGCGTCCAGTACTCCCTTTGCCTCTACGTTCCGTAAGGAAACCTTCCTCTCCAAACCTTTCATAAGAATCCCTCCAACGCTTAAGACAACGTTTGGGTTGTTCCTTACCGATCATGTCTAGGTCAAAGCCTTGTTCAATAAAGATTTGCGATGGTGTTTTTCCACTTTTGTAATCCGTAACTGCTTTTAGCTTAAACTCAGGACTATAGGAGATTGACCTTTCAGAAGCGCTCAAAACATTAGGATTCTTCTCAAGCTCTTTAATTTGGAATTCATTATAGATATTCTTACTCATAATAATCCTCCGCCCACTTTCATTAAATCTATTGAAACACAAAAAACCCCGGATAGGGGCACTTTTTTATCAGTGTCCGCTATCCGGGGTATAGTTCATTCTTTAACCGCTGGATTTTTTATTATGTTTATTTCTAATTTTTTAGATTCACTGGGAGTTCAACTCGGTTTTTGGTACTACCAATATGCAGTTGTACCATTTATTCCTGCTTCAATGCCTTGGAACACTTCACTTTTACCTGTATTTGTTATGTTTTTACTTCAATATAAAAATATATCTAGCCCTTATATAAAGGCAATTATTTTTGCTACCATTAGTGCTTTTGTTGGTGAACCTTTCGCGGTTTGGATAAAATTATATAATCCTGTAAATTGGAAATATCTTTATTCTTTTCCTATCTACATTATTTTATATTTAATATCTCATTACTATTCGAGAATATCATTTCAAAAAAATATTGAGTAACCTAAAAATGAAGGATTGAGAGTGAATTCTATTATTATCAGTTAATTAAGAAGGACAGGAGTCGCTTAAAGGGAAGAAGTTTTTGATTTTAAATATAAAAAATGAATATAAATCACCAGTTGCATTTAATATGGTCCGTTACGATGTGTGGTTTCGGGTACTTTTTAAGCTGTCAATATATTTTTTGTACGACATCTTCAATGATGGTATTCATTACCAAACATATCATCTAGGTGTGATAAGAGCCATAATTGAACATTTGATTAAAACACAATTTTAAAAACCTATCGAAAAAAGAAACTTGCTTACAGTAAATCTTTGGTGCAAAGTTTGCCAATTCCTTCTTTATCATACCTTCTTATGAGTATTATAAACACGTTTTCCCTGTATTCTTATGTAGAGAAATTGACTCTTTTTAGTTTGAAACAATTATGTATCCAATTTTTTTATCAATTCTATTCCAGAAAGCATACTAATATTTACTTTCTGTTTTTTGTTGTCTTGCCTTCCAGAATATAAAAATAATTATTCCCTTTCACATCTCCGACTTTTAATTTGACAATGTCACCTACCTGTAATTCTGTATTAATCCCCATCAAATATAGCAATACATCTCTTTCGCCCAATCTCGGATTTTTGGTTGTTCCTTTTGTCTCCCAGTTTAATCCCAAGTTTTATTTCTTGAATGTCCTTTTTTGTTTTTAACGGTTGAACGTTGATAAGGCTTTTCTTTTTTTTGTTTTGTTGTCATTTTTTCACCTTCTAAAATGTATGAAAAATTTGATGTTTAATAACAAAACAGTTCCTTTATATGTAGTAGACAAACCCTTGATACGGCGATAAATGCATGCGTTTATCTTTGTAATTACATTTTCAATGTTAAATAATATAAGTTACCCACAAATAGGATGATTAAGAGGGAAAAATCCTTGAAACTTTGGGATAATATCCGAAAAATGGGAAAAATATTCTAGTCCTTTCAGGAAATACAATCATCTTATTTTATAAAGGTAGGGGTGTAAAAGAAATTGAAATTGAGAAAAGAAAAAATGAAAAGTTATAAGGCCTATTGCTGTCAACGAGAAATAGAAGAAATGATGGGGATATGGAAAAGGGGTTATTATCGGAAAAATGGAGCTATACGTCAAAAATAATTTAGATTTAAATTTCCCAAAAATCACTGAATAAAAAATTCTCCATAAAGCAATATAAAAGAGTAAAAAAAATTCAAGGAGGAAATTATCATGACAGTAATTGCTCAAGTTAAACAAACATTAGCAGGATTAAAAAGTGCACAAGCAAGCTTTGAAACGTTTGCTCTTGGTACTGACAACCAACAAGCACAGCAAATTTACCAAGACGCTGCTAAACAAACCCAGTCTGTTATCGACAGTTTAGAACCACGTATCCAACAAATCGAACAAGAAGAACCTCAATACAAACAACAATAATTAGAAGTTAAAAAAGGTTGGTTGAGAGGCCAACCTTTTTTAAGTCCTTAAACAAAGGTCAAGCATGGAGATGATTTCATGAAAAACAAAAAAACTAAAGTAAAAATCTTTCTTTCATTCTTAGTAGTAATAGGGATTGGAACAGGATGTCACAACAATCAAAATCAATTGGATGAAAACCATAAGGATTTAAACATTTCACAAGTACATACAAATAAGCCCATTGATCAGTCTATTGCCAATAATGCGAAAGAAAAGATTATTATCAAAGAAGAAATTTCAGATGTAAAGGCAGTAAATACGGATAAAGAGCTGTTTACAGCAATAAAAGTTGATAACTTTAATCGTTTTCGGTTAAAGAAAATTGAAAAAGAAGTAAAATCTGTAATAGAAAAAATGTATCCAAATCTTAAAGTCATTGTATCCTCTGATAAAAAAATGTTTTGGGAACTTGAAAAATTAGAACAAAAGCTACAAAAGGATAACGCAAATATGAAAGACTTAAAAAAAGATTTCAACAACATAAAAAAGCTCATGAAGGAACAAACATAAGAGGAAGGTTAGGTCTATGGCAAACAATAAAAAGAAACAATTAACGCCTGTTCAACAGGAATATCAAACCATTCAAAAAAATCGGGAAAGAAAAAGGCCAGTCATCCAAAATTGCGTTAAGGCGTTTTTTACAGGCGGTCTTATTTGCCTTATTGGCCAGCTTATTCAAGACTTTTATATTTATTATTTTGATTTTACAGATCAAACAGCTGGAAATCCAACAGTGGGGACTTTAATTTTTATCGCTATGCTTCTTACAGGTTTTGGAGTATATGATCGAATTGCCCAATTTGGAGGGGCTGGGTCAGCCGTGCCCGTTACTGGATTTGGCAATGCCGTCATATCAGCTGCCATTGAACATCGAACTGAAGGATTTGTGCTGGGTGTAGGTGGCAATATATTTAAATTAGCAGGTTCAGTCATAGTATTTGGTGTTTTTTCAGCATTTGTTATTGCTCTAATAAAGACCATATTAATAAGATGGGGTGGTTTGTAATGTTAGCTGGCCATCGTACATGGATTTTCGAACAAAAACCTGTCATTATTTCTACTGGCACGGTTGGTGGGCCATTTGAAGCAAATGGGGCCATCCCAGAGGATTTCGATCTCCTTCATGCGGATTTATGGATCGGACAGGATTCTTATGAAAAGGCACATAAAATCCTTTTTGAAGAGGCTTGTCATAAAGCAATGGAAAAAGGGGGAATCCAAAAGGATGAAGTGCAATTTATCTTTGCAGGTGATCTAATCAATCAAATTACTCCAACAAGTTTTGCTAGTAGGACCATTGGAGCACCATATTTTGGTTTGTTCGGCGCCTGTTCTACTTCTATGGAAGGGTTAGCTTTAAGTGCCTATATCGTCAATACTAAAGGAGCTAAATATATTTTAACGGGTGCGTCAAGTCATGACACAGCAGTTGAAAAACAATTCCGTTATCCAACAGAATATGGTGGGCAAAAACCCCCTACCGCTCAATGGACGGTTACTGGTGCTGGTGCAGCTTTATTAAGTGATTCCGGAGAGGGGCCTCGCGTAACTTCTGCCACAATAGGCCGAGTAATTGATATGGGGCTAACCGATCCATTCAATATGGGGGGAGCTATGGCACCAGCTGCCGTTGATACCATCGAAGCGCATTTAAAGGAAAGAAATATTGAACCATCTTATTACGATTTAATTGTTACTGGAGATCTTGGTCAAATAGGGCAGGAGGTTTCAATGGATCTATTTAAAAAGCATGGAACCCCTATCAGTAAAGAACAGTATCAGGATTGCGGCCTTATGATTTATCGGGAGGGACAACCCGTTCTCGCGGGGGCAAGTGGCGCAGGATGTTCAGCAACAGTGGTGTACGGCCATTTATTAAACCGAATGAAAAAAGGCGAATTTAAACGAATGTTAGTTGTAGCCACGGGTGCTTTACTATCGCCGTTGTCCTTTCAGCAAAACGAAACGATTCCTTGTATTGCCCATGCAGTTTCAATTGAATATGGAGGTGAACAATAAACATGATTTATTTTTGGGCATTTGTTGTAGGTGGTTTAATTTGTGTGATTGGTCAAATTATGTTTGATGTATTTAAATTGACACCCGGACATACTTTAAGTGCTCTTGTAGTCATTGGTGCCCTTCTAGATGGGTTTGGATTATATGAACCATTGATTGATTTTGCCGGTGCGGGAGCAACAGTTCCTATTACAAGCTTTGGAAATTCTCTTGTACATGGCGCTATGCAAGAGGCTGATAAACACGGCCTAGTGGGAGTGCTAACAGGTATGTTCGAGGTAACAAGCTCTGGTATTTCCGCATCCATTGTATTTGGTATGTTAGGTGCTATAATTTTCAAACCAAAAGGATAAAGGAGACTTATAAATGACAATCGCATCAGATCTAAAACAGTCGCTTGCCAGCCTTAAAAGCATGGAAGCAGCTTTATCTACTATAGCGCTCCGTACTGAGAATATTGAATCAAAACGAACATTGCATGAAACAATGATGGTTGTACATGAGGTGGTAACTGAATTAAAAAATCGAGTTGGTGAATTAGAGCGAGAAGAATTCCAGTATAAAGGTTTCTAATTTTAACAGGAGGTGTAAAAGCAATGCCTGGATGGTTAGATATTGCGGTACGATCAATTATTTTTGTCGTTGTTCTGTTTTTGATTACAAAATGGTTAGGAAAGAAGCAAATTTCTGAATTATCATTTTTTGAATATGTTAACGGTATCACCATTGGTAGCATTGGCGCAGAAGTTGCCATGGGACTTGAGCGAAACATTTTTCACGGAATCATTGGAATTGTCGTCTTTGCAGCAATCCCCTTTTTAGCTGGTTTGCTTTCCTTAAAAAATAAAAAGTTTCGAGATTTAGTCGAAGGGAAAGGGTCTGTATTTATTAAAGATGGTAAAATTATGGAAGATAATCTCAAGAAAGAAAGATATACAACAGATGAGTTATTAGAATTGCTTCGAAGAAAAGACGTTTTTCAAGTAGCTGATGTTGAGTTTGCAGTGTTGGAGCCAACTGGGGATCTATCCGTGATGTTAAAAAAAGAGAATCAGCCTTTAACAGCAAAAGATTTAAATTTGATCGTTCCTTCTGTCAAGGAGCCTCAAACCGTCATTATGGATGGTGAAGTCATGGATGAGCCACTTGCCACCATTGGTCGAAGTCGGGATTGGTTACACACTGAATTAGAAAAACTAGGGGTTACAATTGAAAATGTATTCCTAGGACAGGTCAATTCTTATGGAGAATTAACAGTTGATTTATTTGACGATAAACTCCAAGTTGCATCCCCTCAAGAAAGGCCGTTAATCCTTTCCACCCTGAAAAAATGCCAGGCGGATTTAGAACTGTTTGCTTTAGGAACGGAATCAACGGAAGCTAAGCAAATGTACACTAAAAATAGTGAAAAACTACAAGAAGCCATTGATAAAGTGTCGTCTATATTAAAAGGATAATGTTTATTCCGCTTATTTTTATTTATCTTGTGGCGCATGACAAAAAAGTGGCATTAGTATCTGTGTTTTGCAAAAAAAGTGCAGAGTTCCGCAAAGACAAATTTTTTTTTACACGGAGAGGTGGCATACTCATCTCCATAGCATAGATAATCCTTGAGGCTGCTGACTTCTTGGCTAAAGGGGCGTGACTATAGAGCTTCGTTTCAAGTTGTAATACTCTGTATGCGTAATTACAACTTTGTGTACTTTTTCTCTGTAAAATACAGCATCCTCTTAAATCGAATCTTTAGTTAAGAAATAAAAAATTCGTCGAATTTAGACTAAGATAAGTTTTTGTGAGGTGTGAGAAGTGTCTATTTTTTTAGTTAAATTAATTTTTTTATATATTGCGTTTATTGCGGCAGTAAAAATTTTAGGAAAATCAGCACTAGCACAACTTACGCCTCACGATTTTGGAGCGATTCTTTTTTTATCTTATTTAGCTTTTGGATCCATTAAAGTAAATGGAGTGACAGAGGGGATTATTGGCATCATTGTTATAACATGCGTTCATCTAGTCATATCAAAATTAAGTTTATTAAACTGGCTAAATCCTTTTATTATAGGAAAACCGACTATTCTAATTAAACACGGTAAAATAGTATTTAGAAACTTAAGGAAAAGTAGATATCCTTTATCTGAGCTGTTGTCAAATTTAAGAACATCAGGTTATCCGGATATTCGGGATATTGAATACGTAATTTTGGAAGCAACTGGTGAACTTAGTGTTTTGCCGAAGAAAGAGTTAGCTCCTATTACTCCAAAAGATTTACATATGAAAGTGGAATACTATGGATTACCCATAGCTGTTGTAATTGAGGGAAAAGTACAAAAACGCAATTTAAAATTAATCAACAGGAATGAAGAGTGGCTAAATAAAGAACTAAAAAGAAAGGGATATGATCGAATCAATAATATTTTCTACGCTTCGGTTAGAGAAGCTGATCATTCATTAATTGTTAACACATATGAAGTAAACGAATAGGTGTAAATTGGTTTTTAGCTTATAACGTAACACTAGAAGAGTGAGTTACTGCTTAAATACTCGATGAAGGGATAACAAATTAGAACAACATTGTTTTGAATATTTGGTGAAAAACTTATTGACTTTTGCAAAAAACATAAATACATTGTTAGTCAGTTCAAATATTCTTAAGATAAATATTAAATATACATCATTATTCAATTTCTAATGAATCAATAATATTGAATAATGTTAGTAGATAAGGGCCTTTGTCGGTATTTCCTGAAGTTTGCCATTTTTTGTCGCACTGTACGAATTGAAAGAGCCGTCAGCTTTATTGACTAGATTATATTAGTCAATAAAGCTGATGGAGTTGAAAAGGAAAAAGTTATTTGTTCCTCTTTGCTTGGCTGCCAGAAATCAAAAAAACTTTTGGACATTACATCACTTTTCAATTCAACTTTATGAAGAAAAGTATCCATAGACTTTAAAAATTTTTTTATAGAAAATCCCTATTTAGGTAAAATCCCACTCACCCATTGTCTCTGCCTAACATCTATACCCTATTCTTAATTTCAAGATTGCTACATATTATTAGATTAAAAATAAGGGATAAGGTGATCGTTATTTTTCAGAAATTAATAGCTATTTTTATTGGCAGTTTGTTATTAGGAATTGGAGTAAATGCGTTTTTAATTCCTAATCATTTAATAGATGGTGGAATTCTTGGGATTGCTTTATTGCTTCATTACTATTTTGATTTGTCAACAGGAATAACCTTGATTGGATTAAGTATCCCTATTTGTATAATTTCCTCAATAAATAACAGAGAATACTTTTTTAGTAATTTGCAAGGCTTGTTGGTCTCCTCTTTATTTATTGATTTGCTTGCTCCTCTTCGTTCTCAATTTTTCATTTCCGACCTTTCAAGTGCACTAATCGGAGGTACAATAATCGGAACAGGTGTTGGGCTAATGCTTCGATATAAGACAAGCACTGGAGGAACTGATCTACTTGCCAAAATTATTTCTCAAACTTTTTCCATAAATATAGCACTTATAATAATACTCATTGATGGAATCATTGTATTAGCAGGATTTACTGTACTGAAAGTAGATAACTTTCTTTATTCATGTGTAGCTATCTCAACTGTCGGTCTAACAACCTTCTTAATTGAAGGGATTCACAAGAACACCATTTGAAAAAGGTCTATAGGTGATAAACCAAATAAGAAAATTTACAGGGAAAATGCCTATACATAGGACAATAGTGGAACATATTATAGTTTAGGTTTTTCGAAAAGATGAAATTAAGGGGTTGTTTTTTTGAAAAGGAACATGAATATGTGTATTTCCTGTGGGATTTTTTCTGAAAAAAGTCGACTTTCAGTGTCACCTATAAGTCCACTTCACTTTAACAGAAGGTACTGTCCTGAATGTTATCCTAAAGTCTTAGAAGAATACACCAGAGTTTATTGGGGTAATACCTGTATCGCTAATACTCCTCCTTAAATTAGGTGTTTTTGACACCCTTAAAATTCCGAAAGTGGATGGTATTGCCTGTCCAGAACTAGTCGACTATAAATGTCCATATATAATTCAAAACATTTCGACCTTTATTTTGGAGAAAGGGAAAGACGTCCCACATAATGTATAACTTTAACCAACAGTTATACAGGAGACTTCATATGGTTATTGTAGCCTTCTTTTCAGTTTGGAATGTTTACAGTATAACTTGGATGTATACCCTCACGATTCGCTATTGCAACCACATCATCAATTGACAGTGGAATAAAACCTTGAATTTCTGACTTAGGTATATCTAAATTTTCAACTGCCCAAGGGAAATCTAACTGTTATGATAAAACTCAATTGTTGTTTTTTGCCAATTTGGAGCAATAAGGCATACCGTTTGAAAACAGACGGTGTGCCTTATTGCTGTTAATATTTATTCATCTATATTATCTGGATCATTTACATCTTTAGGATCTTCAATGGGTTCTTCTGCATCAGGGACTAAATCAGCTTCATCATCTTTATTTTCATCTATATTATCTGGGTCATTTACATCTTTAGGATCTTCAATTGGCTCTTCTGTATCTGGGTCCACATCATTTTCATCTATATTATCTGGGTCATTTGCATCTTCAGGATCTTCAATGGGTTCTTCTGTGTCA
>Ga0180215_1003764_pt1 | contig 14010 bp, 14 predicted proteins | sample eDN3rd37CBELigBY_FD_128871 | JGI IMG/M metagenome (GOLD analysis project Ga0180215, IMG submission 128871) | Enriched backyard soil microbial communities from Emeryville, California, USA - eDNA 3rd pass 37_C BE-Lig BY (version 2) (version 2) | ecosystem: Environmental > Terrestrial > Soil >...
CCGACCTCGCGGCCGTCACCGGCGTCCCCGACGCGATCTTCGCCCACGCGAAGCGCTTCTACGTGTCCGCCGGCTCGCGCGAGGGCATCCTCGCGCTCGCCGCCCAGGCGCTCGAGGCCTAGCGCCGCGCGCCGTCCGCCTCGGCGCCGCGCGTCCCGCCGCCCCCCCGGCCAGGGGGTGATGTACGTTCGTCACACCGGGTGGGACGTTTGTTCATCACCCCCCCCGCGGGCTCGCGCGTCACCCCGCCCGCGCCGCACCGTCCTCGCCGCCCGCCGCCTCCGCGACCAGCTCGTCGATCGAGGCCAGGTGCCCGCGCACGCGCTCGACCATCGCCTCCAGGACCGCGCGGGCCTGCTCGATCCCGCCCGCGGCGTTCGTCAGGTGCAGCTTGATCCGGCGCACGTCCTCCATCGCCCCCAGCGCGCGCTCGACCTCGGCCCGCAAGGCCGGCGCGTCGAGCCCGTCGACGTCGCCCTTGGCCATCAGCACCCGCGCCCGCGCCAGCGAGTAGGCGACCTGCAGCGCGAGCGCCGACTCCTCGGGGTCGTAGACCACGAACAGCTTGTCGCCGCCGACCTCGCGCAGCGCGGTCGCGCGGGCCGGCAGCCGGTCCTCGGAGGGAACGACCCAGACGCCGTAGTCGGCGCCGCGCTGGGCCATCGCCTCCTCGAGCTCGGCCAAGGCCTCCTTGCGCGAGCGGCGCGAGTGCTTGGCCTCGAAGACGATCCGGCCGCGGGGCGCGCCCGAGCAGCCGTCGATGTCCACGACCACGTCGCCCTTGCGCCCGCCGGCGCCGCGGAAGTCCCCGACCGCGTCGCAGTCGTCGCCCATCCCGCGGGCGATCGCGTCCACGGCCTCGGCCACCGCCTCCTCGTAGGGGCGGCCCTTGGCGGTGCCGCGGGCGGCCTCGGCCGCGACCTCGGAGGCCTTCTCGCGCTCGGCCCGCAGCGCGGCCAGCTCGAGCTTGAGCGCCACCATCTGCTCGCGCATCGCCTCCAGCTGCGCCTCCTGGCGGGCGGCGGCGTCGCGCGCGGCGCGCAGGTGCGCGGCCTTGAAGTCTGCCAGCGGGTTGGACCCGTCCGCGGAGGAGAACTGGCGCAGCAGGTCCTCGCGCATGCGCGCCGACTGCTCGAGCATCACCTGCCGCAGCTGGTGCTGGACGGCCGCGCTCGAGCCCTCGCCGAAGAGCTTTGTCAGCTCCTTGGCCAGGTGCCCGTCCTCGGGCCCGAAGACCTCGTCGACCTTGCCGCCGAAGAACTCCGCGACCGCGCGGGCCTTGTCCGCGAACGCGGCCTCGACCTCGCGCGAGACCTTCTCGAACTCGTTGCGGACGAACTCGGCGTCGATCGCGTTCTGCTCGCGCTCGAGCACGCGGGCGCCGACCTCGATCGCGTCCTCGACGACCCGTACCGGGTTCTCGCCCGCCTCGGCGCGGCGCTCCACGAACGCGGCGGTGGCCGGATCGTCGACGACGAGGTTGTCGACGATCACGCGGCCCATCAGGACCTGGACGCGGGGTTGACGGAGGACTCGTGCGGCTTCCATGGCGAACACGCCACGGTACGCCCGCTATCGGACGTCGAAACCGGAGAGGCCCTCGGGCGCCTCCTCGCTCACCTCGACCTTGCTCACCGACGAATGCCCGGGCCCGCGGCGCACGAACTCCACCAGCGCCTCGACGGCGTCCGCCGGCCCCTCGAAGACCGCCTCCACGGTTCCCTCGGCCGTGTTGCGCGCCCACCCGGCCACGCCGAGCCGCGCCGCCTCGCGGCGCGTGGAGTCGCGGAAGAACACACTCTGCACACGGCCGTGCGCCACCACGCGGCGGCGGGTCGCAGACATGCCGATACGGTAGAGAAATGACGGCCCTCGAGGTCGAGCTCGACGCTTGTGGCGGGACCCATGCGCCCCCGTCCGCGTCCGCGCGGCTGCGCGAGGTGCTGGCCGAGACGCTCAAGACCGGGCGCGCCGAGCTGGGCAAGCCGCGCTCGGGCAAGGAGGCGCCGGTCGAGGTGGCGATCGCCGGCCACGGCGAGCGGCTGCTCGCCGCGACGCCCGCCAACGCCGCCCTGCGCGCCGACCCCGACGCGGTCACGGAGCGCGAATGGCTGCTGACCGCCGCCGTCGTCGGCACGCTGGTCGAGCTCGCCGAGCCCGGCCCGCCCGGGGACATGCTGCTGACCGCGGGCGAGCTCCCCGGCGGGTTCCTCGTGCTCGCCTACCCCGCGGAGAGCTTCGAGGAGGAGCTCGTCGAGCTCGCCTTCGAGGAGCACGCCGCGCCGATCGACCGCCTGCGCGCGCAGGCGCGGGCGCTGCCGCCGGGCGTGATCGACGACGTCGAGCTGCGCGAGCCGATCGGCGCGCGCCATCCGCTGCGGATCGCGGAGGCCGTCGCCCGCCTCGGCGGCCTGCCCGCCGGCCCGCACGACGCCTACGAGGACGCCGTGCTCGCGCTGCTCGGCCCGAAGGACGCGGTCGCCCGCCCGCACGAGGACCCCGACCCGGCGCTGCGGGCGGCGCGGAGGATCCTCCAGCGCCTGGACGGGATGGGCAAGTGGGGCGGCTACCACACCGAGTTCGCGCACCTCCCGCGCGGCTTCGCCGGCAACGACCGCGCGCTCGCGCAGGAGGTGGGGGAGGCGCTGCTGGAGGCGGGCCTGCTGGCCGAGAAGCCCAGCGTGGGCCAGCGCCACGTCTACCTCAACCCGCGCAAGGCCGCCGAGATCCGCAAGCTGATCGAGACGGGCGAGCTCCCTCCGGGTATGCGGCTGCCGAAGCGATGATCCGGACCAAGCTGCAGACCCTGGCCACGCTGACCCGCGCCGGGATCGTGCGCCCCGGCCGCCCGGACCACCTCTGGCACACGGTCCGTGCGCTGATGCGCTACGGCACCACGCCCGTGGCGGGCTACACGGCCAACGCCCGCAAGTTCCCCGACGCGCCCGCGGTGATCGACGAACTCGGCACGCTCTCCTTCGGGGAGCTCGACGAGCGCACGAACGCGCTCGCGCGCGGCCTGCAGGCCGACGGCGTCCGGGCCGGCGACGGCGTCGCGATCATGTGCCGCAACCACCGCGGCTGGGTCGAGGCGATGCTGGCCTGCTCGAAGCTCGGCGCCAACGCGCTGTTCCTGAACACGGCGTTCTCGGGCCCGCAGCTGGCGGACGTCACCGAGCGCGAGCAGCCCAAGGCGGTGATCTACGACCAGGAGTTCAGCGCCGTGCTCGAGGCCGCGGCCAAGGGGCGTAAGCGCTACGTGGCCTGGGTCGACGAGCAGCCTGACGCCCCGCGCCTGGACGACGTGATCGCCGGCCACGAGGCCGCGCCGCTGGCCGCGCCGGCGCAGAAGGGGCGCGCGATCATCCTCACCTCGGGCACGACCGGCACCCCGAAGGGCGCGGCGCGCTCGATGCCCAAGTCGATCGACCCGATCGCCGCGCTGCTGAGCGTGATCCCGCTGCGGGCGCGCGAGAAGACGATGATCGCCGCGCCGCTCTTCCACGCCTGGGGCTTCGTGCAGTGGGCGCTCGGGATCAGCCTCGCGAGCACGATCGTGCTCAAGCGCAAGTTCGACGAGGAGGCGACGCTCTCGCTCACCGCCCAGCACGAGTGCACGGCGCTCGTGGTCGTGCCGGTGATGCTGCAGCGGATCCTCGAGCTCGACGACGAGGTACTCGACCGCTACGACCTCTCGAAGGTGCGGGTCGTCCCGGTGTCGGGGTCCTCGCTGCCGCGCGCGATCTCCGACCGCTGGATGGACCACTTCGGCGAGCACCTCTACAACCTCTACGGCTCGACCGAGGTGGCATGGGCGACGATCGCCACGCCGCGCGACCTGCGCGAGGCGCCCGGGACCGTCGGCCGCCCGCCGCGCGGCAGCATCGTCAGACTCTACGACGAGGACGGCAGGCCGGTCGCGCGCGGCGAGACCGGGCGGATCTTCGTCTCCAACGAGGTCCAGTTCGAGGGCTACACGGGCGGCGGCGGCAAGGACGAGATCGACGGCCTGCTGTCCTCGGGCGACGTCGGCCACTTCGACGAGGCCGGCCGGCTGTTCATCGACGGCCGCGACGACGACATGATCGTCTCGGGCGGCGAGAACGTCTTCCCGAGCGAGGTCGAGGACCTGCTGCACGGCCACGAGGCGGTCCGCGACGTCGCGGTCTTCGGCGTCGACGACGAGCAGTTCGGCCAGCGCCTGAAGGCCGTGATCGTCAAGGCGGGCGAGCTCAGCGAGGACGACGTGCGCGCCTACGTGAAGGCGAACCTGGCCGGCTACAAGGTCCCGCGCGACGTCGAGTTCGTCGACGTGCTGCCGCGCACCTCGACGGGCAAGGTGCTGAAGCGCGAGCTTCGTAATGTGTGAGGTATGCCTCAGCGCACGGACACCTTCGATCTGTCGCGCCTCGGGCTCACCTCCGGCGAGGGCCGGCGCCTGGACCTTCACGCCCACGTCGAACCGTTCGACTACGGCGGCCAGCGCTACGCCGTCGAGCCGGAGCTCGTGCCCGTGCGCGTCGACGTCTCCCGCACCACCGGCAACGGCTGGGCGCTGCGCCTGCGGTTCACCGCGACGCTCACCGGTCCGTGCATGCGCTGCCTCGAGGACGCCACGCCGGAGTTCTCCGTCGACGCCTACGAGGTCGACCAGCCTGGCGGCGGCGACGAGCTGAGCTCGCCCTACCTGGACGACGAGCTCGACCTGCAGGCCTGGTCGCGCGACGCGCTGGCGCTGGCGCTGCCGTCCCAGCTGACGTGCAAGCCGGACTGCCTCGGGCTATGCCCGCGGTGCGGCGCCAACCTCAACGCGGACCCCGGCCACGCCCACGAGGCCGAGCCCGATCCGCGCTGGGCGAAGCTGTCCGAGATTAAGTTCGAGTAGGGCGCGGCATCCGCACGCTATCCTTCCGCGCCGACTATGGCCGTTCCCAAGCAGAAGCAGTCGCACGCGCGTACCTCCCAGCGACGGGCGCAGCACAAGATCACCGCTCCCGCGGTGAACGGCTGCCCGCAGTGCCGCCGGCCGCGCCGTCCGCACCGCGTGTGCCCGCACTGCGGGTTCTACGCCGGTCGCGAGGTCGTGCACGTGCACGACCACGATCACGATCACGATCACTGATCGCCTCACCGTCGCGGTAGACGTCAACGGGGCCGATCTCGGCCCCGCTGAAGTCGCTCGCGGTGCCGCCCGTGCTGCCGCGGGTGGTGTCCGCGTGCTCCTGTTCGGCCCCGCCGCCGAGCTCGGCGACCCGGGCGAGGGCGTGACCGTCGTGGACGCGCCGGTCTCGATCGCCAAGGACCCCGATCCCGCGCGGGCCGTCCGGCGCACGCCGGAGTCCTCGATCGTGCGCGCGGTCAAGGCCGTCGCCGACGGGGAGGCCGACGCGCTGGTCAGCGGCGGCTCGACGGGCGCGGCGCTGGCCGCCTCGCTGTTCACCTTCAAGCGCGCCCGCGGCGTGCACCGCCCCGCGCTGGCGATCCTGATCCCCGTCCCGGGCAAGCCGTTCCTGCTGCTGGACGCGGGCGCCAACGTCGAGGTCCGGCCCGAGCACCTCGTGCAGTTCGCGCACATGGGCGCGGCGTTCATGGAGGCCGTGCTCGGCGTGGACGCCCCGCGGGTGGCGCTGCTCTCCAACGGCACGGAGGCGATCAAGGGCCGCCCGGAGACCGTCGAGGCGCACGGGCTGCTGCAGACCTCCGCCGGCCTGAACTTCGTCGGCAACGTCGAGGGCTTCGCGATCGGCACCGGCGCCGCCGACGTGATCGTCGCCGACGGCTTCACCGGCAACGTGGCCTTGAAGGTGATGGAGGGCTCGAGCGCGGCCCTGCTCGGCGCGATCCGCTCGGCCGCGATGTCCACGTGGCGGGCCAAGCTCGGCGGCCTGCTGCTCAAGCCCGCGCTGCGCGGCCTGCGCGACGAGATCTCGCCCGAGGAGCAGGGCGGCGCGGTCCTGCTCGGGCTGCGCAAGCTGGCGGTCGTCCCGCACGGCTCCTTCGGGGCGCGCGGCTTCCAGCGCGCGATCGAGGTGGCGGCGCGCGGCGTGCGCGAGGACGTCGCCGGCCGCACGCACGAGCGGCTCGCCGCCGCGGGGGCGCTGAGGAAGGCGTCCGAGCCGGCGGCTAGCGTGCGCGACGAATGACACGTGACGAAGTCCTCGAGCTGATCCGCGAGCACCTGGCCGACGAGCTGCAGATCGACCCTGAGCGCATCCAGGAGTCCACCCACTTCCGGGAGGACCTTTCGGCCGACTCGCTGGACCTGTACACGCTCGTGCAGGAGCTGGAGGACTCCTACGGCGTCAAGATGTCCGACGAGCAGGCGGCACGGATCCACACGGTCGGCCAGGCCGTCGACTTCGTCCTCGCCAACGACCCCAAGAGGCCCTGACCGCTGCGCAAGCTGCACGACTTGCTCGAGGCGCTGCCGGACGATCTCGCCCGTCAGGCGGTCACGCACTCGTCCTGGACGGAGCGGCGGTCGGAGTCCTACGAGCGGCTCGCCTTCCTGGGCGACTCCGTGCTCTCGCTGGCGGTCACCACGCACCTGTACCCGCGCCTGCAGCCCGACGCCTATGGCGCCGGCCGGCTGACGAAGATCCGCGCGCAGGCGGTGTCGGGGCGTTCCTGCCGCGCGGTCGCCGAGCGGCTCGGGATCCCCGAGCGCCTGCGCAACGCCGCGCCCGAGTCGGTCGCGGGGCCGGCGACGGAGCAGCTCGCGCGCACCGAGCGCGTGCTGGCCTCGGTGATCGAGGCCGTGATCGGCGCCTGCTACCTGGAGTTCGGTTACGAGCGGGTGGCCGACGCGGTGGTCGAGGCCTTCACGCCGGAGATCGAGCAGGCGCTCGCCCGGCCGGCGGACTTCAAGTCGGCGCTGCAGGAGCGGCTCGCGCGCCGCGGGACGATCGTCTCCTACGAGGTCGCGGCCGAGGAGGGCCCGCCGCACGAGCGCACCTTCGAGGTGGTGGCGATGGTCGAGGGCGAGGAGATCGCGCGCGGCTCGGGGCGCTCGAAGAAGGACGCGGAGCAGGCCGCGGCCGAGGCCGCGCTGGAGAAGACATGAGCTCCGCCCCACCCCGATCATCCGACCTCGAGTCCAGCGGCACATGCACCTGAGCTCGATCACGCTGAAGGGCTTCAAGTCCTTCCCGGAGCGGACGCGGCTGACGTTCTCGCCGGGCGTCTCGGTGATCGTCGGTCCCAACGGCTCGGGCAAGTCCAACATCACCGACGCCGTGCTGTGGGCGCTGGGCGAGCAGTCGCCGGGGGCGGTCCGCGGCGCCTCGATGCAGGACGTGATCTTCGCCGGCGCGCACGGCGTGCAGGCGCGCTCGGAGGCCGAGGTCGAAGTGGTGCTCGACAACGGTTCCGGGAAGCTGGACCTGCCGGTCGGCGAGGTCTCGATCATGCGCCGGCTCAACCGCGCGGGGGAGGGCGAGTACCGCATCAACGGCGCCAAGTGCCGGCTCGCGGACGTGATCGAGATCCTCTCGGACACCGGCCTGGGCAAGGAGATGCACTCCGTCGTCTCGCAGGGCCGGGTGGCCGAGATCGTGACCTCCAAGCCGCGCGACCGGCGGATGCTGATCGAGGAGGCGGCCGGCCTCGGCAAGCACCGCAAGCGCCGCCGCCGCGCGCAGCTCAAGCTCGAGCGCACGCAGGACAACCTGGACCGCGCGCTGGACGTCGAGCGCGAGGCGCGCACGCGGCTGAAGCCGCTCAAGCGCCAGGCCGAGGCCGCCGAGCTGCATCAGCGCCTGGAGCGCCAGATCGACGAGGCGCGTTGGACGCTGGCCCGCGACGGCGCGCGTTCGGCCCGCGCCGCGCTGGAGCAGGCCGAGGCGGCGGTCGCGGCCGCCCGCAAGGCAGCGTCGGAGACCGAGGCCGAGCTCGAGGCGGTCGGCAAGCGCCGCGAGCAGGCCGAGGAGGCGCTCGCCTCGCGCTCGAGCGAGCGCGAGAGCCTGTCCGCGCGCTTCTACTCGGCGCGCTCGAGCGCGGAGCGGGTCGCGATGCGCCTGGACGCGGCCCGCCGCCTGGCGGCCGAGCTGACCGACCGCGCGGCCCGCCGCCGGGCGTCGATCGAGCGCCTGGAGGCGGAGGCCGAGGCCGACACGGGCGACGACGGCGCCGCCGAGCGGATCGCCGCCCTGCAGGCCGAGCTCGAGCAGCTCGCCGAGGACTACAAGACGCGGCTCGAGCGCGAGCTGGCCGAGCTGGAGGAGCGCCGCGAGGCCGCGTCCGCGCTGGTCGCCGAGCGCGCCGCGGCCGCCGGCGCCGCGGCGGCCCGCCGCGCGGAGGGCGAGGCCGCCTTCGAGAAGGCCCGCAAGCACCGCCGCGAGCTCGAGGCCGCCGCCGAGAAGGCGCGCCGCGAGTCCGCCCGCATCGGCGCCGAGCTGGCCAAGGTCAACCAGTTCCTGCGCGCCAACGCCGGCGCCCCGGGCGGCGCGACCGCGCTCGCCGACCTGCTGTCCGCGGCCCCGGGCTACGAGCTGGCGCTGACGGCCGCCCTCGGCCCGCGCCTGCGCGCGGCCGTGGCCGCCGACCTCGAGGCGGGCGCGGCGCTGCTGGCCAAGGCGGGCAAGGACGGGGCCGCGGCCGTGATCGTGCCGGGCGACGAGGACGCCGCGGCCGCGCCGCGCGGCGACGCCGCGGGCGGCAGCGACGCCGCCGCGCCGTTGGGCGACGCCGCGGGCGGCAGCGACGCCGCCGCGCCGCCCGGCGACGCCGCGCCCGGCCGCGCCGCCGCCGCGCCGCCCGCGCCCGGCGCCGAGCCCCTCTCCGCCCACGTCACCGCCACGGGCGACGACGCCGCCCGCCGCCTCGCCGCGGCCGTCCTGGCTGACATCTGGGTCGTCGACGCCCTCGACGCGCTCGACCCCGCCTTCACGGGCGTCGCCGTCACCAAGGACGGGCGGGTGTGGTCGCCCGCCACCCGCGAGCTGCGCCAGGTCTCGCCCGGCGGCGCCGACCGCGTGCTCGCCGAGCGCAACCGCCGCGACGCGCTGGTCCAGCAGGTCGAGGCCGCCGCGCAGGCCGAGCGGGCCGCGCAGGCCGAGGTCGAGCGCGCGCAGCAGGCCGTCGTCGAGGCCGACCGGGCGCGCGACGCGATCGAGCGCGAGGCCCGCGAGGCCGCCCGCGCCCGCGACGAGGCGGCCGAGGCCGAGCGCCATGCCCGCTGGGTCATCCAGCAGCGCAAGGCGGCGCCCGACGAGGGCCCGAGCGCGGACCGCCGCGCCCAGGTCGAGAGCGCGATCCGGACCGAGCAGCGGCTCGCCGAGCGCGCCGAGCGCGAGCGCGCCGAGCGCGCCCGCCGGCTCGAGCACGAGCGTGCCCGGCTGGCCCGCGACGAGGCGCTCAAGCCGGTCGCCGACCGGCTCGCCGCCGCGCTCGAGAACGTCCAGGGCGCCCTGCGCACCCGCGTCGAGGCGCTCGAGGCCGAGCTGGCCGCCGACCGCGCGGCCGGCGACCGCCTGGCCGCCGAGCTGCGCGAGTGCGCGGCCGAGGAGTCGCGCGTCCACGCCCGCCTCAAGCAGCGCGGCGAGGAGGTCACCCGCGGCGAGGTCCGCGCCCAGCAGGCGCGCGACCACGCGCTCGAGGTCGAGCGCGAGCTCACGACCCTCGCCGAGAAGCTCGGGCTCGAGGCGACGCCGTCCGACGGGCCGCTCGAGGAGGGCGAGCGCACGACGCTGACGACCCGCATCGAGCGCCTGCAGCGCCGCCGCGAACAGCTCGGGCCCGTCAACCCGCTCGCCCAGCAGGAGTACCAGGAGGCGCTCGAGCACGTCGAGGAGCTCGAACGCCAGCGCGAGGACCTCGAGACCGCGCTGCGCGAGCTGCACGGCCTGATCCGCGACACGGACCGCCGCATCAAGGAGGCCTTCGAGGAGACCTTCGCCGCCGCGGCCAAGAACTTCGAGGAGGTCGTCGGCCACCTCTTCCCGGGCGGGCGCGGCAGCCTGCGGCTCGTGCGCGAGGACGCCGGCCCGCGACCCGTGCTCGGCGGCGCCGAGGCCGAAGCCGAGCCCGAGCCCGACGAGGACGAGCACGAGGGCCCCGACGACAAGCTCGGCGTCGAGATCGAGATCACGCCCGCCGGCAAGTCCACCAAGCGGCTGACGCTGCTCTCAGGCGGCGAGAAGTCGATGACCGCGCTCGCGTTCCTGTTCGCGGTCTTCCTCGCCCGGCCGTGCCCGTTCTACATCCTCGACGAGGTCGAGGCCGCGCTCGACGACCTCAACATCGACCGCTTCCTGAAGGTCCTGCGCTCGTTCGCGGACCGCGCGCAGTTCATCGTCGTCACCCACCAGAAGCGCACGATGGAGGCCGCGGACTCGCTCTACGGCGTGTCCATGGCCGGCAACGGCGTCTCGAAGGTGATCTCGCGGCGCCTGCCGCGCGCCGCTTAGAACAGGACCGCGACGAAGACGGCGATCGCGAGCACGAACAGCGCGATCACCAGCAGCGCGAGCACGGCGCTCACCGCGAGCCCGACCTTGAGCACGGTCCGGCCCGTCTGGCGCACCGCGACCGGCAGCCGCCGCTCGGACAGCATCATCGCGAGCACGCCCAGCAGCCCGGCGCCGTACTCGAGCCGTTCGGCCTCGGCCACCCGCTCGCGCCAGCGGGCGGCCATCTCGCGCGCCTCGCGGCGCTTGGCGATGGCGTGACGCGGGAGCCGCTGGAGCCGGCTCTCCCAGTACGTGAGCGATTCACGAGCTTCGGGCAGAGCGGACATGCCAACGAGGATATCCTGCCCCGTCCGCATGGCTCGCGACTGGTACGACCTCTTCCTGACCGACCACGGCGCCCCGGTGCAGGCGCCGTCTGAGCCCGAGCGCGAGGAGAAGCGCCGCGGCTTCTTCCGCCGCATCCGCGAGAACATGCGCAAGACGCGCGAGGCGCTCACGGCCGAGGTGCAGGCGACCCTGTTCGAGGGCGACCTCGACGAGGAGACCTGGGAGCGCCTCGAGGAAGCGCTGATCTACGCCGACGTGGGCGCGACCACCACCGCCCAGGTCGTCGAGGAGCTCGAGCGCGAGGCCGAGGAGGGCAACCTCGTCGGCGGCGAGGCGCTCACGAACCGGCTCGCGGAGCGGCTCGCGGAGCTCGCCCGCACCGGCGACGACAAGATCGACCTGCGGCCGGACCCGACCGTGATCCTCGTCGTCGGCGTCAACGGCACCGGCAAGACGACCACGATCGGTAAGCTCGCCTGGCACCTGCGCAACACGCTGGACCGCAAGGTCGTCATCGGCGCCGCGGACACGTTCCGCGCCGCCGCGGTCGAGCAGCTCGAGCGCTGGGGCGAGCGCGCCGGCGTCGACGTCGTCAAGGGCCCCGAGGGCTCGGACCCCGGTGCGGTCGCCTTCGACGCGATCGCCCGCGGCCGCGAGCGCGGCGCCGACGTGATCATCATCGACACCGCGGGCCGCCTGCACACGCAGACGAACCTGATGGAGGAGCTGTCCAAGGTCCGCCGCGTGATCGCCAAGCAGATGCCGGACGCGCCGCACGAGACGCTGATGACCGTGGACGCCACCACGGGCCAGAACGGCGTCCGCCAGGCCAAGCTGTTCGGCGAGGCGGTCGGCGTGACGGGGATCATCCTCACCAAGCTCGACGGGACCGCGAAGGGCGGGATCGCGCTGGCGATCGCGAACGAGCTCGGCATCCCGGTCAAGCTGATCGGGATCGGCGAGCAGCTCGAGGACCTGCGCCCGTTCGATCCCGACGATTTCGCGAAGGCGCTGCTGACCGCGTAGCATCCGGTCGAGCATGGATCCCTGGGTGCTCTGGCTTATCGCGGCGGCGATCCTCGCCATCGGCGAGGCGCTCACCCTGGGGTTCTTCCTGGCGCCGTTCGCGGGCGGGGCGCTGATCGCGGCGCTGCTGTCGGCCGTCGGAGCCGGGCCGATCATCGAGTGGTCGGCGTTCATCGTGGTCTCGGTCGTGCTGCTGGCCGCGCTGCGGCCGGTCGCTCGCGAGCACCAGCGCAACCGCGGCAAGCTCAAGACGGGCACGGCCGCGCTCGTCGGCCAGACGGCGACGGTCGTCGAGCGGATCGCGAACGCCGAAGGGGTGGGCTGCGTCAAGCTCGACGGCGAGATCTGGACCGCTCGCGCCTACGACGATGATGCGGTCTTCGAACCGGGGGCGCGTGTGCAGGTGCTCGAGATCCGGGGCGCGACGGCGCTCGTCAGCGACTAAGGGAGACAGTCATGGAAGCCGGCCTGATCGCACTGATCGTCGTTGCCGTGTTCGTGTTCATCATCGCCGCGATGGCGGTGCGGATCGTGCCGCAGGCGCGGGCCGGGATCGTCGAGCGGCTCGGGCGCTATTCACGCACGCTCGAACCGGGGCTGACGCTGATCGTGCCGTTCATCGACCGCGTCAAGCCGCTGATCGACCTGCGCGAGCAGGTCGTCTCGTTCCCGCCGCAGCCCGTGATCACCGAGGACAACCTCGTGGTCGGGATCGACACGGTCATCTACTTCACGGTCACCGACGCGCGCGCCGCGACCTACGAGGTCGCCAACCCGCTGCAGGCGATCGAGCAGCTGACGGTCACCACGCTGCGCAACGTGATCGGCGGCATGACGCTCGAGGACACGCTGACCTCGCGCGACTCGATCAACAACGCGCTGCGCGCCGTGCTCGACGAGGCGACCGGGCGCTGGGGCATCCGCGTCAACCGCGTCGAGCTCAAGTCGGTCGAGCCGCCGCGCACGGTCCAGGAGGCGATGGAGAAGCAGATGCGCGCCGAGCGCGACCGGCGCGCGACGATCCTCACCGCCGAGGGCGTCAAGCAGTCGCAGATCCTCACCGCCGAGGGCGAGAAGCAGTCCGCCGTGCTGCGGGCCGAGGGCGAGCGCACCGCCGCGATCCTCAAGGCCGAGGGCGAGGCGAAGGCGATCGAGACCGTCTTCAACGCGATCCACGAGGGCGCGCCCGACCAGGCGCTGCTCTCCTACCAGTACCTGCAGATGCTGCCCGAGCTGGGCAAGGGCGAGGCGAACAAGATCTTCGTGATCCCGTCCGAGTTCACGCAGGCGCTGTCCGGGATCGCGGAGCGCTTCGGCGAGGGCATCCCCGAGCAGGCCACGCCCAAGCCGCGCTCCAAGAAGAGCGACGAGATCGACGCGCAGGCCGCCGCGGACGCCGAGGAGGCCGCCCGCGCCGCGCGCGAGGCGTCCGACGCGGCCCAGAGCGCCACGACCCCGGGCGCGCCGCGCGAGCTCTCGCCGCCGCCCCCGGCGCCGGACTTCACCGAGCCCGACCTCAGCAAGCGGGAGGCTTGAGCCCGTCGAGCGCGATCCGCAGCACGCGGTCGCGCTGCTCGGGGCTCTCGTAGGCCGAAGCCAGGATGCCGCTCGTCATCCGCAGGACGTCGTCGAAGCTGACGTCCGCGCGGATGGCGCCGGCCTGCTGCGCTCGCTCGAACAGCGGCGCTGAGGCCTCGACGATCGCGTCGCGGCAGGCGCGGAAGACGTCGGAGTCCTTGTTGAGCGCCTCGCGCATCGCGAGCTTGCGCGCGACGTAGTCCGTGAAGCGCTCGAGCCACTCGGCGAACGCCTCCCACGGCTCGCCCTCGATCTCGCGCGCCGCCTGGCAGAGCTCCTCGACCTCGCCGACGTAGACGGCCTCGAGCAGGTCCTGGCGCGTCGGGAAGTGGCGGTACAGCGTCCCGATGCCCACGTTCGCGCGGCGGGCGATGTCCTCCAGCGGGGCATCGGCGCCCTGCTCGGCGAAGATCTCCCGCGCGGCGGCCAGCAGCGCGTCGAAGTTGCGCCGCGCGTCGGCGCGGTGGGGACGTGTGAGGGAGACGTTGAACGTGGACATCGCTGGTACCGGAGGGTAGCCTCCGCTATAGTGGAGGTCAGCCTCCATATTTTCGGAGGCGCCCCTCCAGTTTACGACGGAAAGGAGGCGCCATTGTCCCGACGTTCAATTGCCGACGCGGCCCTCATCTCGCAGTGGATCCGCGAGCAGCTCCCCAAGCCGCAGCCCGCG
>Ga0180215_1003768_pt1 | contig 13991 bp, 9 predicted proteins | sample eDN3rd37CBELigBY_FD_128871 | JGI IMG/M metagenome (GOLD analysis project Ga0180215, IMG submission 128871) | Enriched backyard soil microbial communities from Emeryville, California, USA - eDNA 3rd pass 37_C BE-Lig BY (version 2) (version 2) | ecosystem: Environmental > Terrestrial > Soil >...
TACGCATACTTTTGCGCGGCGCCTGCGGCGGGCTCTAGACGCCAGGATTATAAGCAGGCAATTCTTTTCACTCTGGTCACTTGCACAGCGCGGGCGGCCCGCGGCGGCGGCGATGACAAGCCGACGGTGGTGCTGGGCTCCAATGGTGGGGTCTCGGGCGTTGCCGAGGCTGGCACCATGGTGGCTGTACTCGGCTCCTCCGGTAGGGCATCATAAATCGTATCTCTCCCGTGCTGGTGCACGGCGAGGGCTCATGTATATCTACAGGTTGCATGCATACGCGTGCTCCGGTATGCATGCAGGCGCGGGCAAGACCACGTTGCTGGACATCCTGGCGTGCCGGGAGAAGCGCGGCACGATCGGCGGCGACGTGATCCTAGGCCAGCAGCCGTTCAACAGGCGCTTGTTCAAGCAGCTCGGCGGGTGCCTGGTCGGCTCCGGAAGCTAAATATGCGCACGTTCACCGCTCTAACGCGACCACCGCGCTATCTCCTCTGCCCTCGTACGCTGTGCACCCAGCTACGTCGACCAGAACGAGACGCTGCTGCCGTGGCTCACCGTGCGCGAGACGGTCGAGTTTGCCGCGCGGCTGCGGTTGCCCGGCTCGCTGCCTCGAACCGCGGTGATGGACCGCGTCGACGGCCTGCTACGCGCGCTGCGCATTGCGCACGTTGCCGACCGCTACGTGGGCGGCGCCGGCGCGCGTGGCATCTCGGGCGGCGAGCGGCGCCGCGTTGCCATCGCCTGCGAGCTTGTGACATTGCCGGCGGTACTGTTTATGGACGAGCCCACGAGCGGTCTCGACGCCAACTCGGCGCTCGTCGTGATGGCCGCTATCCGCGCCCTGTCACGCACCATCGGCACCACCGTTGTTTGCTCCATCCATCAGCCGCGCTCCAATCTGTTCAATCTCTTCGACACCGTGCTCGTCCTCGGCCACGGCAACCTGCTGTACGCAGGCGCCGTCAGCGCCGTGCTGCCGTTCCTCGCCGACGCGGGCCACCCGTGCCCGCCCAACTACAACCCGGCGGATCACCTCGTCGACCTGGCGGCCGGCACCTCCGCCGCGGGCGCCGTTGCCGCCGCCGCCGCCGCGTACTCCGCTACAGAGACCTCCGTAGACCCGCTCGGTGGCAGTCAGCCGGTCACTTTGGACGGCGCCGCGCTCGAGATGGGCGTCGTCGCGTCTCTGAGCGCCGACGGCGGCGCCCCGTTTGGCGAGGCCGAGCTGGCCGCGGCGTACCGGTCCTCGGCGCTCTTCAAGGAGCTCAGCGCACAAGTCGATGAAGCCTTCCGGGAGTCGAGGCCGGAGGAGGCCACCGGCGCCGGCGGCGCGGTGGCCGGCACGGGCGCCAAGGCATTAGCGAGTGCCGTGCTAGATGGCTTTCGCCGGTTCGTGCTACTGTGCCGGCGTGCCGCGATCGCCATGGAACGCGACCCTCTGCTGGTGGTGGCGCACTACTGCATGGCCGTTTTCCTGGGCCTGCTCCTCGGCGGCCTCTTCTGGCAGGCGGACTTCACCATCAGCGGCATCCAGAACCGACTCGGCTTCATCTTCTTTTCGCTCGCCATCTTCTTGTTCTCCGCCATCGCCTCCCTCGAGGTACGTCTTGGATGAACCGCGTAGCGAAGTCCTGATCTAGCTGATGCGACGGGTAAATGCTACACGCGAGAAATCGCGCCGCTACAGATGTTCCTGTCTGAGCGGCAACTTTTTGCGATTGAGCGCGCCAACGGCTACTACGGCGCGTCGGCATACTTTTGGGCCAAAGTGGGCGACGGTCGTCCAGGGAGCGTACCGTGTGCACGCTCGGCGGCTGACATTCGCACGGCTTGCGAAAACTGTGGACCGACCTCAGATGCTGACGGACTTGCTCATTCTCAAGACTGTGCCAATTATCCTTTTCACGGCCATCTCGTACTACATGGTCGGCTTCGTCGACTCGGCAGGCCACTTTTTCATGTTCCTCTTTGGAATGCTGCTGTTCAACTGGACCGGTACGTCTTGGGCCAAACTCAACTATACTCCGCAATAACTAGTTTGAATGACTGCGTACGCTCCATGGCTTTCGTCGGGGTGTGGCCGCAAAGCCGCGACGTTTCATGCTTTTATGGGCGCGCTCATCCCGCAACGCGGCGTCGCGGCGATGTTGGCGTCGCTGTTGAACCTGTTTAACATGCTCTTCAGCGGATTCCTCCTCAACAAAAGTAGGCGCACATGCGTGTAGAAGGCGCTCGGCGTGTTTTGTAGGCCGAGTTACAACCGCCCCGCGTACTTGGCTTGGTTGTATGCGCACACAGACGCGATTCCGCCCGTCTTGTCCTGGATTCCGTACCTGTCCTACTACAACTATGCGTTCGAGGCACTGGCCGTCACGGAAACCAGCAACCTCAACATTACCGACACGGTCGACGAGCTGACCTTTACGGTTCGTATTCACCTATCTGGAGGTTGAGCCCGTCGCGACTTGCATCCTTATCCTCATGTTTACTTGGTCCTGCCTCTAGCTGTACTTGTGCGAACAGATCAACTCGAACGAGATCCTGGATATCTTTGGCTACGACGTGAACAACTACTGGCGCGACATTGGTGCTGTCATCGCGTTCTTTGCGGGTTTCCTCGCACTAGCGTTCGTTGCCGTTAAAGTCTTTATTCGTGACCGGCGATAGCACCGGCAGTAGCAGGCGCGCGCACACAAGCGCCAATCCTTGTACATAACACAGCGAATCGAGTTCATACTCAGCCCCAATACACACATAACTTGCTACCGCCGTATCTAGTCGTCGTCTTCGATCACCACGATCTCGCGCTGATCCCCCGGTGTGGTGCGGCGGGCGGCCGGCAGTGGCAAAGAGAGGCCTGCTTCATCGCGGCCACGGCGCTGGCCCTGGGCCCGCACCGTCAGCGGCTCGACGTGTGCCGCTGGCTGCGACGGTGGGGCCAGCACAGCGGCGCCGCGGCCACGGCTGCGGCCCCTGCTGCCCCGCCGGGCAGGCGTCGCGGCCCTCTGTGCAGTTGCGGCGGCCACAGCCATTGGCACCGGCGAGTGATGAGGCACCGCACGCGGCACGCCGTACCACAGCGCGGCATGCGCACCGGCGTCGGCGGGCCGGCGCTGGATGGTGGCCTGGAAAAGGCGATCCACCTCGTCCCGGATCATCTCCAGGTGCGACACGACGATGATGCTGCTGTAGAGCTTCTTGCTCATAAGCAGGCGCAGGACCTCGCCAGCGCGCTGCAGGTTCGTGCGGTCGCAGGCAGTGAAGCCCTCGTCCAGGAACAAGTGGCTCAGCCGCGTGCCGGTCCGGCCCAGCGCGGCCAGCGCCCGCCGCATGGCCAGGCCCAGCACAAACTGCTGGTAGCCGCTAGCTGAGGACACGGCCAGCCACTCGTCGTCGGAGCCGGCCTCGCCCGCCGACACGCTCATTTTAAACTTGCTGTTGACGTACTCGATCCGGAACCGCATGCCAACCTGCAGGGTGGCTAGGAAGTCGTTCACCTCGGCCTCCACGTGCGGCAACACCAGGTTTTGGTACACCCAGCACTTGTAGGTACCGTCATGCGTCGCGCCGGCCGGGCCTCGCCGCATCGTCGGCGCGCCAAACAGGCCTCGCAACGCCTCGCAATCGCGCTCGATCGCTTGCCACTCTGCCAGCAGCTCACGGCAGGCGGCCACTTGCTGCGTGAGCTGCCGGCGGCGCGCCAGCGGCGCGAAGTGCTCCGCGTGGGCGAGCTGCCGGCCGCGCAGCTCATCACGCGTGCGTACCACCTCGTCAATGCGCTTGTTGACGCGTCCATGCTCCTGCTGCAGCGCCGTGGCGAGCGCGGCGGCGTAGGCGGTCGCGGCGTCCACCTGCTGCTTGAGCTGCCGCGCCTCGAGGACGGTCTCAATCTCGTCCACCTTGTCTTGCAGGCGAGAACGCTGCCGGGCGCGCTCCTGCTGCGCCGCGGCCTGTTCGCGCACGCCCTCGATCAGCAGCAGCTGGCCTTCCAAGCGAACCAGGACGTCTCGGCGCGCCAAAGCCTTCTTCCAATTGGCATGGAGTTCAGCGCAATCCAGTAGCGTCTCCAGCTCTTTAGTCGCCTTGGTCACCGTGGTCCGGACCGCCTTGAGCCGCGTCGGGACGTCGGCCGCGCCCGCCAGTGCAGGCAAGGCGGCGCCGGTGCACGCAGCGCTGACCACCTCCATCAGCGGCGCCAGATCCAGCACCGGCGCGCCCGCCACGTCGTCGTGCTCATCCAGCTCGGCCATCAGCGCTTGCTTCGCATCCTTGAGTTTGCCATCGCTGTCTTTTCGAGCGCGGGCTCGCGCGGCGCCGCCCACGCTGGCCAAGCGCCGCTCCAGCTCGTTCAGCATGAGCTCCAGGCGGTGGAGATCCGTCGGCAGCGGCGTGCGCCAGTTTAAAGCGGCGGTCGCCGCGGCGCGCGCGGCCTCCGTGTCGGGAGCATTCCGGCTAGGAGCCGCTACAAGATTCCGATCAGCCGCCACGAGGAGCTCCGTTTGCAGGCGGCCCTGCTCGCGCTGCAGCCGGCTGAGCTCGGCGTCGGCCGCAGCCAGCTGCTGCTGCAGCTGGCCACCGCCTACCTCCGCCTCGGTCTTGGCGTCGGCCGCTGCCGAGTTGTCCGCGTCGGTGTCCATAGCATCCATCACACCGCGTCCCCCCTGCAGCGGACCTCCGGCGTCGTGAAGCTCGCGCTCCAGCAGGGCCAGCTCGCGCTCCGCTCTTTCGCGGAGGTACTTGTTAGCGTTGCACGACTGGTGCAGCAGCTCAGACCACCCCGATAGAGCGTCAAGGTCGAGCGCTTCGTCGACCAGCTCGACCTGGTCCTTCACCGGCGCCGTGAAGAAGTTGTCGCGGTCCATCTGCGCGAGCAGGCCGGTGCGCATCAGCCCGCCGAGTGTACCGACATGCGCGTTGATCCAGTCGCTCACGGCATTCCTGCTCGCCACCGGCTGCGCGTGACCCTCGGCGTCTAGCTGCACAATAGTCACGTCGCCGCTTGTGCGGGTGCCGCCGATGCGGGCGCCGACGGTGCGGGCGGCGCGGCGTGGCACTGTACGCACGAGCAGGTAGTCGATGGCGTTGGCGGCGGACGCCGTCGTCTCTTCGATGCTGAACCAGAGGGCGACTCCTGCCGGCGCGTCGGGTGGGCACCGCACGTTGACGTAGTCATCGGGCGTCTGCGCGACGCCGGCTTCGCCGCCCGTCCGGTTGCTGCCGGTGCGGCCAAAGAGCGCGACGCAGACAATGTCTAAAAAGGCCGATTTGCCGATCGCGTTGGGCCCGTTCACAATGCCGACCTCGCCGTCAACGGTGTCAAAGTCGTAGTGATTGTCAGCGCCATAGCCAAAGAGCCATGACCACGACATGTGCCGAAGGCGCACGGGCAGGCGCCGCGCCGTGGCCGCCGGCCGGTGCAGCGCCGCCTGCAGCTTCGCCGCGGCGTCTCGGAGCTCTTTGTGCTTGCGGCGGTCCTCCAGGTCGCCGTGAAGGCACGACAGCAGCGCGCGCTGCGGCGGCGGCAGTCTCGGCGGCAACAGTAGGCCCGTGCTGTTCGCCTCCAGCGCCTCAGTCATGCCGTGGAACCAGCCGCGCGCTCGGGCGCGCGCCGCCAGGGCCGGGTCATGCTGTTCCACGTAGGCGTCCCACGTGTCGGGCTTGGTCGCGTCGGCGATGCTGGCAATGCGCGAGCCCGTCAGCGCGACGTCGCGGTTCAGGTCGCCTAGGGCTGCCGCGGCGGATGCCGCACGCCGCCGCGTGTAGCCGCGCGGTACGGCGCCCACGGCCGCGTGCAGCGCGGCGACGATGGCGTCCTCGCCCTCGGTCGGCCCGTCAAACTCGACGAGTGGGCAGCTCGGGAAGGGTATCCCTCCCGCTGCAAAGCGAGCGACGGCCGCAGCGAGCGGGAGCGGGCCCGGCGTCGCTTCGTCGACATGGTGGACGAGGACGGTGCCGTCGTCACGGTCGAGGGAAAGGCGCACACGGGCCAGGTCATTGGCGACGTGGTGCATCGTGGCGGTGCGCGCGCGCACGTCCCACAGCAAAAAGCCGTGGCCCAGGAGACTCTCGCCAAAGTTTTGCTGCACAAGGGAGCCTGGGTAGCCCCAGCGACCCTGCACCTGCTGCCGGTGATTGTCGCCGAGGAGGAGGAGGTCGTAACCGTCAAAGGACTCGAGCGCGTAGGTGGCGGCGAGGCCCGCGGCCGAGCGGCCGTTGGGCAGCCGGCTCGCGCCGATCGTACCGTGAAAAAGCGCGATGGTGGCGTCGATGCCAGGCGTGCCGGCGGGCGGCGGCGCCGCAAAGGCCGGGGGGGCGGCGACGACGGCGCGCGTGTCGCCCGCGCGCAGGGTCGCCTGGATGGGCACCGTGGCCAAAAAGAGGTTGCCGGCGCGCACGGGCACGTCGGTTGCGAGGTAGAGCACAGGTTGCATGGCGTCCCCGGCAAGTGCGCCGCGGCCCCAGCGTTCGACGTGGACGTCGACGAGGTCGGGCACACCAGCGTCCTCCTGTACGACGTCGTGGTTGCCGGCGATGAGGACGGTCGGCGCCGCGCGCGCCAGGACCGCGAGCAGGCGCGTCCACAGGCGAATAGTAAGCGCCTCGACGCGCCGCTTGTTGTGGAAGATGTCGCCGCAGACGGCGATCAGCGCCGTGCCGTGCTGTATGCACGGGAGCGCCGCGAGCGCGGCCTCCAGGCCATCGACCACGGCGTCGTACTCGGCGTAGCGGGCGCCGTCCTCGTTGCCGGCGCGCAGGTGGATGTCGGCGAGGTGGACGACATGTGTGAAGGTTCGGCCAGCGAGGGCCGCTTCAAAGTCCGCGGGCGTCGCCATCCTCGTTGTCGCGTGCCTAGATCACGGCTGGCGGGGGAGCGAAGGGCGGGCGCGACGCGTACTGGCCCATGCTGGAGCGCGCCCCTGCCAGCGTAGCCGTCGCGGCAGGCGGTCCCACTACCAACCGCAACTCCGTGCCAACCAGAAATCACATCAATTAAGACGCCCACCTCAACGAGTCCGCCAAGCCCGCGGACACAGGGACTCGTGGCCCATGGTGGCGGAGGGCGCAGAGCGGAAGAAGCGGCGGAAGTGCTGGTTCGGCGCCGCCATGGTGCCTGCGGTGGCCCGGACGCCGCGCTCCGTTTGTACCAACGGTTTGGCGCCAACTGCCCCGCAAGCGATCTGATATGCGGGAAGACGATGAAGCCACGTGCAGACATGAGTTCCGCATTGAAGCATGGATGTGCATGGGGCATGGCCAGGGAATAAGCATGCGTGCTGGGTGCGTCGCACGTACCCAGTCGATGTCTATTTACGAATGGGCTACAAACTGTAACAATACTAATCAATATTGTTCATGCGCGAGTGCGTATCAATCGGACTCGATTTCTTGCGAAGACTTAAGCATGCGTATCGCGGGCGCGGAGGGTGATGCGAACGCCGTCCGGAGGGATGACGGTGGGAGTGAAGAGCAGCTCGTCCGGGTCGCGGACGTCTGGGCTCTGGTGCCGTGTCCAGTCCAGGTTTGGGGCGAGCAGAGCGACGAAGCAGACGAGGTGGTTCATCGCGTACTCGCGGCCCATGCAGTAGTGCGGCCCGTGACCGAACGTCAGGAAGCGTTTGGCGAACCGCACGTCCTCGGCGCGGTCGCTCGAGTAGCGGTCCGGATCGAAGCGGTCCGCGTCCGGCACGCCGCCGTCGAGACGGTGCGCGTGCCAGATGGACGGGAAGACGATCGCGCCCTTGGGCACGACGTAGCCCGTGTCGCCGAGCGGCGCGTCGGCGACTGCCACGTGCGGCACAGCCGTGGCCGGCGGGCACAGCCTCAGGACCTCGCGCACAACGGCGCGCGTATAGGGCATCTGCTCGATTAGCTCGTACGAGACCGGCTCGTCGTGCGGGCGCACCGCCGCCTGCTCGGCGCGGACGCGCGCGAGCACAGTCGGGTGCTCGGCGAGCAGCGCCACCGACCAGATGAGTGACGACGTCGACGCGTCCTGCGAGGCGAACAGAAAGTCCAGCATCACCTCGGCGATCTCCTGGTCGCTGCTGTGGGGCGGCACGGGCTCGCCGGCCGCGGCGGCCGCATCGATCTCGGGCACGATGGCCTCCATCCAAAAGTCGAGCAGGCAGCGCGGCGCCTCGCCGGCGCGCATGCGCGCCTTGCTCTGCGCGGCAAAGCCCTTGAGCGTACGCACGATGGCCTTGCGTGCCTGGATGGCGCGCCAGAGCGCAGTCCCGGGCAGGGCAATCGGGAATGCCAGAAAGCCGAGCGTTACTGCGAGGTAGTTGGCATTAAACGCGGCGCGCTGCGCGTCGTCCATGTACGCGCCGACAAAGACCTCGGTCGAGGTGGCGATGTTGAGGTCGCGGATGCGAAAGCGAATTGGCTCGGGGACGTTAGCGGCGTCGGGCTGCGCGAGCCAGTCGGCGAAGGCGTGGCGGATGAGGCCCTCCTGGATGGGCAAGTATGCCGCGAGCGCGCGCCGCGTAAAGAGCGGAATGAGCGCCTTGCGCAGGGCGACGTGGTCAGGGCCGTGCATGAAGGCGATGTTCTTGGGGCCGAGGATTGCTGTGGCATTGGGGTGTAGAAACACGCGGAAACTGTCCGATGCGTGCAGCACCTTGCGAATGAGCTCGCTGTCCCAAACGTGGATCATCGACCTGTGCGTGCGTATAGGCATGCAGGCGCTGCGTAGTGGATCGGTGCATGGTTAAGGCGATGGCGCAGCAGGTGACGCTACGTTCATATATGGCGTGCGTACCGCCCGCCGATGCTCGTCCAGGCGATACGACCAGCTGTGGCGAGCTCCTCGTAAAAGTAGTAGGGGCTTTTAACCATCTCGCCGATCTTGCCGACGAAAGGCCACACGAGACCGTGGCCGGGCAGGCCGCGCCGCTGACGCTGCAGGACGGCCTGCTCCCAAACGGCCATCATTAACACCGCTGACACGAGCGCCACGCCCAGGACGGGCAGGCTGCCGGTGACCGACTCCAACGCAGCGACGGCAAACATGGTGGCGGCGAAGGAATCTACCTGTCGAAGGCACTCGGCTGGCAGGACCAGCTGAGTCAGCATGCAGGTTGGCGGGCTGTTGAAGTTGTGCGCAGAGGCGGGCGAACCAAAAAGCGTCGCAGCTTTAAAAAAATTGGGTGCGAAGACGTGACAGGGACTCGAGTGCGGCCGTGAAAAAAAAACTTGCTGGGCCTAGTTATCTGGCCCGTGCACCGCTGAACGGTTACCGCGGTATGCTTACGTCGCTTACGCCCCGCCGTACGCCAGCAACTGACAACAAAGTACAAACTCGGTCGCGTCGGCGAAATGGAGAAGCGTGTGCCCGAACTGCCGTACAACGTTGCCTGAGGCGTGGTGGCCGATAGCCTGCAACAGAGCGTGATCGTAGCGTACAAGTCCGGTGGCATTAGTGCCTTCGTCACCATATGAGGTGACCAACTGGCGCGAGCGACGAACGTTGGATGCGTAGGTTATGACTAGAAACGCTGAGCCGTGTAGAATTTCTTGCTCCTGACCTCCGCCAAAAGTGCCGCCATCAATTAGCCTACGATGATCTGGTGGCTAGATCGACAGCCTGAACACGCCCTTGCTTCAGGAGTCACAGAGTGGTGTTTCATGTGCGTGTTGGCAAACTCGTTTGTGTACGCGAGCGCCGACCACCCACAACTACGAACTGTAGACTGCGTTCGGCTACCCGACCGCCCGCTACGCAGTCGTCCAATCGTGTGCTGCAACGCGCTGTATAGGCTTCATGTAGCGTGCGTCCTATAGATTTCCGGTGGACAAGCGTACGGGACTATTGCTGAGCGGCTTAGTGGCGTCCCCCCGCACGGCCCCGTGGCGTGACTTGGTGTGACGTTTCCTTTTTTGGAAAGATCATTGCTGCGTACATGCCCCATTGCTAACTGCATTGCGAATGTAAAGCCGCATGTGCTACTAGAGCGGACCATGTGGATATATCGCCCGCGCGCGAACCTTGAGTTTGCATGCCATGCATGTCGAGGTTGCGTGCATGCATGTGTATCGGCTGGCCAATGAATGCATATAAGACACATGCATACAGATGCATATCATATCCATACACATACGGATATGTTATGTTGGTTGACGCGATCGATCGCGGTTGGCATCGATCATTTATTCAGACCCTGGATTCTGCGAGCAACGTACATGCATGCGCTTTAGCTCGCGCGCGACACATTCGAACAATCGAACACTTCACATATAACAGCTGGTAAAATACAGTCGTGCTTCCATAGTCTATATTTGTCACGGTGCACGTCGGGCAAGACGTCAAACGTCGCACGATTCACTGCATGAAAATGATTCGGACGCCTCACCACCGCCGCGAGCTGGGCAGCAGAGTGAGCACCTCGCGGGTGAGCGAGTACTGGTTGGCGAAATCGATGGTGCCCCAGGCCGTGCCGTCCCAGGTCGCGAGGCCGTTGGCGCGCACGTTGCCGTCCGCGTACTCGAACATGCCGCCGGCGACGAGGACGTCGTTGAAGACGGCGAGCGCGTAGACGATATTGTCGACTCCCAAGCCGAGCGGCGCCCAGCTGGTACCGTCCCAACGCGCGACCCGCTCGGCGTCGGCGCCGCCGGCGCGCGAGAAGCGACCGCCCGCGATGACCATGTCCTTGTACACGGCGAGCGAGTAGACGTACACCGGCAGGCCGAGGTCCATGCCGAGGCCGTCGCCGAGCGGCGCGTACGCCGCGCCGTCCCACTGGACGATGCCGTCCGCGGCGACGCCGCTGGCCGACCCAAAGACGCCGCCAACGATGAGGGCGTCGCGGTACACGGCGAGCGCGTATACGGCGCAGGTCACGTTCGCGATGCCCTGGGCGACGCTGTGCCACGCGGCGCCGTCCCAGCGCGCGAGGTCCGGCGAGAAGACGCCGCCCGCCGTGATGAAGTCACCGGCCACGTACAAACTCTCCTGGTACTCAACCATGGCGAACGGGAAGCCCGTGAGGCCGGCGCCGAGCGGCCGGAATGCAGAGCCGTTCCAAGCGGCGATGTTGTCCGCGGCCGTGGCGCCCGCGTGTGTAAAGTCGCCACCGACGTAGAGGTCGCCGTTGTAGACGTAGACCGAGTACACGTCCGGCACCTGGTTGTAGTCGTCGTGAACGCCGCCGAGGAAGCCCGTCCACTGTTGGCCGTCGTAGGCCGCGACGCAGTTGACTATCTCCGACCCCGCCGTCGCGAAGGTGCCGCCGGCGACCAGCTTGCCGTTGTACTCGGTGAGCGTGCGGACCGTGCCGGCCGTGAACTGCGACGCGAGCGCGAACCACTCGGTGCCGTTGTACTGCGCGAGGTTGCGTGCATCGCTCGAGCCGGCGTTCTGGTACGCGCCACCGACGAGCAGCACGGGCTCGGCGCGCGCAAGGCCCGCCGTCGCCGCCAGCAGAACGGCCGCCGCCACTAGCAGCAGCATGTTGGCGTAGGCCGGAGCCATGGTGGCTAATCGAAGCCGGCTTCCGCGGCGATCTACCACGCGTTTCAGGATTTGCATCAACCGCCAAAGACGACGCAGAAGCCGTTACAAACCGGCACTGTGGCAGCAGCCCCGCAAAGCCGCGTGCACGAACCGTTCGCACGCTAAGGTTATACACGTTGTCTGGTGCCTCTAAGTGCACGCGTGTGCTTCGCTGAGCACAGCACAGCACAGCCCTGGTAGCAGCTTCAAAGGCTCGTGCGGCCGCTTGCCAGCAAATGAACAGCAGCGCAAAATTGAACTGAGGCGCTTGTCCGGTCTCTGCCACTGCAACTATCACTCAGGCACAGCAACCAGATAGTGGAGGAAAGGCGCTTTTGCGTCATAGCACGCGCGCGGTCCACGACATGACAAGCCGTCGCGCAAGTAGAGCGAATTGGCATGGGCGACGTAAAAGGAGTCGCGCGTATCCGGATGGATTTGCTTCGTAGCTAAAGTGAGGATCGAAGAGTGCCCATGCAGCTAGGCGGATCATAGTATACGAACTCATGTATGCACCAGCGCTGATCGTGGTTGACGCCGTTCTCGTGCTTGACGTGCTCGGGCGCCTCATTTTCCTTGGCTGATAACTCAATGAGGAGACAGACGTGGAGGACGAGGAATACGAGGAGGAGGAACGGCTTTAGGACAAGGGTGAGGAGGAGGACGCGAACGAAGAGAAGAGCCACGAAAAACTGCAAGATCACCAACTAAAGGTCACAACATGCCAACGACGACCCCCACCTGAGGCACCTGAGGCACACGCAGAGGTCGGCTATCACGTGGTGCGGGCATTGGAAGCCGCCGACCTCAAGGTCGAGTGGGACGGCGACACGAACCACTACATCGAAGTCCAGCTGGAGTCGCACCGGCGTCGGGCGGCGCGCTCCCAATCAGCCACCGCCTAAACTGTTTAAGGTACCAAGTTTCGGTGCTAGTAATGTGTTTGACTTGGTAAAGTTAAATGTTGTCTGTACAGCTGCCTACATGTAGCTTGTTTGTATGTTGATACTGTACCGTTGCTTGCGGTTAGTATACATGTGGGGTCAGCGGCTCAGGCGGCAACTCGATGTCCAGGCCGTCGAGCTCTTTGGTGAGCGCCACTTGGCAAGAGAGGGCAGATCTATTTGAAGCGCATAAACATACTCAGTTGGATGACTTCTATCAGCATCTGTGCTGCCGGAACCATCCAAGCTTACATTGAATGTACCGTTCATTGCTGTAGGGCAACACGTCCAGCAAGTCCTGCTCTGCCTCTGATCGTGCTGCACCCAAGGCCAGCCACACGGCGCCCGTTAGAAATTGCGACAATGCGCTTGGCACTCGTCAGCAGGGGGACGGACCGGACGGCGCGACCAGGGCAAGGCGCCACTTGCGGTCGATGTAGACGTGGCACGTGCCACAGTCCATGTTACCGCCACAGGCGCCTTCGAGGTGGTATCCATGCCGCTTCAGCGTTGTCAGCAGCCGCTCGCCGATGTGACCGCGGATCGTGCGCGGAGAGCCGCCAAAAGTGGCCGTCACGTTCACGCGCACCCTGCGCCGCATTACAGCTCCCCGTGTCAGCGGCGGAGAATGACGTGAGTGACCACCCCGCGCACTACGGATCGCATTGCAACCCATCGCATACGTGAACGGCTGCACCGCGCCTGCGTGCTGGCCCATCTCTGTTAGCGCCACCCGCACAAAGAACGGGAATGGGAACGATTGTGTAAGCCGCGAATCAGCTGGGCGCCGGGTCCAAAAGCCGCGCGCACCACTATGCAGCACAGCATGCTGGAACACCGTCAGCTGCTCTTCCAGTGACAGCCCCAGCCTGCAATAGGGAAGGCATGATGGTTGATCGGACTACCAAAGTTAGTCGCGCCTTTAAGTACAACCTTATTCGTGAGCTGTCGTACCGCCCACGCCAATGCGGCAGGAGCAGCGTGCCGTCGGCCAGCGCGGTGAGCAGGTCGGGTACGTCCTCCGGCCGCAGCCGGCCGTACCAATCGCCGGCGCCAAAGTCGCTGCGTCCGCAACGTTACAAAAAAGGGAACCCCTCGCATGTCAGCCATGCCGCATCCTAGTACCAGCTGTGCGTGCACATACATGACGTTGCCGGCATGGGCGTGGCCACCGATGTGGCTGGTCGCCCAAACTGACAACCCACGTGGGCGGGCGCCCGGCGCCGCGGTCGCAGCCCGCAGCGCGGGCAGCAAGCCGCCCAGGCAGGCGCCGCAGCGGTCGTCGCGGCGGGCGTGGGCACACACAAACAGGTACCGGAGAGCGGGCACCAGGTCGGCAACGGTGGCCGACGGGCCGGTCGCCGTCTGCAGGGCCCGGGCCAGTGCGGAGCGGTCGGCGAGGCCTTCGGCGTACAGGGCGTCCATCACGGCGGGCAGGCGCTCGGCCGGCACGTCCGTCAGGCGCAGGCGTGCCGGGAAAAGCAGCAGGTCGCCTGTGTGCCTCCCGCCCGTCCCCACGCGCGCTGGCACCGAAACAGCACTATGAAGCA
>Ga0180215_1003773_pt1 | contig 13981 bp, 12 predicted proteins | sample eDN3rd37CBELigBY_FD_128871 | JGI IMG/M metagenome (GOLD analysis project Ga0180215, IMG submission 128871) | Enriched backyard soil microbial communities from Emeryville, California, USA - eDNA 3rd pass 37_C BE-Lig BY (version 2) (version 2) | ecosystem: Environmental > Terrestrial > Soil >...
AATCTACAACTGAATCTAATTTGCATCCTTTGTTGCAATGCATGTTTTTCTTTTCAAACTATGTTCCGTGATTATCCTCCTGTGCATATTTTCACGCATACGCTTGCATTTTATCGCAAAAAGTAATATGTTATTAAATCTACGACTCAATCAAATTATTTCAGCATCACAATCCTACTTACTCTCTAACAATATGCATACGCTTGCGATAGTAGAAGAGAGAAAAGGGGTAAGTTAGGCTTCCCCCCCGCAAGATTCTCTTATGACTAATGTAGGACTAATTTCTAGTTTTTGTTTTATGGTAGATGTTGAATTTAATTTCTCTAATAGCCGTTTACATGTTAGTGCTGCAATTTCTTTTGTCGGTTGATGGATGGTTGAAAGGTATGGTTTGTAGAATGTACATAACTCAATATCATCAAAACCTACCACGGCTATCTCATTAGGAACCTTTATATCAAGTTCATTCAATGCTGAGATGGCCCCCTGTGCCATCAAATCATTCTGCGCAAAAATAGCTGTCACATCTTTTAAAATATTGATATTTTCCTTTATCAAACGATAACCTGATTGAAAAGTCGTATCCCCATAAAACACTTTAGCATTATCATACTGCAGATGATGATCCCTAAACGCGGCTTTAAAGCCTTCAGTCCGTTTCTGAAACTCGTCACCGATAATATTAGCCGAAATGCACATGATATTCCTGTGACCTAGTTTAATTAAGTGATCACCCGCAATATACCCGCCTTTGTACTGATCTACACAAACAAAATCTACATCCTTTAATTTATAAAATGGTGGTAAATACTTACAGAAAATAAAAGGAACTTCCGTTTTTTCTAAGATTGCTATGGCTCTATCATCTAAAGACGGCTCCATAATAATTAGACCATCCACTTTCTTTGCAGCAATCAGTCTTTCGATATTATTTTGTTTTGTAAACCTATTCTCAAAAAACGAGATGATAACATCAAATTGCATCCGTTCTAGACTTTCGATAATTTCATTCTGCCATGAGCTAAAGTACACTTCTAAACCCTTGCCAAATAAACTCTTAGGTAAAATAACACCGATTGTATAGGTTTTATTCGCACTTAAGCTTCTTGCATGGGCATTAAATTGAAAGCCATGCTCTTCTGCGATTTTCAAAACCTTCTTCTTGGTTTTCTCTGAAATCATTGGACTGTCATTTAAACATCTAGAAACAGTTGATTGACTTACATTCGCTAGTTTTGCAATATCCTTTGTCGTGATTGCCATAATAGCTAAATCGCCTCTTTAATACTTGTTCTATCAATAAACAACATATTACGCATACGTATGCGTTTCGTAATATTAGTTTATAATATTCAATAAATTTAGTCAATAGTTTTTATAAAGTCTACACCAACTTAAATCAACTTTATATCCTTTAATATCAGCGGCCAGCTGACTGTATATGTAATCCAGTTTGAAACCTTATCCTCATGGCTTCCTGCTGATAACCCGCTCATCATGACATCTTCTCCTGCTAGCTCCATTGTTTTTTCAGTTACTTCTCTATATTGTTTCCCAAGTTCACCCGAATCTAGCATATCTTTTTGAGACATAATCTTATGCTATTTCCCAGTTAATACCTTCATTTAAAGAAGCTTTAAAATCCTACCTATAAGCGAGGACTTATTTTTGTATTTTGAGGACATGTGCTAGTAAATCTCCAGCTTCTTCAATATGTTTAGCTACATCACCGATACCGTTATCATAGTAGAAAGCATATGGTACTGAATAAACCAGCCTAATCCAATCTTTATCTAAGGCACGAATCATTCGAACGGCTTCTATATTTAATTCAATGACATCATTAGGATGAGTAGGATGAGATTGTAAATTTAGTTTGATTCCTTCATTTTCAAAAATTGGCATAAGCTCTTCCATTATTAATCAAAATGTAATTATCCTAATGCTCCTATACCAATTGCCACCATTCATATCTCATGATTCACCTTTTTATCACCCCTATAATAAAAGAATAAAGTCTTCAAGAATCTTCACTCCCAAAGACCTTTTCACCTTAATGCAAAACATCTATTATTTATAAGTTTAGCGGCATAACTTTAGATAAATATAGCGAGTCTACCATCCTTCTATTCTCTTAAACTAGATTACGATTTAATAACCCACACTTTTTAAATAATCAACACTTTGTTTCACATCACGTAAGCTTGTATCTGAATTTCGAGGATCGCGCTCTTGTTCGATTGTGATATATCCATGGTATTTAATTTCTTTCAGCAACTTATGAATGGATTCATAATCAATAACTCCTTGTCCAATTGGACACATAACACCTTTTCCACATGCATCAAAGAAACGAATTCTTTCTCCCATTACCTCATTATAGACTTCAAGATCAATATCTTTAAAATGAATATAATCTAATCGATCTGCACATTTTCTAAGCCACTCAATTGGATCCATCTTTGCATAGTATAGATGCCCTGTATCAAGGCAAAGACCGGCTGTTTCATATGGGATATCTTCCAAAAGTTTATTAATTTCATCTTCATATTCAATGTACCCGCCTGCATGTGGATGAATAACGGCACGTACCCCGTAGCTTTTCGCGCGCTCAGAAATTAATCGAATATGTTCCATCATTTGTTTCCAGTCTTCATCTGATAACCTTACTGCTTTATCTGGATGTCCTGCATAATAATCACGTTCATCATGTCCCCAATCCATCACAGTTAGGTAAGGAGTTGGGAATTTCTGACCTTCTTCCTGCGGTACTTTGGGAAGCTTTGTTATCAATGAACAAATACTATCAACTTGCTTTAGTAAATTCTCTATACTAGACGTTGAAAGTAAATCATCAAAAATGGTTCCAGCTATAATGGTCAAATCATTTTTAGCAAGTTCTGTCTGCACTCGTTCAATATCCATCGGGATATAACCATATGGTCCTAATTCAATCCCTTTATAACCAGCTTGCGATGCTTCACTCAGCACCCTCTCCCAAGGCGGAAGGTAAGGGTTTTTTGGATCATCTACGCCCCAACAGCAAGGAGCTCCTGAAATTTTTATCGTCATTTAAAACAACTCCAATTCTATAATCATTTATTATTAACCGCTCTTCCCTTACATAAAAAGTCTATGCTAAGAAAGAAGTTTCTTCTACATAACCCTATTTTCAGGACTTTTACTGAACCTTATCTATTAAGGTAACTGCACTTTTCTTATCATATTTGGTAATAAGTTTCTTTCAATATCTCAAATGAACGGCCATTCGTTTCCGCCATATATTTATATATTTGATACTTCATGTCGGACTGTTCGACTTCATTAACAAGGAAATTTCTCGTTGAATATTCGTTTGCAGTTTTCTATATACACGTCTCTTATTCCTATTTATACTTTCGATATATTTCAAGAGTTATCTTGTACACTTAACTTTAAAAAACCAGCTACCTTCACATGAGAAGATAAGCTGGGTTTCTTAATTACTTACATTCAATCATTTATAGAACTATTCGGTCCATCCAGTAAAAAGGGATCACTTATTATTCAGCAATTACATCCGATTCTACTTTTTGTGAATTGGGCGATTTCCCATAATTGCGGAATTGATGCTCCAGCTCTTCAAGTGAAAGCCCTTTTGTTTCCGGCAAGAATTTAGCCACGAATGTAATAGCTAAAACACCGAGTACGACGAAAATATAAAATGCTCCTGATAGACCGAGGCTTGATAAAAAGACTGGGAATAAGAGTCCAACGAAGAAATTCGCTAGCCATAAGAATAAAACTGTTACTCCCATACCAATACCGCGTATTTGTAATGGGAACATTTCAGACAGCATCAGCCAGGTTACCGGCGAAATTGCAGCCTGTTGAAAAGCGAGGAATGTAACCGTTAAAGAAAGAACAACATATGGAAGTGCTGCCGAACCTTCTAACATGGATGAGAAAATAGCAATTAACAGTAAAGAGGTTGTTGTACCAGCAAGTCCTGTAATCAACATTGGACGGCGTCCGACTTTTCCTACAAGCCAAATCCCAGTCGCTGCGGCTACCACTGAAATAACCCCGTTCGCAATGTTGCCGACTAGCGCCGCTTCTGTACCAAATCCAGAGTCTCTTAAAATCTCTGTTCCATAGTACATAATAGAGTTAACACCCGTAACTTGTTGAACAACACCAATCCCAATTCCCAGAAAAAGGATACGACGAATCCATGGTGTAGCAAGGTCTTTAAGTCCTGCTTTCTTCATATTTGCTTCTTCCATAAATGTCGCTTGAATCTCCGCTAACTCTGCTTTTGCTTCATCGCCCTTTCGAATGAGCTTCAGCGTGTTAAGCGCCTGGTCGTTTTTCTGTTTAGATACGAGCCAGCGCGGGCTTTCCGGCACACGCAACATTCCAATAAATAGCAAGATTGCCGGTACTGCTGCAATCGCTAACATGTAGCGCCATATTCCATCTACATGACCCATTGTTGTACCCAGAATAGCGTTAAATACAAAAGCTAAAAGCTGACCGCTGACGACCATTAAATCATTGATTGAAACAATACGGCCTCGGCTGTTTGCCGGTGACATTTCTGCCAGGTATGCAGGAACTGTTACCGAGGCACCGCCGACTGCCAGTCCAAGCACGAAGCGGGAAACAACCATTATGGCAACATCTGGCGCAAATACACAACCTAAAGTACCGGCTAAAAAGACAAATGACAACATCAAAATGGATTTTCTTCGCCCATATGAATCAGCTATCCGACCTCCAAACAGTGCGCCAATAGCTGCGCCAAGCAGAAGTACACTTGCCGTAAGCCCTTGAGTATAAGCGCTTAATCCTAACTCCTCCGTCATATATGGAAGTGCTCCGTTGATCACGCCTGTATCATAACCGAAGAGTACTCCACCTAAAGTTGAGATAACAATGACTGTACGTAAAAACGATGATGGGACTGCTTTTTTGTTCATTTAGTTGTGCACCTCTTTTCATTTCTCCACATATACAAATAACGATTCGTCTAAATATCCCTTAACGTTCAATGCATACTCAAGTGGGGGTAATGGCTGGATCGTGTATAATTTAATCACCATCCAGCTGTTGTATTTGTGCTATTCCGATTCAGGTGTTAGTACTTTAAACTTCTTAAAGTTTAAGGGCATCGTATTCAAAACACTCTTTCACTGCCTTCACGGCCGTTGGAGTATCTGTTTGCGGATAAAACTCAAATCCAACTGAACCGTTATATCCAAGCTTATCCAAATGCTGTACAAAATACTTAAAGTTAATTACACCTGTCCCTGGCTCATGACGTCCTGGTGCGTCTGCAATATGGATGTGTCCAATATACGGCAGATATTTTTCTGTCGTCTCACAAATTTTCCCTTCATTTAAATACATATGATAAGCATCATACAAAACCTTAATGTTTGGAGAACCAACAGCAGCAACCAAATCAACCGCTGTCTTCGTATGAGTCAAGAAGTTTCCACAGTGATCTTTCTCAATATTTAAAGCCTCAAGCACAAATGTAATACCAGCTTCCTCAGCCCATGGTGCAATTGTCTTTAGTACGTCAAACATGGTACAAATACGGGTTTCATATGAATAATCACCAGACATTTCCTTTGCAAACTGCGGCCATTCCTCCAAAGAATCGGAGTGAATAACAAGTACCGGGCAGTCAACAAGCTTTGCTGCTTCAATCGATTTTTTTATATACTCCAGATAAACTCCCTTATTTGCTGGGTCACACATAGAATAAGGCCCATCTCCGGACATAGTCGCAAGCTTTAATCCATTATCATCTAACAGTTTCTTTAATAGCGGAAGATCCTTATCCTCCCAACCCCACATTTCAACAAAATCAAAGCCATCGTTTTTAGCTGCTGCAAAGCGCTCTTCAAATGGAAGCTCCGAATAGATAGACTCGATATGGATATCTCTTTTTAACATAATTTATTTCCTCCTAAATTTTAGTTAAGTTATTAATAAGCTTTATATTAGGCGATATTTATTCTAGTTTATCTTTCCAGAATATTATGAATTTTAAATTTACTTATATCAGTTTAATACTCAACCCAGACGGCGCCTTTGTCTGCAGATTCTACACACTTTTCGACCCATTTAACACCTTGGACGCCTGCATGTATATCTGGGAACCAAAAATCTATTATTTCTCCCCTTTTTTTCTTATCCATCGCTATCGCAAATCGGCGATAAAGGTTTGACCAAGCATCAAATAAGCCTTCTGGATGTCCTGCGCTGATTCGGTCTTCTTCAAGTGCCTCCGGGTACAAGTAGGCTGCCCCACGTTCCAATACGCGGGCCGGTTCACCTTCAACCTCATATGCTAGCTGATTCGGCCGTTCATCCCACCATTCAATTGAAGCCTTTGAACCAATAATACGAATTTTTTGGCCATGTAAGGAACCACAATTAATGGCAGACGCCCACATTGTTGCCTGTGCCCCACTCTTTAAGTTCATGAGGACAAATGCATTGTCTTCTAACACGCGTCCCTCAACAAAGGACTTACGAGAGCACATAAGGTCCTTAATCTTAAAGTCTGGCATAATTGCCTCAGCTAAAAAAAGAGGATGCGTTCCAACATCAGCAATTACACATGAAGGTCCTGCAAATTTTGGATCCATACGCCATTTGATGGCCGGATTCTCCTTTTCAATTGCGGTATTATAGGCGCCATGAGCAAACTGCATATTGATAAGACGAATTTCACCCAAATCACCATGTGCAATCATCTGGCGCGCTTGCTCAATCATCTGGTGCCCTGAATAACCATAAGTTACACCGACGACAAGTCCCTTTGAATTTGCAAGCTCTAAAAGCTCTTCTGCTTCTGATGACTTAAAGCAGAGTGGTTTTTCACATACAACATGCATCCCTGCCTCAAGTGCGGCCTTGCATATTTCATAATGTGTGCCGTTTGGCGTCGTAATCGACACGGCTTCAATTCCGTCCTCTCGCTTTGCTTCCTCCTCAAATAGTGTCCTGTAATCTGGATAACACCTGTCTGGGTCTACGCCTATAGAGGTCCCAAAATCTTTTCCTCTTTCAGGATTGATATCAAATGCACCTGCTACTAGTTTGAAAGAGTTGTCCCGGAGTGCGGATGAACGATGAATATAGCCAATCTGGCTGCCTCTGCCACCGCCAATCATCGCCCACCGAATCGGTTGGTCTAAAGTTTTTTCCCCATTAATCATGCTGTGCCTCCCTATTTTCTTTTATAAATTAAGTAAAAAGAAATATCTTTGTTAACAAAATAGCCCTACCCCTCCTCTTGTTTACGCTTTCAACGGGAAGTAATTTTGTTAACAACTTAATTAAATTGTACCCGCATTTCGCAAACTTGTATTTTCAATTCTTGCTCAAATTACACCTATTTCTCCTAGCTTTTAGCGTACAGTAAAATCTCTATTGTTAATTCTTGCTTTTTTAGTTATAATTCAAGAAAAATTACTGTAAATTCAGATAAAAACAATAGATATCTTCGATTTATGTAGAGGTGTACATTATGTTTAAAGCCGGAAAAAGTTCATTGGTTATAAGCAGCTTTGAAAAGCAGCCGTATTTGATTTCGGCTAATGCAGAGGATAGGAAACAGACACGGATGGCACGGATGATGCATGTGCATGACGACAGGGTAGAAATCCTACTGATGCGGAGCGGTCATGGAGTTCATATTATTGATGGGAAGAAATATAAGACAAAGCAAGGGGACATCTTAATCTATAATGCTGGAGTCAAACATGAGGAATTTGCGGATTCCAAAAACGGTATGGATATTTTAAGCTGTGCGATCGGTAATGTTTACATTAATGGGCTTGCACCTAATGTGCTTTTTGAGAAGAAATACAGTCCAGTTATTCAACATAGGAGCTGTTACCACGAGCTTGAGGCACTTATGGATATGCTCTACAACAATTTCTTAAGTCCCCATCCATCGAGGGAACTTGAATATCACCTTCTATGCTCACTACTTCTAAAGGTACGAGAGACTGTTATACGAGCAGAAAGTGCTGAGGAACAAAAAGAGCAAGAACTGGGACATCTTATACAGAGTTATATTGATAAGCATTATATAGAGGATATAAGCTTACAAGATATTGCTGATGAGTTGAATATGAGCCAATATTATATATCCCACGCGTTTAAACGCACGACTGGATACTCACCAATGCAGTATGTGATCCGGCGTCGGATTGGAGAGGCACAGTCATATCTTTTGTCGACAGATAAAACTGTAACAGAGATTTCCTATATGGTTGGTTACAACAGCGCGAGCAACTTTAATAATGCATTTAAGAAAATGATTGGCATGTCACCACAGAGGTATAGAGAGTTTTGGAGGAACAACCATAAAAGAGTAAAATAGTGTGCATATAAAATGCTTGGAGAATTACACGATGAATAAAGGGGCTGTCCAAAAGATCAGTTAATTACTGACTTTTTGGACAGCCCCCTTTTCAAGCAAAATTATATTATTTTTTCTATTAAACTTCTATAAATGCCAACCTTTATTTCTTTCGATATTTCCGAGAATCTACATATACCGCTGCAACAATTATTGCCCCCTTTACTATTTGCTGCCAGTAAGAACTAACGCCCATAAGGTCAAGTCCATTATTTACTACTCCTATAATAAGTGCTCCAATAATTGTACCGCCAATGGTTCCGATTCCCCCAAAGAGGCTTGTACCACCGATAACAACTGCTGTTATGGCATCCATCTCAAACATTAATCCTGATTGCGGCTGACCAGAAGAGATTCTTGATGTTAAAATGATGCCGGCAATTCCGGCTAAAAGCCCCGCGTATGCATATACTATTATTTTAACTTTATCTACGTTAATACCCGCTGTAATGGCTGCTTGTTCATTTCCTCCAATTGCATAAATGAATTTTCCTATTTTCGTATGATTTAATAATACCCATGTAACAAAGCCTACTAAAGCAAAAATAATAACTGGAACAGGAATACCTAAAATGTCGCCTTTACCGATAAATGCAAATGATTCGGATAATCCGCCAATTGGTCTTCCATCACTGTATAACATTGCCGCACCGCGTGCAGCTGTCATCATCCCTAATGTTGCAATAAAAGGCGCAAGCATTCCCTTTGCTATTAAGGTACCATTTATCAATCCGCCTAATAAACCGATACCGACTGCAATTGCAATTGGAACGATAATAGGATAATTTCCTTGAGCGAAGCTAGCTACCATTACTGAAACCATAGCTACTAGAGAACCTGAAGATAAATCAATTCCTTTTGTTATAATTACGGGGGTCACTCCTATTGCAATGATTCCAATGATAGACATTTGTCTAACGATATTTACTAAATTCGTTACTGTCAAAAAGTGTGGTGTAAGCACCCACATAAAAATACAAAGGAAAAGTAAGATTAGTAGAATACCATATTTTTTCATGATATTTTTTAGATTTAAGTGCTTTTGTTTTTCTTGTATTTGACTTGTGTTTATTTTCTCTAGGTTTACACTCATCTGGTTACCTCCTAGTTTTCATGCTATAACCTTATTTTGTTTAAACTGTCGCAGTCTCAAAAGACTTTTCCATTTTAGGCTTTGGTTTGTTTATCGGTTGCCCGGTTGCTAAATGCATAATTTTCTCTTGAGTTGCCTCTTCTCTAGATAACTCTCCAGACAACTGCCCTTCATGCATGACAATGATTCGATCACATAATCCAAGTATTTCCGCCATTTCAGAGGACACAACAATGACAGCCTTACCTTGATTAGCTAATTTAAAAATTAAATCATAAAACTCTGATTTTGCACCAACATCAATTCCTCGCGTGGGCTCATCCAAAAACAAAATGTCCGGATTTTTCAACAACCATCTCGCCAGCAGCACTTTTTGCTGATTACCGCCGCTTAAATTCTCTATAGCTTGATCTAAGCTAGGTGTCTTAATTAATAACTGTTCCTTTTGTTTCAAACAATCTGAATTAATTTGTTTTCTATTTAACAATCCTTTAGAAATATAATTATTAATATGAACAGTAATCATATTCTCCCTTACTGATAACGGGAGAAATAATCCAGTTAATTTTCTATCTTCCGTAAGAAAGCCCAAATTACTTTTAACCGCATCTTGCGGATTTTTTATTTCAGTCTTTTTGCCATGAATATGAATTTCACCCTGTTCAGGAGCTCTTAAACCAAAAATGGTTTCAAGCACTTCTGTTCTCCCTGAACCCATTAAACCAGCAAGCCCCAGTATTTCTCCTTTACGAACTTCAAAACTAACTTTTTCAAAATGACCTTTAGTTGATAAGTTCTTTACAGAGAGTGCTATTTCACCAATCTTCGAAACAGGTTTATGAAATAATTGTGTTAATTCTCTACCAACCATCATTTTAATGAGTTCTTCATTATCTAAATTTTCTGCCCTTTCAGCGCCGATATATTTCCCATCACGGAATACAGATATATCATCTGCGATTTCGTATAATTCGCTCATTTTATGAGTGATGTATATGATACCAACATTTTTCTCTTTAAGGGAACGAATCATCTTAAATAACTGGGCAACTTCCTTTTCAGTAATAGCAGAGGTAGGCTCATCCATAATAATTAGCTTTGAATTGAATGAGATTGCTTTAGCAATCTCAACCATCTGTGTATTTGCAATACTCAACTGACCCATTTTTATATTAGGGTCAAGCTCAATACCAAGACTTTCAAGCAAATCCCGAGTCATTTTATTTAACTTTTTACGATCCACTAAACCAATTTTTCCAAAAGTAGGCTCTCTCCCCAAATATATATTTTCTGCCACTGTCATCTCAGGGATTGGACTTAACTCCTGATGAATCATTGAAATTCCCTTATTTAATGCCTCTTGGATGTTATTAAGTTTAAGCTCCTTACCATCAAAAATTATTCTTCCTTTATCAGGTGTGTGCATTCCGATAATAATTTTCATCAACGTTGACTTGCCAGCTCCATTTTCCCCCATTAATGCATGTACTGATCCTTTTCTTACTTTTAACTGCACATTATCTAGTGCCTTCACTCCCGGAAACTCTTTCGTTATATTCTCCATCTCTAAAATATAACCGTTATCCATATTTCCCCTCCTATATTGAAAGGGAACTTATTATTCCAGTTCCCTTTCAGTATTTTGAGTTTATAGATTTACTTGTATTTAGCAATGTACTCGTCTACATTCTCTTGTGTTACAAGTTGATAAGGAACAATTACATCTTCTACCTTTTCACCATTAGCTGCTTTTACCGCTAAATCAATTGCTGCCGTTCCTTGACCAACAGCATCCTGAAAAACTGTAACCTTTAACTTTCCATCTTTGACATATTCCAATGCAGCAGGTGTTGCATCAATCCCAGCAACCAAAGTTTCATCTAACTTTCCTGCTTCCTCAAGTGCCATAATAGCTCCAATTGCCATTTCATCATTATTAGCTACAACTGCATCGATCTTATTACCCGTTTGAATCCAGTTTTCCATCAACTTTATTCCATCCGGACGCATAAACTTTCCAGTACCTTCTAACACAACTTGCATTTCTGGGTTCTTTTTAATAATCTCTTTATTACCTTCAGTCCTCTTGATTTGTGCTTCATGGCCCATTTCACCATTCATAATCGCAATATTGCCTTTGCCCTTGAGTTGTTTTGCGACTTCTTCCATTTGGATTAATCCTGACTCTATCGATGATGAACCAGCATAGGCAGTTGCTTTATCAACACCATCAAATGTTCTGTTTACGACAATAATCGGAATTTCAGCTTCATTAGCACGAGCTACAATATCAACTGCTGCCACAGTATCAACAGGACTAAATATAATTGCATCGACTTGACGAGAAATTAAATTTTCTATTTGGTTCATCTGTTTAGCACTATCATTTTGAGCATCAGTATAAACAAATTCAAAATCCTGATACTTTTTATCCTGTTCCTTCATAGCATCAATCATATACGTAACGAACTCATTACTCATATTAGCTTCTACAATACCAATAACTTTTTTACCCCCAGATTCTCCAGAAACCTCTTCGCCTCGATTACATGCAGCTAAAATTGTTATTAATAGTACCCCCAAGACTAATAGCCATTTTTTCATATTTGACTAGCCCTCCGTAATTTATTTAATATTCAGACTTGTAACCGTTTACTATTGCTAATAAAATTTTTTATTATTTAATTATAATCTTTTGAATTGCTGTATTATCCCCCCTATATATCACACCTTTTTTATACTATTTCTATTGAGATTGCTTTCCTATGGAACCAGCCTGCCAGAACTAGTTCTAAAAGCTTTAGAAATAGCACTTTATACGAGTTCGTAAATTCTATAAAAGACGATCTTTTAAATATGATTAATTATTTGAATATTTAATAATCTTTTATAGTTACTATTATTATAGAAATAATCGCTTCCCTTGTCTTTGTCCAATAAAGACTTGTTTTTGTCTTATAGAGACAATTTTTTTAAAGATAACATTAACTAAATCAATTTCTAAACAACAAAAAAACTCCATTTTTATGCAATCGCTAAATGGAGGAGACAGTACCATTATTAAACATTGTAGTTTTTACGTTGGAGTATAAGGAACGGAATCGTCCTGGTGAACTTCTAAACTTTGAAGTAAACACGCGAGTAAAATAGTAAATAGATGTAAACCCTGTTTCTTCAGCAATATCTTTAATAGACATGTCTGTTGTTTTTAGCAGTTCGGCTGCTTTTTGCAGTCTTTCGTTTTGAACATACTCTGAGTAATTAAGCCCTAATTCTGATACAAACATTCGGGATAAATGTCTGCCGGATATATGCAAATGTCTAGCAACATCAGCAAGTTTCAAAGAGTCAGATAGATTATCTTTAATATGCAGCGTTGCGGTATTAATCAGTAAAGAGGTGGTTTCAGGATGTATCTTATAATCATCATTAATTGAATAAGAGACAAAGGTCTGCAGCAGTGAAAAAATCAAAGAAGACGCTAAATTTGTTAGTATTTCATTGAAAAAAGGACGTTCATGCTTTGTTGCTTGAATCAATAAAGACTGCCATAGTAACAAAATATCCTTATCATCCTTTTCATGTATGACCACTTTGGAACAGCTTTTGGCTTCTTCCAGTCTTCTTACCCATTCTTCATTTGATTCAGATTCGATTAATTCAAATCCAACATATAGCAGGAATAAACCATCTTCACTCTTTATTTGGTGTAAAACCTCTGGTCTAGAAAAAAATATGGTGTTCTTTTGAAGTGAATAGGTTTGATCATCATCTACATACTGTCCTGTTCCGTCGACCACGTAACAAATTTCAAAAAAGGAGTGTTTATGCATTAAATTATCATAGTGAGTCGGCATCACTCCCCAATAATGAACTTGAAAAGACGCACCATTTTGCGCTATTCGATGAGCATATTGATTCAACGATACTTTCCCTGATAAATAATGATTTATATTCAAAGCCGAACACCCCTTCTCTTATTTCTCCAAATTAACCATAGAAATATTAAATTTATAATTATTGTAAGCTATTATTCAATTGAAGGAAATCGTAAATGAACGGGCTTCTAGAGTAAAATCATAGAAACCCGTGATAGAGTAAGTAGCTACTATTATATTAGAAGCTGAGGGTTTGCTTTAATGCATCCACCGATGTCTTAACTCCAGCTTCAACAGACATTGTGAGATCTTCCATTTCTAGTGAAACCTCGTCGTTATATCCCATCATTCTTACAACAGAGAAGAACTCTTTCCACCATTGCAAGTCTTGTCCGCAGCCAACAGCTACATAATTCCATGCACGATTGGCTGTATCTGTTACTTCTTTTGTTTCCAAGATACCATTAACACCTGATAAATGTCTTTCTAATCTAACATCTTTCCCGTGTACATGGTGAATCGCGTCACCTAATTCTCTAGCAGCAAGAATTGGATCCGCACCCATCCAAATCAAATGACTTG
>Ga0180215_1003778_pt1 | contig 13972 bp, 18 predicted proteins | sample eDN3rd37CBELigBY_FD_128871 | JGI IMG/M metagenome (GOLD analysis project Ga0180215, IMG submission 128871) | Enriched backyard soil microbial communities from Emeryville, California, USA - eDNA 3rd pass 37_C BE-Lig BY (version 2) (version 2) | ecosystem: Environmental > Terrestrial > Soil >...
AAAATTATCTGCGGTGTTTGTTAATTTCCTTTATCAAAACCGTTAGTGCATCGCTCATTGGCGAGGCTTGCATGTTATTGATGATTTGTCCTCGTCTTTTTTCAAGTTTATCCAGGGATTCAAGAAGGCTTTCTTTTGTTAATTTCTCCTCTTCCAATGTAAGGGAGAATCCTTTTTTTAAGAAGGATTCTGCATTTTGTATTTGGTCCCCCCTGCTTTGTTTTTTGGTTAGCGGGATGATGAGCATAGGAAGCTTCAAAGCAAGAAATTCAAAAATGGCATTGGATCCTCCTCTGGTGACGACTGTATCTGTAGCAGCGAGGATATCAGCAAGCTCGTTGCTGATGTACTCAAATTGTCTGTAGCCTTTAATGTTTATTAAACTCTCATCCTTTTGACCTTTGCCGCATAGATGAACAATTTGGTATATAGAAGTCAGCTCCTGAAGGGATTCCCGGATCGTTTCATTCATTTTCTTAGCCCCCAGACTGCCGCCCATTACAGTCAAGATTGGCCTTTCATCCGTAAACCCTAGAAGCGCCCTTCCCCTCTCCTTTTCACCGGAGAAGATTTCCCTTCTGATCGGAGATCCTATAGCCGTAGTCTTTCTTGCAGGAAAATGCGACGCAGCTTCATCGAATGAAGTAAAAATCCTGTCTGCAAACCGCTGAGAAATTTTGTTTGCAAGTCCTGGAGTCAGGTCACTTTCATGAATATATATTGGTATTTTTAATGAGCTTGCCGCAATTATAACAGGGACCGATACAAATCCGCCTTTTGAAAATACAAGCTTTGGCTTCAGCTTTTTAAGCAGCTTTCGTGCTTCGATAATCCCTTTTAATACACGAAAAAGATCTTTTATATTTTCTTTATCCATGTAGCGGCGGAGTTTTCCGCTGCTAATTCCGTAATAAGGTATGTTCATTTCAGAAATCAATTCTTTTTCGATTCCCTTTATTGAGCCGATATAGTGAATATCCCATTCCCCTTGGGAAAGTTCATTTATTATGGCGATATTTGGAGTCACATGGCCGGCAGAGCCGCCCCCTGTAAAAACAATCGTATTTTTTTTCATTTCCTACCTGCCTAAACCAATTTTAATTACATTATACATCTAAGATACAAGTTTAAGTCCGATTGCAGCACTTAATACCATTGCAATAAAAAATATCCGTTTTACATCTTTGGGCTCTCCGTACAGAATCATGCCAAGAATGGCTCCTCCAGCGGCACCAATTCCAGTCCAGACCGCATAGGCTGTCCCCATCGGCAGTTCTTTCATGGCCAGCGCAAGAAATATGAAGCTGGCGCCAAAACCGCCAATCAGCAGGAAAAATGATTGCCAATTCCTTTTTTTGTGCCAGCTGTTAATCATGGTGACACCTGTCATTTCAAAAAGCCCAGCCAGAATAAGAAACACCCAGCTCATGAAGCTTCAGCTCCTTTATCTTCGTTTGTCACCAGCTTTAAGCCTAAAACACCTAATAACAAAATAAGAACAAGAATTATTTTAGATAATTTCAAAGGCTCTCCGAAAAATACAATTTCAGATAAAACTGTACCAGCAGTGCCCAAGCCCACAAAGACCGCATATACCGTTCCCACAGGCAGGACTTTGCCAGCCATTATCATCAAATAAAAACTGACTGCTATGCATAGGATGGTCCCTGCCCATGATAATGGATCATCCGCATGCTTTAACCCAATCACCCAAAACACTTCAAAAAATGCGGCTATAAATACCTTCAGCCACTGCATGAAATCAGCCCCTTTTTTACGAATATTATTCCCGGAAAAAAGAAAAAAGCCCGGAAGATATCTGATGAACAGTATCTCCCAGGCTTTTATCCTTCCGTGGCATAGCTTTTATAGCTATGAGTTTTCTCTCGGACCAGGCCAGCAGCTGCTGCGGAACCCTAGAAAACCTTTTTATTAGATTTACTGGCATTATAACAAAATAAAAGCCCCTTTTCCATAATAATGAATGGAAATAGATATCAAGACACATGATTAGCAAGGACATATTCTTTTTCCCAATTCCGGCTGTCTGATATTTCAGCTGATAAAGAATGCAATGAGCATCTCGATGCAATATGACTGATTGATGGCGGATAGGGGCTTTTTCTTATATGACCTATTATGCAGCTCAGAGCCATCTCATAGTCGAATTGCTGGCAATAATTAAAATAATAATTAACGATTTCGTTTTTGATCCGAAAAGGCGGATATATTCTTTCAATAAGAACAAAAAGCTTCAGCATCTCTGTTTTGTTCATTTACCCCATCCTTTATGATTAATGTTAATTCAATTATTGCCTTTTTTACTAAAACAATACCCCTGCAACTGGCAGGGGTTTCGCTTTATATTTCCAATTCAAGAGCTACCGGGCAATGATCGCTGCCCATAATGTCGCAGTGGATCTGTGAATCTAGTATTCTTTCTTTTAGCTTTTCGGACACAATAAAATAATCAATCCGCCAGCCGATATTCCGCTCTCTTACCTTGGCCATGTAGGACCACCAGGTATATGCTCCTTCCGCTTCGGGATATTTATAGCGGAATGCATCAACAAACCCGGATCCAAGCAGTCTGGTCATTTTTCCACGTTCTTCATCAGTAAAGCCTGAGTTGCCCCTGTTGGATTTAGCATTTTTTAAATCTATTTCGAAATGAGCCACGTTTAAGTCCCCGCACATGATCACAGGCTTAATCTGATCCAGGCCGAGTAAATACTCCCGGATCCGCTCTTCCCACTCAAGACGGTATGGAAGCCGGGCCAGGTCACGCTGTGAATTCGGAGTATAGACATTAACAAGATAAAAGCCTTCATACTCAAGCGTGAGAATCCTGCCTTCAGGTTCTGTTTCGTTATCGCCCAATCCATAGCGAACAGAGAGCGGCTCTTTTTTTGTAAATACAGCTGTACCGGAATATCCTTTTTTTATCGCATAATTCCAGTATTGGTGATAGCCTTCCAGTATGAGCTCAATCTGTCCTTCCTGCAGTTTGGATTCCTGAATGCAAAATATGTCTGCATCCACTTCTTTGAAGTAATCCATGAATCCTTTTTTCACACATGCCCTTATGCCATTCACATTCCATGAAACGAGTTTCATTGCTATTATATCTCCTTATGTTAAAAAATCTGTCTGAATACAACATTACCACGGATATTCAATACTTGCACAGTTAAAGTACTGTAACGGGAATGGCAAACAACAAAAATACTGGCAAATGCAGCATACTTTAATTAGCGATGCTCTATTGCCTGAATATCATGGTACCGGCATTCATTTGCACTAATTTGACCTTTTCACCCCGCTTAATACTTTCATATAATGATGCCGTCAGCTCAAAGGCTTTGCCATTATCCAGCCGAATCCAATATTCTTCATGCGTGCTGAAGTTGCTCAAGTAATTATCAACCGAGGTCTGCCGATATTTTTCCTCTATTCTACCTTCGAATTCTGCGATTTGAGTTTCCTCAGCCACAAGACCTGAAATGAAGCCATAATAGACGACCAGCATGAAAGCTGCCACTTGAACATAGAGGCCTGATTCCATCCACTTTTTCAATTGTTCATCCCTCTGTTTCTATTGTTTGTTAGTGAGCTATCCTCAATAGATTGGGATAAACCTTAGAATTTCAAACATGCATACAATAAAAAATGCCCAAATCAATGGGCATTTCTCATTATTCTATTTACTGCATCATATAACTTGGCGGCTGCTTTTTCTGGTGAATCCGCCTGGCTGATTGCAGAAATGACAGAAACACCGTCTGCTCCTGCCTCAATTAGTGGAGATGCATTTTCAGAAGTAATTCCGCCTATTCCTACAACAGGAATTTGGATGTCGGCAGATCTTAATTCTGTCAAAAAAGTAAGTCCCTGTACTGCTTTGGCATCTGCCTTTGTGGATGTCGGATAAATAGGCCCTATGCCAATGTAATCTGCGCCTTGACGGATCGCTGTTTCCGCTTCCTGCATGCTGTGCACTGAGACTCCCAGGATTTTGCTGCCAATTTTCCTGCGGACCACATCGGCTGCTTCATCGTCCTGGCCTATATGGACACCATCTGCATTTATTTTAACTGCCAATTCAATATCATCATTGACAATAAAAGGGATATTGCTCTGTTTGCAGATTGCTTGAAGCTTTTTTGCGAGCGATTCCTTTTCTTTACCATGAAGGCATCCTGCTCCTTTTTCACGGAATTGAAATAACGTAATGCCTCCCTTGATGGCTGCTTGAAGGACATCTTCAGGATTCTGGCAGCAATTTGTGCTGCCCATTATGAAGTATACTTTTAATAAGCTTCTCATTGCCTGCGGATTAACAGCCATATACTTCAGCCTCCTTCTTCCTTTTATTGAACGCCCAGTGATTGGTAGGTCCATGACCGCTGCCAATTCCTAAATCATTTTCAATTGCTGCCTGGATGAATTTTTTTGCCCGATCAACAGCCTCTGGCACGGTAAGACCGTCAGCGAGGCCAGCGGTGATGGCAGCCGAGTAAGTGCAGCCTGTTCCATGTGTGTTGGCTGTTTGTATTCTGCTGCTTTTAAATTCCGAAAACCTTTCTCCGTCAAAAAGAAGGTCTGCTGCTATGTCTTTTGCTTCATCATGGCCGCCTTTTATGATGACATTTTTCGCTCCAAGGTGATGCAGTTTTTTTGCTGCTTCTCTTTTATCCTCTAGTGAACGAATTCTTATGTCCGTTAAAACCTCTGCTTCTGGAATATTCGGGGTAATCACCAGAGAGAGAGGTATAAGATGCTTTTTCATCGCTAATATCGCTTCATTCTGAAGAAGACTTGCTCCTCCCTTTGCAATCATTACTGGATCTATGGCGACATTTTTCCAGCCGTATCTAACAATTTCATTGGAAACACTCTCGATTATATCTGCACTAAAAAGCATTCCTGTCTTCACAGCGTCAGGTCTGAGGTCTTCTCCTATCGACTGAATTTGAGCAGAAACTGCCTCTGCTGTCAATGGATAAACTCCTTGAACACCCTTGGTGTTTTGAGCCGTTACCGCAGTTAAAGCAGACATGCCGAAAACACCGAGTTCCTGAAATGTTTTTAAGTCAGCTTGAATGCCCGCGCCGCCGCCGCTATCAGAACCCGCTATGGTTAAAGCTTTGTTCACTTTCATTTATATTGCCTCCTAACTGGTGTTTTTCAAAAGAGCCATATGATTCAACATCTGCAGCTGAAATGTTATATAAGCTATTCAAAAACTCTATTTGGAAAGTGCCTGGTCCTTTGCCATCCGATTTTTCTGCTGCGATTTCGGCTGCAGAGCCATAAACGACCAATGAAGTTACTGCCGCTTTTACAGGATCCTTTTCAATAGCAGCGAAAGCTCCTATTATTGAAGTAAGAAGACATCCGGCACCCGTTACTTTCGTTAGAAGAGGATGGCCATTGTTAATGGCAAAAGTGGATCTTCCATCTGAAACGATATCCTGTTTTCCTGTAATAACGGTTACTGCACCAAGTTCTTTTGCTGCCGACTTAGCAAGCTCTGAAGTGTTACCTGCTGCTTCAACTGCATCTACGCCCTTTATACTCCATTTCTGTCCTGCCGCGTTGGCAATTTCTGCAGCATTCCCTCTTATGATGGTAATATCTAACTCTTCTAATATTCTTTTAGCTGTATCTGTGCGATAAGCCGTGGCGCCGACACCAACCGGGTCGAAAATGACTGGAACCCCATGCTGATTTGCTGATTTACCCGCTATGAGCATACTTTTTACTTCTTTTTCTGTCAGTGTTCCCATATTGAGAACCAATGCACCAGCTATTTTAGCCATTTCAGCTGCCTCTTCATGTGCATATGCCATTACTGGTGATGCCCCAATTGCCAGCAGGCCATTTGCAGTAAAGTTTGTTACCACCACATTTGTAATGTTATGTACAAGAGGGTTTGACACTCTTACTTTTTCCAATAGACTGCTAAACTCCGGAATGTTCATCTAAAATCCTCCTTTAATTCATAACTAATCCGCCATCTACAACCAGATTTTGTCCAGTAACTGCCCTTGCCCATGGAGAAGCGAAGAAGACTATCGCATCAGCCACTTCTTGAGGATCTGTGACTTTTCTTAATGGAGTCGAGTTTTCGATAATTTTAAAGACTTCCTTAGAGGTCGAAGCACTGGCATCTGTCGTTTTTAACAAACCTCCCGATACCATATTTGCCGTAATTCCATATTGGCCCAGCTCATTCGCCATATTTCTGGTGAAGCCTAATAAAGCAGCTTTGCTGGTCGTATAGTCATGATAGGGTACAACTGGATGCTGGAATAGATTGGTGCCGACCGAGATTACCCTGCCAAACTCCAGTTTTTTCATATCTTCAAGACCTGCCTGAACTGTGTTCAATGCTCCCAGAATTGCACCTTCCAGCTGGCTTTTGTAATCGTCCCATTTAATTGTTTCTGCATCTTTTTTCGAAATAGGGTCAAATTGAAAGTTTACCAGTGCATTATTGACTATGGTTGTAATGGGAGCTCCAAAGTGTTCCTTCGTCTCTTGAAACATGGAGTTCACTTGAACACTGTCCCGAATATCAGCACGAATGGCAATGGCTTTTTCGCCAATTTCCTTTTGCAAAGCATGGGCTTTTTCCTCGCTATGGAAATAGTTAATGACAACTTTCGCTCCTTCTCTCGCGAATGCTTTTGCAGTTTCTTTGCCCAGCCCTCTGCTGCTGCCTGTAATAATGACAATCTGATCGTTAAGATTCATAGAAAATCCTCCTTATTGATAGCCAATTCATCTGTTTTAGAGAACAAAATAAAAACCAGATCCGCAATTGGACCTGGCTGAATAATCTAAGAGAATTAGTCGTTCCCCGCAATTACTACTTTCCTACGCTGGTATGATCCAGATCAGGTCCGAAGGGTAAAAAACAGTCCGGTTTCTTTCTCAGCCCGCGCATCGGGCACCCCTAGCAGTAAAACTATTAAGTTGGCTGTTTTCATCTTAGCCTGAAACGTTAAATCTGTAAAGTCTTGCAATTCTGCCTGTTCCTCTTTAAGGTGTAAATAGAAATACATAACTTGGAGGAATTAAAGAATGGCTGAACACCAATTCCAATTAAAAGCATATTGGCCAGGACTTCGGAATGATGTTGGAGAAATTGAAACAGGCGGGCTTAAAACAAAGGTTTCCATTCCGCCAGAAATGGAAGGACCCGGAATCGGAACAAATCCGGATGAAATGCTGCTGGGGGCAGCGGCAACTTGTTATATTATTACCCTGGCAGCTATGATGGAACGAAGTAAACTCGAGAAAGAAAACCTTACGATGGAATCAACCGGTATTGTAGATGTAACTAAAGGTGTGATTACATACAAGAAAATTATTCATCGCCCTGTTATCTTGTTACAGGCGGATGCGACTGAAAAGGATCATTCACTTGCGCGCAAGCTGGCGCAAAAAGCTGAAGCATCCTGTATGATTTCCAGGGCGATTAAAGGTAATGTAGAGGTAGAATTGGAAGAAACGATTCTAACTGCCAAAAATCCTTCGAAATAACCAAAAACCGGCATGATTGCCGGTTTTTATTCTTTAAAGAGCCCACTTTCGGATTGCCTGTGCAACACCAGCTTCATCATTAGTTCCCGTAATAGCATTCGCTGTTTCTTTCACAATATCCTGCGCATTTCCCATTGCTACACCCCAGCCTGATTCCTCGATCATGGCAATATCATTTAAGCTGTCACCCATCGCCATTACATTTTCCATCGAAATGCCAAGAAGCTCTGTTACCTTCTGGATACCTTTAGCTTTATTGATTCCAAGAGCATTTACCTCAATATTAGTTAAGCTGGAATTTGTAATCTCCAGATCCCCTTTTGTTTGAAGCTCTTTATGAATGAGTTCCCTGATTTCATCATCTGATATATCAAATCCAAATTTAAGCCATTCATGGTCATGAATATTTTCAGGCATTTCATTCGTCCAAACCCGTTCGCAGCTTGTTGCCCAGAAATTAGTCTTATGTGACTGGGATAGGTTCCACATCCACTCCATTATTTTTGAATCAACTGGAGTCCTTGAGATTGATTCACCATCAGGGCCAAATATTTCACTGCCGTTGACTGTGATCAAGTAGGAGTTCAATTCCAAAGAATCGGAATGGTCGCCTGCCGTAAGCCGGGATCTTCCAGTGCTCAAAATAACTTCAATTCCTTTTTCCTTTGCCTCTCGTATGGCCTTACGGTTTTCATCAGGAATTTCCCCTCTGGAATTCAACAAGGTTCCATCCATATCAAGAGCGATTAATTTGATCTGTGGAGCAATATTTGATTGTGACATAATAATCTCCCTTCTTTCTTGCACAATATAGCCATTATATAAATAAACAATCCTCCCATCAAAAACAAAGCACTTGGGCAGAATCATTTTTTCAATATAGGGATTATTATTCCCAATCTAAATGTAAAGGCTGGAATTACTCAATAAATGAGGTGATGATGAATGCCTCCCATATTATTTTTGCTCCTACTGTTCTTAACCTATGCATTGATGTAGATTTATTTATATAGGAGCCTCCTAAATGGTCTCCGCTTTTTTTGAATAAGCTTAATAAATGCCAAAAAGTTGAAGCGATTTTCTTGCATCTGTCGTCTAACTGTCAGTCAAACAAAAGGCAGCCGGAATAGGCAGCTGGCATTTTAGCAAGGAGGCAGTCATGTGAGCTCTGATGAGTATGTAAAGCGGTCAATTGCTGATCAAGTAGACCGTGCTCTCGTTCTTGAAATGATCATGGATGAGTATGGTACCGTTTTGAAAAGATTGATATACAGCTATGTGAATGATTGGAATGCGGCCAGTGATTTAACACAGGATACCTTTATTACTGTTTATGAAAAGCTGGAAAGTTTCCAGCAAAGATCTTCCTTTAAAACATGGATTTTCACAATTGCTATTAATAAAAGCAAAGACTATCTTAAAAGCTGGCATTACCGCAATATGGTCATGAATGAAAAGGTTTTTTTCCTGAAAAAGGCTAGAGAAAAAGATCCGGAAGCATCATTTCTTGAACGGGATGAACATCAAGAATTGCTGAAAACGATAGAATCCCTCACAGTAAAATACCGGGAAGTCTTCCTTCTCCATTATTACCAGGATCTCAGTCTGGCAGAAATAAGTGAGACCCTTAATATCCCTATTTCTACTGTTAAAACAAGGCTGTACAGAGGACAGGAAAAAGTGAAGAAGATACTATCTGCTTCAGAAAGAGGTGAACAGCATGGCTGAACTGAATCAGGAAGTAAAGAAAGTATTGAAGGCTGCATGGACGAAAGAAGCTGTTTTCACAGAAGAGGAAAAACAGAGAGTTAGAAACCGGATCGGCACTTCTGCTGTTAAAACCAGAAAAAAAGACTATGTTCCAAAACTTCTTTCTGCAGCTGCAGCTGCCGGGTTTGTCATACTGATAGGCGGGATTGCCGGGATTCAGACAGATGTATTGAACAAGCAAAATGGACAGGAGACCGCCATTGCAGATAAAGGTTTTTATCCCGGCCTTGCAGATGGCGCTATGCTAAACAACTGGAAATTGAATAGTTTCGAGAAGGACTCATACGGGCACCTTTCTGCAGCTTTTACTGGGAAGGCAGAGGTCACAGGCACTCTGGATTTCCAAGAAGAAATTGTATACTTTCTGCCTGATCATGATTCCTTAAAAGTACTGCCGCTCATGGATGGCAAGAACATAAAAATAACTTTTAATGAGACGGATCAGGAGAAGCTAAAAAAGGTGTTCGGTGTAACCGAACCAATCACAGAAGAGAATGCTTCTTTAATTATAGGTGGATATCGCGCTGGGGAAGGCTCTGTACATCAGGCTGAAGTCTTAGAGGTGGCAACTCCAAAAGATCCTCAAGTGGAAGCTGTTCCATTTCAGCTGGCCCTAAATAATAATACGGAACTGGTCCTTCGGGAGCCATTAAACCATGTGTTTAAAGAATTTTCTTTAAGAGGAACGGATGAAATCTTAAGAGGTTTAAGCCCGGCAGAAGTATTCCAGCTCTATCTGTTTGCAGAGGAAATTGAGGATTATTATACTCAATATGCATTGTTTAACCATGATCAGGATATCGGAAAACCGTTTCCTTCCCTGAATCATTACCTTGATGCTATAAACGAGTCTTCATCTATCCCAGAAAAACAGACATTATTGCATCGAGTGAAGAACGCCCGTTTAGAAGAAGTCATTATCGATGACTCTTCAGCTTATATTTCCATATCTGAAGAGGATGGGTTTGGCTTCGGCCTAAGCAAAAACAGTGAAGGAATATGGAAAGTAAACTGGATGCCAATCCAATAAATTGGCTGAGCTTGTACCTCTGATGGTGCAGGCTCTTTACATTTACCTAAATAGGCCTCCAAAGAATACGATGATGGCTAATACGGATGAAAGAAACAGGGTGAGGATAATGGAAAATAATACATGAAAGCCCGCCTGCCAGTTTTGGACTTTCTTTAAGACAAAAACACTCACGAAGAAGACAAGGACTGTCAGGAGCAGGAGGAGCGTAAATGGACGATGACCTATTTTATTCAGATAAATATCATACAGAGGCGAAAAACCCAGCATCAAAAATAACCCGAGACATATAAACGATAAGATGAAAACAAAATGGCTTAATTTTTCCGGCATGGTTAGTCCCCCTTCTCTAAAATGATCTTCTCTTTAATAAATTGTATGAAAACATTTGATTATATAAAACTTGTAATTCATTCATTGTTTTTATATGGTATAAATATCTTTAGGTATACTAAATAAAAAGAAGGTTGTTTTGTGAATAAGAATTTATTGATCACCTTTCTATCTGCTGTATTTGGTGCAGTATTATTTTCTTTATTGCATATTCCGGTCGCCTTTTTGCTTGGTGCATTGACTGCCGTTATGATTGGGAGCCGGCTCAGCAGGATTCCGTTTTATTGGCCAGCAGGATTTCGCGATGCCGGGATTATCATCGTCGGATACAGCATCGGCCTTTCTTTTACACAGGAAGCGGTCCTGCTTATCCTGCAGAAGCTCCCTTTTATTTTGCTCATTACCGTTTGCATGGTTCTCTTTAGCGCCATATCTGCACTTCTTATTGCGAAATTAATGGGCATCGACTATCCCACAGTTTTGATCGGCAGTATTCCCGGAGGTCTGTCCCAAATGATTCTTCTGGCAGAGGAAGTCAAAGGAATCGATATCACGGTTGTTACCTTTATGCAGGTCGCACGGCTGACCATGATTATCTTCATCGTCCCTATCCTAGTATTCGGACCTTGGCTGAATGTCTCTGTCGGTCCCGGTTTTGAAGCTGCAGAACCTTTATGGGGTGATTTATTCCCTGGTATTTTACTCTTTGTCTTCGTTTCTTTTACCGGCATTATCCTAAGCAAACGCCTGAAGCTCCCTACCCCGTACCTTCTTGGTCCGATTATGGGAACAGCGGCCCTTGTCATTTCCGGTATAAACGGACCCGAACTCCCGCCACTTGTTTTGGATTTATCACAGCTATTAATCGGGGCTCACATCGGCATGATGATGAAGCCTGAAAAGCTGGCAAATAAATTTAAAACCATTTCACTGGCTGCCTTAAGCGGCCTGCTTCTCATTACGGGTTCGGTGCTGCTTAGTTTTATGATTATGCACTTTTTTCACCTTTCCCCTGCCACCAGCTTTTTGAGTCTTGCACCCGGAGGCATGGACCAAATGGCCATAATCGCCCATGAAACCGGCGCAGACTTAGCCATAGTAACAGGCTATCAACTATTTCGGCTGTTTTTTATATTCTTTGTAGTACCTCCATTTTTAAAATGGATCTTTGTAAAGTTTAAGAAATTAGCATCCTCAAGCTAAAAAGAAGGGACTGCAAGCGGCAGCCCCTTCTTTTGCTATTATTCTAGTTAATGACAATGGCCTGTGAACCCATCAGCTCCCAGGCTTCAATAAACTGCTGTTTGGGCACCTTTTTATTTTTTGTGCCATACGGGTCGTTAATATAGATATAGTCCTCGTCATATCCGGTAATTGCAACACTATGCATCTGGAATGTCACATCAACTGTTCCGCCCGGTGTATTCCAGGTTTCGAAGGATGCTGCGGGTGATAGGCTTGCAGTTGTTATAATCCAGACCGGCGAACCTTCTGCAATTTTTTCAAGGAGCACTTGAAAGGGCTTGCCAGTCAGATTCTCTGCACGTTCAGGAAAATACTTTTTCGCGAGTTCGAAAATTGGCCCCTGATAAACGCCTAATCCTGGTCCATCCTCCATGTTGCCGACAAAGCCTTCATTTGGATTCCCGTATTCACCTCCGCTATATCTAAGCGGCACCCGGTTAATTTCCTGTGCTAATTTATTTTTAGATACTTGAATGCCTTCATAATTTATAATCATTGCTAAACTAGTAATCTCACATCCATTATACAGACGGGGACTATCCATTTGATTGTACAATGGCACATCCAGGAGAACGGATTTCTTTTGAATTTCCTGCTTCACAATCGGTACATGGTTTGCCTCCGCATGCGGAATTGCACTATAGTGTATTTCATTTTTTTTTGAAGGTTCACTGCTCCCCATCTTTATGCTTCCAAAGGTCAGCGTCAAACCAACCCCTGCAGCAACAGACAAAGCAATAATTCTATTAGCCACTTTACCTACTCCCTTTAAACACTTGCAGTTTTTCAATATTCTAGTTTGCTAAACACAGCTTTCATTGTGACATACACGTCCGTATATGACAAATAACTTGCTGGCTGTCAAATTCTTCATGTTTTTTGTCAGAATGGCTCCTTTTTGCTTTTTTCTGATGAATATCGTCTTCTTTTGATAGCTTTTGTCAAGCGGCAGGAAAACACGGGATATCATGCTGAATAGTTAGTTAGAAGTTGTTTCGGAACTGGCATCCGAAAGTTTCAGAATCTATTTTATATGAAAGGGCTGAGTAAAATGGATACGCAATATATGAAAGCTTATACAATCAAAGAGGTTTCGAAAATGCTTAATGTGCCTCCTGGAACATTAAGGCAATGGGAAAAGGATTTAAACGGACTTCTGCTAATTCCCCGTTCAAAACAGGGAGCCCGCTTTTATACAGACCATGAAATCGCATTGCTTGAAAAGGTAAAGCAGATGCGCGATAAAAATTTAAGCAAGGATATGATCCGCGAATTAATGCAAAAACATATGGACTTTGCTTCTGAAACTGGTATTGAAGCAAATGAAACATCCTTGGCGGCAGTCAATCAGGAAACAGCATTACATACAGAGCAACAGGCTGTCATGAACGCCGAACAGTTCATGGCATTGATGGATGGTTTCAGGGACAGTTTAATTGCAGATGTCAGAAATGAAATTCGCAGCGGTGTTCGAAAGGAAGTTTTAGACGAAGTGAAGAAAGAAATTAGCAAAGGATCATTGCATACTGTTAAAAGCCTGTCGGATTCGATCTATAAATCAGGAGAAAAAACCAAAGCGGAAATTGAATCACTTGGCGCAAGGATTGAGCAGTCTTCTGAGAATACTTCCGAAGCGTTCGGAACCCTTTCAAAAAGGGTGGCGAAAAGTACGAAGCGTACTTCTGATCAAATTCACCATTTGACAAACAAGCTGGCAGAATCCTCGGAAGCGTCTTCTGAAGAGTTCAAAACCATGATTCATTACATTTCATCTTCAGCTGAGGTGACCAGCACCGAAATCAGCTCGCTGATAGAAACGTTAAACACAGACAGAGAAATTTATATCGATACCATTAATAAAGAACGTGAACAATACTGGCATGAAGTAAAGCAGCGGGAAGAGATTTTTCAGGATATGATCGTCTCCTTCCGAAGCGCGGCTGCAGCACAGGAACCCGAGAAAAAATGGTGGGAGTTCTGGAAATAGATTATGTAATTATTTTTAAGTTTGTGCCGTTAATGTATGTACATTTATTAAAAGAA
>Ga0180215_1003779_pt1 | contig 13970 bp, 14 predicted proteins | sample eDN3rd37CBELigBY_FD_128871 | JGI IMG/M metagenome (GOLD analysis project Ga0180215, IMG submission 128871) | Enriched backyard soil microbial communities from Emeryville, California, USA - eDNA 3rd pass 37_C BE-Lig BY (version 2) (version 2) | ecosystem: Environmental > Terrestrial > Soil >...
CATCGAACCTGTCTGCCAGCATTCCCTCTGATGGGGCATAGGCAGGCCTATCGGATACTTTGTTTCAATAAAGTGGCCGGCTCTCGGAAAGCCTCAGCAATCAAGACTGTCAATTATGACAATGCATTGACATTAAATCGAAGGGCGATAATCTCCCCTTGGGAGAAATGACAATGCCTTTAGATAAGATGCTTCTGCGCTCATTGACCTCGTCGGTACGACGCTTCGTCGACGAGCGTCTGATCCCGGAAGAAGCACGGGTATCGAAGACCGATGCGATCCCTGATGCGCTCGTGGAGGAGATGCGAGAGCTTGGACTCTTCGGCCTGTCCGTTCCCGAAGCCTATGGCGGGCTCGGGTTGACGCTGGAGGAGGAAGTCTCGGTGATGTTCGAGCTAGGGCGGGCTTCTCCCGCCTTTCGGTCTCTCATCGCCACCAATGTAGGCATCGGATCCCAGGGCATCGTCATCGATGGAACGGAGGAGCAGAAGCAGCGCTTCCTGCCCTTGATCGCATCCGGCGAGGTCATCGCCTCCTTTGCCCTGACGGAGCCCGAGGTCGGATCGGACGCCGCCTCCGTGCGGACGACCGCGAGGCGGGAGGGCGACGTCTACCTTCTGAAGGGAACCAAGCGCTTCATCACCAACGCGCCGCGCGCCGGCCTCTTCACTGTGATGGCGCGAACCGATTCTTCGAAGCCGGGCGCCTCCGGTGTTTCCGCCTTCATCGTCGAGGCCGGCAGCCCTGGCTTGTCCATCGGCAAGCCCGAGCACAAGATGGGCCAGCAGGGCTCCCATGTGGCGGACGTGATCTTCGAGGATTGTCCGGTGCCGGCGGCCAACCTGATCGGCGGTGTTGAAGGGCAGGGGTTCCGCACGGCCATGAAGGTTCTGGATCGTGGCCGGCTTGGGATCGCAGCCGCGTGCGTCGGCTTTTCCGAGCGCATCATCGATGAAATGGTGGCCTATGCCGCAAGCCGCCGACAGTTCGGCTCGCCCATCGCCGAGTTTCAGCTCGTGCAGGCTATGATCGCCGATTCCCGCACGGAGGCCTACGCGGCACGATGCATGGTGCTTGAGACGGCGCGGGCCAAGGATGCTGGTGCGGATATCGGCACGGAAGCGTCCTGCTGCAAGCTGTTCGCCTCGGAAATGGTCGGTCGCGTTGCCGACCGGAACGTTCAGGTCCACGGCGGATCGGGCTACATTGCCGACTATCCCGCCGAGCGCCACTATCGCGATGTCCGCCTGTATCGGATCTACGAAGGCACGTCCGAGATCCAGCGTCTCAAGATCGCGCGTGACACGGTTCGCGCCGCCAGTGTGAGTTGAAATGATGAGCGCTTCCTTCCAACCTATGGATACTTCGTCAATGTTCGGCCTTACGTCGGAGCAGAGGAGTTTTCGCGAAACGGCGCTTCGTTTCGCTCAGGACGTGCTTGCGCCGGCCTCTCGCCGGATCGAAGCCGAGGGGCGCGTACCTATGGCTCTGCGCAGGCAGATGGGTGATCTGGGTCTGATCGGCGTGGAGATGCCTGCCGAATATGGCGGCCTGGGTGTTGACCATGTCACGAGCGGCGTCGTGATCGAGAGCATCGCGGAAGGTGATTTCAACGTCGCTTATATTCAGCTTCTCGCGTCCCTTTGCGGCACCATCGTGGCACGCCATGCCTCTCCGGAGCTTGCGGCAGAGATTCTGCCAGGCGTATGCAGCGGTGAGAAGATCATCGCGCTGGCGCTCACCGAGCCACAGGGCGGGTCCGATGCGGCATCCTTGCGCCTCAAGGCCGTGCGCGATGGGGATTCATATGTTCTGACCGGCGAGAAGACGTCCATCTCCATGGCGGATCAGGCCGAGTATGCCGTTGTATTTGCCAGAACCGGGACGGAGGCCGAGCGTGCCCACGGCGTTTCGGCCTTTCTCGTCGACCTCGATGCGCCGGGCATCAGCCGCACGCGATTCAATGATCTTGGGGAGCATGCCATCGGCCGAGGCTCCATCTTCTTCGATGGCGTACGCGTTCCGGCTTCCCGGCTGTTGGGCGCAGAAGGCAAGGGCTTCGTGCAGGTGATGCAGGGGTTCGATTTCAGCCGCGCACTCATCGGCCTGCAATGTCTTGCGGTTGCGCGCGTGTGCCTGTCCGAAACCTGGAAATACGTGTCCGAGCGAAAGGCCTTCGGAAAGCCTCTGTCCGACAACCAGGGCGTTACGTTCCCTCTTGCGGAATGCGAGACGCATATCGAGGCTGCGCGCCTGCTCTGCTACAAGACGCTCGCCGCCAAGGATGTCGGGGCGCCGCATACCCGTGAGGCCGCCATGTGCAAGTGGTGGGCGCCGCAGCTTGCCTTCGAAGTCGTACACAAATGCCTGCTGATGCATGGACATGCAGGCTACAGCACGGAGCTGCCGTTCGAGCAGCGCCTGCGCGACGTGCTCGGTCTTCAGATCGGCGACGGCACGGCTCAGATCATGAAACTCATCATTGCCCGCGAGACGCTGAAATCGATCGCAGGCTGAATCAAACGGGCCATAAGATGCCCGGCTTACAACGAGGAGGAAATGCCATGAGACTGGAATTGAGTTCTCTGCCCAAGCGTCGAGCCGCCATGACGGAGAGTGGCCATTGGCGGGACAAGACGCTCCTTGACCATCTCGCCCGGGTTGTGGCGCAGACGCCCGGAAAGACCGCGGTGGTGGCGTCCCAGTCCGAGCCGGCACGGGAGAGGCACCTGACCTATGAGGAACTCGACCGGCTTTCCGACCTCGTTGCCCTCAGTCTTGAAGAGCGAGGAATCGGGCATGGGGACGTGGTCTCGTTTCAGCTGCCGAACTGGTGGGAGTTCACCGTCCTGCATCTGGCCTGTCTCAAGCTCGGTGCAATCAGCAATCCTCTGATGGTGATCTTCCGTGAGCGCGAGCTGAATTTCATGCTCGGCCTTGCGGAGACAAAGGTGCTCATCGTGCCGGCGAAGTTCAGGGGCTTCGATTACGCGGCGATGGCGGCTAATGTGCAGGCACAGCTGCCGTCGCTCAAGCATGTGTTCGTCATCAATGGCGAAGGCGAGCAATCCTTCGACACGCTGCTCAAGCCTAAAGCCGGCGAGGAGGGGCGTAGACGCCTGCGCGAGCGTAAGCTTTCGCCCGATGATGTGATCCAGCTGCTCTATACCAGCGGCACCACGGGTGAGCCGAAGGGGGTGATGCACACCTCCAACACGATGCTGTCCAATCTCGCGCCCTTTGCCGAGCGGCTTCATCTGGGTCAGAACGATGTGATACACATGCCGTCGCCGATGGCCCACCAGCTCGGCTTCATGTATGGCCTCGTGCTTCCGGTGATGCTGGGCGCGACGGCGGTGCTCCAGGACATCTTCGTGCCTCAGACGATGGCGGAGCAGATCACGCGGGAAGGGGCGACCTTCACCATGGGGGCAACCCCCTTCCTCAACGATCTTACGGACTACGTTGAGCGTACCGGCACCGCTACGCCGACCTTGCGCGTGTTCGTCTCGGCGGGCGCACCGATCCCTCGCGCACTCGTTACAAAGGCGCGCCAGGTGCTCGGCGCCGCCATCATCTCGGCCTGGGGCATGTCGGAAAACGGCGCCGTCACCACGACCCGGCCGGAAGATCCCGAGGAGAAGACCACGAGCACCGATGGCAAGGCGCTGCCGGGCATGGAGGTACGGGTGATCGATGCGGAAGGCAAGGTTCTGCCGAGCGGGGCCGAGGGGCAACTCCAGGTTCGCGGCTGCTCGAACTTCGTCGGCTACCTGAAGCGCCCGGAACTCGACAACACCGATGCGGACGGCTGGTTCGATACCGGCGACATCGCGCGCATGGATGACGATGGCTACATCCGCATCGCCGGACGCTCGAAGGACATCATCATCCGCGGTGGCGAGAACATTCCCGTCGTCGAGATCGAAGGCATTCTCTTCAAGCATCCGAAGATCTCGGGAGTCGCCATTGTCGGCTATCCGGACGAGCGTCTCGGAGAACGTGCCTGCGCTTATGTCACCCTGAAGGAAGGGGCGACGCTGGCCTTTGAGGAAATGACATCCTTCCTCAAGGAACAGAAGATGGCAGTGCAGTACATTCCCGAGCGACTTGAGATCGTCGCGGAATTGCCGCGCACGCCAAGCGGTAAGATACAGAAGTTCAAACTCCGCGAAGAAGCCCGACGCTCCTGATCCAGCGTAATCCCGCCGCGCAGCAGAGGCTGCGCGGTGGCGCCTATACGGTGCTCAACTTGTCTTTCAGGCGGTCGAGCAGGCGATAGAGCAGGATCTGATCCTCCAAGCTGAAGTCGTCGAGCGCGGCTCCATAGAACGCCCTGATCGAGTTCAGCATCTGCGCCCAGGTTTTTTCCCCCTTTGCCGTCAGCCTGATAAGTCGGCTGCGCCCATCTTCGGGGTCTTTCACCCGCTCCACCCAGCCCCTGGCCTCAAGCCGGTCGAGCACAGCGGTGAGATTCTGGCGGCTGAGGAGCAGGAACTCGATCAAGTCCTTGACCGACATCCCCTGTGTCCGCACCCGGGGCCGCGCCAGCGCTCCGAGCACCGCCCATTGCTGAGTTGTGCTGCCGTAATCGGCCATGAAGCGCGTGCCGTTCTTATGCATCAGGTTCGAGCACTGATACAGGCGAAAGAACAGACGATTGGCAACCTCGAAACCGGGATCGCCCGAAGACGCATCTGTGGCCGCGAGTGGCTTGGCTTTGCTCATGAGGATGCTTTCAAAAATACGTCAATGGGTTGCCATATATCCGAATATATCATAGTGTTGTCATATCTTCATATAGCCAGCGAGTGTGACGGTGCGCGATTTCCAGGAAAAGACCATTATCATCACAGGTGGCGGCGGGGGAATAGGTTCTGCCACGGCACGGCACATCGCCTCGCGCGGGGGGCTTGTCGCCGTTTTTGACCGTGATCTGAACGCCGCCGAAAAGACGGCTTCTACCATCAAGGCTGAGGGTGGCACGGCTCAGGCATTCGCCTGTGACATCACTGTTCGCAATCAGGTTGAGCAGGCGGTCAGCGATGCTGAAAAGGCGTTCGGCCCCATTTCCGTGCTCGTCAACAATGCGGGTTGGGACATTTTCCGCCCCTTCCTCCAGACAACGCCGGAGGAGTGGGAGAAGCTTATCTCAATTAATCTTGTGGGTGCTCTCCACATGCACCACGTGGTGCTGCCGAGAATGATCGCGCGCAAGTACGGCCGGGTGGTCAACATCGCGTCCGATGCGGCTCGGGTGGGGTCGACGGGCGAGGCAGTCTATGCCGCCTGCAAGGGCGCGCTCGTCTCCTTCTCGAAGACCATGGCGCGCGAGCATGCCCGCGACGGCATCACGTTCAACGTGGTCTGTCCTGGACCAACCGACACCAATCTTTTTGCCGATTATGCCAAAGGGGCAGGCAACCCTGAAAAGCTCGTGGAGGCTTTCCGGCGTTCCATTCCGCTCGGCCGCATCGGCACGCCGGACGATCTTCCCGGCGCCATCGCCTTCTTCGCAAGCGATCAGGCCGGCTACATCACAGGCCAGGTTCTCAGCGTCTCCGGCGGCTTGACCATGTCCGGGTGATGTCGGTTCCGAAGGCTTCCCGTCCGAGCGGCAAAGACCTGTTGGGCGAAAGTGTAGGGTTCCCCAGCGTGGAAGAGCGGCACGGCATCGGCCGAATGGGCTTGCCGAAGCTGCAATGAGGAAACAGATCATGAGCCAGTACGAAGACATTCTCTATGAAGTGCGCCCTGAGGGTGTCGCGCGCATCACGATTAACCGTCCGGATCGCTACAATGCCTTCCGCGGGCAGACGGTGGATGAGCTGATCGATGCGTTCCAACGGGCTGGGTGGGATCGGTCCATCGGAGTGATCGTGCTCACAGGGGCCGGTGAGAAAGCCTTCTGTACCGGCGGCGACCAGACGGCCCATGATGGGCAGTACGACGGCCGCGGCACGATCGGGCTTCCCGTCGAGGAACTGCAGAGCCTGATCCGCGACGTTCCAAAGCCCGTGATCGCCCGTGTGGATGGTTTCGCCATCGGCGGCGGCAACGTACTTGCCACGGTGTGCGACCTGACCATCGCTTCCGATCGCTCGCAGTTCGGCCAAGTAGGGCCGAAGGTTGGTTCCGTCGATCCGGGATTCGGCACCGCATACCTGGCGCGCGTGGTTGGCGAGAAGAAAGCGCGCGAGATCTGGTACATGTGCCGCCGCTACAGCGCAGAGGAGGCGATGCGGATGGGGCTCGTCAACGCAGTCGTGCCTCACGCGGAACTCGATGCCGAGGTAGACCGCTGGTGCGCGGAGCTGCTCGAGCGCAGTCCGACTGCCATCGCGCTCGCCAAGCGCTCCTTTAACGCGGATACGGAGAGCATCCGCGGCATCGCAAGCCTCGGCATGCAGGCGCTCAGCCTCTATTACGATACTGATGAGTCTAAAGAGGGCGGAATTGCCTTCCGGGAGAAGCGGAAGCCCAACTTCCGACGCTACGTCAAACCCTCCAAGTCCAGCTAAGACGTGTAACAGTCATGCGCGCGGCTTTCATTACGGGACACGGCGGCAACGAGGTGGTCGACATCGGCGATCGGCCGGAGCCGCCCCGGGGCGCAGGCGAGATCCTCGTGCGAATGAAAGCCGTGACGCTCAACCGCGTCGATCTCTACATGCGTGACAGCGGCCAGGGCATCACCCATCGGCTGCCCCAGATCATGGGAGTCGATGGCGCCGGCATCGTCGAGGAGGTCGATCCGGGTGAGGGCAGAATCAAGGTCGGTGACCGCGTTGTGCTGCATCCCGGTATCGTGTGTGGCCGATGCGAGTTCTGCCAGCGTGGCGATCAGGTGCTTTGCACCGGCATTCAGTACCTCGGCGAGCACCGGGACGGGACCATGGCGGAGTTTGTCAGCGTTCCGGCCGAAAATGTGTTCCCGATCCCTGAAGGCTTCGACTTCGCGCAAGCCGCTGCGCTCGGCGTCAACTATCTCACCGCATGGCGCATGGTGTTCACCAAGACCCAGGTCAAGCCGTGGGAGACGGTGCTGATCTTTGGCATCGGAGGTGGCGTATCGCTTGCTGCGCTCCAGCTCGTCAAGATCATTGGCGCCAAGGCCATCGTGACGTCCCGTGAGGACGCGAAGCTGCAGCGCGCCCGAGCCATGGGCGCGGATGAGACCATCAACGGCAGTACCGAGGATATCGCCCGCAGAGTCCAGGAACTGACGGATGGCCGCGGCGTGGATGTGGTGATCGAGAACGTTGGTGAAGCGGTATGGCCCGCAGCCCTGCGGTCCCTCGTGCGGGGAGGTCGCATCGCCACCTGCGGCGCAACGACGGGCGACCATCCGTCGGCGGACCTCCGCCGGATTTTCATCCGGCAACTGCAGATTTTCGGTTCGACGCTGGGGACCTTCTCCGAATTCCGAGATCTCATCGCGTTCTGTCAAAGAGGAGGGATCAGGCCCGTCATCGATTCCCGCTACAGCCTCGATCAAACCCACGCTGCTCTGTCTCGTCTGGAGGCAGGGGAGCAGTTTGGGAAGGTCGCCATCGACATCGGATCCCACCCCTAGGATCGGCCCGGCAAGACGCATTTTAAAGATGGTGCCAAATGAACAAGCAGCCAACAGATCTGACAAAGCCGGTTCATCTTGCCCTTGAGGGGGCGGTTGCAGTGATGACGCTATCCCGAGCACCGGTGAATGCCATCGACGACAGGCTCACTGACGGGCTCGAGGCCGCCTTGGCGGAGCTTGAACAGAACGATCAGGTCGCGGTGCTGCGGATACGAAGCGATCAGAGGGTCTTCTGTGCTGGCGCCGATCTGCGCATGATCGGGGACAGGTTCGGGACGGAAGCAGGTTCAGCCGCAATGGTCGCGAGCGTTCGTCGGTTTCATGCGGTCTTCGATCGGATTGCGGCGCTGCCGATGGTGATCCTTGCGGAGATCGCAGGTCATGCTCTCGGTGGAGGGCTCGAGCTTGCCCTTGCCTGCGACTTGAGAATAGCCGCTCATGAGGCGAAGCTCGGGCTTCCCGAAGTCAATGTGGGCCTGATCCCCGGTGCCGGCGGAACACAGCGCTTGACTGCCCTGTGTGGGCCCGGGGTGGCCTCGCGATTGATCCTCACAGGGGAGGTCGTTTCGGGACAAACTGCCGAGAAACTAGGCCTTGTGCAATGGTCCGCGGCGTCAGCCGAGTTCGGTGGCGTAGCGAACGCGATTGTGGAGCGCATCGCCAAGTTGTCGCCTGAGGCCCTTCGGGCTGCCAAGAACTGCATCCGCCTTGCCGGGTCTCAAAATCGGGCAGGTTTCGCAGCGGAGATCGACGGCATTGGAGCCTTGATGCTCGAGGCCGATACCGCCCGCCGCGTTGCGGCTTTCGTTGCGAGAAATGCATCCTAAGGGGCATCCGCAAGTTATAACAAGCAATTGACATAAATATTGTGTCTATGCATTGATGTAATGGCGTACTGCACCGGTTCCATCGGCTCTGCGTACTGATGCTGTGAGGGATGCGGCAGATCACTGCGCAGAGAACGAAGGGGCGATGAGAAGTCAGCAGATCGCAAGAGGGAGAGGAAAAGTGCGAGACGTCATCCGAGACGGAGGCGGAAGCCCTTCGACACACCCGGTCGAGGTCCCATGCTGACCAATACGCTCAATGGACTGGTCTATGGCAGCCTTCTCTTCGTGCTCTCATCGGGGCTTGTGCTGGTGTATGGCCTTCGGCGCGTGGTGAATTTCTCCCATGGGGCGCTCTACATGCTGGGCGCCTATATCGGCTATTCGATCGCCCTTCGATATGGTTTCACCGCTGGCGTCCTTGCCGGAGGCCTTGCCCTTGGGCTGGTCGGGATCATCCTCGATCTCGTGGTCTTCCGGAATCTTAGCGACCGCAACCCGCTCGTCACCGTGATCGTGACCTTCGGCGTCTTCCTGGTACTTGAAGACATCGTCAAGTCGGTCTGGGGCACGCAAAATTACACCTTGGATCCCCCGGCCGCTTTGTCGGGCGTGGTCGAGATCGGAGGGAATCCTTTTCCGGCCTATCGCCTCTTCATCATAGGAGCGAGCTTCATCATGGCCATGATCCTCGCGATCTGGTTGAAGTTCGGGCGGACTGGTCTCTTCGTTCGTGCTGCAAGCTTTGATCCATCCGTTGCTGCAATGTGCGGCGTGCGAACAGACTTGCTTGGCCCGGCCGTCGTCGGGCTCGGCGCGGCATTCGCCGGTTTCTCAGGGATCATTGCAGCCCCTTTCCTGTCCCTTCATCCGGCCATGGGCAGCGAAATTCTTGTTCTCTCCTTCATTGTGTCTGTCATTGGCGGCCTCGGCAGCTTCGGGGGGGCCTTCCTGTCGGCCATGCTCCTGGGCCAAATCCAAGCCTTCGGAACGGTTTACATGCCGGAACTTGCGGCGTTGCTCCCTTACCTGCTGATGTCGCTCATTCTGGTCTGGCGCCCGCAGGGGCTGAGTGGGCGGGCAGCTTAGAATGAGCCGCTCCATCCGCCAAAGCACGCGCTTCCCAATCGGCGAGATCGTCGGCGTGATTGCAGTCGGCCTGTCCGGCCTCCTGTTCGCTCAACTTGACATGCCACTCCTTCAAAGCCTTATGGCGCAGGCGCTGATCCTGAGCTTCCTCGCCTTCGGCATCGGCTATCTCATCCGCATGACTGGCTGGGTTAGCTTTGGCCATGCTGGCCCCTTCGGGCTCGGAGCTTACGGAGTTGCGCTCGCGTTTTCCGGCCCGGGACCTGCGCCCGAAGTCATGCTGCTGCTGATCATTCCCGGCGTGACACTGCTGTACTTTCTCGTCGGCTTGGTTGTCAGTCGGTTGGAGGGAATCGGCTTCGCCATGCTGACCCTAGCCCTCGGGCAAGGTCTTTTCGTCGCTGCAACCAAATTCCGAGCTGTCACCGGAGGCAGCGACGGAATCGCTGTCTCACTCCCGCGCCGCCTCTTCGGCCTGACGACCGATCTGCTTCAGCAGCCCCATGGAATGCTTGTCTTCGCATTGAGCTTTCTGCTCATCGTATATGTCTTCCTGCGCCTGTTCGAACGCTCGCATCTGGGGCGCCTCACTGTAGCGATCCGAGAGAATGAGGAGCGAGCCAGATTTCTGGGCTATCGTACCCGCGCCCTCCGGGCCGCTGTTTACGGCATATCCTGCGGCATCGCCTCCATCGGCGGCGTGCTCTTCGGGCTCTATCAGGGGTTTGTCTCACCTGACGTCCTGACCTGGGGGATGTCCGGGTCCGGACTGATCATGGCGATCCTGGGAGGATCGAGTTTCCTTTGGGGGCCGATTGTCGGGGCGATCGTATTCTTCTTCACCCGCGAGTGGCTGACGGAGAACACGGACCACTGGCTGGCGATCCTCGGCATAGCCCTGATCGTCATCATGGTCCTCTGGCCGAAGGGCCTGTCCGGCGGCGTGGAGCGTCTACTCGCGCGGTTGAGAACCGGTTCGGGGCCGGTTCCGGTCGAACTTCGGAGGAAAGCGGCATGACTGCTTTGCTCCAATGCAGAAACATCAGCAAGAGCTACGGTGGTGTCCACGCTCTGCAGGGGGTCGATCTGAAGATCGAGCCGGGGAGGGTTCACGGCCTCATAGGCCCTAACGGCGCTGGAAAATCGACCTTTATCGACGTCGTCTCGGGACGCACCCGTGGATCCGGGACGGTCATCCTCGGTGATGTCGACATTTCCTCCCTGCCGCCCGACAAGCGACGAAGGCTGGGCCTGTCGCGCTCGTTCCAGCGAACCTCGATTTTTCCTGCGATGACAGTGCGATCTCAGCTCGAGTTGGCGGCTACTTGGGTCGATGACGACAATACAGCTGATCTCGTCGATATGTTCAGTCTCCATGCTGTCTTGGACGAGCATGCGGAGGAGATCAGCTATGGCCAGCAGCGTCTTGTGGATCTCGCGCTCGCTCTTGTGGGTATGCCGCGGGTTCTGCTCCTTGATGAGCCTGCAGCTGGCTTGTCTGCAGGCGATTCTCACAGTCTGACCGATCACCTCCTCGAGATCGCCCGGCGGTGGAACGTGGCTGTCCTCTTGGTCGAGCATGACATGGATGTGATCTTCAAGGTTTGCAATGTGCTCACCGTTCTTGAGACAGGCAGGCTGCTGATCGAGGGACCGCCAGACGCTGTCCGAAGCGATCCAAAGGTTATCCAGGCCTATTTCGGGAGCACGGCATGAAGCCCCTCCTGGAGATGCGGAATGTCCGCGCAGGCTATGGCGCTGCCCGAATCCTTCATGATCTCAATCTTGAGATAGGCGAGGGTGAGCGAGTCTCCGTGATCGGCCGAAACGGAGTCGGAAAAACGACGATCGTCAACACGCTCCTCGGGATCTCGAATTTCATGGGGGGCGAAGTGTTCTGCCACGGCAAGGCTTTGCCGAGAATTGCAGGGCATACAGCTGCTACATGCGGGATCGCTGTCGTGCCGCAGGGCCGGAAGATCCTGCCGAACCTCACTGTCGCAGAGAATCTTCGGCTCGGTGCCGCACTTGGTCGTAAGGGGCCTTGGGCCATCGACGATATCTATCGCCTTTTCCCAATCCTTCATGAGCGGCGCAACGCGTCAGGCACGGCGCTCAGTGGCGGCCAGCAACAGATGATCGCCATCGGGAGAGCTCTGATGGCGAACCCGGATCTCCTCATCCTTGACGAGCCATGCGAGGGGCTCGCACCGGTCATCGTCGATGAGATCAGCGCCATTTTCAAGAATCTCGCCTCTACGGGAGTCGCGATCCTGTTGATCGAACAGCATCTCAATCTCGTGCGGGAGATAACCGACCGTTTCTACGTGATCTCCAAAGGAAGCGTCGTAAGGTCGGGTCATGTAGCTGAGGTCAGCCAGCATGATCTTCAAATGAGCATAATGCAATAAGAGCGAGCAAAACCGTTCCTGGAGGAAACCCACATGTCTTATCACAAATACTCTCTTGCCGTTCTCTTGAGTCTATCGTGTGCGACCAGCGCCTTGGCGCAGTCGGAGCCATTGAGAATCGGTGTTCCCACTTCGCAGACCGGGCCTTACGCCGCTCTCGGAGAGCAGGTGATCCGCGCGATCGAGTTCGCCGCTGCCGAAGCCAATGCAGCGGGTGGCGTCGATGGCCGCAAAGTCGAGGTCAAGATCGGCAATACAGAAGGAAACCCAGAGGTCGGCCGTCGTGCGGCCGAGAAGCTTGCGACCGAAGGTCACAAAATCCTGATCGGGTCCATCTCGTCTGCCGTCGGCCTCGCCCTATCGACGCAGCTCAACCGCTGGGACGCGATCTACGTATCAGTCGTCAACAAAACCCCTAAGCTGACGGGCGATTCCTGCACGCCGCGCACATTCCGTGCGAACCACTCCGACGATATGGACATCGCTATCGTTGAGCCTTGGCTGGCGGAGAGCAAAACGAAGAACTGGGCCATCATCGGCGCGGACTACGTTTGGGGACGCGGCTCCGGCGCTGCCTTCAAGGCTGCGGCTACGAAGACCGGCAAATCGATAAAAACCGAATTGTATGCCCCGCTCGGTACGGCCGACTTCGCGCCATATATTACTCAGCTCCGCGATTCCGGTGCCGAAGGTCTCTGGGTGGCTCTGGCGGGCTCCGAAGCCGTGAACTTTGCCAAGCAGGCGAAGCAGTTCGGTCTGATCGACAAGATGACGGTCTTCGGGCACAATTTCGTGGCGTCCTCAATCATTAAGGCTGTCGGTCCGGATGCCATCGGATTCTGGGGCAACGTCAACTACTCGGCATCCATCGAGACTCCGAATAACGCGAAGTTCGTCAACGCTTGGCGCGCGAAGTTCAATGCCGATCCGACTGAATACGAGGGTGAGGCATATTCGGGCATGCAGGTGATTTTCGAAGCAGCGAAGAAGGCGAAAAGCGCCAAGGCGTCGGATATTGCCAAGGCTCTCAACGGGATGAGCGCTGATACCGTTTATGGGACGGTCACCATGCGCGCTGCAGACCACCAGCTCGAGATGCCCAACTACCTGGGCCGTGTTGCCGAGAAGGACGGCAAGCCCGTGATCCAGGTGGTGCGTGGGTTCGATTCAAAAGCCGCCACGCCTCCTCCAAGCGGGGAATGCAAACTTTGATGACCTGCTAGGATCATAAGATACTGAGCGGACTGCTTGGATCGCCGGCAGTCCGCTGAGCTGTTTGGCCATTCGCACGTGAAACGCTGACCCTTGCGCCGGAGTTTGTTCCTCGCGTGATCACGGTGCTGAAGGCGCATGCCAGAGGCACGGCCGATGGTGAGTTTATCGATGGTGTCCTGCACCACGGCGGGATGCTGTCCTATAAGGAAGAGAAGATTGAGCGGCACCGTTGAGGTTCGCTGTAGCAATAAATGTGGCAGCGGGCGTCCAGTCCTGGCACCGAGCCGACTTTAGCGGTGTTTGCGTAAGAGAGGACGTAAGCCGGCCTTCGCATGGTTAAGCTTGATGGCCGTCCCTGACCCCATCCTGACAGTCAGTACGATATCGGGTCCTGCCTAGGTTAAGCGTTGTAGCGCCCGAAGAAGACGACGTTGTCGTTGGCCTCAACCACCTTCTGGAGTTGCGACAGCTCGATGAAGGCGTGGGGGCGATACAGCCTCCACATCGGGTTGAGCACCTCTTGAAATGGGACGTCCGGATTGGACGCCCACCAGGAATCCCACTCCTGGGCGGTGAAGTCGTCGCCGTAGGCGTGCGTCACCATCAGCTCCGGATCGAAGCCGTCGTCGATACACAGAGCCTTCGCTCTGGCCCGGATCTGGCTGTCCATGATGTCGGAAGTTGCCTGAGCCTGCGCGTACAGCATGATCAATCCGCCATCTTCCTGGATGAGGGGAGAGGCTGGCTGCGCTGCTCCATGCAGCGTGTCAGCTCCTGGATGACCCAGCGCCTGGCTTGGCGTTTTGAGGATCGCGTCATGATGACCTCCTGCAATGTCACCAGGATCGC
>Ga0180215_1003780_pt1 | contig 13963 bp, 10 predicted proteins | sample eDN3rd37CBELigBY_FD_128871 | JGI IMG/M metagenome (GOLD analysis project Ga0180215, IMG submission 128871) | Enriched backyard soil microbial communities from Emeryville, California, USA - eDNA 3rd pass 37_C BE-Lig BY (version 2) (version 2) | ecosystem: Environmental > Terrestrial > Soil >...
AGGGAAGTTTCCCCGATAGAAACAACAGGCCAGCTGGTTGAGCTGATTAAAGAGGCAATACCTGCTCCTGCCAGACGAAAAGGCGGGCATCCCGCCAAGCGTGTATTTCAGGCCATTAGAATAGCTGTTAATGATGAACTTGGTGTATTTGAGGATTCTCTTCACCAGGCTATTGACATATTAAATCCCAATGGAAGAATCAGCGTGATCACGTTTCATTCACTGGAGGATCGGATTTGTAAAGCGGCATTTAAAAAAGCCAGTGAAACACCAAATCTTCCTCCCGGCCTCCCGATTATTCCAGATGAATATAAACCAATCTTAAAGCTCATTAACAGAAAGCCGATTCTGCCTTCAGAAGAAGAGCTGGAACACAATAATCGGGCAAGGTCCGCTAAACTGAGAATAGCAGAGAAGCTTTAAGGGATTACGAATACTCATGTAGAGAATAAATAAAAAATTTACAGGAGGGGAATTATGAGCAATTTAGCCCGAAAAATTCAAGAAGAAAAACAATTTGATATCCAAACCCAGCCCGTCCAGGCTCCCAAGAAATTATCAAAAAAGTCATGGCTTTCCCCCGGGGAAAAAATACTGGGACTTGCTTTCACTGGCATTGTTTGTTTTGGTGCTGTACAAATGGTTTCAAACCAGGCAGCCATATACGAAGTGAATAAAGAAATTCAGCAAACAGAAGAAGCAATCCAAACGCAGAATAAAGTGAATACAGATCTCAAAATGCAAGTGGGCGAATTAAGTACATACGAGCGCATTAAAGCAAAAGCTGAGGAAATGGGACTTAAATTCAGCGGAAATAATGTCAAGGTAGTGGAAGATTAATGAAGAAACAGCCAAATATCAATTTTGGAGCAGCGATATTATTTTTAATATTCAGCCTGCTCTTTTTTGTATTAATTTTCCGCTTTGTTTCCATTCAGGTTACAGGGGAAGCAGCGGGACATGCACTTGCGGCAAAAGCTCAGCAAAAATATGAACGTGAAAAGACAATTCAAGCCAAAAGGGGTACTATCTATGACCGCAATGGTGAAGTCATTGCCGAGGATACTATTTCCTACAAGCTTGTAGCAATCCTTGACAAAAGTATGAAGCCGGATTATGTGAAAGACCCTGAAAAAACAGCAGCGGCGCTTTCGAAAGCAATCGATCTGGAAGAGTCGGAGATATATAGAATCTTAACGAAGAAAACAGAAAAAGGGGACCCGCCATTCCAGGTTGAATTTGGTAAAGAAGGGCGCGATCTTCCGTTAAAGACAAAAAGAGAAATTGAAGATATGAATTTACCGGGAATTACATTCATAACTGATTCCAAACGGTTCTACCCAAATGGCGTCTTCGCCTCGCATTTAGTCGGATATGTTGAAAAGAAAAAATCGAAGACGAATAAGACCGATACAGTAGGGATGCTGGGTCTTGAACAGAGTTTGAATGATGTGCTTACAGGAAAAGATGGAAAGTTCAGCTATGAAAGCGATATATGGGGCTATCTCCTTCCAAATGGAGATCAAAAAATCCAGCCGGCTCAAAATGGCAAAGATGTGTATTTGACAATCGATAAGAAAATCCAGACTTTCCTCGAAGATTCCATGAATAAAGTAGACGAAGAGTATAAGCCGAAAAAGATGGTTGCTGTAGTCGCGGATGCCAAAACGGGTGAGATTTTGGCAATGGGACAGAGGCCATCCTTCCACCCGAAAACAAAGGAAGGCATTGAAGAGACGTGGCATAATGAAGTGATCGAAAACTCATTTGAGCCCGGCTCAACTATGAAGATCTTTACTTTGGCTGCAGCCATTGAGGAGGGAGAATTTGATCCGAATGAATGGTATAAATCAGGAAGTTATAAAGTAACAGAAAATTCACCGGCTATACGCGACCATAACCAGGGACGGGGCTGGGGGTCCATTACTTACCTTGAAGGCGTTCAGCGTTCGTCGAACGTGGCTTTCGCGAAAATAGTTAAAGAGAAGCTTGGTTATGAAAAATACAGGGAATATATAACAAAGTTTGGATTTGAAAATCCAACTGGAATTGACCTGCCGAATGAAACAGGCGGAAAAATAGCTTACGAGTGGCCGCTTGATAAGGTAACTACCGGATTCGGGCAAGGTTCTGCCATTACGCCGATTCAGCAGGTACAGGCAGCTACTGCCATTGCAAATGACGGCAAAATGATGAAGCCTCATGTGATCAGCAGTATTGTTGATGGTGATAAAAATGAAGTATTAAAAAAAACAAAGCCGGAAGTGAAGGGGAATCCAGTTTCAGCAGAAACGGCCAAGAAAACAAGGGATATCCTGGAAACGGTTGTGTCTTCTGAAAACGGAACGGGTTACAAAAGGTATAATATTGAGGGCTACAAGGTTGCCGGAAAAACGGGGACTGCCCAAATCCCTGACCCAAATGGCGGAGGATATTTAACTGGGCATGAAAATTTTATCTTCTCCTTTTTAGGCATGGCGCCAAAAGATGATCCTGAACTGATCATCTATGTAGCTGTCCAGCAGCCGGATATTGACCTGAGTACAAACGGTGCAGAGCCGGTTTCCAAGATTTTTACACCGGTTATGAAAAGCAGTCTTCAATATTTAAATATCGAGCCGGCAAAGGAACTGAAGGCGAACTCTGAACAGGCACCTGAAGTGGAAGGGAAAACAGTTGAGGAAGCAAAAGCAGAATTGAAAAAGTCCGGTTTTGAAGCTATTGTACTGGGAAAGGGAAGCAAGGTTGAAAGACAGGTCCCTGGAAATATGTACAATTTGCTGGAAGGAGAACGAGTAATCTTAAAGACTGAAGGCGATTTAACAGTGCCCGATATGAATGGATGGTCGCTGAGGGACGTTATGAAGGTGGCAAAGCTTGCTGACTTAAAGCTGAATACTGTAGGAAGCGGATATGTGGTGAAGCAAAATCTGAAGGCTGGTTCTGCACTCAGGGAAGGTGACTATTTAATCGTCGAACTTGAGCCGCCTGCAGAGAAATATAATGAGGAAAATGCACAATCAGAAGAGCAGCAGGAAGAAGAGGAAGCAGTGCTGGATTAAATTAGAACGTACTGCCGGATGAGCGGCAGTGCGTTCTATTCATTTATGTACAAGCATATATTGGAACGAGCCATAATCTAAGGAGGTTCGTCCGTACATGCGTGTTTCAAATGTAACCGTTCGAAAACGGCTGACTGTAGCGTTGTTTGTTGGTATTCTCGTTTTTTTTATTATTGATTTGCGTCTTGGATATGTTCAATTCTTTCTGGGGAATTTGCTTACAGATGGTGCAAAGGAACTATGGAGCAGAGACATCCCTTTCGAACCGGAAAGAGGAGAAATCGTCGACCGCAACGGTATTCCACTGGCTACGAATGTCAGTGCTCCAACTGTCTATGTTGTACCCAGGCAAATAAAAGATCCTGCTGATGCTGCAGAGAAATTGGCTGCGGTGCTGAATATGTCAAAAGAAAAAGCTTACCAGCTGATCACCAAAAGAGAATCAAGTGTGAAAATCCCTGAAGGCCGAAAAATTTCCCATGAAAAAGCGAAAGAAATCCGTGCACTGGAAATTGAAGGCATATACATTGGTGAAGATTCAAAACGCCATTACCCTTTCGGGAATTATCTCTCACATGTTTTGGGGTTTTCGGGAATTGATAATCAGGGTCTTATGGGGCTGGAATTATATTATGATGAAGAACTAAAAGGAAAAAAAGGATCTGTTAAGTTTTATGCGAATGCAAAGGGAGAACGGATGAACGATATGGCGGATGACTACAAGCCGCCGGTTGATGGTATGGATTTAAAGCTCACTATCGATTCCAAGATTCAGACAATCGTAGAAAGGGAGCTTGATATTGCTCAGGCTGAATACAACCCTGATGGAATAATAGCAATTGCCATGAATCCAAATAACGGGGAAGTTCTTGCCATGGCCAGCAGGCCTGATTTTGACCCTGCGAATTTTAGAAATGTACCCCCGGAAATTTACAACCGCAACCTGCCAATCTGGAGTACATACGAGCCTGGTTCTACATTCAAAATCATCACTCTGGCAGCTGCGTTAGAAGAGGGCAAGGTAGACTTGGAAAAGGATCATTTTCATGATCCGGGATCTGTTGAAGTTGGCGGTGCAAGACTAAGATGCTGGAAAAAGGGCGGCCATGGCAGCCAGACTTATTTGGAAGTAGTTCAGAATTCCTGTAACCCTGGTTTTGTAGAGCTCGGTGAGCGATTAGGCAAAGATAAACTGTTTAAATACATCCGCGACTTTGGATTCGGAGAAAAGACCGGTATCGACCTGCAGGGCGAAGGGAAAGGGATTCTATTTAATCTCGACCGGGTTGGCCCAGTTGAGCAGGCAACTACTGCTTTTGGACAGGGAGTTTCTGTGACTCCGATTCAGCAGGTAGCAGCCATTTCGGCTGCCGTTAATGGGGGAACATTATATACCCCTTATATAGCCAAAGAGCTTATTAATCCGGCTACCGGGGAAATATTGATGAAAAAATCACCTGATGCAAAGAGAAAAGTAATATCAAAGGAAACATCAGATGAAATCCGAAAAGCGCTTGAATCAGTTGTGGCAAAAGGGTCGGGGAAAAAGGCCTTTGTAGACGGGTACCGTGTAGGCGGTAAAACTGGAACTGCACAAAAAGCGCAAAACGGCCGTTACCTGGAAAATAACCATATTGTATCATTTATAGGATTCGCACCTGCAGATGATCCGCAGCTTGTTGTTTATGTGGCTGTGGATAATCCAAAAGGAACTATTCAATTTGGCGGGGTAGTTGCTGCTCCAATTGTCGGAGAGATCATGGGGGACAGCTTGCGGGCGATGGGTGTAAAGCCGCGGAAAAATCAAATTGAAAAAGAACTGACATGGATGGATTCACCAATGATTGAAGTTCCTGATATGGTCGGCCTGACAAAGAAGGATCTGGGTGAGCTCTACCTTAACCTGAAAATTGATGCGAGCGGCACAGGAAATACAGTGGTCAAGCAAACGCCTCAGCCTGGCATCAAGTTAAAGGAAGGTTCAACGATCCGGCTGTATTTTGACGACAAATAAGAATAGGACTGAGGGCGGCATTATCCTGCGCCGCCTGAATTTTTTTGTTTGTAAGGAAACTGCAACATACTTTCAGGGTTTGGGTTCTATATATTAAATAGCTAAAAAAGCAATTATCATGTACAATATATATCGCCATCATATAGAATGTTAGTTTGAGAACTTAGAAATGAATATGACAAGAGGCAGTAAAAAAGGATTAGATTGTTCTGTTTAACACGAGAGGATTGGTAGACATGGAATTACATAAATTGCTGCGATTTTTGCAGCCATATATGACTTTTAAAGGGGAAAACCCGGAAATTACAGCGATTGTTAACGATAACCGGAAAGTTACACCTGGAAGTCTGTTTGTTTGTATTGAGGGCTATACGGTGGATGGCCACGATTTTGCGGCTTCTGCTGCCGAAAAAGGTGCAGCAGCAGTCATTGCCCAAAGAGGATTGGATTTGGATATCCCGGTTATAGTGGTAAAGAATACAAAACGGGCCATGGCTGTGCTGGCTGATGCTTTTTATGGACAGCCGAGCAAGCAGCTTCATTTAATTGGCATAACAGGAACCAATGGCAAAACAACAACAAGCCATTTAATAGAGAAGATCCTTGCTGATGCAGGAAGGAAAACCGGCTTAATTGGCACGATGTATACGAAGATTGCCGATGAAACCTTTGAAGTGAAAAATACCACTCCTGAAAGTTTGACTCTGCAAAGCACATTTAGAAAAATGGCAGATGCAGGTGTAGATTCAGCCGTAATGGAAGTGTCTTCACATGCACTTGATGAAGGACGCATTCATGGGTGTGATTTTAATATAGCCGTATTTACAAACCTGACTCAGGATCATCTGGATTATCACAAAACAATGGATGAATACAGGAGAGCAAAAGGGCTGCTTTTTGCCCAGCTCGGAAGCTCCTATAATCATGAAGAGCCGAAATATGCCATTTTAAACTCAGATGACCCTGCTTCTGCAGAATATGAAAAATCGACGGCAGCTCATGTCATTTCCTATGGAATTGATCAGGAAGCTGACCTTCGGGCAATTAATATTCAGATGACTTCTGGCGGGACAGAATTTGACTTAATCTCTCCATTTGGAAAGCATAAAGTTTCTCTGAAAATGATAGGCAAATTCAGCATCTATAATGTCCTTGCCAGCATAGGTGCAGGGATCGCTTCAGGGATATCAATCTCGCAAATCATCAAATCTGCTGAAGAAGTTAAAGGCGTAGCAGGCAGATTTGAAACCGTAGATGCAGGTCAGGATTTTTCTGTGATTGTTGATTATTCACATACTCCTGACAGCCTGAAAAATGCTTTGGAAACGGTAAAGCAATTTGCCCTGAAACGCATTTTTACCATCGTGGGATGCGGAGGAGACAGGGACAGATCCAAGCGGCCGCTAATGGCTGAAATTGCATGCCAGTACAGTACAGACCCGATCTTTACTTCTGATAATCCCCGAAGTGAAGACCCAATCCAAATCCTTAGGGATATGGAAGAGGGAGTAAAAGGTGAAAGTTATAAAACAATCGCCGATCGAAAAGAGGCCATTCACTATGCCGTGAAAAATGCCAGTAAAGGAGACGTTATTTTAATAGCTGGCAAGGGCCATGAGACATATCAGCAGGTAGGGAACCAGGTTTTCGACTTTGATGACCGTCTTGTCGCAAAAGAGGCTATAGAGGAGCGATAAAATGTATTTGATGTATCGGGATTTAGCGGTATTGTTTCCGTCCGTAAAAGGGATAAAGGATAATGAGCTTGAATTTCATACGGTCGCTTCCTCCTCTTCCGCTCTGCAGCCAAAAGGAATTTATATTCCTTTTGGAGAGGCCGGAAATCTGAAAGAAGCTATAGAAAATGGGGCTGTTGCTGCTCTCTGGCATGAGAATGCAGAGACGCCGGCATATACCCCTAATCATTTCCCTATTTTTTATACTAACGACTTAACGAAAGGCTTAAAGGACATCATGAAATTATATATAGAAAAATTAAACAAATCAGAAGAAAAGATGAACACAACTAATTTCCTTATTTCAGGTGAAAAAAGTCTTAAAGAAAACGAAGCAACATATGATATTGCTGTGATGGCTGAAAGATTAGCGGAAGCTGCAGGAAATGCCAAGCGGGAAAGGAGGGGATAAGTATGATGGAGCAAGTTATTTTTTTCACAATATTGGCAGGCTTTTTAATAACTGTTTTGCTGTCTCCCATTTTTATTCCCTTCCTGAGAAGACTGAAATTCGGGCAGAGCATCCGTGAAGAAGGCCCTAAATCCCATCAGAAAAAGACAGGTACCCCGACAATGGGCGGAATCATGATTCTTCTTTCTGTTACGGTGACCACTTTGCTTATGACCGGGAAATTTTCAGGGCCTACTGTAGAAACTTATTTGCTGCTGCTGGTTACCCTGGGCTTTGGACTCCTCGGTTTTCTTGATGACTTTATTAAAGTAGTATTAAAGCGCAACTTAGGTCTGACTTCAAAGCAGAAGCTGCTGGGCCAAATCATTATTTCTGTTATTTTTTATTTTGTTTTCAAGCAAAATGATTTTTCAACAGAAGTGCATATTCCGCTGACAGACATTTCGATTGATTTGGGCTGGTGGTATGTTTTATTTATTATTTTCTGGCTGGTCGGATTCTCGAATGCTGTCAATCTGACAGATGGACTTGATGGTCTTGTTTCAGGAACTGCTGCAATCGCTTTTGGAGCATTTGCAGTACTGGCATGGAATCAATCCCAATTTGAAGTTTCCATTTTTTCTGTAGCTGTAGTGGGAGCGGTATTGGGTTTCCTTGTCTTTAATGCCCACCCTGCAAAGGTGTTTATGGGAGATACAGGATCACTGGCTTTGGGAGGGGCTATTGCGACCATAGCCATCTTGACAAAACTTGAAATCATCCTGATTATTATCGGCGGTGTTTTTGTTATTGAAACATTATCTGTTATTTTACAGGTGGCATCTTTTAAGACCACCGGGAAGCGGATCTTCCGTATGAGCCCGCTCCATCATCATTATGAATTGGTGGGCTGGTCAGAATGGCGTGTTGTCGTTACATTCTGGACCGTAGGCCTATTATTTGCAATCTTAGGAATCTATATTGAGGTGTGGGTGTAAGTGAAAGAAGTCAATCGCTATCGACATAAAAAAATATTAGTACTGGGTCTGGCCAAAAGCGGAGTGAGTGCAGCTTCCCTTTTACATAAGCTTGGAGCATTTGTAACTGTTAACGATTTTAAGCCTCTTGCGGAAAATCCTGAAGCTCAAGGACTGCTTGAACAAGGGATTACGGTTATATGCGGGGGCCATCCAATTGAACTTCTGGAAGAGGGGTTCGAGCTGATTGTAAAAAATCCGGGTATTCCTTACCATAATCCAATGATAAAAGGAGCTCTTGAAAAGGGCATACCGGTCATTACAGAGGTGGAGCTTGCCTTTCAGGTCTCTGAAGCTCCTTTTATTGCGATTACAGGTACCAATGGAAAAACCACCACAACTACTCTTGTGTTTGAAATGCTTCAGGCAGGAAGCAAAATGCCGCTGATAGCAGGAAATATTGGAACAGTAGCTTCCGAGGTTGCCCAGAATGCTGCAGAAGAAAATAATATCGTGATTGAGCTTTCATCGTTTCAGCTGATGGGTATTCAGGATTTCAGGCCGAGAATCGCCATTTTAACAAATTTATATGATGCCCATTTGGATTATCATGGTACTAGAGAAGAGTATCATGCAGCCAAAGCCAATATTACGATGAATCAGACTGAAAAGGATTATTTCATAGTCAATGCCGATCAAGATAAAGTAATGGAAGCCGCTGCACGGTCAGAGGCGAAAATAATACCTTTTTCAACTTCCAGAGTCCTGTCTGAAGGGGCATATGTCAAAGATGGCTGGATTTATTTTAATGATGAACAAGTGATGAAAAGAAAAGATGTTTCATTGCCGGGAGAGCACAATCTTGAGAATATCCTGTCCTCAGTGGCTGCTGCCAAGCTGACCGGTGTCGGGAATGAAGCCATTAGCCAAGTTCTAAGTTCGTTTACCGGAGTCAAACACCGCCTGCAGTATGTAGGCGAATACCAGAGCAGGAAATTTTATAATGATTCTAAAGCAACGAACATTTTAGCAACGAAGAATGCAGTGTCAGCATTTGATCAGCCTGTCATTCTTCTTGCAGGCGGTCTTGACCGCGGAAATGGCTTTGATGAACTCATCCCATCTCTCAAAAAGGTAAAAGCTCTTGTAACCTTTGGACAAACAGCTGAAAAGATTGAAAATGCAGCGATGGAAGCGGGAATAAAAACAATTGAGCGTGTCGATAATGTTGAAAAAGCCGTACCTGCCGCCTTTAAGCTTTCAGAGCCAGGAGATGTGATTCTGCTTTCTCCTGCTTGTGCAAGCTGGGACCAATATAAAACTTTTGAGGTTCGGGGAGACATGTTTATAGATGCGGTGCATAAGCTTAATTAAGGGCTTGTCTGCGGGACTATGGGAACTTCAGCAAAGGCATACATCTGCTTCGCGTGACATTTAGAGCTTTAATAAGGAACGCAATAAGACTTCCGGAAAACAGGTAAGTTTATTTGCGGCAGGAAAAAAGTTCCTTGATAGCCCTAAAACTTGCATTCGAGGTGTTTTCGTTGCCGACCAAAAAAACCACTCCCGATGTTATATTAATGATCGTCACTTTTATGCTGCTTGCTGTAGGATTGACTATGGTATATAGTGCAAGTGCAATTTGGGCAGATTATAAATTTGATGATTCTTTCTTTTTTGCGAAAAGGCAAATGCTTTTTGCCGGAGTTGGAATTATTGCGATGTTTTTTATCATGAATGTGGATTATTGGACCTGGAGAACATGGGCAAAGGTTTTAATCATTGTCTGTTTTGTACTTTTGCTCCTGGTGCTCATTCCGGGAATCGGCAATGTGCGAAATGGCTCGCGGAGCTGGATTGGTGTAGGAGCATTTTCTGTTCAGCCTTCCGAGTTTATGAAGCTTGCCATGATTGTGTTTATGGCAAAATTCCTCTCCGAAAAACAAAAGCTGATCACCTCTTTCAGAAAAGGTCTTGTTCCATCTTTAGGGCTTGTATTTTTAGCATTTGGATTAATAATGCTGCAGCCTGATTTAGGCACTGGAACTGTAATGGTGGGTACTTGCGTCGTCATGATTTTTATCGCGGGAGCGAGGATCAGCCACTTTGTCTGGTTTGGCGTTGCAGGTTTAGCCGGATTTGTTGCACTTGTTCTGTCGGCCCCATACAGGATAAAGCGGATTACTTCATTTCTAGACCCATGGGAAGATCCTCTGGGCAGCGGATTTCAGATTATCCAGTCCTTATATGCAATAGGGCCTGGAGGATTGTTTGGCCTTGGCCTTGGACAGAGCAGACAGAAGTTTTTTTATCTTCCTGAGCCGCAGACAGATTTTATCTTTGCTATTTTAGCTGAGGAACTGGGATTTATAGGAGGATCCTTTGTCATTTTATTATTTGCACTTCTTTTATGGCGCGGCATCCGCATAGCACTGGGCGCCCCTGATTTATATGGGAGTTTCTTGGCTGTTGGGATCATAGCAATGGTCGCTATTCAGGTAATGATAAATATTGGAGTAGTAACAGGACTGATGCCTGTTACTGGCATCACACTTCCGTTTCTGAGCTACGGGGGATCGTCTTTGACACTGATGCTCATGGCTATAGGGGTTCTGCTTAATATAAGCAGATATGCAAGGTACTAGCGCATTTTATAACATGCATTTCGGAAACCCTGTGAAGCAGGGTTTCTTTTTTGGAAGAAATAATTTATCCAGCATAGAAGAATTATCAAACTTCTTTGCAATTTTGCACATTATTACATTTCTTTAACATTATGATGTACGTTCCTATCTATTTGTTTTGAATATAGTAGAATAGGGAAAAGAGGGGGAGTGTTTTCCGCTCGAACGCTGGATGACCTTCACTAAATCTGTAAGCTTTATATTTGTTCATAAAATAAAGCTTTGATTTCTTTGATAATTAGACTCTTTTTTGAGGTGAAAGAATGAAAATTGCTGTTAGCGGCGGAGGAACTGGCGGACATATATATCCGGCACTTGCGCTTATAAGACAAATAAAGAAAGAACATAAAGATGCCGAATTTTTATATATTGGAACTGAAAAAGGGCTTGAAAATACGATTGTCAATCGTGAAAATATCCCTTTTAAATCAATACATATAACGGGTTTTAAAAGAAAACTTTCTTTGGAAAATGTTAAAACTGTTTTAAGGTTCCTGAAAGGCGTTCGTGAAAGTAAAAAGATGCTTAAGGAATTTAATGCGGATGTCGTGATCGGCACCGGCGGTTATGTTTGTGGTCCTGTTGTATATGCTGCATCAAAGCTTGGCATCCCAACCATAATCCATGAGCAAAACAGCGTCCCGGGATTAACCAATAAGTTTTTAAGCAGATATGTTGATAAAATCGCAGTCTGCTTTGAAGAAGCAAAGGCTTTTTTTCCGGATACTAAAACAGTCATGACAGGGAATCCTCGCGCTTCAGAGGTGCTGGGACAGGATGGGATCAGGGGGAGACTATCAGCAGGATTAAAAACGGGTGTCCCTGCTGTGTTAATCTTTGGAGGCAGCAGAGGGGCAAGGCCAATTAATGATGCAGTTCTAAAAACTCTGGCTGAGCTGGGTGAAAAGCCATATCAGGTTTTATATATCACAGGGGACGTCCATTATGAGGATGTACAAAAAGAAATAGAACTGGTCGGAAGCCCTGAAAATGTAATGATTAAACCATTTATTCACAATATGCCAGAAGTGCTGGCCGGAGCAGACCTGGTCGTGTCACGTGCTGGAGCCACAACTTTGGCAGAGATTACCTCTTTAGGAATTCCGAGCATTTTAATCCCAAGCCCATATGTAACAAATAACCACCAGGAGAAAAATGCAAGGGCGCTAAGCGACCATGGAGCTGCAGAACTATTGCTTGAAAAAGAGTTAACAGGGAAAAAGCTTATTGACAGCATCGACCGAATCATCCTCGATAAAGATAAGATGAGTAACATGAAGGAAGCTTCAAAAAAACTTGGAATCCGTGATGCATCAAATAGGCTATACACATTAATGGCCGAATTGGTTTCAAATAAGGTGAAGTAGCCCCAAATAGTAAATTTGCATAGAATAAATAAATTTAGGCACAGATCAATAGAAAGGGAGGTAAATATGGACGAATTTATCAGCAAGCTTAGAGAATTAAACATCGGAACAGTTAAAGAAAATGAGCCGATGGCTAATCATACAACAATGAAAATTGGCGGACCCGCCGATTTGTTTATTGAGCCTTCTTCCATAGAAAACCTGGCAAAAGCGATGGAACTGATCCAGAGCTATGAAATGAAATGGAGAGCAATTGGAAGAGGATCTAATTTGCTCGTATCTGATGGAGGCATAGAAGGAGTGGTCATTAAGTTGGGCCGCGGCATGGATCATCTGGATCTTAATAGTACGGAATTAAGAGCAGGCGGGGGTTATTCATTGGTTGCACTTTCCACAATTATCAGCAAAAAAGGCTTGTCAGGTCTTGAATTTGCCAGCGGGATTCCTGGGTCTGTAGGCGGAGCAGTTTATATGAACGCTGGTGCTCACGGTTCTGATATTTCGCAGATCCTGACCAGAGCACATGTTCTTTTCGAAGATGGGAAGATGGAATGGCTCACGAACGAAGAAATGGAATTCTCTTATAGAACATCCGTCCTTCAAAAGAAACGTCCGGGTATTGTTCTGGAGGCCGTTTTCCGGCTTACAGAGGGAGACAGGGAAAAAATTTCCTCTGCAATGCAAAAAAATAAGGATTACAGAAAGGAAACCCAGCCTTGGAACTACCCATGTGCAGGCAGTATTTTCCGTAACCCGCTTCCGGAATATGCTGGCCAGCTGATAGAAAAAGCCGGAATGAAGGGCCATAGCATCGGCGGTGCGCAAATTTCCAATATGCATGGGAATTTCATCGTAAATGCGGGAGATGCCAAAGCGGAAGATGTACTTGCATTAATTCAGCATATTAAGGATACAATCTTTGATTTGTATGGAGTAAAGATGGAGACAGAAGTGGAAATAATCGGTCGAAAGTAACGGGGAATAATACCTTACGTATACCATTTATTGTGATATAATAATTTATTAGATAACAGTAAATGTAGTAAAAACGGCATGGTTTACATGCCGTTCTCTTCCCTAATTCAGTATTGCATAAATTTTGCTGGACAAGCTGCTTTGTTTTAATTTATTGTCCTTGCGCTATTCTGAAAAAATATGAAGGTATACTCTAAACTTCTATAACTGTCTAGCTCCAGCGCCTATCCCCTCGAGTTGTCGGGGGTGGGCAAGGCGCTTGTGCTTTTCTTAATGGGGTGATAAAAGTGGAGAAAAGTAAGGTTGTCTCGCTTGAGGATCGAATACCGAAGCTTAAACAGCAAAGAAAGAAGAAAGCGAACAGAAGACTGATCTTTTTGCTGCTGCTTTTTTTCTCGCTGATTGTTTTAGTTATTTACTTTCAATCGCCCTTAAGCCATATTAAACAAATTAAGGTATCCGGCAATTCAATTTACGATAAAGAAGAAATTATTCAAATTAGCGGTGTTACTGAAAAAACAAATATTTGGAAGGTTGACGAAGAGGCTATTGAGGGTAAGCTTAAAGAACTGCCTGAAATAAAATCTTCAACTGTTAAAATTCAGCTGCCAAGCACAATTAATATACAGGTAGATGAACTGAAGCGCATTGCCTACATAGCGAAAGAGAAGCATTACCTTCCTGTTATGGAGAATGGGAGCATATTAAAGGATGAAAAGGTTGCGGAAATCCCTGTCAACGCTCCCATCCTTAATGA
>Ga0180215_1003781_pt1 | contig 13962 bp, 10 predicted proteins | sample eDN3rd37CBELigBY_FD_128871 | JGI IMG/M metagenome (GOLD analysis project Ga0180215, IMG submission 128871) | Enriched backyard soil microbial communities from Emeryville, California, USA - eDNA 3rd pass 37_C BE-Lig BY (version 2) (version 2) | ecosystem: Environmental > Terrestrial > Soil >...
TAGCCGATACGTCATCTCTACATAGAGCTTTCCATATTAGCTGCTACTTTAGTTGGAGGAGCTGCCACTGAAAGTAGATCGTCAAACCACTGAAGTTTCAGTGGTTTTTTATTTGCAAAAATTCCCCCTACTGCAAATGCATTTATCGATACTTCTAAAAACGAATAAAGGAAATTTTAAATTCAAAATAGAAGTATGTAACTAGTGTGAAAAATGGGGGAATAAAATGAAGGCGCTTTTAGTAATTGATGTACAAAATGCCATTATTAATTTTGAAAATTTCAAAGAAGAACTTTTACTTATGGAAAATGTGATTAAGGATTTCAAAGATTCTAATAGTCCCGTAATCTTTATGAGACATTTGGATGACTCTGAAGAAAGTCCATTATATAAACATTCCACGGGTTCGGAAATACATAGTTCATTAAAAGATTATGCTGATCATATACTTGAGAAGCAAACACCAAGTTCTTTCTTTAATACGGAACTCCCTAGCTTATTAGAGGCATTAAGTGTAAACCACCTTTTTATTACAGGATATAACACGGAGTTTTGTTGTATGTTTACCGCAATTGCTGCCTATGATAGGGGATATAAGGTCACATTTATTGAGGACGCTACCGGGACAGTTAATACTGAAGAAACCTATGAAATGCAGGGATTAGATATAAAGGATTTCGTAGGAACTGTCTTACATTGGTCGAATGTTATTGAAGTATTGGATTATGAAGAATATATGGAAGCATATAATAAGGAAAACATGATTTAAGGGATGCTAGGGCATCCCTTTTATTAGCATTCATTTTCGAAATTAATTGGAAAAGGAAATTATTAAAGGGGAATTTTGGATAAGTCAGTTGAATCCGTTTACAATATGATAATCACAATTTTATTTTCCCGTTCAAATTTAATAATTATCAATCACAAGTAAATACTAAGTAAAGATTGATGAAAGCGATACATTAAATAAAACATCAGGTCATAGATTTAATAGAATTATCCGAATACTCTTTCTTTTAAAGTGTTCTTGACACTTAGATTTCATGTTGATAATCTTACAATTAATATTCTTTAAGAAAATGGAGGCATTTACGAAATGTGGGAAACGAAATTTGCCAAAGAAGGCTTAACATTTGATGATGTATTATTAGTACCAGCACATTCAGAAGTATTACCAAAAACGGTTGACTTATCTTCACAATTAACTCCAAAGATTAAATTGAATATCCCGATTGTCAGTGCAGGTATGGATACTGTTACAGAATCCAAAATGGCGATTGCAATGGCGCGTCAAGGCGGTATTGGGATTATCCATAAAAATATGAGTATTGAAGAGCAAGCTGAAGAAGTTGAAAAAGTTAAGCGATCTGAAAATGGTGTAATTACAAATCCGTTTTTCTTAACTCCAACGCATCAAGTATTTGATGCAGAACATTTAATGGGGAAATATCGCATTTCAGGTGTCCCAATCGTAAATAACGAAGAAGATTTAACATTAGTAGGGATTATTACAAATCGCGACTTACGTTTTATCTCTGATTATTCTTTGAAAATTCAAGATGTAATGACAAAAGAAGCATTAATTACAGCTCCTGTTGGAACGACTCTAGAGGAAGCTGAAAAGATTCTTCAGCAATATAAAATCGAAAAATTACCAATCGTTGATGAATTGGGCAAACTAACGGGGTTAATTACAATTAAAGATATTGAAAAAGTAATTGAATTCCCAAATGCTGCAAAAGATCACCTTGGCCGTTTATTAGTTGGAGCGGCTGTTGGAGTATCAAATGATACAATGCAACGTGTAGCAAAGCTTGTTGAAGCACAGGTTGATATCATTGTAATCGATACAGCCCATGGTCACTCACAAGGTGTCATCGAAACTGTAAAACAAATTCGCGAAGCATATCCTGAATTGGAAATCATCGCAGGAAATGTTGCAACTGGAGAAGCTACACGTGCTTTATACGAAGCGGGTGCAGATGTAGTAAAAGTTGGTATTGGACCGGGATCAATTTGTACAACACGCGTAGTTGCTGGTGTAGGTGTACCTCAAATCACGGCAGTATATGATTGTGCTACAGTAGCTCGTGAAATGGGTAAAACGATCATTGCAGATGGCGGTATCAAATACTCTGGTGATATCGTAAAAGCTTTAGCTGCTGGTGGACATGTTGTTATGCTTGGTTCTTTACTTGCTGGAACTTCGGAATCTCCAGGTGAAACTGAAATCTTCCAAGGTCGTCGTTTTAAAGTCTACCGTGGTATGGGATCATTATCAGCAATGGAAAAAGGTTCAAAAGACCGCTATTTCCAAGAGGATGCAAAAAAATTAGTACCAGAAGGCATTGAAGGACGCTTACCTTATAAAGGACCTTTAGCTGATACAATTCATCAGTTAATCGGAGGTATTCGTGCTGGTATGGGTTATTGTGGAGCACCAAGCTTAGAAGGCTTGCGTGAGAACTCACAATTTATTCGAATGACTGGTGCAGGTCTTCGTGAATCACATCCACATGATGTCCAAATTACAAAAGAAGCGCCGAACTATTCTTTATAGTAAATGGGAAACCTCAAGCATGCTTTTAACGTCATATTTTGATGTTAAAAGTGTGCTTTTTTTGCTTTTATCGTAGGTAGTCACTCTTTAGCGAGATGAAGTTTTGATTGGAAAATAATTGATTCGCGTCTAGTAATTTGTAAAAAAATATTATTTATAACTAAATATAATGAGTAACCATGATTTTCTATTGTAAACGTAATATTTTTCTTGCAATTTCTATGATAAAATGACGAAAGTAAAGTAAAACAATATTGGAGGTATTTTTTGTGAAAACAGCTAAGAAAGCATCATGGTTCAGCCTATTGATGATTCCGATTCTGTTAATCAGCACATTTGTCACAACTGCAACAAGTGCAAGTGCGGAAACAGATTTAGGGATAAACGTTGATGGTGCCATATTAATTGATGCAAATACAGGGCAAATCCTATATGAACAAAATGCGGACGGTCCATTAGGAATTGCGAGTATGTCAAAAATGATGACGGAATATATACTGCTAGATGCTATTGATGAAGGCAAAATCACTTGGGATCAACAATATCACGTTACCGAGTATACATATAAAATGTCCCAAAACAGTGCATTAAGTAACGTACCGTTAAGAGCGGATGGTGCTTATACAATTCAAGAGTTATATGAAGCAATGGCAATTTATTCCGCAAATGCCGCAACAGTAGGGATTGCTGAAACAATCGCTGGCTCCGAAACGGAATTTGTAAAATTAATGAATGAAAAAGCCGCAGAATTAGGTCTTGAAGGATACAAATTTGTAAACGCAACAGGGTTAAGTAATTCAGATCTTTTTGGAATGCATCCAGAAGGTACAAAGGCTGAAGATGAAAATGTAATGCCAGCAAAATCTGTAGCGAAACTTGCTTATCATTTGTTAAAAGATCATCCGGAAGTTTTAGAGACTTCTAGTATTTCTAAGAAGAAGTTCCGTGAGGGTACAGATGATGAAACTCTAATGCCAAACTGGAATTGGATGTTACCAGGTTTAGTAAGTGAATATGAAGGAGTAGATGGTTTGAAAACCGGTTCTACACCTTTTGCAGGTCAATGTTTTACAGGAACGGCAGAACGTAATGGAACACGCTTAATCGCAGTTGTGCTAAATGCAAAAGATTCAAATGGAAATAGCACGTATACAGCACGTTTTGAAGCTGCAAAAAAATTATTTGACTACGGTTTTAGTCAATTTACAAAACAAGAAATCGTATCAAGCAACTATTCATTTAAAGGCAATGAAACACTGTCCGTTACAAAAGGTAAAGAAGATAGTGTAGGTATTGCAGTAAAAGAACCAATATCTCTAGTAGTAAAAACAAGTGAAAAAGATTTATATGTTCCAAAATTAGAATTGGATAAAAAATCCATTGAAGCAGCAGTTAAAAAAGGCACAGTTGTCGGTAAAGTTGTTATCGAAAAATCAGAAGGTGAAGATTATGGATTTATCGATGGCAAGAATTATTCGACAGATGTCGTAACAACAAGCAGTGTTGAACGTGCTGGGTTTGTCTCTTTATTTTTCCAAGGAGTAGGTAGCTTCTTCGGAAATGTTTGGGATGGTATTACAGGATTCGTGGGTGGATTATTCTAGTAAAATGCTGTTCTATGATAATAATCATAGAACAGTTTTTTTAATCCCCAAAAAGTGGCTGAAATCTTTTCATGCTGGTTTTTATAGAGGTTTAAATTAAGTGTGTCACATTCTTTTTTTTCTTGGACAAAACAACCTCGCCCAGTTTTTTCATAAGCTAGTAGGTGAGGAGCGTGATAAAAGTGTGCGGCATTACAGGTTGGATTGATTATACACAATCCCTTAAGAATCAAGATGCGATAATCAAAAGTATGACAGAAACGTTAAGTAAGAGAGGCCCGGATGATGGCAATATTTGGTCCAGCACACATGCTCTATTAGGGCATCGTCGTTTAGCCGTGATCGATTTAATTGGCGGAAAGCAGCCAATGACAAAATCACATCAAAACAAGGGCTATAGCATGGTATATAACGGAGAACTTTATAATACAGAGGAAATTCGCCAAGAGCTTTTAAAACGCGGATATCACTTTTCAACGTCATCGGATACTGAAGTGTTGCTAGCTTCATTCATCGAGTGGAGAGAGCAATGTGTCGAGTATTTAAATGGAATTTATGCATTTGCTGTTTGGGATGAGGAAGAAGAGTCGCTATATGCCTTTCGAGACCGTTTAGGAGTTAAGCCGTTTTTTTATGCTTTAAAAGAAGGCTCACTGCTGTTTGGTTCAGAAATTAAGGCCATTCTAGCAAATCCTCAAATTACCCCTCAAATTGACCGTAAAGGGCTTGCAGCTTTATTAAGCATTGGACCATCAAGAGTTCCAGGAAATGGTGTATATAAAGGAATTGAAGAGCTGGAGCCAGGCAATGCCATGAAATTTTCAAAAGAGGGCTTTAAGAAATGGCGTTACTGGAATGTAAAAAGTGAAAAGCATGAAGATTCCTTTGAAGATACCGTAGAAAAAGTTCGTTATTTAGTAACGGATGCCATTAAACGCCAATTAGTTTCGGATGTTCCGCTTTGTACATTTTTGTCTGGGGGTCTAGATTCCAGTATTATTACTGCAATCGCAGCCAATACGTACAATCAAGAAGGATCAATCCTTCAAACTTATTCTATCGATTATGAAGGAAATGAACAATTTTTCGAAAAAAATGATTTCCAGACATCTCGAGATAGTTACTGGATCAACCAAATGACCGAAAAATTCAATACAAAACATTTTGATATTATCCTCTCCCAAAAGGATATTGTGGACTATTTAGAAGAAGCAATGCTGGTACGTGATCTGCCTGGTATGGTAGATATCGATAGTTCGCTATTGGTGGCTTGCCGCGTTATTAAGGAAGGATATACAGTAGCATTATCAGGTGAATGTGCTGATGAAGTATTTGGTGGATATCCATGGTTCCATCGTGATTATGAGCTGTTCCCTTGGATTCGTTCAGCAGATGAGCGTGAAGGATTCCTTAGAGAGGAATGGCAATCAAAACTGAAATTAAAAGATTTTATGAAGCATGCATTTGAGGAAGCTGTAAAAGATTCGCCTAAACTTGAAGGTGAAGATCCGAAGGCTGCAAAGCAACGTGAGCTATTCTACTTAAATATGCGTTATTTTATGCAAACATTATTGGAACGTAAAGACCGCATGAGTATGGGAGCGAGTTTAGAAGTACGCGTCCCATTTGCAGATCACCGAATCGTAGAGTACGTATGGAATATTCCGTGGGAAATGAAAAACGTGGGAAATATGGAGAAGGGGCTTTTACGTAAAGCCATGGAGGGTCTTTTGCCAGAGGAAGTATTATATCGCAAAAAGAATCCATACCCTAAAACATATCATCCTGCATATACAAATGGCGTAAGAAGCTTATTAAGTGAATCGCTTCAAAGAAAAGAATCGATTTTGCATGAGTTATTCGAAAAAGAACAGCTGGAACAACTTGTTGCTTCAGGTGGCTCATCCTTCAAAGTGCCATGGTTTGGCCAGCTAATGGCAGGTCCACAGCTGCTTGCATATTTAGTTCAAATTGATCGCTGGTTCGAAAATTACAATATTCAATTAATTGACCAATAAAAAAAGGGGAAATCTCATAGTTTATGAGATTTCCCTTTTTTCGTATTTCTATTTATGCCCCAACATGTCATGAGCTTGTGAATAGCAGGCTCAATATCTTCAAGTGCTACCCCGCCAAATCCAAGTAAAAATGTAGGCTGGTCATAATCAATTGGTTTGAGTAAATAATCCGAGACAGGATAAACGGCAATTCCATTTTCATTCGCAATTTGTTTTAACTCGTGTTCCAGCTTAGCTAAGGGCACTGATATTAAAATATGCATACCGGCATGGTCACCGGTAATTGAAATGTTAGGATAAAAGCTTTCTAAAGTATGGATTAACTTGTCATGCTTTTTGCGGTAAATCTTTCGCATTCGATTTAAATGCTTTGAAAAGTGGCCATCTTTCATAAAGTTGGCTAATATATGTTGGTCAAATCTCGGTACTGTGGCAGAGTAATAGCTGAAAATCTCTTGATAGGATTGCAAAAGTGCCGGCGGTAAAACAAAATAAGCCACTCGCAATGAAGGCATCAAGGATTTTGTAAAAGTGCTTAGATAGATGACCTTTTCATTTTGATCCATCCCTTGCAAAGCAGGAATCGGTTTTCCGATGTGGCGAAATTCACTATCATAATCATCCTCTAGTATATAGCGGTTAGCCGCTTTGGATGCCCAATTTAATAATTGTGTTCTTCTGGCAGCAGACAATACTGCCCCAGTAGGGAACTGATGAGAAGGTGTAATATAAACGATATTCGCATCTGTTTTTTCGAGTTCGTCAACGATTAACCCATCTTCATCCACAGAAATAGGGACCGCCTTGTTCGCTAAATGAATTCTTGGAATCGCTGAATATCCAGGATTTTCGAGAGCAATTTTTGAATTCGTTTCAATTAATCGCAAAATCATAGGAAGCAAATGTTCGGTCCCAGATCCAATTACAATCTGCTCGGGGTCACAGATGATTCCGCGTGATTGATACAAATAATTCGCAATTTCTGTACGCAGTTCATATTCTCCTTGGGGTTCACCAACCTGGAGATATTCTTTAGATGGAAAATCAAATAGATCCTTCGCATATTTTCTCCAAATGGCAAATGGGAATGATTCAGTATCTATTTTTCCGGGATGAAAATTATATGGATATGGCTCATTTTCGTTTTTTCTGGTTTCTATGATCTTTTTAGGCTGTTTACTTTCGATAAAGGGAAGTTCTTCAATTTCTTCGACGAAAAATCCGATGCGCGGCTTTGAAGCAATATAGCCCTCTGCAAGCAGCTGTCCGTATGCGATTTCAACTGTTGTTTGGCTAATATTTAAAAAGTCGGCCAGCTTGCGTTTGGACGGTAATTTTGTTCCGACTTCAATTTGCTTATGTGTGATGGCATCTTTCATTCCCATATAGAGTTGTTCATATAAAGGTTTTTTGCTATTTTTTTCTAGCTTGAAAATCAGCATATCCATGGGCTTTCCTCCTATGTGACCTTATGAATTTATCCGAAATTGACTCTTTTTATATGGTCAACATTTATTATACTTTATTACAACAAAGTATTGGAGGGGAATTTTGACATGAAACTACTTGGAACAGAAACAGTCAAACGAGGAATGGCAGAAATGCAAAAAGGCGGCGTCATTATGGACGTAATCAATGCAGAGCAAGCAAAAATAGCAGAAGCAGCAGGAGCAGTTGCTGTAATGGCATTAGAACGTGTACCATCGGATATTCGGAAAGCGGGCGGTGTGGCACGTATGGCAGATCCCCGAATTGTAGAAGAGGTGATGGGTGCTGTATCGATTCCAGTTATGGCGAAAGCTCGGATTGGCCATATTGTAGAAGCTCGTGTTTTAGAAGCAATGGGTGTGGATTACATTGATGAAAGTGAAGTATTAACACCTGCTGACGAAGAATTTCATTTATTAAAAAGTGATTATACAGTACCTTTTGTTTGCGGCTGTCGTGATCTTGGCGAAGCTGCACGCCGCATTGGGGAAGGAGCTTCTATGCTTCGTACAAAAGGTGAGCCAGGTACAGGAAATATCGTAGAGGCGGTACGCCATATTCGAAAAGTGAATGCTCAAGTTCGACGAGTAGTTGGAATGAATGAAGATGAGTTAATGACAGAAGCGAGAGATTTAGGAGCACCCTATGAATTATTGGTGGAAATCAAACGGTTAGGACGTCTGCCGGTTGTCAATTTTGCTGCTGGAGGAGTAGCAACACCTGCTGATGCTGCATTAATGATGGAGCTTGGAGCAGATGGAGTATTTGTTGGATCCGGTATTTTTAAATCCGAAAACCCTGAAAAGTTTGCCCGTGCCATTGTGGAGGCAACAACACACTACAAGGATTATCAATTAATCGCCGAGATTTCAAAAGAGCTTGGCACTCCAATGAAGGGGATTGAAATTTCAACATTGCAAGATAGTGAACGTATGCAGGAACGAGGTTGGTAAGATGAAGATTGGCGTTCTTGCTTTACAAGGAGCTGTAAGGGAACATATTCGTCAGATTCAATTACTGGGGTGCGAGGCAATTGAAGTGAAGTCGCTGGATCATCTTTATGGATTGGACGGATTGGTGTTGCCTGGCGGGGAAAGTACAACGATGCGAAAATTATTGGATCGTTATCAATTGCTGGCTCCCATTCAATCAATGGCTAAACAAGGAGTTCCGATGTTGGGCACGTGTGCAGGTTTGATTTTATTAGCAAAGGAGATTGTCGGCTATAAGGAAGCGCATCTTGGTTTAATGGATGTTGTGATTGAACGGAATTCCTTTGGAAGACAAGTTGATAGCTTTGAGGTGGAACTTGATGCAGAACAAATAGGTGAGGGGATTCCAGCGGTATTTATTCGCGCACCACATATTGTCTCTGTTGGTCCTAACGTAGAAGTATTAGCTGAATATGAAGGACGAATAGTATTAGCAAAAGAAGGGCAATACTTAGGATGTTCATTTCATCCAGAATTAACCGAAGATACACGTCTGATGCAATATTTTATAGATATGGTGAAAGAATTTACTAAGTCTTCACTTGCAAAATCGAACAGCATATAGTACATTATGGTTAATTTAATTCGCACTGGGCGAATGCATATTGATAACATCGATGATAGGAAGTAGTAACAAGCATGTTTTTTTTAGAGAGTCAGCGGTTGGTGGAAGCTGGTAAAAGCACTTGTGAATCCGTCCTTGAGTTGCTTAAGCTGAATTCACAGTAGGCTTTTGCCGGTTGAAAAGCCGTTATGAGATAAGTGGATTAGAATTTTTTCTAATCAATTAGGGTGGCAACGCGGGTAGCTCTCGTCCCTTTATGGGGATGAGGGCTTTTTTGTGTTTTATTTCTCTAGTACGGCAAAGTATGGAGTAACAATGTAATCAATAAAAATACCTATAATGGAGGAATCAACATGTTAGATATTAAACGTGTCCGTGATAATTATGCAGAAGTGAAAAAAATTCTTCTAACTCGTAATGAAGATTTAGGGAATATTGACGAGTTTGAAGAGTTGGATGCAAAACGTCGTGAATTAATTGCCAAAACAGAAGTGCTAAAAGCTGAGCGCAATAAGGTATCAGAGCAAATTTCAGTGATGAAACGCAACAAAGAAAATGCCGATGATGTGATTGCCCGCATGCGTGAAGTGGGAGACGAAATTAAACAATTAGATAACGAGCTTCGTGAAGTAGAAGAAAAATTCGACTACATGATGATGCGTTTACCAAACATCCCACATGAATCTGTTCCTGTTGGTGAAACAGAAGACGATAATGTGGAAGTTCTTGCATGGGGCGAGCAACCAAACTTTGATTTTGAAGCGAAACCACACTGGGATCTGGCAACAGACTTGCAAATTGTTGACTTTGAACGTGCCGGAAAAGTAACTGGCAGCCGTTTTGTATTCTACCGTGGCTTAGGAGCTCGTTTGGAACGTGCTTTAATGAGCTTCATGATGGATTTACATGCAGAAGAGCATGGTTATGAAGAAATGCTGCCACCAGTTATCGTTAACCGTGATAGCTTAACGGGTACAGGGCAATTGCCGAAATTTGAGGAGGATGTATTCAAATTAGTGGATACAGATTACTTCATGATTCCAACTGCAGAAGTGCCTGTTACAAACTTCTACCGTGATGAAATTATCGATGGTGAAATTTTGCCAAAAGGATTTGCAGCATATAGCTCTTGCTTCCGTTCTGAAGCAGGATCAGCAGGTCGTGATACGCGCGGTTTAATTCGCCAGCACCAATTCAACAAAGTAGAATTAGTACGCTTTGTAAAACCAGAAGATTCTTATGATGAATTAGAAAAATTAACGGGCCATGCCGAAAAAGTCCTTCAATTACTTGGTTTGCCATACCGCAAATTATTAATGAACACATCTGATCTTGGCTTTACAGCAGCGAAGAAATATGATTTAGAGGTTTGGATGCCAACACAGAACATGTACCGTGAAATCTCTTCTTGTTCAAACTTTGAGGATTTCCAAGCGCGCCGTGCAAACATTCGTTTCCGCCGCGAACAAGGCGCAAAACCAGAATATGTACACACACTAAACGGTTCAGGTCTAGCAATCGGCCGTACAGTGGCAGCATTATTAGAGAACTATCAGCAATCTGATGGAAGTGTCCTTATACCAGAAGTACTACAACCTTATATGGGCGGAAAAAAAGTAATAGCACCGAAATAACTTTCTGTGCCGAAAGCCTGCGACAGGCACAAGCCAGCGGAAGCGATGTAATTCCTGAGGTTTTAAGAACATATATGGGCGGTAAGGAAATCATTGCACCAAAATAAGAAAAAGGACGGCATTTTGAATAGTGCCGTCCTTTTTTCTTTAAAAGAATAATAAGCCAATACTGATAATCACTCCGGTAAATATAAGGACAAATAAACAAAAGCCCATTATATCCTTCGCTTTTAAACCGGCTATTGCTAGTGCCGGCAATGCCCAGAATGGTTGAATCATATTCGTCCAGGCATCTCCCCATGCAATCGCCATTGCCGTTTTTGCATAATCTGCATTTAGTGACTGTGCAGCCTCCAACATAATTGGTGCCTGAACTGCCCATTGCCCTCCGCCAGAAGGAACAAAGAAGTTTACTAATCCAGCAGAAAAAAATGTAAATAGATAAAATGTAAATCCATTTGAAATACTAATAAACCACTCTGAAAAAACAATAGCCAATCCAGAGGCTGTCATCATTCCCATAATTCCTGCATAGAACGGGAATTGGAACACGATTCCGGCGGTAGTTTTAATAGCTGCTTGTGCTGCTGCCAAGAATCGCTGCGGTGTACCATGAAAAATTATTCCCAGAATGATAAAAATGGTATTAACAATATTTAAATCTAATACAAATCCTTTTGTCGCAAAATGATGAATGAGATAAGAAAGCCCAATAAGTCCAATTAGAATGGTTAATAAGGAACTTCTTTCTGTCCATGAAGCAAACGTCCTTTCAGCTGGAGGGAATTTTTGCTCCTCTTCAACCAGTAATGCTGGGTCAACCTCCACAATTTCCTCTTCTTTCGGCATCATCCAACGATTAAAGAATGGCAATGTAAGCCCAATCACAATTACGATAAATAAATTATACGGTGTAAATATTGTGTCAGAAGTTGGTACTACCCCCATCATATCAGCAAAGGGATGCCCCTCTGTTGCAACAGAAAGAGGAATAGACCCTGCTAAACCACCATGCCAGATGATAAAACCGGAATAGGCGCTGGCAATTAATAAACGATAATCTACTCGCTTTACATGTCGAGCGATTTCCTTTGCAAATAAGGCCCCTATCACTAATCCAAACCCCCAGTTAATCCAACAAGCTACTAGTGAAATGAATGTCACCACAATAATTGCAGTAGATGGCCTCTTAATTTTGCTAGCAATAAAAGATAAGAATTTTTTAAAAACGGGGCTGTTAGCTAACACATGTCCAGCAGCTAATACAATGACCATCTGCATAGTAAATAAAAGTAAATCCCAGAATCCATCTCCCCAATAAACAACCATTTCTAATGGCGAACTAGGCGTTAGTATGAGTCCAAGCAGGAAAACAAGTACAGTTAAAATTGCCACGAAAATATATGGATCGGGTAAGTATTTTTCCATGATCGTGTTAGATATTCTTGTTAAAGTTTTCATTTCCACATCTTCTCCCTTCAAAAAAATTTGAAAAATCCGTGAAAAGTATTTTTCAATGCATACTATGTAGTAAAGAAGATTATTATTTCGATAATAATAAAAAATAAGTAGTGAAAATATTATAAAGGAAATAAAAATAGTAGGATTTTATTATGGTAATGTATGAAAATCTATCTTCAATTATTGTAAAATGAAAATAATGAATATTTGAAATGTAAATAAGTTTGCTAGAAGGGGATACAAGAATGGAACATTTAATTTATAAAAACTTAAAGAAAATTGAGCTATCTGGTATTCGAAAGTTTACAAATATGCTGGTGGATTATCCGAATGCGATTAATTTAACTATTGGCCAGCCTGATTTTCCAACACCAGCCCATGTTAAAGAAAAGGCGAAACGGGCAATAGATCAAAATTATACTTCCTATACACCTAACGCAGGGATTATTGAATTACGCAATGCCATTGCAGCTTTTTACGCTAATCGGTATGGCTTAACTTATAGCCCGCAAGATGAAATCATTGTGACACACGGTGCATCAGGAGCACTTACGATTGCATTAAGAACGATTTTAGAAGAAGGGTGCGAGGTTATTTTATCTGCACCGGCATATCCTGGCTATATTCCATTAATTGAGCTTTGCGGGGCGGTCCCGGTTTGTGTGAATACTGAGGCGACTGATTTTGTTTTAACGGCAGAATTAATCGAAAAGCATATTACGGATAAAACAAGATGCGTTATTCTCCCATCACCATGTAACCCGGTTGGAACAATCATTGAAGAGGCAGAACTGCAAAAAATAGCAGCCCTTTTAAAAGATAAAGAAATCTTCATTATTTCAGATGAAATTTATAGTGAGCTAATTTATGAAAAGACACATAAATCCATTGCATCTTATGAGGGAATGCGCAATAAAACAATCGTGATTAACGGTGTTTCCAAATCTCACTCAATGACAGGCTGGCGAATTGGCTATACATTAGCGCCAAATTATTTAACAAAAGAAATGACAAAGCTAAATGGCTATTACATTAGCTGTGCAACGAGCATAAGTCAGCACGCGGCACTTGCAGCGTTAACCGATGGATTAAATGATCCGATTGATATGAAGAAAGAATACAAAGTTCGTCGTGATTTTGTATATAATCGACTTGTAGCAATGGGTTTTGATGTAGTAAAACCGGCAGGGGCATTTTATATTTTCCCATCAATTAAGAAAACCGGCATGAACTCTTTTGATTTCTGTATCAATCTATTAGAAGAGCAGGAGCTGGCAACCGTTCCTGGAAGTGCGTTTTCAGAATTTGGCGAAGGCTATATCCGACTGTCTTTTGCACAGCCATTGGAAGTTTTACAAATAGGCATGGATCGGTTGGAAAAATTCATGGGGAAATTTGATTAAATATAGCAAGGCGAATATCTTAGTAACAGGTTCTCTTTTGAAGTGAAAAAATAGAAAACAGGTTGAGGAAAAAGTATGGTAATTTCTATCATGCTTTTTCTATAGTTTAAAACCAAATTTTCTTGCAGGTATAAGAATACTTAGGCGGAGAATTTCCGTCTAATGCATAGGCTAAAGAAGTTGATATAAGTGGAGATTTTCCGGTTAACTGCTCAAAATAAGCCAAAATATGAGGGA
>Ga0180215_1003782_pt1 | contig 13962 bp, 14 predicted proteins | sample eDN3rd37CBELigBY_FD_128871 | JGI IMG/M metagenome (GOLD analysis project Ga0180215, IMG submission 128871) | Enriched backyard soil microbial communities from Emeryville, California, USA - eDNA 3rd pass 37_C BE-Lig BY (version 2) (version 2) | ecosystem: Environmental > Terrestrial > Soil >...
GCTGTTCTTTTACCCTGATGCCCTGCAATTCATTGTTCAGCTGGACAATGGACGCGGGCTCAATAAATAATGTCTGGCCAGAGGAGCTTTGGTCATGGATAATACCGCCGTAATGTCCCCGGTACTCCTGCTTTACAGGTATGACAAAACGGTCATTGCGGATTGTAATAATCGCATCAGAAAGCATCTTTTGGGCACTGGTGGAGCGAATCATGCTCTCCAGACGCTCTCTTACACGTGATTCTTTCGTGCGCAGCTGATTTCGAAGAGAACGGAGAGTCTCGCTTGCACTGTCAAGCACTTCTCCATTGTCGTCAACCGCATTGCGGATAGACGTTTCCAGGTCAGCCAGTACAATAATTTTATCTGTATATCCCAGCAGGATCGGCAGGCTGCTTTCTTCCTCGGCAAATTCCTCGATGAACCTCTTCATCTGCCTGCTTGCATGAATCGTGCTGGATATCTGGTTAAGTTCCTGGGGACTAAGCATCCCTCCAATGACCGCTCTCTTCACATGAGGACGAATATCAAAAATGCCTCCAAGCGGTACATTTCCCTTAATTCTAAGTACTGTCACGGCTTCATCTGTCTCTTCCTGCCTGCGGATAACTTCTTCATAGTCAGTGGAAGGACGAATATTTATGGCCTTTTTTCTTCCCAAGGATGAAGAAACGTGCTCAAGCAGCTGTTCCTTCACTTTATTGAACTCAAGTATCTTCAATACTCTTTCTTGCATGAGGATTTTCCCCTTTCATGCCCAATTTCCTACTGGCGTTCTTTCAGAAATTTGAGCAAATCTTCTGTTTCCATGGCATTTAAAACGGATTCCTTCTTGATCCATCCCTTCTTTGCCGCAGAAACTCCGATTTCCATGTGATTTAAAGTGTCTATTTTATGTGCATCAGTATTAATCACTATTTTCACACCAGCTTCCTGAGCTTGTCTGATATGCCCGGAAGCAAGGTCCAGCCTGTTCGGATTTGCATTCAGCTCAAGGGCTGTATTTGTTTCTTTTGCAAGCTCGATGAGCATTTCCATGTCTACTTCATAGCCTTCCCTGCGGCCGATCAATCTTCCCGTAGGGTGGGCAATAATGTCGACATGGGCATTCTGCAGCGCCGTTTTCAAGCGAGCCATGATTTTCTCCTTCGGCTGTGAGAAAGAAGAATGAATAGAAGCAATGACAATGTCCAATTCCTCTAGAAGTTCATCATCATAATCAAGCGATCCATCGGGCAGAATATCCATTTCCACTCCTGACAGAATCGTGAAATCATCGAATTGCTCATTAAGCCGCTTTATTTCTTCTTTTTGACTGCGAAGTCTTTCAGCAGTCAAACCGTTCGCCACTTTCAAGTACTGAGAATGGTCTGTTATTGCCATATATTTATAGCCGCGGGCCCGGCATGCTTCAATCATTTCCTCAATGGAATAGGCGCCATCACTCCAGGTTGAGTGCATATGAAGGTCACCCTTAATATCTTCAAGAGATATTAATTCCATGTCTTGCGTATATTCATCCACTTCTTTCCCATCTTCTCTGATTTCAGGAGGAAAGAATGGAAGTCCGAAATGGGCGTAAAATTCCTCTTCATCTTTAAAGGTAAGGATTTCACCTGTTTCATTGTTTTCAACTCCGTATTCACTGATTTTTTCCCCGCGCTCTTTTGCAAGCTGGCGCATTCTGACATTATGATCCTTCGATCCAGTAAAATGATGGAGTGTAGTGGCAAATTCATGCGGCAGAACTATACGGAAATCAGCCGATATATCATAGGAATGTTCAAAAACAACGGAAACCTTTGTATCTCCTGCGGCAATCACTTCTTTAATCCCGGATAAACTTAATAACTGCTCTTTGACTGAAGCAGGATTGTCTGTAGCTATAATAAAGTCGAGGTCTTTGATTGTTTCCCTCATTCTCCTTAAGCTTCCTGCCCTTGAGTATTTTTCGATATCCTTCATTTCCTCCAGGGCGGCTTCTATGCCTACCGCTACTGGCAGCATATATGCAAGCGGCAGCCGTTCCGGTCTGGTTCCTGCATTTTCAAGGGCAGCGAGTATCTTTTCTTCCGATTTTTCCCCAAAGCCTGCAAGTCCGCGGACCTTCTTATTGCGGCAGGCATCCTCAAGATCTGCGGCATTTTCGACGCCCAGCTCTTTATATAGCTTGGCAATTTTCTTGCCGCCCAGTCCAGGGAGCTGAAGAAGAGGAATTAATCCTGAAGGCACTTCTTCTTTTAATTCATCCAGAACAGAAGACTTTCCTTCTTTTATGTACTCCTCAATAACAGCAGCGGTTCCTTTCCCGATGCCGGATAGCTTTGTAAAGTCTTTTATTTCAGTCAAGCTTTCATCATTTGATTCAAGTGCCAGTGCCGCTTTTCGGAACGCAGCTGTTTTGAAAGGATTTTCTCCTTTTAATTCCATATAAACAGCAATTGTTTCTAAAAGCCTCACAACATCTTTTTTATTTATACTCACGAAAACCACCTGCCTGTAACTGTATTCGTATTCGTATTATCTCTTATTTTGTGTTTGAACTTCAAATCATGGCTATCCTCTAAAGCCTCTTACTTAATAAGTGAGGTATTACCTTTTAATATTGCCCGTTGGTTTCCACTGCGGACACTTGCTTTCCGCGGGGAGGCACGGGAGCCTCCTCGGCTTCGCCTGTGGGGTCTCCCGCTCCCTCTCCTCCCGCAGGACATTGAATAACCTCCCTGAGCAACACCGCACGAAGAAAATGCGAACGCATTTTCGAGGATCAAGCGTCCTCCGCTCCAACCAACTCAGGGGATTTAGCTAGATTGTAGATTTAAATCCACAAAACTTATATTAACAGCCTTTCAAAAAGAAAACTTCTCTAGAAAAAGAGAAGTTACGCAGCCATATATTCAACCCACATTTCTTTGAGCTGGTTAGAGAGAACAGGCGTATTCTTAACCATTAATTCTGCCATAAAGGAATTATTGATCGGCCCCTGCAGCACTTCTATTGGAATCAGTGCGGCTATGTATAATAGAATAAACATGATAAGATAGACTTCGATAAATCCGAGAATGCCGCCAGCCCAAACATTCAGCTGTTTTAGAATAGGAAGATGGGCAACAAAATCAAGCATGCTTCCAATAATCTGCAGTAATATTCTTACCGCAAAAAAAATCACGACAAATGCAATGGCGCGATAGTAAGCATCTTCAAGATCTGCATTCTCAAATAACGTCTGAATCGCCGAGTCACTGCTAAAGCTGGGATATGGCACCCATAAAGTCAGCTTAGGTGCTAGCTCGCCGTAATACATACGGGCTACAATGAAAGCAATAATGAATCCAGTCAAATGAATTAATTGAAGGATAAATCCTCTTTTCAAGCCTATAAAAAAGCCAAAAACCAAAATAATGATAATTGCAAGATCCAGCATGACTACTTTCCGTCCTTTACTCTATTTAATTCGTTTTCCAGCCGTTCCAGACGGTCTGTTAGCTTTATATAATCATTAACAGCATTGACTGCGGTTAGCACGGCTAACTTACTAATGTCGAGTGAAGGATTCTTCGAACTGATCTCACGCATTTTATCGTCAACCAGCGAAGCGACAAGGCGAACATGGCTGGAGCTCTCTGAGCCTACTATTACATATTGCTGTCCATAAATATCTACACTTGTGCGATTTCTTTGTATCTCTGACAACGCCCATGCCCTCCTTTTTTAAAGAATCCTAATCAATATCATAACATGAACGTATATTGGTGGGAAGTCAAAGCATGTCAAAAGAGCTCAGTTCATGTAAATCTTTTTCCAAATAGAGGCAGCAGATTCAAACAGTTAACAAAGATGAGGAGAATTAATATGAGCCAGGTAGTACTTTTAAAAAAAGCAAATGAAATCTCAGAAATGAAGGCCTATTATTCAGGCAGGCTAAATGACAAGCTGCCTCCCGGAAGCGTATTTGCTGCAAAGGTGCCAGGGTGTTCGATCACTGCCTATAAATCGGGGAAAGTACTCTTTCAGGGCAGCGGAAGTGAAACAGAGGCAAAAAAATGGGGAGATACCGCACGCAGTGCACAGCCGAGCAAAAAAACCAGCCCTGCAGCGGCCAACTTGCCGGAAAATATCAGTTCCCTTTCTGTCATAGGATCAGACGAAGTGGGTACCGGTGATTATTTTGGCCCCATCACGGTTGTTGCAGCTTACGTAAAAAAAGATCAAATCCCTTTGCTGAAGGAGCTTGGAGTAAAGGACTCCAAGAATCTGGGAGATGAAAAAATCATTGAAATCGCAAAACAGATAAAAGATATCGTTCCCTACAGCCTGTTAACCCTGCATAATGAAAAATACAATAAGCTTCAGCAATCAGGGATGTCACAGGGGAAAATCAAAGCATTGCTGCACAATCAGGCAATCGGGCATGTTTTAGGGAAAATTGCTCCTGAAAAGCCTGAAGCCATTTTGATTGACCAGTTTGCAAAGGAAGAGGTTTACTTCAACTATTTGAAAAACCAGCAGACCATTCAAAGGGAACGGGTCTTTTTCAGCACAAAAGCAGAAGGAATCCACCTCGCAGTTGCAGCAGCATCCATCCTGGCCCGCTATGCGTTTGTGCGCCACTTTGAAAATCTTAGCACAAAGGCCGGTTTCCGGCTCACTAAAGGCGCCGGTCCGAAGGTTGATGAAGCAGCAGCCCGGCTGATCAGAGATAAAGGGCGTGAGGCATTGCCTTCTTTTGTAAAACTGCACTTTGCGAATACTGAAAAAGCGATGAAGCTTTACAGCAGGAAGTATAATTGATAATGAAGCAGCCAATTTAAGGAGATTGGCTGCTTTTTTCCTGTTTAAGAGGACCATAACTCTTTGGAATATATATTTATCGGCCAAAAGCAGAGGTTTATCGGCCAAATGAGCTGTTTTAACGGCCAAATAAAGAAAAGGCAGCCTTCGGGCTGCCTTCCTCATTATTTTATCCTCTCAATACTGCTCCGGCTTTTTCCTTCACAGCATCCAATACTTTATCATGCGCTTTTGTTACATCTTCATCCGTTAGTGTACGTTCAGGGTCGAAGTATTTAAGGGAGAAAGCAATTGATTTTTTGCCTGGCTCCATCCGTTCGCCTTCGTACAGGTCAAAAACATGAACGTCTTTTAATAGCTTGCCGCCGGCTTCTTTAATGATTCCTTCAAGCTCGCCCGCTGCTGTTCCCTTATCTGCCACAAGGGCAATATCCCTTGTGATGGAAGGGAAACGCGGGATAGCTTCATACTGCAAAGGTGAAACTTCTTCATCCAGGATCGCTTTTAAGGAAAGCTCAAACGCATATGTTTCTTTCAAATCAAGCTCTTTTTCCACAGTAGGATGGATTTGGCCGACAAATCCCACTGATTTCCCGGAAAGCAATACTTCAGCTGTTCTTCCAGGGTGCATCCCGTCCTTTTGTGCCTGACGGAATTCAGCCTTATCGGATAGTCCCAGCTTATCAAATAAGCCCTCAAGAACTCCTTTTACAGCGTAGAAATCAACCGGCTTCTTTTCTCCCTGCCATGGGTGGCTGTGCCATAAGCCAGTAACCGCTCCAGCAAGGTGCTCACGCTCTTCAGGCAGATCCTCTTCTCCATTGGAGAGGAAGACCGCTCCTGTTTCATAAACAGCCAGGCTGTCGTTCTGGCGTGCAGAGTTATATTTTAATACTTCTAGAAGCTGCGGAACAATGCTTAATCGGAGCAGGCTGCGATCTTCACTCATAGGCATTGCCAGCTGCACAGGTTTGCGCTCTTCCAGTGCATATTGAGACGCTTTTGCTTCATTTGTTAATGAATAGGTTACTGCCTGGTAAAGTCCTGCACCTTCAAGGTAACGGCGGACCATTCTGCGTTTGTTCTGGTATTCAGATAGATGCCCTGGTGTAGAGGACCCAACAGGCAAAGTGGATGCCAGATTGTCGTAGCCAAATAAGCGGCCAACTTCTTCAATAAGGTCTTCTTCAATCGTAATGTCGCCTCTGCGTGTTGGAACTGTAACAGTAATCGTATCGTTATCAGTATTTGTTTCAAATTGAAGACGGGCAAATATATCCTCTACTTCTTTCATGGATAGTTCCGTGCCAAGCACACGATTGATTTTTTCAAGCGTTACAGACACCACAGCGGGTTCCACTTGCAGTGCATCTGCTTCCACGGAACCTTCAAGCACTTCCCCGCCCGCATATTGTGCAAGCAATTGAACAGCTCTTTCTGCAGCAGCTCTAACTCTGTTTGGATCCACACCTTTTTCAAAACGGGCACTTGCTTCGCTTCTTAAGCCATGATCTTTTGAAGCTTTTCTAACCGTTGCCCCTTTAAAATAAGCTGATTCGATAAGTACATTTTTAGTGTCCGACTGTACTTCAGAATTTGCCCCGCCCATGACGCCGGCAAGTGCAATGGGTTCAGACCCATTTGTTATTAAAAGGTGATCTGAGGTTAACTCACGCTTGGCATCATCAAGAGTAACAATCACTTCACCATCTCTTGCTTTGCGGACAAGGATTTGCTTTGATCCCAGCCGGTCATAATCAAAAGCATGAAGCGGCTGGCCGTATTCAAGCAGAATGTAGTTTGTGATGTCCACCACGTTATTGTGAGGGCGAATGCCCGCCGCCATTAAACGAGCCTGCATCCATACAGGAGATGGACCTATTTTTGCATTTTTTACAACCTTCGCAACGTAAAGAGGATTATCTTCTTTTGCTTCCACCTGAACTTCAATATAATCAGAAGCCTTTTCAGATGAAGTCTCAGCCTGCGGCTCAGGAAGCTTTACTCCTCTTCCTAAAATAGCAGCTACTTCATAAGCAACACCCAGCATGCTTAAGCAGTCAGAACGGTTCGGAGTCAGCCCAAGCTCAAGAATCTGGTCGTCACGATTAAGCTGCTCAAGAGCATCCTGGCCAACTTCTGTATCATTAGGGAAAACATAAATGCCTTCAGCATATTCCTTTGCAATCAGCTTGCTTTCAATGCCCAGCTCTTGAAGTGAACAGATCATTCCATTTGATTCTTCGCCTCGCAGCTTCGCGCGCTTAATTTTGAAATTGCCTGGAAGCACAGCTCCAACGGTAGCCACAGCCACTTTCTGCCCTTTATCCACATTTGGGGCACCGCATATGATTTGTACAGGCTCACCAGCTCCTGTATCAACTAAGCATTTATTCAGCTTATCAGCATTTGGGTGCTGTTCTCTTTCAAGGACATGCCCTACTACAACACCTTTGATGCCTTCATTCAAAACTTCTACACCTTCAACTTCGATACCGCTTTTTGTAATCTTTTCTGCAAGCTCTGCAGGTGTAACGCCTGATAAATCAACATATTCCTGCAGCCATTTATATGAAACGAACATTTATGATCCTCCTCTTTTATTGTCCAGCTCCTGCTTCTGCCCCCTCGAGGTTATAAGTCATTCTGCCATGAAGGTTAAAGAACAACCTTCATGGCAGCTTGCCTTATGCATGTCGGGGTTGAACAGTCGCCTCCGCTTTTCTAATTACTCATGAATTGAAAATTGCTTTAAGAAACGAACATCATTTGTATAGAAGTGGCGAATATCATCCACACCATACTTCAGCATGGCAATTCGCTCAGGTCCCATTCCGAATGCAAAGCCTGTGTATTTCTTAGAGTCGAAGCCTGCCATCTCAAGAACATTGGGATGAACCATTCCGGCGCCAAGAATTTCAATCCAGCCAGTGCCTTTACATACGCTGCAGCCTTTTCCGCCGCAGATTTTACAGGAAATATCCATTTCCACAGATGGTTCTGTAAATGGGAAGAAACTTGGGCGAAGACGGATTTCCCTGTCATCTCCGAACATTTTCTTCGCAAACACTTCCAGTGTTCCTTTCAAATCGGTCATTCGGATGTTTTCATCTACAACAAGTCCTTCTATTTGCATGAACTGGTGGGAGTGTGTAGCATCATCATTGTCACGGCGATACACTTTTCCCGGACAGATGATTTTAACCGGCCCTTTGCCTTCATGCTTCTCCATTGTTCTTGCCTGTACCGGCGAAGTATGGGTACGAAGAAGAATCTCTTCTGTAATATAGAAGGAATCCTGCATATCGCGGGCAGGGTGGCCTTTAGGGAGGTTCAAGGCTTCAAAATTATAATAATCTTTTTCAACTTCAGGGCCTTCAGCTACTGTATAGCCCATTCCAATAAACAAATCTTCAATTTCTTCAATAATGCGTGTCAGCGGATGATGGTTTCCTGATTTGACAGGACGTCCAGGAAGAGTAACATCTATCTTTTCAGCAGACAGCTTTTCCTGTACTGCCGCTTCCTCAAGATGCTTCTGCTTTTCTTCAATTCCTGCAGCAATACTGTCTCTTACTTCGTTAGCAAGTGCCCCCATTTTAGGGCGCTCTTCCGCAGACAGTTTCCCCATTCCTTTTAGAACTTCAGTTATTGGACCCTTTTTGCCCAGGTAAGAAACACGGATGTCATTTAATTCTTTTAAATCAGCAGCAGTGCTGATTTTTTCCAACGCTTCAGTTTGCAGTTCCTTTAAACGTTCTTGCATCTAAATATCCTCCTTGAAATTAATACTTTTACTTTTTTGGCCAAAATAAAAAACCTCTATCCCCATAAAGGGACGAGGTTTCGCGGTACCACCCTTTTTAACACATATATGTACTTCATGCACGTGTTCACTTCATTGGGATAACGGCTTATGCCGGTACATCTTTACATCGAAAAGCGGAGGCGACAAGCATAAGACAATCTGTCATGAAGGTTGAACTTTACCTTCATGACAGATTGGCTTATGACCTCTAGCCCCTAGGAGCCGGAGCTAGACAGTTATCTATTCTTTCTCGCTTACTTTTCAATGGTCCCGATGCCAACTCAGGAGGTGAATGTTCCCTTGCATTTCCTGTAAAAATGCTTTCAGTCTTAGGCATTTTCTCCCTGAAAAGGCTGACTGCAAGGTATTGGTCTCCGTCATCGTTTTGTTATTATAATTTTGCTGTTAATTATATTACATTCTTGAGGCTGTTTCAAACGGTTTTCAAAAAATGGCCGCCCATTTTCTATTTTCTTAAGTGATAAAGAAGAATTCCGGCAGCCACCGCCACATTAAGTGATTCGCTTTTCCCGAATATCGGTATATAAAGGTTTGCTGCTGTATTAGCCAGAAGCTCTTTATTCACCCCATTTCCTTCATTTCCAACGAGCAGCGCGAAGGAATCAGAGGACTCATACTTTGTGTATTCCCGGGCATTTTCCAAAGCAGTTCCATATACAGGAACTTTACTTTCTTTCAGTCTGCCAATCCAGTCAGACAGATTCCCTCTTAAAACCGGCAAATGGAAGTGACTGCCCTGTGCAGAGCGGAGCACCTTTGGGTTATATGCGTCAACGCTTCCTTCACCCACAATAACGGCATCGATACCAGCAGCATCTGCCGTCCTGATCATCGTACCCAGATTGCCGGGATCCTGGACGGCATCAATTAATAAAAACCGTTTTCCTTTTACTTCCTCGGAAGATGGTTCCTGACTGCAGACAGCAAAGATTCCCTGCGGCGTTTCCGTATCCGCCAGCTGCCCGATGATTTCTTCTGTAACCATTGTTACAGGGATGTCGCCATAATCCCATCCGGGAGGCATGTCTTTATTTTCACTAATGATTATTTCAGCTATTTGATTGGCTTTCAGTGCTTCTTCCACTAAATGAAAGCCTTCAACCAAAAAGGTTTCTGTTTTGTCCCGCTCTTTTTTGGTCAAAAGTTTCTTCCATTCTTTAATTTTTGGATTTTTTGCAGATTGTATATGCTTCAACACGGTCTCTCCTTTTATAGAAAATCCCGCACAACCGGAATTTCTTTATACAGTTTTTTCATTATAGCCTATTTGAAATACATAATAAAAGCGAAATTAGAGAAGATAATAACGAATTAAATCTGGAAGGAGTGCATCAAGGTGAATTTAAACCTGCGCAATGCCATTTTACACAATGTTTCAGGCAACTCTCAAGACGAACTTAAAGATACGATCGTAGATGCCATTCAAAATGGGGAAGAGAAAATGCTGCCTGGATTAGGTGTTTTGTTTGAAGTAATTTGGAAAAATTCTTCAGAGGAAGACAAGCTGGAAATGCTTCAAACATTGGAGAGCGGCCTTAAATAAAATGAAAAAACTCCGGTATAGCTCCGGAGTTTTTTTAATTCTGCTAAATAACAAAGGGTAAAGCTTAGATAACTGTCCAGCGCCATCAGCTCTCGGGTCAAAGCAGCGGGCCTTCAGCTTTTCTTATTCAAAAGTAATCCTATCCACTGTTTCCTGGTCAAGCTTCTTAATCACTTCAGCAATAAGCTTAACGGCATTTTCATAGTCATCGCGGTGAAGCATTGCTGCATGGGAATGGATATAGCGAGTTGCAATGGTGATGGAAAGTGATGGAACTCCATTATGAGTAACATGAATGGCTCCTGAATCTGTTCCGCCGCCAGCGATGGCATCAAATTGATATGGGATATTCAATTCATCCGCAGTGTCTGTTACTAGATCACGAAGACCTTTGTGCGAGACCATTGATGCATCATAAAGGATGATTTGCGGCCCTTTGCCCATTTTGCTCATGGCTTCTTTTTCAGAAATCCCTGGCGTGTCACCTGCGATTCCCACATCTACACCAAATGCGATATCCGGCTCGATTTTTTGAGCCGAAGTGCGGGCTCCGCGAAGTCCAACCTCTTCCTGAACCGTTCCTACACCATATACTTCATTTGGATGATCAGCATCTTTCAATTGCTTAAGCACATCAATGGCAATTGCACAGCCGATGCGGTTATCCCAAGCCTTTGCCAATAGCATCTTTTCATTATTCATAACCGTAAACTCAAAATATGGAACCACCATGTCACCAGGTTTTACTCCCCATTCTTTCGCTTCTTCACGGCTTGAAGCACCAATATCAATGAACATGTCTTTAATTTCAACAGGCTTTTTGCGCGCATCCGGGGACAAGATATGCGGAGGCTTAGAACCAATTACCCCGGTGATATCTCCCTTGGACGTTACAATCGTCACACGCTGTGCAAGCATAACCTGTGACCACCAGCCCCCAACTGTCTGGAAGCGGATGAAACCTTTATCATCAATGTTTGTTACCATAAATCCAACTTCATCTAAGTGGCCAGCCACCATGATCTTAGGGCCGCCTTCTTTGCCGGTTTTTTTAGCAATCAGGCTTCCCAGTCCATCTGTTGTCACTTCATCAGCATATGCTGCTATGTATTTTTTCATAACCTCGCGCGGTTCGCGCTCATTTCCCGGAATTCCTTTCGCATCCGTTAAGTCTTTAAGCATGGTTAACGTTTCATCTAATTTAGCCATCATTTCGACTCCCTTAATATTTATTCAACCCTATTATACCGAACATGCGATTTAATATAAAGAATTATCAGACGGATATTTACTCCGGCTGCAGGCGGACCTGCAGGATTAGTATCCTTCAGCCTGCCTTTTATAATTTACTTCATTTTTATCTATATATGCTTTTTCTATATCTGAAGAGTTAAAACCAAGCATTTCCCCTAGCTGCAAATAGGCAGCAATAAGCTCTTTATAATCGGCTAGGGAACGGCTAGTCCGAAACTGTCCGATTTCATCATATACAGACAAAAACTGGCCATTCACTGACTCTGCCTTTTCCAAAGGAACAGCATATTCCTTTTCAGCATCAAATCCGCATTCAATTCCAAGTGATAAAATGAAATGTATACCGTCTACAAACTCTTCCAATACTGTTTCCTGAGGGGAGGATGGCTTAAGGCTCCAAAACTTGAAGCATCTTGTCTCATTTGCAAGCTCTCCCAATTCAACCAGCAGCGCAAGCACCTTACGTTCAAATAAATCTTCTTCCTCTAAACCATGATTTGATTCTATATGGCTGTCCAGCCCTTTTTGCATTTGAAATAATAGCTGATAATTCATTTTCCACCATCCTATAAGAAATAAATGATTAACATACAAAACATTGCCTATCAAAAAAATTATAACAAATCGCAAAAAGGTTGAAACTTTTTTTAATCTCATCCGTAAAGTAAGGAAAATAATAATGGAGGGCTGGTTAATATGTGGCTCCTGCGTATGCTATTGTTTGCTCTGATTCTTTTTCTTATATACACCGCGGTAAAATATCTGCTGAATTCTAAGAGAAAGCTCGAGCTTGCCCACGAACAGAAACGATATTATTTTTGGGATGACCAGGAAAATGTCAGGAAGAACTTCCTGATTACGTATAAAGGGGTTTTATTTGAGGGCGAAAAATATCTGGGAACCACGGACAATGCCTTTGATGTGGTCTCCATTTTCATCTGGCCGCACAATACATCGGCCCTTAAAGGGATGGTAAGGGAGGATTTTCTTTTTATAGAAAGAAAGATAACCGAGGCCTATCCCACTGCAAAAATTGACTGGAAAAGCCCTGTGAAGGAATTTATGCATAAAACAGCTTCACCAGGAGATGAAATTAAAAACCATTTATAAAAAAAACGTTCGGCAGCCCCGAACGTTTTTTATTATGCTGCTTTAAAGAATTCCTTCCATTTAATGACAGTCACCTTTTCCCTCAGCACAAATACTAAAACAGAAAGGGAAAGCAAAATCAGAATAACCATTGAAGGAGTGAATCGGCTGATGAATTCTCCGAAAACGGTATAAAAAACAGCCAGCGGCAAATTGGTGATCCAAGAATTTTTCAAATATTGATCAAAACCCTTATTCCTCTCCATAAGACAAAAGTTCAATAAATGGTAATGAATAAAAGGGATGAGCCTTAAAACCGCAACCTGACCGACAGTCAAATTCCGGTATTCCCCGAACCACCGCTTTCTTAGTAATGAAAGCTTTTCATGTGTCCTCGGCATTTTTGTGATCAAGAAATAAAAAAGAATGCTGCTGATCATCAGTCCTGCAATGGAGAAAACAGAACCAAAAAAACTTCCAAACAGAACTCCTCCAGTTATGCAGACAAGCGGTACCGGAATGAATAGAAACTGCCTGATGATATGAAAAAAGATAAAAGCAATGGGAGCAAGAATTCCAGCAGTCTCTGCCATGGCAAACAATAGAGTCAATTGATCATTCATGCCTTCACCTCTCCCCGATGTCATTCCTGCTGTTCCCTAAAGCTTATGGATAGCCCTGATTGTTTATGACAAGAGAATAATCAGGTACACAAGTAAGCCTGCTTCAAGCATCGCCAGAATAGGCAGTCCCCATTTAAACTGCACATGCTTTGTTTTATGCCTGAAAGCCTTCATTCCAAGAGTCATTCCCGCAGCCCCGCTCAAAATGGCTGTGATCCAGAGATTTTTTTCGCTGATTCGATACTGATTCCGTTTCGCCTTCTCCTTATCAAGCTTCATCAGATAAAAACCAGCCACATTCATAATCAGATAGATAAGAGCAATTGTCTTGACCATGAGCTTTCTCCTTTATATGTATTAAGTCTGTATTGAGCTTAAATGAAACAAAAGCTTCTGTCCATTTAAAGCAAAATAAAAACCATTCCCACATTTAAGGGAATGGCTATTTTATGAATAATTATTACTTGCTAAGCTGCTGCTTTGCAACTGATGCTAATTCAGCAAATGCTTTTTCGTCAGCGATTGCTAATTCAGCAAGCATTTTGCGGTTAACTTCGATGCCAGCAAGCTTTAAACCATGCATTAAACGGCTGTAAGAAAGACCGTTCATGCGAGCTGCTGCGTTGATGCGAGTAACCCAAAGTTTGCGGAAGTCGCGCTTTTTCTGGCGACGGTCGCGGTATGCATACATTAGGGATTTCATAACCTGCTGGTTAGCAACTTTGTATAATGTATGTTTTGAACCGAAATAACCTTTAGCTAATTTGATGACTTTTTTACGACGTTTGCGAGTAACTGTACCGCCTTTTACACGTGGCATATTATTTCCCTCC
>Ga0180215_1003783_pt1 | contig 13957 bp, 10 predicted proteins | sample eDN3rd37CBELigBY_FD_128871 | JGI IMG/M metagenome (GOLD analysis project Ga0180215, IMG submission 128871) | Enriched backyard soil microbial communities from Emeryville, California, USA - eDNA 3rd pass 37_C BE-Lig BY (version 2) (version 2) | ecosystem: Environmental > Terrestrial > Soil >...
GAGCTCGCTCCGCGCCGCGGTGAGTTCATCGGTCTCGCGGAGCGCCAGATACGCCGCGCGCTCGCCGTCGGGGGAGAAGACGAGCGAGGTGGCGCGCAAGGAAACCGGGGCGCGGCGCCCAGCGTCGTCTAGTGCGACGAGGTGCGTGCGACGCTCCGCGCCGCTGCCGGTCTCGTAGGCGGCCCAGCTCCCGGTCGGCGCCAAACGGATCGCTCGGCCATCCGGGGCGACCTCGGTGGTCGTGAAGTACTCGCCGGTCACGAGCGCGATCCGTTCGAGGTAGCGCCCCCCGGCGGGCGAATCGAGAAGCGTGGCAAATCCTTCCAGGGCGCGGATGTAATCCCCACGATCCCAGGCCAGGTACGCGGCTTCGTAACTCGGATCCGGGCGCTCCTGCGCGTGGAGCGCTGCGGGGCCGGAGAGACAAAGGGCGGTAATGGGGGCGGACAGGAGCAGGGTCGTGGGGATACGCTTCAGCATCTCGTTACCTCTGCCGAACTCGGAGTGAATGGTCGAACTTTCGAAGTTTACGGCGCGCCGAGCCCGGTGGGCAAGCCGCAAGTAGGCACACGACCGTCAGATCGTGCGCCGATACCGATCGAAGGCGCGGGTCGCGAGCCAGCCGCAGGCGAGGGCGAAGAGTGAGAGCCAGACCAGGTTGAGCCCCACCGCCCCCCAATCGCTCCCCTCGAACCCCGCCCGGGCCGCAACCACCGCCCAGTTGGCGGGGTTGAGCGCGGCCACCCGCCGGATCCAGGCCGGCATGAGCGCCGCCGACATCATGATCCCGGAGAGGAAGGTGAGCGGGAGAATGATGAAGTTCATCGCGGCCAGGACCGTCTCCTGCCGGCGGGCGATGAGCGCGATCGCGTTGGAGAGGGCACCGAAGGCGCACCCCAGGAGCCCCGCCGCCAGCAGGACAACGAGCACCCCGACCACCCCCGCCCCCGGCCGCGCCCCCATGGCCAGCGAAGCGCACAGTATGACCGCGCCCTGGAACACGACGAGCGCACCGGCATGGAGCACCCGCGCCGCCATCAGCGCCCCCCGGCTGGCGGGGGTGACGAGGAGGCGGTCCATCACGCCGCGCTCGATGTCGATCAACGTACCCATCCCCGAATGCGCCGAGCCGAAGAGGGCGGTCATGATCGTTATCCCCGGCGCCAGGAACTGGAGGTACGATTCCGCCTCGAACCCCGGGATCTGCACCACGCGCTGGAAGAGCTGGCCGAAGAGGACCAACCAGAGGATCGACTGTACGACGCCGATCACCATGAAGACCGGCATCCGCACCGTGTAGCGGACCAGCCGCAGGAAGAGGGGGCGGACGTCGTTGAAGAAGCTCATACCCCTGCCACCTCCAGCTTGCGACCGCCCTCGGCCGGATCTTTACTGACCATACTCTTCCCGGTGAGACTCAGATAGACATCGTCGAGCGAGGGGCGGCTGACCGAGACCTGCGCCACGGCGACCCCCGCCCGATCGAGCGCCTGCAGGATCACCGGCACCGCGCGCCCACCCTGCGGGACCTGCGTGTGCAACGTACGCCCCTCGATGGCGACCTCATCCACCCCTTGGACCCCGCGCAACACCTCGACCCCGGTCTGGAGTTCGGAGAAGGCGACGAGCTCGACCGAGACCCTATCCCCCCGCAGCGTCCGCTTCAACTCGTCCGGCGTCCCCTCCGCCACGATACGCCCCTCGTCCACGATGGCGATCCGGCCGGCGAGGCGGTCAGCCTCGTCGAGGTAGTGCGTCGTCAAGAGGATCGTCAGCTCGGTCTCGCGGGCGAGCCGGTCCACCTCATGCCAGAGCGCCGCCCGGCTCTCGGGGTCGAGCCCCGTTGTCGGCTCGTCCAGGAAGAGGACCCGCGGTCGGTGCACCAACCCCATCGCCAGGTCCAGACGACGCTTCATCCCCCCCGAGAAGGTGCGCGCCAGACGGTTCGCCGCCCCCGCGAGCTGGAAGAGCTCCAAGAGTTCGTCGACCCGGCGAGTGAGCTCCACACCTCGCATACCGTAGAGCCGGCCCTGGAGGTGCAGGTTCTCGCGGGCGGTCGCGTGCAGGTCGACCGCCGAGCCCTGCGCGACGTACCCGATCCGCCGCCGCACCTCCTGGGGGTGCATCGCTACGTCGAAGCCCGCCACCTCAGCCCGACCTGCCGTCGGGGCCGAGAGGGTGGCCAGGATGCGGACCGTCGTGGACTTCCCCGCGCCGTTCGGGCCGAGCAACCCGAAGATCGTGCCGGGCTCCACACTGAAGCTGAGACCCCGGACGGCATGGACCTGACCGGGGTAGGTCTTCACCAGATCAACGACGTCGATTATAGCCATATCTCGCATTTACACCCGCGCACCACTACGGTGCCGCGGCGCACGGAACTTCCCCAACCCCGACCCGACCGCCATAATACTCATCGGGCAGAGTGGAGGCAGTACATGAAAACGATAACCAATCTCACCATACTGGTGCTACTCCTGGCCGTCGGCGGGATCACCTACGCGCTCGTGCGCGAGACGGCCGCGGGGCCGTCGTTCCGCGCCGCGGACTACGGCTCGTTCGAAGAGTGCCTGCGCAACATCCCCGCGGCGTGGGTCGAGGGGAGCGTCGAGCGGGTCGGGGCGGAGACGGCGTGCAGACACGAACATGCACCCCGGCGGGCGCCCGACTGAGGTAGGTAGATGAGGGTTGCCGCTCCTGGGTCCCTACTGAAGCTGGCGGTGCTCCTCGCCTGCGTCCCCTTGGCGCATGGGTGCGCCCCGGCCATCCCGAAAGCGCCGCCCCCCCTCCCCCACCCCACCCCCCCGGTGGCGCCCCCATCCGACCCGGGCACGCCGGCGCTCGAGCCATCGATCCCACCGCCCGCCAACCCATCGGCCGCGGAGCCCGAAACGCGCCCGGCGCTCGAGGTACAGACCGGGCTGGCCAGCTTCTATGCCGACCGGTTCCACCGCCGTCGCACCGCGAGCGGGATCCCGTACGACCGCAACGAACTCGTCGCCGCCCACAGATCTTTTCCCTTCGGCACGCTCCTCCGTGTGACCAACCTGGCCAACGACCGCGTGGTGTTGGTACGGGTGATCGATCGCGGCCCCTTCGTGAGAGGCCGCATCATCGACCTATCCCGCCGTGCGGCCGAGGAGTTGGGCTTCATCGCCGCGGGGGTGGCACGAGTCAAGATAGAGGTGCTCGAGTACGGTTCCGGAACGAAGCCATGAAACTGAATAGGGGGCGCTGGCAGCACCCCCTATTCGTAACGAATGCGGCGCAGCTCCGGCAGCGCACCGGAGCGGTGTGATCTCCTTCCGCGCCGGTCACTCGGCAGCCGAGCCAGCACACCCGTTCAAGAGCTGAGCCTGCTCGTCCGGCGCAGCACCTGTCCCGCCCGTACCCCGGTGAACTTCTCCCCGTCGACGGCGAGCTTCCCGTTGACGATCACGTACTCGATACCTTCCGGGTACTGGTGCGGATCCTCGAAGGTAGCGCGGTCCTTGACCGTAGCCGGGTCGAGGACGACGATGTCCGCGGTCATCCCCTCGGCGATCCGCCCCCGGTCGGTGAGCCCGAGCCGCGCGGCGGGTAGCCCGGTCATCTTGTGGATCGCCTCCTCGAGGGTGAGCACTCCGCGCTCACGGACGTAGCGGCCCAGCACGCGGGGGAAGGTCCCGTACCAGCGCGGGTGAGGCTGGCCCTCCCCCGGCTCGACCAGGCGACCATCGGAGGCGATCATCGTCGTCGGGTGGCGCATGATCCGCTCGACGTCGCCCTCGTCCAGGACGTGGTAGATCGCGGAGGCGCCCCCGCGCACGATCGCCTCGATCACCAGCTCCGCCCCGGTCTCCAGGGTCGGGGGGAGGCCGCGCCGCTCCGCCCAGTCGCGGAGGGTCTTCCCCTCGAGGGAACGATCCCAGTTCACGCGGGCGAGCTGGACCCGGCCGAGGTCGCCGCCCCCGCGATCGAACCGCAGGTTGCGGACGATACCGGTCTTGATGCTGTCGCGCAGCACCGGATCCTCGATCCGCTCCCGGAAGCGCCGCGTCCCCCCGGCGAGGGCCCAGCGGGGGACGAGGACGGAGATCCCGGTCTGGGTCGCCGTATATGGGTACTGGTCGAGGACGACGTCGATCCCCGCCGCCCGCGCCGAGTCCACCATCGCGAGCGTCTTCGCGCTCGCCCCCCACATCGTCTTGCCGACCACCTTGTGGTGCGTGATGACGACGGGGATGCGCGCTCGCCGTCCGATCTCGATGGCCTCGGCCACGCTCTCGATCAGCCGCAACCCCTCTCCCCGGAGGTGGGAGGTGTAGATCCCCCCGGATTCGGCGGCGACCTGGGCGAGGGCGACGACCTCGTCGGTATCGGAGTAGGCTCCGGGGATGTAGACGAGCCCGGTGGAGAGCCCGAAGGCGCCGTCGGCCATCCCCTGCGCCACCAGCGCGCGCATCCGGTCGAGCTCCTCCGGGGTCGGCCGGCGGTTCTCGGTCCCCATGACGGCGCGGCGGATCGTGTTGTGCCCCACCATGAAGGCGACGTTGATCCCCACACCGAGCGTCGAGGCGGAGTCGAGGTACGCACCGAGCGGGAAGGGCGAGCTCCCGTCCGGGCCGCCGAGCCCCGTCGTCACCCCCTGGCGCAAGGCGCTCACCGCATCCGGGAGCCGGAGGAGCGGGTCGAGGTGCGCGTGCAGATCGATGAACCCTGGGGCGACGACCTTCCCCTCGGCCTCGATCACGCGCGCCGCCCCCTCCGCGGGGAGCGGGGTCTTCGAGACGCGCACGATCCGCCCGTCCCGTACCGCCACGTCCGCACGGTAGCCGGGAGAACCGGTTCCGTCGATCACCGTCGCGCCCTTGATGAGGATGTCGTAGCTCTCCGGCGATGTGGTGCCGAGGAGTAGGGCCAAGACGAGGGTTACTACTCGCATCACTCTCCCCCGATGCTGTTGGTTTCGATCACTTGACTGCGGAGCGAAGGTGAACTTATTCAATGGGTCATAGTTTGGATAGACCCCGCTCCCCACCACGCTTCAGGACGGGCGGAGCCGGGCGCCGATCCACCGGCGCTGGCGCCGGGCCATCACGCGCCACGCCACCCTCCAGGAAAGGAAATCATGAGAAGACTGCTCCCGCTGCCCCTACTCTTCCTCGCCGCGCCCGCGCTCGCGCAGCAGCCGGTGCGGTACGAACTCTCGTTCCCGAACGCGGTCCACCACGAGGCGGAGATCGCGGTGACCTTCCCCGACCTCCCGCCCACCCCGCTCGAGGTCAGGATGAGCCGCTCCTCCCCCGGCCGGTACGCACTCCACGAGTTCGGCAAGAACGTCTACGCCGTGAAAGCATTCGACGGCCAGGGCCGCCCCCTCGAGGTACGGCGCCCGGACCCGTACGGGTGGACGATCGCCGGCCACGACGGGACCGTGCGCATCACCTACACGCTCTTCGGCGACCACGGCGATGGCACCTACGTCGGGATCGATGCGACGCACGCCCACCTCAACGCCCCCGCGACCCTCGTCTGGGCGCGCGGGTTGGAGGACCGGCCGGCCGAGGTGAAGTTCAACGTCCCGGAAGGCTCCGGGTGGAAGGTGGCGACGCAGCTGGCGCCGACCGCCGACCCCGCGGTCTTCACCGCGCCCAACCTCCAGTACCTGCTGGACAGCCCGATCGAGCTGAGCGACTTCGCGCTCCGGGAATGGACCGTCGAGTCCAACGGGAAGAGCTACACGATCCGCCTCGCCGTCCACCACTGGGAGACGGACGCCGAGGTCGACGCCTACACGGAATTGGCCAAGAAGGTCGTCGCCGAGCAGATCGCGATCTTCGGCGAGCTACCCAACTTCGATTACGGGACCTACACCTTCCTCGCCGACTATCACCCCTACGCTCCCGGCGATGGGATGGAGCACCGCAACTCGACGGTCCTGACCAGCACGCGCCCGCTCTCGACGCAGATGATCGCCAACCTCGGCACCCTCTCGCACGAGTTCATCCACGTCTGGAACGTGGAGAGGATCCGCCCTGCGTCCCTCGAGCCCTTCGATTTCGAGCGGGCCAACATGTCCGAGGCGCTCTGGCTGGCGGAAGGGTTCACCAGCTACTACACCCCCCTGGCGATCCACCGGGCGGGGATCACCTCGCTCGACGACTACGCCGCGGGGATCGGCCGCACGCTCGACGCCGTGATCAACTCCCCCGGCCGCCAGCTCCACAACGCCCTGGAGATGAGCATGCAGGCGCCGTACGTCGACGCCGCGACCTCGGTTGACCGGCACAACCGCGCCAACACCTTCATCTCCTACTATACGTGGGGCGCGGCGCTCGGGCTGGGGCTCGACCTCACCATCCGCACCACCTTCCCCGGCGTCACCCTCGACGACTTCATGCGGGAGATGTGGCGGGTCCACGGCCGACCCGAGAAGGACTTCGCGCCGACCAACCCCTACACCATGGAGGACGTGGTGGCGGCGCTGGGGCGGGTCACGAGGGATCAGGGCTTCGCTGAGGAGTTCTACCGCCGCTACGTGGCGGGGCACGACGTCGTCGACTACGAGAAGCTCCTCGGCCACGCCGGGCTCCTCCTCCGCCGCGCCAACCCCGGCCGGGCGAGCCTCGGGCGGGTGCAGCTCAGGTTCGAAAAGAACGGCGCGGTCCTGACGGCAGGGACGCTGAAGGGCTCCCCGCTCTACCTGGCCGGGCTCAGCCGCGGCGACCGGATCACCTCGATCGACGGCCGGCAGGTCACCTCCGCGGCCGAGCTCGACGCCATCCTCGCCGCTCGCGCCCCCGGCGACCGGGTCACGATCGACTTCGAACAGCGCGGACGCAGCCGCACCACGACCGTGACCCTCGCCGAGGACGACCATCTCGAGGTGGTCACCTACGAACGGGCAGGGAGGGAGGTCACCCCGGAGATCCGCCGCTTCCGGGAGGAGTGGCTGGGCTCGAAACAGCCGAGCAAGGCCCGCCCGGCGTCGGGTCGCTGAACGCTGATCGGTGCGCCGGCGGTACGGCTCTTACGGCATCCCCGCCGGCGCCCTACCCGACCCACCCCGCGCCACCTTCGGGCCGGTGGTCCGCGGGATCAGCTCCCCGAAACACCCTCAACGACCGCGCCGCTGCTGGATCGCATCCTTGAGCCCCTTCCCGGCACGGAACGCAGGGGCCGTGGACGCGGCGATCTTGATCTCCTTCCCGGTGCGCGGGTTACGCCCGACGCGCGGACCACGCTCCCGCGCCTCGAAGGTGCCGAAACCGGTGACCGCTACCCGCTCTCCCTTGCGGAGAGAACTGGCGATCACGCCCTCGGTAGGATCGAAGAGCGCGTCGACCACCGCCCGTGCATCCCTCTTGCTGACCTGGGTCTTCCTGACCAACTCGTCGACCAGCTCCGCCTTGTTCATCCATACCTCCCCGCTCACGAATGGTGAAGGGATGGGCCGTTTCAGCACCACCCATCTGGTATGCCGCCGGGCTCTCCGCAAGAATCGTGTCGCAACGAAAAGATTGCGCTCCGGGCCGGATGGTTGTACGATACGCATGTGGCAGTTCGTGCATGCTCGTCTGGAGGGTGCCGCCGAAGCGTGGCGCACACTACCCAGCGGCTGCCGATTCTCATTAGTCGTACAATCCTGGAGGAACCCATGCCCAAGGATCTGATGCCGGGTCGGATGGTCCGGAACGGGGCGATCGCTCTGGTCGCCATCTTCGCGGCGAGCTGCGGCTACGCCAAGAAGGATTACGTGGACAGCGAGCTGGCTCGTTTGCGCAGCGAGGCGCAGGCTGGCGATCAGGCTCTCTCCCAGAGCCTCTCCGGCCGGATCGATCAGGTCGACGGCCGGGTCGCCGCGCTCCAGCGCGAGCTGCAGGCGTTCCGCAACGAGTACAACGTGAAGATCCGTGAGCTCGAGCAGCTGATCGCCTTCGACGTACCGGTGTACTTCGAGTTCGCCAAGGCCGAGATCCGCCCTGAGGACGAGAAGATCCTCGATCGCTTCGCCTCGGTGGTCAAGGCCTACTACCCGAACGCGGTGGTCACGGTCGAAGGGTTCACCGATCCGGCCGGCAGCGTCGCGTACAACAAGAAGCTCGGCAAGGCTCGCGCCGAGGCGGTGGCCACCTACCTCACCAGCAAGGGCGGGCTGGACGCGTCCCGCGTCCGCACGGTCAGCTACGGTAAGGCCCGTGACCGTCAGGTCGTCCCGGGTGCCGCCGGCAAGGCCGAGGGCGCCATGGCCAACCGTCGCGTCGCCCTGGTGATCGACTACTCCGGCGCCGCTCTCGAGGGCGCCGCGGCCAAGCCGGTCACGAACTGAGGCTAGGGGTCGGGGGTCAGGGGTCGGGGATCAGGGATTTGAGGATTGGGATTCGGGATTCGGGGGGGCCCCCCCGGGCTGCCCGGGTCCCTCCCGAGTTCCCTGGGTTCCCCGGAGCCCCTGCGCCCCTGGATTCCCCGCGCTCGCTGGCCCTCCGAGCACCCCGAGCACCCCGAGTTCTCCCAGCCCTCTCCAGCATCCCAAGCTCCCACAAGCTCTCCACGCCCCTCCACCCCCTCAGCCCCACGCCCATATTCGCCCCCCAGCACCCCAATCCCCTGGCCCCTGGATCCTGCCCCCCCCCGAATCCCGACCCCCGACCCCCGAATCCCTCACCTGTAATCCCTCGACCGATACGAGATCGGCCGCGCGATCAACTTCCGGAACCTCCTCCCTACCACGTTCATCACCTGGCCATCCCGTTCGAAGCGTCCCTCGACCAGCAGGAAGGGCGAGCCGTTCACGATCTCGCGGTGTTCTAGGTAGAGCCGTGGTGGGACGATCACGTTGATGAAGCCCCATTCATCTTCCAGCAGGACGAAGACGGTGCCCTTGGCGGTGGCGGGGTGCTGTCTGGCGACGACCAGCCCGGCGACGAGGCAGCGTTCGCCATCCGTGAGTGTCTCGAGCCCGCGGCTACTGGTGACACCGGCGGCGGCCAGTCGCTCCCGGAGGTGCTCCATGGGGTGGCCGGTGGTGCAGATCCCGGTGGCCAGGTAATCCAGGAAGACCAGCTCCTCTTCGGTCGGCTCGCCGGGGTCGAAGGGGAGGAGCTCGGCGCTGGCGGGGGCGAGGGGTAGGAGGTCGCCGACGCTGCGGAGCGCCTCCCACGCCGCGCGCCGCCTCCCGGGCTCGAACGCCTCGAGGGCGCCGGCCCGCGCGAGCTGAAGCACCTCTGTCCGGGTCAGCCGCGCCCGCCGCACCACGTCCGCCACCGAGGTGAAGGGGGCATCTTCCCGCGCCGCCCGGATCGCATCCCGGGCCCGTTCGCTCAGCCCGTGGATGAAGCGCCACCCGATGCGGAGAGCGGGGATCTCCTCGATGCCCGTCGCGCCCTCGTCGGGGGTGAAACCCGGTGCGCACCCCGTCCCCCCAGGGGGGACACCCGGCGCGGCGTCCGCGCCCCCAGGTATGCTCGCCGCGGGGCAACCACTCCCCACGTCGCAGCCATTCCCCGTGGGCCCGCCCTCGCCCGCGGACTCTCCCCTGCCCACGGAGGCGGCAGGCGACGTCGCCCGGGGCCACGACGTCGTCTTCCGTGGCTCCAGGGTGCACTCCCAGTCCCCGTTCCGGAGGCAGGGGGGCCGGACCTCGACCCCCGCCCGTCGCGCGGTGTGCACCAGGGTCGAAGGCGGGTAGAACCCCATCGGCCAGGCGTTGAGGAGCGCCAGGAAGAACTCCGCGGGGTAGTGCGCCTTGAGGTACGCCGTCGCGTAGGCGATCAACGCGAAGCTCCAGGCGTGGCTCTCGGGGAAGCCGTAGTTGGCGAAGGAGAGGAGGTCCTCGGCGATCTCGTCCGCGACCTCCGGGGCGACCCCGCGGGCGACCATCCGCGCGCGTAGCTTCCGGAGCTCCGCCTGGAGGAGGGGGAGCTTCTTCTGGTGACCCATCGTGCGCCGGAAGGCGTCCGCCTCCGCCGCGGAGAAGCCCCCGAGCGTCATCGCGATCGCCATCGCCTGCTCCTGGAAGATCGGGACCCCGTAGGTCCGGCGCAGGATCGGCTCGAGGGCGGGGTGGGGGTAGACGACCGGCTCGAGCCCGCGGCGGCGGCGGACGTAAGGGCGCACGAACTTCGCCTGGATCGGCCCCGGGCGGATCAACGCGACCTGGACGACGAGGTCGTAGAGCCGTTCGGGGCGAGTCTGCAGGAGGGACTGGACCTGCGCCCGGCTCTCGATCTGGAAGGTCCCGACCACATCGCCGCGGGAGATCATCTCGTAGGTCCTCCGGTCGTCCTGCGGGAGGCGGTACATCTCGAGGCGTTTGCCGGTCCGCCGCTCGATCGCGTCGAAGGCGAGGCGGATCGCGGTGAGCCCGCCGAGCCCGAGGAAGTCGAACTTCGGGACGGCGGCGGCGTCGAGGTCGTCCTTGTCGAACTGGAGGATGGTGCGCCCCAGCGTTGTCGTCTCGATCGGCATGTAGTCACCGAGGGGGGCGCTCGAGATGACGAAGCCCCCGGGGTGGGTGGAGCGGAGGCGGGGTAGGTCCTCCATGGCGCGGAGCGCGGTGAGAAGCGCGCGGCCGCGGGGGGTGGCGAGGTCGAGGCCGTGGCGGGCGGCGAGTTCCGCCTCCAGGATCTCGGCCCCCTCCGAGGGGTAGCGGCGGTGCAACCGCTTCGAGAGGGTGAAGGCGAGCTCCGCCGGGTAACCGAGGGCGCGCATCGCGTCCTGCAGCGCGGTCGGGGCGTAGTAGACCTGGGTCACGGCGGTGATCGCCGCGTGCTCGCGCCCCCAGCTCCGGTAGATGTGGTCGAGGACCTCCTCCCGGCGGTGCATCTCGAAGTCTACATCGATGTCGGGGGCCTCGGCGCTCCCGTCGGTCCTGGACTCGGAGAGGAAGCGCTCGAAGAGGAGCCCGTGCTCGACCGGGTCGACCGCGGTGATCCCCAGGAGGTAGGCCACCACGGAGTTCGCCGCGCTCCCCCGCCCCTGGCAGAGGATCCCCCGCGAGCGGGCGAAGCGGACCGCCTCCCACATCACCAGGAAGAACCCCGCGAAGCCGAGGCGGCGGATCACCCCGAGCTCGTGCTCGAGCTGCGCCTCCTGCCGGGGGGACAACCCACCCCACCGCTCGTTCGCGCCGGCGTAGACGAGCTCGCGGAGGAAGGAGTCGTCGTCGTGGCCCGGGGGGACCGGGAAGCGAGGGAGAGGGGAGCGGAGCCAGCGGAGGTCGAAGTCGCAGGCGAGGGCGATGCGGCGGCTCTCATCGAGCCCGGCCTCCCTCCCGCGCCAGAGCCGTTCCAACTCCGCCGGGTGCTTGAGGCGCCACTCCCCGTTCGGGAGGAGGAGCCCGGCCGCGGCGGCGCGGTCGAGGTCGAATCCGGCGCGGTGCGCGGTCAACATGTCGTGGACGAGGCGCGAGGCGTTGTCGAGGTAGCGCGGCTCGTTGACGACGACCCAGGGGGTATGGCTCCAGTCGGCAAGCTCGATCAGCGCCTGCGCGAGCGCCGCCTCCGCTCCGGAGACGTGATGGTACTGGACCTCGATGGCGAGCCGCTCGCCGAATAGGTCCTGCCAGCGGCCGAGCTGGTAGGCGGCCTCCTCCGGGCGGCGGGCGCGGATCAGACTGGCGAGCTCCCCGGTCGCGGGGCCGGTCAGGGCGAAGAGCCCCGCGCTCCGCTCGGCGAGCTCGGCCCAGGTGAGGTGGGGGCGGCCGCGAGGACGGGCGCCGGGGCGCGAGGGACGGCGCGGCCGGCGTCGCCGCGCAGCTAGGGGGCGGCGGCCCGCGCGACCATCATCGCCGGCGACTCCGTTCTCCGGCGCCTGCAGCGAGGAGCCGACTCGCGCCCTCGTCACCAGCGCGGCGAGGTTGTGGTACCCCTCCTCGTTCATCGCCAGGAAGGCGGCGGGGTAGCCATCGACGACGAGCTCGGCGCCGATCACCGGGCGGATCCCCGCCCGCATCGCCGCCAGGGCGAAGCGGATGATCCCACCCAGATCGGCGGTGTCGGTCAACCCGAGCGCGGGGTAACCGTAGGCGGCGGCGCGCTCGACCAGCGCCTCGGGGGTGCAGGCGCCATCGCCGAAGGAGAAGGCGGAGTGGCAGCGGAGCTCGACGTAAGCCATGGCGTCGCCTCACCCCCACCACCCGTGCAGGAACCAGACGCCCCGGCGGCGGTCGTGGAAGAGCCAGACCAGCTCCCCGATATCGGTGACGCAGCGGAAGTACTCGCGCGCGTAGGGCTCCTCCCACTGCCCGCCGGAGATCCGGTCCGGACCGGAGGCGGCGAGTACCTTCTTCCACCCGCTCCGGTCGCGATAGCGCACCGGGAACTCGTGGGCGGGGCCGGACTCCTGCACCCTCGTCTCGACATCGATCGGCTGCGGCTCGGCGAGGAGATGGAGGGCGAGGTACGGCGTGCCCGGCGCCCGCACCCCGGCTCGCCCTCCCCTCTCTTCGAACTCCGAGAGCCGGGCGAAGGGGTCGACGGCCTCCCACGCCACACTCCGCTCCGGGAGCGGGTGCCCGCTGCGCCGCGGTTCCACGACTATCTCACCCTGCCGCTCGAGGAGACGGACGAGCGCCGCCTCAACCACCCCGGCGGTCGCGAAGCCGCGGTCGAAGAGATCCCCTTGACGCGCCGCGGCGGGCTCGGCCGACTCCACCTCGAGCACCACCCCGACCACCGCGTCGGGGAGCTTCACCTCCTCCAAGAGCCGGCGCGCCAGCCGCAGCCAGACCTCGCGGGTTGCCGTGGGGCGCGCCGGACGCAGCGTACGGCGCCAGACCCCGCCCCCGGCCAGGGAAAAGCTCAGGAGGAGGGAACGGGCGCGCTCCCCCCGCCCCCGTAGCGCCGCGATCACGTTCTCCAGCAGGGCGTTGATGGTGAAGACCAGCCGCTCGGGGTCGGTGACCTGGTAGTCGATGAAGTCCAGCGAGGCATGCGGCCGCTCCGGGGGGATCGGCAGGAAGAGACGACGATGGTCCTCACCCCGCGCCAATCGCCAGAGCCGCACCCCCTCGGCGCCGAACCTGACCTCGACCGCCGCGAGCTCCAACGACGCCAACTCGCCACAGGTGCGCAACCCCACCCCATCGAGGAGGGCAAGGAGCCGTTCGTAGGGGGCGGCAACGGTGGAAACATCGCGTCGGCGCGAGGCGCGACCGCCGGCACCCGAGGTGGAGGGGGCGACGACGCCGGAACCGCCGCGCGATCGCGAGAGACGACCCGCACTGGGGGCCGAGACGCCGGACCGCGACCAGGCAGCGGAGAAAGAGGCGGCAGAGGCCAGCAGCGAGAGGGGGAGCGGCGCCAGGAACTCTCGCTCTCGCCCGGGATCTACTACCGACACGAGACCGTCGCCACCGATCGCGCCGCCACCGATGAGGCCGCCGCCCACGCCACCGCGGCGCGCCGCCAGCTCCGCGACGATCGGGACCGCCGCGAGCCCCGCCCGGACGACGTCGTCTGGGAAGAGCTCCGCGGTAAGTGCCAGGAGCGTCTCCGCGGTCCGCGGCCCGGGGAGCCCCCGTAGGTCGGCCCAGACCACACCACGCCCCTCCACGACCACCCGCGGCACGACCTCCAGTAACAACCCCATGAGCTCATCGCCCGGCGCCTCGCCGGTCGACCAGGCAGGGCTCCAGAGACAGGCGTACCTCATGCTGGACCACCGGCAGATCGAATTCCGTCCATGCATCGCTCCCCAACCCTTCGACCTCGACCCGAACCCGCACCGACTCGACCTCGGCCACCCCACCGAAGGGGCTAGGCCGCCAACGATACCCACCCGGGAGAACCCGCGAGACGAGACGCAACGGCGCACTCACGACGCCGCCGGCCAGGAGCACGAAGGCCCCGCCCCCCTCCCGAACCGCCCGCGCCAGCCGGAGCGACTCCACACGCCCGACCTCCCCACCGGCCAGCACCACCAGCCCGAACCCACCAGTGCGCAGCAGCTCCTCCGCACACTCCAATGCCTCCTC
>Ga0180215_1003784_pt1 | contig 13957 bp, 19 predicted proteins | sample eDN3rd37CBELigBY_FD_128871 | JGI IMG/M metagenome (GOLD analysis project Ga0180215, IMG submission 128871) | Enriched backyard soil microbial communities from Emeryville, California, USA - eDNA 3rd pass 37_C BE-Lig BY (version 2) (version 2) | ecosystem: Environmental > Terrestrial > Soil >...
TCTGACAGATTTCTGTCTCAGCGCTCCCGGCTCTGACATGTCACGTGTTGCTTTGGTCATGTGATGCGTCAGGCACGTGGCGGTTTCTGACACGTTTTTCTGACTCGGGCGTTGCGGCATCCTCGTGCGGCGAGGCACGCAATCGCCTTTGCATGTTTGCATGCATGCATGCATGCAAACATGCGGGTTCTTTTGAAGCAGCGCTCGCTAGGCTGGCTGTGTATCTGCGCCAGTGCGCGTACTCTGAGGATGCAAGAGCTCGCTATGAAGGTGCTCCGCGCATCGCCGGACTGAGAGACGGGCGCCCAAGGCCATGTGGCCACCGCATCCAGGCAACGACCTCAGCTGCACGCGTATGGCGCCGCAATAGCAAGCGCTGTCTGCATGCGCATCCTATTCTTCTACGCGCGCCTAGCATGTGGTCTCATGCATGCTCCGAGCCGTGTCTAGCGGGCGCCTTTGGCCTTCTTTCGCTTCTTAGTACGCGCTCGTGTCCTCTCTCTCTCTCTCTCTCTCCTGCCCGTCGATTGAGCGTCTGCGCGACGCGTTTTCGCCGGAAAAAACGGCCCAACGAGCGGTTCAAAAGAAGAAAAGAGGCGCAGAACGCACGTCGTCGCCATCGCCGTCGCCGTCGCTACATGCTTCGTCGCTGTATGCGTCCCGCTGTACTTCATCGCTCAGGCGCATCGTCGAAGAGAACCCTCCACGAGCAGCATCGTCTATAAGGAAGCCCGACGAGTACGAGCAGCATCGTCCTTCGCCGGCTGGGCACGCCTAGGCAGCGTGCCGGGCGTGCTTTGTGCGCTGCACTCGGCGTGGCACCCGCGGCGCTGGAGACGCCCGCCGCGACGCTCGGCGGCACACGGCTTATAGCGACGCCGCTTGTTGAAGGCCACGGAGGAAGGACAGTGTGCGTACACTGTTCGCGGTTCACGATGGCGAACGCCTTCCATGTACATATGTGCTGTGCGTGGTGCCTAACCGCCGATCGCCGGCGACGCGGCCACTGTGTATCTGCCGTGCAGGGTTTGAGGCGCACGCTACGCTGGACAGCACGACGCCTGTACGCTGCTGCGTGCGGAGCACACGGTACGCACCGAAGCTGGGTGCCTTTGCAGCCGCACGCCAGACGCAAGCCGAACGCGCTAACGATTGCGGACGCCATCGCCACCTCCGGCACGCGCCGGCCACTCGCTGGAACGCAGGCGCCCCCTCTAAGCAAACGCACGCTGAGGCCGAAGCTAAGCGAAGTGGACGGCCCTGAGCCATCGAGCGAACGGTAAGCTTTCGCGAGGGTGTTGCTTCGCACGTAGTACAGAGCCAACCTGTCTGAACCGTGCCCACATCGTTACGGTTGGCATGCCGTCAGTCAGTCAGTAGCCGCGTCGACCTGACCAGCAGCAACCTCAGATAACAGCCGGCCGGGTCGGGCTATACAACCGCAGCCATGGTGTGTGTTAGGCCAGACGCGCGTCGTGCGGGTCCCCTTCGCCAAGTCGGCTTACAAGGCCCTGTCCATGCACCGCCGCGCTGGTGCTGCGACGCAGGCGGGCGCGTACCGGCCCCACAAGAACGGGGTCGACGACCTCGTTCTCCTCAATCAGGTCAGCAACGAGGGCATCAGCGCGACGTTGAAGCAGCACTTTGCCGCCGACGAGATCTACGTACGCGCCGCGCCCTTGCCGGGCACAGCGTCGGTGCTTCTTTGTGGACTACCCCTGACGAACTCGAACGTTTTTTACGGGAGCGCCTCGCGTGGGTCTGAGGGCGCAGGTGTATATCGGCCACGTGCTGGTGTCGGTCAACCCGTACAAGGAGATTCGTGGCCTGTACACGGACGCGACGCTGAAAAAGTACAAGGGCCGCCTACCGTACGAGAATCCGCCGCACGTCTACGCGGTGGCGGAGAGTGTGCACCGCACCATGACGCAGCAGCGGTGCGTGCGCGAGCGGGCCAGGCAGGCCGCCCCACGCGCGACGCGTGCTTAACGCCGCATGCCCCGACCTGGCCGCTGTGGAACCGTCCAGGGACAATCACTGCGTCATCATTAGCGGCGAAAGCGGCGCTGGCAAGACGGAGGCGTCTAAAAAGATCATGGAGTATATCGCCGCCGTGAGCAGCCAGGCCGAGGGCGTCGTCAAAGTGAAGCAACAGATCCTCGAGTCTAACCCGCTGCTCGAGGCTTTTGGCAATGCCAAGACGCTGCGCAACGACAACTCGTCGCGCTTCGGCAAGTACTTTGAGATCCAGTTCAACTTTGTCGGTGACCCAGTCGGTGGCACCATCCGCAACTACCTCCTGGAAAAGATCCGCGTCGTCCAGCAGCACGAGGTCCGTGTGCCGCACGGCAGCCAAGCCACGCGGTGGCCGGTCCAGCGCGCCGCTGACCGTGGGTTGGCAACCATCGACGCGGGCACTTGCGCACGCGCATCCAGGGCGAGCGTAACTTTCACATCTTTTACCAGCTGCTGGGGGGTGCGAGCCCTGCGGAGAAGAAGGAGCTGGAACTGTTTGCGCCCAAGTACTACACGTACGTGGCTCGTCCCAGCTGTGTTGCCGCGTAAAGGCACGCCCCAATTCTAGACGACGCACACCCCTGCGCGCCGTCGCTGGGCTGTTTGCTGCTACGCCAGGTACCTTAACCAGTCCAGCTGCTATGACGTGCACGGCGTGGACGACCACCGCGCCTTTGAGGAGACTCGCACCGCCATGCGTATGATCGGCATGCCCGACAGTGAGCAGAGCGAGGTCATGCGCACCGTCGCCGCCATCTTGCACGTGGGCAACATCAACTTTGAAGGCGGCAGCAAGGCCACGGTCGCCAACCCGGATGTGGTCAAGATCGCCGCGCGCCTGCTGTGCGTGACCGAGGACGAGCTGGCCAAGGTACGCCGCGGCCATGGCGCTGCGACGGGGTGGAATGGGCACGCGGTAGATCCTAACGCCCGCCCAGCGAGCCGTGCGTGGGTGGGACGCCGTGGGCGCGGTCAGGCGCTCACGAACAAGACGATGGACATGTCCAAGGAGAACGTGACCGTGCCGTTGAACAAGGACGGCGCCATCTTTGCGCGCGACTCGTTGGCCAAGTCGATGTACGCTTGCGCTGGGGTGGGTGCTGTCGCCTCGCGAACCTTGTTCCTGACCGTGGCCGTGCCTGCTTGTGCCTTGCCGGCACGCTCCGCCAGCTACGGCCGCCTGTTTGACTGGATCGTGCTGCGCTGTAACGCGCTCATGACCAAGGAGGAACACGAGGGCTTCACTATCGGCGTGCTCGACATCTACGGCTTTGAGATCTTTGACCGCAACTCGTTCGAGCAGCTGTGCATCAACTTTTGCAACGAGAAGCTTCACCAGGTGCGCCGCTTCCCCATCGCGTGCCTATGTTCTTGCATGACATTGCTTGCTCATTCGGTTCTTCCGCATCATGAACGGCGCCTCGCACGGCAGGTGTTCATCGAGCTCACGCTCAAGGCGGAGCAGGATGAATACCGCCGGGAGAACATCAAGTGGGAGGACGTCCAGTTCTACAACAACAAGCCGTGCGTGGAGATCATCGAGAAGAAGACCGGTATCCTCGGCTTCCTCGACGAGGAGTGCGTCTTCCCAAAAGGTAGGCGGGCGCGGCGCGGCGCGGCGCGCGCGTCTCTCGCCAAGATGTAAGGCTAACTCACGCGCACTGCATGCATTCCACGCTGGTTGGGGTGGCCAGGCACGGACAAGTCCTATCTGGACAAGCTGTTTGCCAACATTAAGCAGCACTCCAACTTTGACAAGTCGCCCGTGCAAAACTGCTTTGTCATCAAGGTGCGCCAGCCGGGGCGCCAAAAATGGTTTCCTCCCTGTCGCCTGCTCACAAGTCGCCCCGATCGGTTTATATTTGACAACGGACAGCACTACGCCGGCGACGTCACGTACTCGGTCGACGGCTTCTTGGAGAAGAACAAGGACCTGCTATACCCGGACGCCATCCGCATGCTCTCCAGCAGCAAGTCCAAGCTCCTGCGGTCGCTCTTCGAGCGGTATGCTGCCGCCACGATGGAGCCAGCGCGACAAGGAGATGGGCCCTCCCTAACGCCGCCAAGCAACCCCCAACCGGCTGATCGCCCTGCCCAGCGACATGTCGCTCCTGAAGGACAGCAAAAAGCGACCGCTTACCGCGGGCACCCAGTTCCGCAACCAGATGCAGTCGCTCATGGATAGCCTCTGCGCGTGCACGCCGCACTACATCCGGTGCATCAAGCCGAACGCCAACAAGCGCGCCGGCGAGTGGAACGAGGACCTCGCGCTCGCCCAGATCAAGTACCTGGGCCTGCTGGAGAACGTGCGCGTGCGCCGCGCCGGCTACGCGTTCCGCCTGCCGTTCGGCCACTTCCTCCGCCGCTACAAGGTCCTGAGCAAGCGGACGTGGCCCAACTACAACGGCGACGAGCGCGAGGGCTGCCAGGTCATCCTGCAGGACATGGGCATCAAGGACGACATCGCCATGGGCGCCACTAAGATCTTTGTCAAGTCGCCCGAGAGCGTACGGCCGGTGCCTGTACAACGTGCTACACGGCTGGGTGCCACGGGCCAACCACCGACCGATGGGCTGGCCGATCCCTTCATTCCCTTGGAAAACAGGTGTTCAAGCTGGAAGAAATGCGCGAAAAGTCGCTGCACCGCGTCGTCACGGGCATCCAGCGCGCGTGGCGCGCGTTCAGTGCCCGCAAATGGTACCTGGAGCTCCGTGCGGCGACGCAGGACATCATGTACGGCCACAAGGAGCGGCGGAAGAACACGCTCAACCGCAAGTACTGGGGCGACTACTTGCAGGTCCGCAAGATGCCGGGCGTCGTCGCGATGCTGCAAAAGCAAGGCGACACGTCCAATATTGTCTTTGCGGACAATGTCAACAAGATGAACCGGTCCTGGAAAAAGGACCGCCGTGTGCTGCTCATCACCAACAAGGTGAGCGACCCGCACGCTGGCCCATGTACAGTGCTGGGGAGCTGGAGCTCACTGCACTAGCAGTGTCGCGATCAGCATGGTTCGGCGCGCAGGCGATCTACATCCTGGACGCCAAGAAGCTCACGCTGATCCGCAAGGTCGATCTGGGCCGTCTCACCACCATCGTGCTGAGCTCGATCGCCGGTACGCGCTTGCACCCCAACGCTTAACCTGATTCTTTGTCGGGTGACCACTAACAAACGGGCCTCTTCACTGCCGTCGTCGTCGCCGTCGCGCAACGCAGACAACTTTTTCGTGCTGCGCATCGACGGTGAGTACGACCAGCTGCTGGAGAACACACGCAAGACCGAGATTGCCATCTGCCTCAACCAGGTGTCCACGAGCCGTGGGCGCACCGTCAAGATCGATTTTTCGAACGAGTACGAAAGCGGCAACCATCCCGCGCGCAAAGGGACATGCCCACGTCAAACTTGTTCTCACACCACCGACATCGCCTTGGGTGTCCTCATTTCCACGTTCCTAGGATCTCGTACACGATCAAGGGCAAAAAGTCGCGACGGGTGACGTTCACCTTGGACAGCTCAGCGCCCGAGGGGGGTGTGCTGGAGGGTAAGGCCGACAAGGCCACCGTGCGCGTGCCGCCGGGCCTGCCCAACACGTCGGCGCCCAAGATGATCTACAAGCCCAAGTCCAAGGCCAACATGTCGAGCGAAAAGTCGTCCGGCTCGCTCAGCGACAGCAAATACGGACAGGACGGCGCGCCCGCCTGGGGCACCTCTGTGCGCACTGAGACGCCGAGCACCGGGTACGGTTGCATGCTGCGGCCGGGTAGTTCATGACCGTTTGGATGAGGCCTAACCGTGCTTGCTCCCCTTTGGCTTGTATCCTATGCCCCTCAGCACACGCGGCAAGGCGATGGGCAACAAGCTGGCCCCGCCGTCCGCACCGCCGCCACGCCGCGGGTCAACGTTCAAGGTGCCGACCGCGGTCGCGCTGTTTGACTACACCGCGCAGACGGACGACGAGCTGTCCCTCGCCGAGGGCGACATCATCGAGATCGTCCATCGCGACGCGTCCGGGTGGTGGACCGGCCGACTTCGCGGCCGCGAAGGCTTCTTCCCAGGTATGTCACCGCTTAACGTGATCTCTTCTAGGGAGAGCATATTCTCACGCCCCGCCACCTTTTATATTATGTCGCACTGGCTCGGCGCATCAGGCAATTATGTCAAGGAGAACGTGGGGCCTGGACGGCTGGACCGTGCCAACTATCCGTTCGGCGCATGACCCAATGTGTGGAATACTGCCTGCCACTGCGTGGCCATTGTGTGGCACCCTTGCCGCCAGGAATCCCCAAGACCGTCATTGTTGTACTGTACAGTAGTCGAGTAAGTCGAGGAATTGTGTGAACAAGGCATAACTTAGCGACCGGTGTGCAGTGTGTCCTCCACCGCGCGCCGGCACGTCTCGTAGACGACGTAGCTGATGACGCCGGAGGGCAGCGACTTGAGAAGGTTCGGGCCCAGCCCGACGTAGAAGGCGCGGAGGCCGCCGTCCGCCCACGTGCGGCGGAAGCAGTCGGCCATGCCCGTGTACTGTAGCACGCCGCCACCGCCACCGCCGCCGCCACCGCCGCCGCCGCCGCCGCCGCCGCCCAGCTGCCGCAGTCCCTGCGCCTGCATACGGGTGCGCACGAGGTTAAGCGGATATGTGCAGATAGACGCCACCGAGGACGAGATGGCCGCAAATGCGAGCAGCCACCCCTGGCTCGGCCGCGGCACGGGCTCGCCGCGCGCCGTCGCACGCGCCGTCGCACGCGCGATCCACGTATCTTTGAGGAAGGAGAGCAGCGCGAGGTCGATTGCTGCGCACGGGAAGCTGCCCAGCAACGTCGGCGCCAGGCCCCGGTACAGCGCGCCGATGCCGCCGCCGTGGCGCATGGTGCGCCGGAAGCAGTCGGCAATGCCGCTGTACTCGCCCGGCCGCGACGCGGCCAGCCGCGTTTTCACCACGTCCAGCGGATACACGAGCGACTGCGACACCACGCCGGCCATGCCGCCGGCGACAAAGCGCTCAAGACCCGTAGGCGCCAGCGGGTCGGCAAAGAAGGCGTTCCGAAAGCCGACAAAGCACGCGAACCGCAGACCGTACTCCGGCATCACCTTGAGCACGTTCACGCCGTTGCCTCGGAAGAACGCACGCGGGCCGCCCTCGGCCACGACGCGGCGCACCGTCGCGATAATGCCGCCGCGCGACGAAGCCTTCGCCGCCGCCGTGCTGGGACTCGCCACCTGCAGCAAGATCTTGATGCGGTCAAACGGCGCGGTCGCTGTGCGTGACACGGCGCCAGCCACCGCGCCACACACCAGGCTTACGACGGCGGCCGCCGCCGGCGAGGCGCGCGGGCCAACCTGGCCGGCGGCGCCGCCGGCTGTGGTGGTGGACAGCGGCGTCGCCGTCGGACTGGCGGACGGGACGCGCAGGATCGCGCCGTCGCCACTATCCAGCAGCGCGTTGTCGTACCATTGCTTCACGAACACGTCTGTCGCGACCCGCGGCAACAGCGCCGTCGCCGCGAGGAACTCGTGAAAGTCGACGGAGCCGTCGCCGTCTCGGTCCAGTAGCCGCACCAGCTCATGCGCAGCCATCCGGTCCTCATCTGTCACCGTCACCAGCAGCTCCGCCTGCGCCGGCGGCGGCGCGGGGGCCCCCTTGCCCGCCGCGGCCTGGGCGGCCGCGGCCGCGGCGGTGATGCGGGCGAGCGCCACCGCCAGGTCGTCGGCCTCCAGCCGTCCGCTGCCGTTCCGGTCCAGCTGCTGAAAGGTCTCGCGGGCAGCGTCGCGCCGCGAGCGGACGTAGTCGACCAGCTCCTGGAACGAGATCTCCCCATCGCGGTCGCGGTCCGTGACCGCGATGACGGCGGCCACGTCGGCGGGGCTGGCCGGCAGCTTCAGCCGTTGTAGCGCGTCCTTGATCTCCTGGCCGTCAATGCCACCGCTCTTGTTGCGGTCCAGCTCGTCAAAGATGCGCCGCAGGAAAAGGAGCTCGTCGTCCTCTTGTCCATGTTGGCGGTCGTCGCCGCCCTGAGCGTTGAGGCTTGGTGCAGATCCTGACGTTGCCATGCCGGGCACCTGAACGCGCGTGCTCCGTCAGGTGCTCTGTCAGGTTGTGCGCAGCCTACACGACGACCTACACTGCTCCAACTTAAGGGCATACAAAGATGGCATCCTCTGCGTCTTCCACGTCAGTCCGTCGATCTCTCTACTCGTCCTGCACCCGCCTACTCTCTCTCTCTCCCGTTCTCCCCCTTTCTCGTCCATCCTCAGACGACTCGATCACCTCGTCGTCCTCCTCGAACCGCTTTGTTTACTTGTGGCGTTTTCCACCCGGCAGAATTTCTGTCTGCTCCACTAAAACGGCGCTTTTCTGAATCATATGCTAATATTACTGCGCCCTTTTAGTGCGAGTCAGAACCGGGTAAGAGAGCGGCAGAATTGGGTGACATAGCGGCAGAGAAAAGGCCTCCACTGCGAAAACAGCGCTTTCAACAAGTCATATGAAGGAGGATGGCGACGCCTCCCAAAGGTAGAATACGTGGCAGAATTGGGTGAAGCGCGCCAAATAGAGATTAGCAGTAGGCGACGCAGAAGAATGGAGCGGGAAAGACAAAGGACGACGAAAGGTGGAAAGGGATACTGGTAAAGGACGCGTACATAAAAGCAACGAGCGTAAGAAAACCATGGCGCCGCAAGGACAGGGACGCCGGCGACGGCGAGGGCGCCGCGGCGGCGCTGTGCACGAAGACCGTGTTCTAACAGATGATACAACAACAAGAGCAGACAGACAAGTCAGCGAACCGGGTGGGTCGGACGCCGAGGACGACGGTGCCGCGCGTCCGCCGGCTTCCAAGCCTGCCATGGTACCTGCACCAGGCTCGCCAACCGCCCCAGCGGTGCGGGCGGCCAGCTTGGACGACCAGCTGCTCATGGCGGTGCGCGGCAACGAGATGGACCACGTTCACCGCTTGCTGACAGAGGCCGGTGCCGACGCGAACGCGCGCTTGCCGGCCGAGTACGGCGGTGGCACGGCGCTCATGGTTGCGTGCCTGAGCGGCCTCGGCAACGAGTCGATCCTGTGGCTGCTGCTTAAGGCGGGCGCAGACGTGAACACTCGGGACGCGGCCGGCCGCACGGCCCTCCTACATGCGGCGTCGGTCGGTAACAATGGCTACGTGCGCGTGCTAGTAGAGCAGGGCGCGGATGCACGCCTCGCCGCGGAGGACGGCACGACGGCGCTGCACGTAGCCGCTGAGCGCGGCGACGTCAAGCTGGCGCGCTACCTGCTGGATCGCTGCGGGTGTGCTGTGGACGCCGCCACGGCCGATGGCGGCCTCACGCCGCTCGCTCTGACCGCGGGCCAGGGCACGAACTCCATGGCCGAGCTACTGCTGGCCTACGGCGCGAGCGTCGACGGTGTCGGCACGCCGCCGTTGCTGGCCGCCTGCGAAGCGGGTGACCTTCAGTTGGCCAAGCTCCTGTTGGCCCGCGGCGCAGATCCCGGACGGCTAAGCGCCGCCCTAAACGGCATCCCACCTCTGTTCAAGGCCGTCGATGCCGGAAGCGTGCCACTCGTGACACTCCTCCTGGCCAACGGCGCGCCCGTGGACGGCACGGACCGCGATGGGCGGACGCTGCTCTCGCACCTATGTGAGCTGGGCTCCTTTCCGGGTCAGCCGAGGGCCCTTACGATGGCGTTTGTGGAGCAGCTGCTGGCCGCGGGCGCCGACCCTACAAGGGCGGATGCCAACGGAGCAACCCCACTGGCGTATGCACGGCAGCATCCAGACTCTGCGGAGCTCCTCACGCTATTGCTGCGACGTACGCGGCAGCTCCTTCGCAAGTAAAAATGAGACGCCTTGTACAGCCTTCAAATGTTGTACATCACACATTGAACATACGTATTTCAGTCCTTGCAAGGCTGTATGTGCCTTGGTGGCTCGTCGAACCGCGCAGTGCACGTTGTGGGGCACGCATAGTTAGGTGGTGTTGCTGGCACTGCAGGTGTACCATATGCAGGTCAGTTCGACTTCGAGTCCATCAGTTGGTCTCAGAAGAGTTAGTCAGTGTCGGTTAAGTTGTACCGACGGTCGACTCGCGGCAGAATGGTGGCTCTCTTGAAAGGCCATGCAGACGGAGTTGATGCAACCGACCGAAGGTTCTGTGGTCATGCGCGCAGACGACATCTCCACACTACCGTCGACGGCAGCCTGTGTCAAAACTGCGGCAGAAGGATGGTGCGCGGCTTTTGCATCGGTTGAGTGACGGTCGGTGAAGGTGGCCACAGAAGCGATGGGGTTAGTGGTCTGTTACACATGATAGAGCTTCCGAAGGCAGAATGCCAATCAGTTTGTAGATACTTTTCTGCATACTGGTAGCGGACGTGAGATACATAGCATCGCGCACAAAAGTACGCCGGTGTTAGCAAAGCTACCAAAGAAACGGCGGATGCAATGCGATGACAGACCTTTGTTTGATGCGAGGTTTCTCAGCCACCGTGGGCAGACACAACAGGACTTTCGCTTCCGGCGAGTAAGGGCCGCGAGGAACCGGATTTGCAGGCCCACTTACATTAAGCCGTGTGTGTTGCGGATAGACTGATATTCACTTGGGGAGGGCTGCATATCTTAATAGAGCCCAACTAGTATATCGCCATATCATCAATGAGGTGGCTCAATAGTCACATACGTATATTGGACGGCAAAGCACCGCACTGCTTGGCCTGAAACTTTCAATACCGCGTCAGCTCACTGGAACATGCGGCGAAAGTCGTCTGTGGCATTACTGGTCTGTGTTATCACCGACATTAGGGACAGCATCCCAGCCGCACCCAGAGGTGAACACCGTGAAGATCGCCACAGCCGCAGGCCCTATAGATAGATACTTCCCTTGTGCACGCCCACCCACGGCCCATCCACCGCGTGCAGGCGCGCGCTGGCTATGCCTGGCTGGAGAGCGCGCGGGACGGAAGGCGCAGCGTGCGTGGCCGTGCGCATGGGGTGGGCCGACATGCCGCATGTCGCGCGCACATGCGGCGGACACAAGTGGCGGACACGCGGCCGATCAGATTGATCGGGCAGACGAGACCGCCGCGTCAGGACGACGAGGAGGTGGCGCAGGAGGACGCCGCGGCGGGGGCGGCAGGAGGACGGGCATCAGGACGAAGCACGAGGAGCCAAGGAAGGACAAGAGCGTACCGCGTGGGTTCGGCAAGGCGCGAGTGAGCAAGGCAGGGTGTCGCGCGTGGCCGCTCGTTTGCCATCTGTGAGTACAGTGCGCCGCGGAAGGCAGCTCGCCAGGACGCCGCCTGCTGGACGAAGCCCAGGAATCGACCCACACAACCATGGCCGGCCACAACACCAGCAACGGCCTCGTGGCCGTGATCTTGGCCGCCGGCTACGGCACGCGCCTCGAGGCCGACATGCGCGCGGACGGCTCGCCGGACGTCGCGCCGCTCATCGGCGTGCCCAAGCCGCTGCTGCCGGTCTTCGGCAACAGGCCGCTCATCGACGAGTGGATCGACGCCTTCATCGTACGCACGCGTCTCGTGGCAAGCTGGAGACGCTAGATTCCTGTGGACTGAAGGGGCCGGATCTGCCTCTCGACCTGAACCATGGTGTGGGCCCGCAGGACTGCCGCGCCCGCGCGAGCTCACAGTCGGCCATTGACGACGTCCTTGTGGTCGTGAACGACCAGCACGCACCGCAGTTCTACGCATGGGCGGCGACCCGCGGCATTCCTGCCGACCGCATCGTGAATGACGGCAGCCGCAGCAACGAGACCCGCATTGGTGCCATCGCCTGCCTGCAGCTCGTGCTGGACCGCCATCGCGACGTCATTGGCGGCCGCGATATTCTCGTCGTGGCAGGTTCGGCCCAGCCTGCACGCGTAGCACGTCCCGTCCGCACAGAGAGCTCACGACGTGCTGCTGGCCAAGGTTGGGTGGGCGGCTGGCTGACCAGGCGACACGCTGTTCTACGAGAGCTTCCACCTTGCGTCGTTCCTCGAGTCCCGCCGGCGCGACGGCGACCACGTACTCTACTACGGCGTCCAGGTAGGACAAGCCCGCGGTTTCGTCCGCATTGACGCCGGCGGACCTGACGCGGCCATTCGTCCTGGCTCTACGCGGCGTTGGGCGCCGGCAGGAGGTCGAGGTTTCGAAGCGCGGCATCTTGGACATTGACGAGGCCACGGGCCGCGTGACGGGCTTTCTGGAGAAGCCCAAGGCCTCGGAGACGTCGTCGCGGTGGGCGTGCCCGGCGTTCTACGTGTTCCGCAACTCGTCCCTCCCGCTGGTGCGCCAGTACCTGGACCAGCCCTCGGTGGCGGGCAACCGCGACGCGGCCGACGCGCCCGGCCGCTTCATCCAGTGGCTGCACAAGTGCGTCGCTATGAGCCGCGTGCTACGGGCGATGCGCCCACCTTACACGCGGTCATGACGCTCGACACCGCCGCGTTCGCGCCACAGGCAAACGACGGTGTACGGTACTCACATCGAAGGGCGGCACGACATTGGCAACCTGGCGGACTACCGGTGCGATACTTTTCTGGTCTTATTTCCGTTGAGCCGTGCCGGACTAACAGAAGCGCCCTCCATGGTCCAGTACTGCACGTGCCCGCCACCAGCGCCGTAAGAAGTCCCAAGGCGGTGGTCGAGCGCGCCTACGCGCGGATCGGCCTGATCGGCAACCCCTCGGACGGCTTCAACGGCAAGACCATCTCCGTCTCCATCCAAAACTACTACGCCACCGTGTGTATCCGTCCCGCGGCCTCGGTCGAGCTGGTCGCGCATGCGGTGCGGCCCAAGAGCTGCCAGCCGTGCTGTCACCAACGTGAAGCGCTGAAGTGCGACCATGGTCCGCTGTCCGCGTTCTCGCGTGACTCGGCCAGGTCTTTGACACGCACATTTTCCCATCACTTGCGGACCTGGCGGATCGGACGCGCGTCTTTGGCTACTACGGCGGCCTGCGGCTGCTGCGTGCCACTTGCAAGCGTTTCGTGGACTGCGTGGCCGACACGTGCAAAGTCGACCTCTCGGCGGGCTGCCGCATCAGCTACGATTCCAACATTCCCTTTGGTACGCGAGCCCGTGGAAATGCAAATGCAAGTAAACAGTGTGGCCTCGCCACTTACAGGAGTGCGGTCGCACGAACTAGGCTCCTTGGAATCAATTGACAGCGGTCGGCCTGGCCGGCTCGTCGGCGATTGTGACAGCCGCCTTCCGGGCACTCATGCGGTACTATGGCGTCACGCTGGACATGCTGCGACTCACTCGCGACGAGGTCCAGGGCAACACTAGCAGGATTGTATAAGGGTGATCGCTGTGGTGCTTACGATCCGTCGGTTCATTTTTCGATGCTGCGGAACGCAGGTGCCGGGCTTGATTCTGGCCATCGAGCGCGAGGAGCTGGGCATCGTGGCGGGCTTGCAGGACCGCGTCATCCAAGAGTATGACGGCATGGTGCACATGGACTTTGCGGCAGACATTCTGAAGGCAAACCGCGGCGCCGGCCGCTACGTCGTTCTTGACTCGACGCGTACGCGATGCTGCGGTCGAAGGCGCGACACCAACATGGCCGCGGCGCTTACCGCCCTGATTCGAGCCGTCCGAACTCTTCCTTTGCTAGGCCTGCCCCCGTTGTACCTGGCCTACAAGGTCAAGGCCGGCGGCGACAGCGGCAAGATCCACAGCGACGCACGCCGGCGCTTCGAAGCCGGCGATCCGTTCGTGGTGGCGGGGATGCAAAAGCTTGGCGCCATGGCCGACTGGGCACGGGCCTGCATCGACGCCGGCGACTACCGCAAGCTCGGCGTCATCATGGACGAAAACTTTGATCTACGGCGCGAGATCTACTCGGACGCCGTCACCGGCGCCGATAATTTGGAGGCCGCCGCCCTCGCGCGGTACGTTGCCGCCTCTCATTGGTCTGGGACGCCGTACGCGTGGGAATTCACA
>Ga0180215_1003786_pt1 | contig 13953 bp, 15 predicted proteins | sample eDN3rd37CBELigBY_FD_128871 | JGI IMG/M metagenome (GOLD analysis project Ga0180215, IMG submission 128871) | Enriched backyard soil microbial communities from Emeryville, California, USA - eDNA 3rd pass 37_C BE-Lig BY (version 2) (version 2) | ecosystem: Environmental > Terrestrial > Soil >...
AGAGCCAGTTGCCCTAAGCTTGAATTTCCAGTTCCAATTTCAATTGTTTTATAGCCTTTTGTCTTAGCTACCTGAATTGCGTCCATACCAACCTTTTGCCTATGCCTCTACCCTGTTGCTCTTCTACCACTGCAACATTCACAAGTTCCACGGTCTCTGGTCTCGTTGGAAGTAATACATAAACGCCAATCGTTTGCTGTTCCATTTCAGCTACAAAACATTCGCCCCTTTTCACATATTCTTCAACCATCTCTCTTGAGGGATCCGCCAATAGCAACAATTCGATTGGAAGTTTATCAGTTTTATTAAGTTTCCTAATCTCCATTTTATCTCCTTTATTTACCTTATTAAGCTACCCTTCTCCGTTAGTACAGTCGCCCCCGTTTAAGTACGACTCTTCACACCTACTATTTTCCTAATAAAACATCAAACTCTTTAACAAAGACTGCATTACCAGTTATCTCTATGACATAATTCTCTTTATTATTAGTAACTCGTACCTTTACACGGCCATTTTTACCCATTTCCTGTCCCTGCTCTACAACAAGGTTTAGTGATTCTTCAAAATCTCTTTTGATATATTTAGTAAAATATGCACCCATTACTCCTGAAGCTGTTCCCGTAACTGCATCCTCTATAGTCCCTGAGAAAGGGGAAGAAAAGTGTCGGGCGTGCATATCGGCATCCGAATCATAGGTTTCTAAACAAAACGGATGAATGGATGCCTTTGGCAATTCTTTTAAAATAGTAGGAAAGATCTTGTTATTTGGTTTCATTTTCTTAAAAGTATCAAGTGTTTTTATTGGAATTAATAGTGTCCAAGTACCTGTACTCCCATATAGAATCGGTAATTCATCTTCAATATCCTCTTTATTTATTCCTATTGAGTTCGCTAAGTCCTCCTTAGAGCCTTTAAAATCTTTAAACTGTGGTGGAGCCTGTTTCATCGTGATATATGTTTCATTATCAGTGGTTGCATCAATCTTAATTTGTAAAACACCTGCTTTTGTTTCGATTGTAAAATCCGTTTTATCCCCTAATAATCCTTTCGTTTTTAAAGCATACACAGTTGCCATAGTCGCGTGTCCACAAAGGTTCATTTCGTGACCTGGTGTAAAAAATCGCAACCTAAGATCAGCGATGGTAGATTTAACTGAAAAAGCAGTTTCATTAAACCCTACTTTTCGGGCAACTTCCTGCATTTCCTCGTCGGTTAAATCATCTCCATTTAAAATAACCCCTGCTGGATTTCCTTTATTGGGTTCTATACTAAAAGCATCATAATGATAAACCTTGACCAGTTTCACGAACAGATTCCCCTCCGAATTATATGAATAATGGATATTATCTGTATTTTACCATTTAAGGAAATTCAGTAACCATTCTTTCAATCAAACGAACCGCACTGTTTGTTCAATAAGGAATTTATTAAAAAAAGGTGGTTAATCCTTCTCGAATCAACGCACCTGTTAGCACAATTTTAAAAAGCCTTATATGTACCATCTTGATACACCTTGTAATAACCTAAGGTTCCAGTTTTGCCAGATACACGCGTAGAGATTGAAACAAGTTGGATTGTATAGTATGAACCGTAATCGTCAGATGCAAGTGTCTCATCTACCCCAAATGATACATCGTCATCCTTCCCCTCAGGAAGTTGCTGTTTTAAATATTGGATCGCTTTTTCCCCACTTGAAATGACAATGTCTTGCTTTCCCGCGCTAGTATCGGATTTCGATGTGTTTTCGGCAGACGAACCATTTGATTGAGAAGAATCTGCATTTTGGGTTATGTTGTCTGGTTTTGACTGTTTTTTTGTTGTGTCGTCTGGTTTTGACTGATTTTCAATTGATGGATTGGTATCAGGTATAGTGGAATTCTGTGATGGTTTTCCTTCTTCTTTTATATCTTCAGAATTACTACTAGACAATTCATTAATATGGGGCTTGTCTGTGCTGTCAATAGAAAAATCATTTGTACTTTCTGATCCATTATCAGATTCCAAATCTTCTTTGATTACAGCTGTTTCATCTGATGATTCGCTACAAGCCGTCATTCCGATTAATGAAACAATTAATAAAGTGGCCACGATAAAAATTTTCCTTTTTTTCATTATTGGGACTCCAATCTCTTTTTAATTAAATGTAGTTAACTCTTCTGAAACAGGATGTAAAAATTCTTCTTCAAATTGAATATAGTATTCCTCATCAATCATTGTATCCGTCATTCCGTCTAGTAATGAAACTGATTGGATTGAGGGAAGTTCCATTTTATCCTCAAACAATTGTTCAATTGGAAAATCCCCTCTTATTTTAGAAGTATATTGGTTTAATTGGCTTTGTGGTAATTCGTTTATTGTTTGAATGATCACTGCGTTAAGGATGCTTAATTGATGTTCTTCATTCAATCTTCTTCCCTCTGTAGCAGCCATCATTAATGCCACAACCTCTTCTCCAGTTAAATGATTCGTCCCCTTCTTGAATTCAAATGACACTCTAGATATCGCTCTTACTTGAATATCCTCTTGCAATTCGTACTCGATCCCATTCACTGAATCAATCAAGCTTGTAAAGGTATCTAAATCCATCACAGCATAATAATCAATCGGTAAGTCAAATAGCTTAGAAACTGTAGTTCTTACACTTTCAGCTCCCGATCCGTAAACATAAGCAAATGTCAATTTATCATAAGAAGTACTTCCATCCTTTTTATCTATTGGAACATAAGTATCACGCGGGATTGATAGAACGTTCATCCTCTTTTTATCTTTACTATAGGTAAGTAAGAGGTTAATAGGTATTCGATTATTCTCATCTTTAACCATAAATAGTGTGGTAACATACTCGGCTTCTTGAGAACTTACTCCACTTGCATTACTTCCGTTTTGTTCGTTCGAAATGTTTCCTTGAAAAATGGATGGAATAAACAAAATGATACACAAGCCGACCACTAATAAAGAAGCAGTAACTATGGAGAATTGTTTTGAAATCGAAACAAGAGATTTCTTTTGTGTATGATTACTTTTCTCCATTATATTAATTCGTTCAAACACTTGATTACGATCGTCTTTCGTAAATTCTAATTCATGAACAGACAGATTCTTAACTTTATCTCTTATTTTGTGATCATCCATAAAATTCTGCCTCCTTTATCTTCGACTCTAATCTTTGTTTTGCTCTTCTTAAACGAGTTTTCACTGTATTAACTGGAATATCTAAAACGTCAGCAATTTCGTCTGTTTTTAATGATTCATAGTAATATAGGTAAATCACTTCTCGATACACTTTCGGTAGAGTAAATATCTTCTCTTTCATTTGTTCCGTTTCATATTTATCAAGAACTGTTTTTTCTATTGATGGTAAAATTGCCCTTGTTGTTTCATTAATAAAACTTCTTACTTGTACCATTTTGTAATTCCAACTTTTTAAATAATCCTTACATTCGTTAATGGTTATGCGATAGAGCCATGTTTTTACTTGTGCGTCAAATCGAAACGAATCAAGGTTTTTGTAGCATTTTATAAACGTATTTTGAACCATATCCTTAGCAATCTCTTTGTCTTTCACATAAGAAAAAGCCAAACGTACCAACTCATTCCCATATTCAATCATTATTTTTTCTAATATGTACTCTTTTTCTTCCTTTTCCAACCTACTACCCTCCCATTATGCCTACTTCAATATGTACTCTTTTCCTTCTCTTTCCAATCCCTCCATTAAACCTACTTCAAATTCTGCTATTAGACGATTTTCAAATCATAATAGGTTCAATTTTTCAAAATATTATTAGACAAATTTTTATTGACGTTACACTTTAATAGATATGATTTAATTAAATGCAAAATAAAAAAGCATCCGGAAAAGGTGCTTTAGTTTGCAAATCTCAATATCATTGTCGCATAAATAAGATTTAATAACTTATTATTTAATCTGAAATTCAAATAGGTTAGCATAAAAATAGGGTATCGTTACATTCACAGTATTGTTGAATCGGGAATTAATAGTATTCAGTCTCACCCTTTCTTTTTTTTCACAATCTTCACCAAATATCCTTATGAAACCTATCCTTATTTCAATCGTAAATATATAGATACATACCTTTGGAGGAAAGCCATTAATGAATAGAAAAGTTATTGGATATATATTAATACTCATAAGTTTTGCTGTACTATTAATCAATAGGGTATATCTAGAACCAAATGAAATGCAAAATATTCCTTCTTGGATTCTTGTTGTATGTGCGTTATTAGGAGGTTATCTCATTTCAGACAACCGCAAAAGTGATACCTAAGAGTTTCTACCTTCACCTCGTGAAGATGCTTTAAACCAAGTTACTGCCCCAAGTGAATTTCCATCTGAATAGAAAGAAGGGAGCGGTTGTTTCTCTTCATAGTGTTGACGTTGTTGCCAGTAGGTTTGTATCTTTTCTTCTAACAATTTACCACCATCAACAAATACCAAATTCCTCTTTAACTAAACTACCCCGTTACTTTAAGTACACTTTGTAATAGGCAGTTATATCATCGTTAGGACTTCTTTCATTTGATGAATTTGTAGAACAAACTGTAATTAATGAAAAAAAACTCGTCAAATCGACGAGTTTCATCTTACATATTGTCCCAGTTTTAATGTCCAATATTATGTCTTACTGTGTACAAATTCTTAATAAGCGCCTCACAACTGAACCCTTTATCCTTTTGAGAAGACTTAATGAGAATCATGGAGTTTTATTATCAGAAAGCATTCATTAGTCTAGTTGTACAAATAACTTACTCATGACTAAGAATAAAATCATACTTGGATGTATAAATCTTGCGATCAATCCCCCGGCGTAGCTTTTCGTCAGGGTCATTGCATTCTTCAAGCTTTAACAAGAGTGACTCTTTCACAGCGCCAATCGAATCGGAATTCACCCAAGGATCCCCCTCAATGAACAGCATCGTGGTCACAGGTTTAAAGCCAGGGTGTGAAATTTTAAAATGAATATGAGCTGGACGCCAAGCGTGTCGATCAATGGCTTTTAATAACTCTCCAACTGGACCTCCTTTTCCGATTTCATATGGCCCAGGCACAACCGTTCGGAACTCATATCGACCCTTTTCATCGGTCAAGAACCGACCGCGCAAGTTAAACTCAGGCTGTGTAGGATCTTCGTTTTCATAATCGCCTTTTCCATTTGCCTGCCACACATCAATCATGGTGTTGGCCAGTGGCTCGCCATCGGTTGAGAAGACCTGACCAGATACATATAAAATTTCATCTTCTGTCTCATCGACTGCACAGAGGTGAACAGGGTGTGACAAAATTGGTGCTTCCTCTCGGTAAAGAGGCCCTTCTACATTGCTTTCGGTTGACTGTCCGTCATGTTCCGCTGCATGTGTCACTCTGTCAACTACAATGGAAACGTGCAACACATCTGAAAGCAATGGATATTCTCCACTTTTGCCAACATCCGTTAAGAATTGCAAGGCAACTTTAAGCTCATCTTCTGTGATTTGAAATTCTTCAATAACACGCTGCAAGTGCTCCGTTAACTTCGTCGTAATAGCGTCTAATCTTTCATTCATGATATCCAGACTCCTTTTGATACAGCTCAACCAAATAAATAAGGATTAAATCTTTCATAATCGGTTTCCTGTCCCAATAACCCCTCTTCTATTTGAATATTCCAATAATAGTGAGGTTAATCGTCCTTGACCAAATTTCATTCTTTTCCCATCTGATTGATCATGATGATAATGATTTAAAAAAATAGACAATCAACTTTCTTCGTTTAAGGATATCCTTCACTCCATTGTCATAAAACCAGGCATCAATCGTATTGTATACACCTCGATTAAGACCGAAACTTTTTTCACACCATTGTACGAAGGACAAATCAGGTAAATGGATGACCATGTCTTTCTTTTCCACCATGCTTTCGCCCCCCCCTTTTTTGAAATGTCAAAAGAAGCACAGGGTCCGTCCCTTGTTTATTAAAATAAAACTGAGTCTAACGCATATTGACCAGGACCTATACATGCAATTCCAATTGCAACGGCCAACAAAGTTAAGTTATATTCATAGCCATTTGCTTGGGCCCATATTCCATTTGAACCATGTACCTTTACAATTGAAATGATCATGGTTCCGGCAATCATGATTGCTGCGAGTGGAGTTAGTAGTCCTGCGGCAAACATCACTCCACCCACAAGTTCGACTAGTCCTGCAACCAATGCCATAGTTACCCCTGGTTTTATTCCAATGGAGTCAAACCAGCCTCCTGTGCCTTGTAATCCATGACCACCAAACCAGCCAAATAATTTTTGTGCTCCATGGCCAATGAATAAAATCCCAATGACCAACCGAATGATCAGTATCCCGATACTTCCCATCTTGCTATCATTCCTTTCACTTCGTCCAAAGCCTCACTTTGTATTCCTACCTTAGTGATTTTGAATAGATTAGAGTTCAGTGCTTGTTGGTGTAACTTGTGGTAGCTTTTGTTTATTTACTTTAATTGGCGCTGTTTCATAGTAAAGGAATGCCAAGAACCCACAAAGAATCGTACTAACGATGCTAATCCACATTGGGGCAACTAACCCATACTTGTCTGCTGCCATCCCCGCTAGCGCTGTAATTCCCACGCCACCAACTAGTTCACCTATCGCCATAATGAAGCCGACCGCTGTTGCCACATACTTAGCCGGAACCGATTCCGATGGCATATTGGACATCGACAATACCATTGTCCCTACCCCAACATTTCCGATAAATGCGGCAATCATTAACAGAGCCATTTGACTCGTACCTAAGAAGATAAACCCTAATGGAGCTACTGCGGTAATAAACGAAAAGATAATCATCGTAGGTTTCCGGCCAATTTTATCTGAAATGGCAGGAACACCAAATCCCCAAAGAACGCCACCTAATCCTAATGCAGCCATGATAAAACTCATATTCGTTGGAGAAATTCCTTTATCAACTAAATAGAGCGGAGTAAACGTGTTGATATTTAGATACCAGGTAACTGTAAAGATGGCCACAAAAACAGATACGACAACATTCTTATTTCTCAAAACCAATGACAACGGAACTTTTTCCTCTGGTTTTTCATCTTTAAGGGTTAATTCCTCTGGTTCTTTTACAACCTTCCAAATAAGGAAGAATAGAATTAATCCTGGAATGATCGTAAGGAAAAATGTTGGTCTCCAGCCAAAAGTATTCGCTAGTGCGACGATGATAATTGGTCCTAGGAAACTAGCCAACAAAGCGGTTGAGGAACTTTGGAACAAGCCCATATTAAATCCGCGACGGTGAGGAGAGGATGCGACAGATAACAACGACTGAGCAACCGGGAAGACTGGCCCCTCTGTAACCCCCATTAACATCCGAAAGATGATTAACATTAAAAATCCATTTGCTACCCCTGTTAACAGCGAGCAAAACGAAAATAACAGAACAGAGATCATTAAGATATTTTTCTTTTCCGATTTTGTCGGAAAGCAGCCCACCAAACCACCCCGAGCATGCCCAAGTTAAAGAAAATGCTGAAACAATGATCCCAATATGAGTATTCGTTAATCCTAATTCCTCCGTCATGAACGGAAATAAGAAGTTAAGTGCCAAGCGGTCAACGAATACGAAACCCCAAACAAAGAATAGCAAAGTTAATAATTTATTTTCATATGTCCAGAACTTTTTAGTTTCCATGAATCGCACCCCATTACTATTTTTTAAAAAACAAAGTGACTTACCTAGTTTCTTTCATTCTTATCGTTCAACGGTAAAGTTTAATGTTAGTTAGAAAATGGGAGCAATTACCCTGAACATCTACTTCCTTTGGGATTTCTTTTTAAAAAACAATCTCTATATTACAGCGATTTCCCTTGAATCGGTCTTTCTCCTACAAACGCAAACTCTAGTAAACTCCGAATCCCACTCTCATCAATTGGACGTGGATTGTAATACGGATTTCTTATCGCAATTATGGCTGCTTCGTCAAGGTCCTCTCTTTTCATGCCGATTTCCTCTAAGGAAACAGGAACACCAAGGGATTTCGAGAGGTCAAATAATGCCCCAGCGACATCATCTGCCTCAGAGCCAATTGCCCTAGAAATGGCTTCCATTGCATATGGAGCATGGGTTGAATTGTACCAAATGGCATACGGTAAAATCACGGTATGGGTGTCTGCGTGTTGAAGATTATAGCTTCCACCAAGAACATGACATAGTTTATGATGCAAGGCCATGCCAACCGAACCGAGGACCGTTCCCCCCAACCATGTACCATATAAGGCTTTCGACCGTGCTTCTAGATCCTCAGGTTGTTCTAAAATTTTCGGAAGACTTGAACTGATTGCAGTAATTCCTTCCACTGCCAGCATCGAGATGATGGGATTCGCATTCTCAGCATAAAGTCCTTCCGCGCAATGAGCGATTGCATTCATCCCACTTGTGACCGTTAATCTTGGTGGCAATGTGACGGTTAAGGTTGGATCATAGAGCACGGTTTTTGGCTTAACGATGATATTTTTCCCTGTTTTCTTCTGCCCATTTTTAGTGATGCCCCATATCGGTGTCATTTCTGAACCAGCATACGTGGTTGGGATCGCGAGAATTGGCAACGAAGTGTCTAGCGCTAACGCTTTTGCCAGACCAATAGAAGAGCCTCCTCCGACTGGAACAAAACTATCAACTTGTAATTCACGAACTACTATCATTGATTGATCAATCGATTCTGTTGGCACATGTTGCACGGCTTTGGTAAAGATTCCTACGCAAAGCTCCCCAAGGTATCCCGCCACTTCCTGTGCAAGATCCTTTTGTTCCGGGGTTGAAACCACTAACGCTCGCTTTTTCCCCAATGACTCTAGCTCTTTGCGAACTTCCTTTCGTGCATCCACGCCAAACTTCACACGGGCCGCCTGACTTTCATATAAAAATGCTTCCATTTCTTTTTTCTCCCTTGCTCAGGATTTAAAATACAACAAAAAACCCTTCCGTAATGAAAAGATAAAGCAATAAACATGGCTTTTCTTTTCTTTTCAGGAAGGGCAAAGGGAATCTTAAAAGGATGCTACTCTCATCCTTTATTCAGATTCCCTCCAGCTTTTGAAACGAATTCTAGGAAACCTTCATCTATTTAACCTATTAGATTCGCTTGAACGTTTCGAATGATGTCTTTGGCAAAATCAATTTCCTCGTCATTAATGAGATGCCCCATCCCTTTATAAATAACGATTTTCGTGTTAGCCTCCATCTTCTCAAACAGGTTGGCCGTTTCATGAATCCTATGCTCCGGAACCCATTCATCCTCATCACTTGAGCCTAGAAAGACAGGAGTTCCATTCAAAGAGCCTCCCATGTCCCAATTTGTCCCGGATGGTCCAATAATTCCCCCGGTATAAAGGACCACCCCACCATATCGCTCAGGGTTTCTTCGAACATATTCAGCTGTCAAACAAGCTCCTTGTGAGAAACCTAATAAAATGAGTTTGGATTTAGGAACGCCAAGATTGACCAACTCTGATATCCGTTGTGCATAACACTCTAAACTATCACTTAAATAAGGTTCGTTCTCTGATATCTCCTCCATAAACCCTTTCGGATACCAACAATTCTCAGCGGCTTGTGGGGCAACATAATGAACATCAGGGAGATTGATTCGCTCAACCAAGTCCATGACGTAATGTGTTGTTTGATTTCGACCATGTACCATGAAGACCACGGCTTTTGCGTCCCTTAATGGAACACCGCGCGTGACCACAGGTTGTTGGAGATGAATATTCATATATTCCCCCTACCTTATTTTACTAACGGTTTTTGAGGGTTTCTAACTGGTTCAAGTTGACTAAGAATCTCTTCACGATCATTTTGTTTCCATGGTGGAAGATGCAAAGTTTGTCCAAGCTCTTCAAAAGGCTCATCAATCGTAAAACCGATGTCACTAGTCGTAAACTCACAAAGGATTCCGCCTGGTGACCTTACATAGGAAGAGTGGAAGTAATAGCGGTCTTTAATTTCGGACATATCTGTATACCCCAAACCAGTAACCAATTCTCTTACTTCATTTAATTCTTTATCAGTATCAACCGCAAAGGCCACATGGTGAATCGTTCCTGCTCCAAGGCCCCAGCTTCCTTGTGGAAGATCTGGCTCATGAATGACATAGAGCGTTTTATTTGCTCCGCCACCATTTAATTCATATTGGTAGTATTGCCCTTCACGACCTGTAAACTCATAGCCTAACACTTCACGAATGAAACGATCTTGTTCTTCTACTTCACGAACAGACATTGTGACACTATGGAAGCCTTTTACTGCTTCATTTATAGAAACCTCGTCGGTTACATATCCTTTACGAGTATCGGCATCATCCTCAACAAATTCAAACTCTAAGCCACATGGATGTTGGAATGTTAAGCGATTCAATCCGAAACGCTCTTCGATTTCGCCATGCTCGATGTTGTTTTGGTTAAAATGGTTCACCCAGAATGGGAGGGAACCAGTAGGAACCGTATAAGACGTTGTCTTCACCTGTCCGGATCCTCTTCTTGCTTTGATTCCAGCTTTTCCATACGGGAATGTTGTCATCGCTGATCCGATTTCAGCATCTGCATTCGTATAATAGAGATGATAGATTGGTAGTGGACCATCCATTAAAACCGTTTGTTTTGCCAATCTCTGGCCAACAATGCTCGTAAAAAAGTCGACATCCTCTTGTGCACCAGCTACCCCCGCTGTTACGTGGTGAATCCCATGAATTAAATTTTTTAACATCTCCTATTCCTCCTCAGACAACTTTTTTTGTTGTGGTGTTTCCACTACACTTACTATAAAAAATCGCTCTAACCAGTTACTTACAGAATGAAAGGGCTTTCCTTACAAAGAGGAATTATTTTCTAACAAAATCATTAAAATATAAAAACTTCTTTTATAAAGGGGTGGTTGATTTACGCTCCAGGCGCTTGCTTTCCGCGGGGCGTGCGGTGAGCCTGGCCAGCTCCAGCGCCTAGCCCCTCGAGACGCTTCGGTCCGGCAGTTGAGTCAAAAAACGACTTCATCTGCCAGCCCTACAGCGCTTGTCGGGGCTGAACAAGGCGCTTCCGCTTTTCTGTCTCCTCGTCGCTTGCGCTCCTGTGGGGTCTCACCTGTCCCGCTGCTCCCGCAGGAGTCAAGCGCCTTCCGCTCCAATCAACCGGTTTTCACCAAGGGTTTCTAAACAGGTTATAAAAGTTCTATATTCTTTTAAAAAGACAAAAAAATGTTCCCAGCATATGCTGGGAACATTTTTTTGAATCTTTTATGAGATTGCAATTTCTTTTAAGTTTGGTGAAAGGATCAGTTTGGGTTCGGTTGCTTGTTGGACTTCTTCTATGGTAAAGCCTGGGGCAATTTCTTTTAATACTAAGCCGTCCCTTGTTACCTCAATGACAGCCATGTCTGTAAAAATTGTGCTCACACAATTGAGTGCTGTAACTGGGTAATCTAGCTTTTTCACAATCTTTGGCCCTCCATCTTTATTGGTATGGGTCATTGCTACGTAAACTGACTTTGCACCAATCGCGATGTCCATTGCGCCGCCAATGCCACCAAGGCCCACATCTTTCACCTTCCAATTTGCTAAATCCCCTTTTTCGGAAACCTGCATGCCACCAAGGATCGCCACATCAATATGCTTGCCCCTTACCATCGCAAAAGAGTCTGCTGAGTGAGAAAAGCTTCCTCCTGGAACGAGGGTAACGGGCTCCTTCGAGGCATTCACTAAATCAGGGTCCGCCTCATGTGGTTCCGCCAATGATCCCATCCCTAAAACGCCTTGTTCACTGTGATAAACATATTCACTATCAGGAGAAACAAAATTACTAACAAGCACCGGAATCCCAATTCCCAAATTGATGACATCGCCTTCGCGCAGCTCTTTCGCAATCCGCTTGGCAATTTGTTCTCTCGTTAACAAAGTTTTATCCATTTTATCTCAACTCCTTTTCACAACACGTTGTACGAAAACGCCTGGTGTCACGATGGATTCTGGGTCCAATTCGCCTACCTCAACAATTTCATCAACCTCAGCAATCGTTATCTTTCCTGCCATCGCCATAACTGGATTAAAGTTGCGACCTGATTTGTTATAAACAAGATTTCCCCAACGATCGGCTTTTTTGGCTTTTATAAACGCAAAATCGCCTTTAATCGCTTTTTCAAGAATACAAGGAATTCCATCAAACTCTTGTTCATCCTTGCCTTCAGCAATTTCTGTTCCAACCCCTGTGGGCGTGTAAAACGCTTCAATTCCAGCTCCACCTGCTCGTATTCTCTCGGCCAGTGTTCCTTGAGGAATCAATTCCAAATCAATTTTTCCTTGCTTAAATTTCTCTCTAAACACATAGCTGTCTTTTTGGACTGGAAAGGAACAAAGCAATTTTGAAATCCGGTCATTCGCAATCAATTTTGCGATGCCTTCCTCATGATATCCTGGGTTGTTGCTGACAGCTGTGATTCCTTTCGCTCCCTGATGATATAAGGCATAAATGATTTCATAGGGCAATCCTGCCCCACCAAAGCCCCCAAATAGGATTGTACTTCCATCCCATACGTCAGCAACTGCCTCTTCAGTAGAATTGAACACCTTATTGATCATTGTGTTTCAGCCCTCCATTCGCAAAATAAAACCTTCCGTACTATAAAACTTTGAATCTACTTACCCTTTATAGTCTGTATGATTTTCGACATATTCAAATACTTGCTGTGCAACGGACTCTGTGCGGCCTGTTTCAATTTCTTCGGCGATATGACCGACTAACCCAACCGCCCTTGCCGCAACCGCAAATGACTTTACCAGTCGATAATCAATTTCCATATCCGATAAAATTGCCCCAATCGCGCCAGTAACATTTAGAGTAATTTCTTTCCCCTTCTGCTCGCAAAATTGTTTATGCATTTCTAACAACAGCTGAGAATGTTTGTTTAGAAAACCAAGTTCCTTGGCGATAGCAAATAGCTTAGGAGTACGTGGATCGACTGGCTTGTGGATATGATGACCAAAGCCTGGTAGCTGCAGGCCTCGTTCTTTTCTTTCTTGAATGACAAGCCCCGCTAATTCTTCTGTCGAAAAATTATCACCATGCTTTTGATACGTTTTTTGCAGCATTTCAGCGACATACTCCATCGCGCCAAAATAAACCGACCCTGCCCCAAGAAGCCCTGCAGCTACTGCCGCTTGAATCGCTTCAGGTGCCCCTAAGTAGGTTAAGCGGGAAGAAAGTGAACTCGGTGTAAACCCATGCTCACTAATCGCAATCAACGTCGCATTCAGCATTTTTGATTCATCATCGGTCGGTTTTCTGTGTTTCACTCCTAAAAAAAGCATGTCCGCAAGCGTGATATTTCCAATTAGATCCTCAGCTAAATCATAGCCATGGACATGAAGATGTTCTCTTGTTGACCTGCCAATTTTCGTTTCAAATTGCATGAATCATTCCTCCTATATTTAAAAAACTACCTATCTATTCATTGAACAAACTATAAGATATCTTTCTAACTAATTTCTTACTAAAAAGCAGATATATCTTACAAAGCCCTGATTTTGTGGGGAAAACTACTAGCCTTGCTGCTATTCCTAACTTGCTTGTTCATACTTCTGAAAGTAATCCAACTTTTAAAGGATGTAGGTCACCCATGAATACCATTGGTGCCCTACATCAGGTGTAAGCGGGAGTGTTTGATCACCAATGAGGATGATTGACGCACTGTCTCGGTTTCAAGCGAGAGCGTTTGGGCGCCAATGAAGGCGATTGACACCCTTTCTCGGTTTCAAGCGAGTGTGTTTGGGCGCCAATGAAGATGATTGACACCCTAGCTCGGGTTCAAGCGAGTGAGTTTGAGCACCAATGAGGATGATTAACTCCCTATCTCGGTTTCAAGCGAGTGTGTTTGGGCGCCAATGAAGTAGAGTGACGCACTATCTAGTTTC
>Ga0180215_1003787_pt1 | contig 13951 bp, 21 predicted proteins | sample eDN3rd37CBELigBY_FD_128871 | JGI IMG/M metagenome (GOLD analysis project Ga0180215, IMG submission 128871) | Enriched backyard soil microbial communities from Emeryville, California, USA - eDNA 3rd pass 37_C BE-Lig BY (version 2) (version 2) | ecosystem: Environmental > Terrestrial > Soil >...
CGCGCTGCTGCAGGAACGGCTCCGCCTGCACCACCAGCGGCTGGATGACGATCGACACCGGCACCCACTCGCCCAGCGGCCGGCCCATGTCACGGCGCAGCCTGGATCAGTGATGAAGGGACGGGGGGGAAGCAGTGCACGCCGGCAAATGAGACTCCACCGATCCTCCCGTGCTATCCGTGGCGTCCACGTACCGAACAAAGCGGATGGTGCACAGGGCAAGATTGCCCTTGCCCTCGATGTAGAAGGATGGCTCCCAGCGGTCCGCCTGGGCGACGTCGCTCTCGCCCTTGCCCAGCGCCGCCTCGGTGCTCTCCGCCATGGGCTCTGTGTGTGCCAGCCGGCGAAGCGCTCCAGCCGGCCCCGCGTCAGTCAGCGACCGCGCAGCCCAATCTACACGACCCAGCGACACGCGCACCGTGGTCGATGGGGCGGCTGCGCAGGAGTGTACGCACGCGTTCGCCAAAGTGCTCGCGGAAGCGCGGCACCTGGCTCAGTCGCATGAGTAGGCGCGCCAGCGCCTCCTGCCGGATGGCCATCTCCATGTCCCGGTACGGGTGGTTGGCCCGCACGTCGTAAAAGGCCTCCTCGTACAGCCGCTGCACAACGGAGGCAAGTACGTTGCCGGAACTAACCGTCCGCGCCGGTTAGTTGCGCCAGGCCACCGCGGCGCTCAGTCGCGCCGCGGCCGTACCTCCTCTTCTTCGTCCTCCTCGGCGACCTGGTAAATGTCGTACGCGGAGAAGGCGAGCAGCGCCCACAAGCCCACGCCCGACGCTACGAGGAAGCCGGTGAAGAAGCGCCGCCACGTCGATCGGCCGCCGCCGCCAGCGCCGCCGCCTGAGGAGGATGAATGCTGTTGTTGCTGCTGCTGCTGCTGCTGTTGCTGCTGCGTAGAAGGAGGCGGTGGCGGGGCGCCCTGGTAGCTTCCGTACACGGATGGCGGCGGGTACGGCGGCTGGTCCGGCCACGCGACGGGCGTTGTGATCGGGCCGGAGCGGAAGAGGCGGTGGCCGCCACCGGCGGTGGGCACGGCCACGACAGGCGGTGGTGGCCGTCGTGCTGCCGCCGCCACGCCGCCGCGTGCAAGGGCGGGGCTCCGGCGGAGGGCCACGGCGGCAGCAGCCATACTGCACGTGGGTGCCCGGCCTGACGCCACAACCTATTTAGGCGATTCAGAAAGCCTGCTGAAGTCCCACTCGGTCCGCGGCTGCCTACACAGGGAGCAAGGCGCGTTGTCCTGCTGCCGCCAGCGTGTCCCCGATGGCCAACATACGCAGCGATTCAGGCCACAACGCGATGCACCGCTCCCCTGCCAGCGGGCCAGCTGCACTGGGGCGTAGACGGTTCTACCGCGGCTAGACGTCGCTGGCCGCGGCGCATGGCGTCCTCCTCGTCCTCGTCCTCGTCCTTGTCCTCGCCCTCCTCCTCCTCCTCCTCGCCCTCGCCCTCCTCCTCGCCCTCCCAGTACTTTAACGTAAATGTCGCTCTTGTGACCCTCGCCAATGCTTCCTCTGGCCTCTGCTCGAATGCCCTACACCATGGCCTAGAAGGCGCAGAGGAGGCCCCCGCTAGTAGGCGATAGAGGCGGTCGGCGGCTTGGAGGGGGGACGCGTAGCCTAGCGGGCTCTACCGCAGTGGCAGAGGGTTCACTAGTTCATTCCTCGTCTTCCTCTTCTCTTCCTGCTCGCCTGGGTGGCCGATGGCCCCTACGTCTCGTCCCGCCTCGTCCTAGCCTAGGCTTGTAGCAGGCCTCGGGGAGGAGGCTGCGGGCCCCTACAAGCTGGGGGGGAGGGGCTTAGGGGGCCTCTTCCCGCTTAGTCCTTCCTCTCTTTCGTCTCGCACCGCACGATGGACGGCTGCCGATGCCTCCCAGCGGTCGACGGCCTCCACCTTGATGTAGGAGGCTTAGAGCAGGCCTAAGTAAGAGGCTTATAGCAGGCATACAGGTGGAAGGAACGCCGAGCACGCACGGGTCACACACCGCGCTTCAATCGGACGTCCGCACCATGGGGTAGCCGCATGGTGGCGCCCACCGGGGCTGGACCGAAAGGAACGGCCACCCCCACGCTGCCGCTGCGGCGACGGACGCGGTAGGGCACGGCCCGCTCGTGGCGGTGGTCACCTGGTCGCGGCTGGTCGTCGTCGTCCGTGCGGATGGCGAGCGCACGCACGTGCTGGTTGCGCTGGCCGCCGATGCCAACGGTGGTACGAGTAGACAACAGGTCGAGCGCGGCGTCTAGCAGAATCGGCTTGGGCGGTCGCCCTAACGGGCCACAGCATGCCCATGGGCCGCTCAGGTTCGTCGTCTTTACGTCCCCCTGCCGGAGCTGCACGAGGCTGTCATGCAACCGGATCAACCGTGGGTGCTCCAAGTAAGTCCCGTTCCCGAGGCTGTTGCTGAGCAGCTCAGTTCCACGAGAAGACAGCCGAACGGCCGCAGGCGCGAAAGCAAGTTGGAAAGATCCTATTGCAATACATTGAGCCACATACAGTTACAGTACCAGGGAGAAACAGGCGCGGGAAAACAGCAGATGGAAAACACGTTAGGAGGGCGGCGCTAGCGACAGCACATAGAAGGCGCCGGCCATCAGGTAGTGGAAGTAGTCGACCCGGCGGAGCGGACCGACGTGCTGCACGCCGGGGCCGGCGACGGAGGCCAGGACGATCAGGCCCGCGGCGACTTGGCCGTACAGGCCGCCAAAGTAGCCGAGTGCGCCGACGCCGGCGACCGACGCCAGCAGGCCCAGCAGCTCGCCCGCCTTGCGCGGCAGCGCCAACTGGCCCACGACGAATACTGCCGCGAGGGCGCCCAGGATGGTGGCCACCTGGCTCTCCGGCACCACGCCGGCCTTGACCGCGTAGCCGAGGCCCAGCGCCGGCACCCCCACCGCCGTGGCCTGTGCGCAGAAGGCAAAGGTTGAGTTGATTTCAGCAATTTGGGAATATAAAGCTCACAGCCAGGCCAGTCTGCACGCACCAGGTTGCTGGCAAAGTTGTGCGCGCCGCGAAGGAACGTCAGCGGGCCGAAGCGGAGCGCGCCCAAGAACGCCGCCGCGCCCACGAGAGCCGCGCCGAGCTGGGGAGCGCGGGCGGCCACAGCGGCGAGCGTCACCGTTATCGCTGTGAAGCCCAGCAGTACGCGGCAAAGTCAACCACCGCATACCGCGGTGGGCTGCTGGGTGTCGCGGAAGCGCGGCGCGGCGAGGACGCAAGTGGCTGTCAGCGCCGCGTCCGACACGGCCGTGCTCCACATGGACGTAGTCACCTGGGAGGCCTGCCAGGAGCAACGTATAATAACATGATTCGACCAGTGTGAGCTCGATCCCGACGCCAGCCCGCTATGCAGCAGCAGCCGTACGATCTTGGGCTGGCTCGCCGCCGCCGGGCGCTTTCCTGAGGAAGCCATGGTCAGTTGACGACAGTTGTTTGGGTGAAGACGCTCATGCTGTGCAGCCAGACGAAACAAATAAAAATGATCATATCTAAGCCGTCAGCGCGAGATCTACGCGCTTTCTCCTCATTACATGACCCACGGCCGTCGACACGCCATCTCTTGTTCCTCCTTGTCCTCAACCACGGCTTTCTTCACACCCAAACCGCTTCATCGTCGGCGTCTGCCGCATCAAAGGCGTACACCATAGTTGCGTCTTTTCTTCTTGCGTTAGTACTTTGTATTAAAATTCTCTCAACGTCACATCGTCCTGGTCTTCATGCTCGTCCTCCTCTTCTTCGCCCTCGTTCTTTTGCCCTCGTCCACTTCTTCGTCGTCGCTTCGGCCTCTTTACTCTCGTACTCGTCCTCGTCCTCGTCCTCGTCCTCGTCCTCGTCCTCGTCCTCGTCCTCGTCCTCGTCCTCTTGCTCGTCGTCCTCAACCTTGTCCTTTTCGTCGGATGTCGTCCTCCTCATCTTCGCGGTTTTTGGCTTCACGTTGTCCTCCCTCGCCCTCTTTCTCTACGCTACGTCGTCCTCTTCTCCGTCCTCGTCGCCTTCGTCCTCGTCTTGTCGTACACTTCGCCCCGCCGCTGCGTCCTCGTCCTCTGCCGAACCTCAGTCAGGCTTCAATTTTGGCGCCAAAATGACGTCATCTCCAAAATTTTGGCGCGAAAACGCATTTGAACGGCCGCCGACGCTCGTCTACGCCAGCTTGTGAGGCGCCCCAGAAGACGCTGCACCACTTGCCAGCGCCAGAGCATGCATGAGAAGGTGGCCTGGTACGTGGGCTACCGGTACTGCGTTTTTGGTCGGAGGCGATATGAGCGATTTGGGCCATCTGGACTAACCATCTGGCCGTGACTGATCTGCTGTCGACTCGTTTTCTCACTGCGTAAGTAGTTAGCACCAAAGGAGGACCACAACGACGGCTTCGGGCCCTTACATCGTCACCTTTAAGGTACCGGCTGGAGGACTTTTTTGGCAGCGTCAACTTTTAGGCCGCGCGGGCCACAAGATCGGCACCATGGCTGTCAACGGTGCTCCCATCCGGCCGTACGACCAGTCATCCTTCAGGCGCTCCTACACCACCGGCTCGCACGAGAAGGCTCCGGCCGTCTTCTCGGCACCCTGCCTGCTCGGCATTGACGAGGCTGGCCGCGGCCCCGTGTCTGGTGCGTGCCACGCCACCGAGCTCGCCCGGACATGTGAGCTCACCTCCAATCCTGTTGATCGCCCTCACGCCTGGACGCCACGCCAGGTCCCATGGTGTACGGTATGTGCTATTGCCCGCTGAGCAAAACCGATGCGCTGGGTGCCATGGGCTTTGCCGGTACGACGCGCGGCAGACGAAAGTATATCTATAGCGCCACACTTTCGACTCACGCCCGCCAATCAGCTACCCTCTCTGGCTACTCGCAGATTCGAAGCAGCTCACGGAGGAGCAGCGCGAAAAGCTGTTCGAGGTGATCAAGGGCGCGGAGGACACCGTTGGTTGGGCCGTGACGGTGCTCCAGCCGCAGCACATCTCGGAGAGCATGCTGCGCAAGTATGCTCGTACTTTCGAATCACGGATCTGCTTGGCCTCGCACTAATACGATAGGGACTGCGTCAGCCTCTCACCGATATCGCCGGCAGGGTCAAATACAACCTGAACCAGCTCTCCCACGACACGGCCATGGGCCTCATCCAGGACGCACTGGACCGCGGCGTGAACGTCCAAGAGGTGCAGTCACGCGCGGAAGGGCAAACATATTCCGCCTTGTCCGCCCGCTGACCAAGGCTCTTGGACCTTTTCACAGGTCGCGTGTGCCTCCCAAGGTCTATGTGGACACGGTGGGCGACCCAGACAAGTACCAGGCCAAGCTGGCGGCGCGGTTCCCGACCGTCCGCAAGGTCGTAGTCTCCAAAAAGGCCGATTCGCTCTTCCCTATTGTGAGCGCGGCGTCCATCTGCGCCAAGGTGACCCGCGACGACCTGCTGCGCCAATGGGAATTTGAGGAGGCCAACCTCGAGGTATCCCGCGAGTTTGGCTCTGGCTACCCTGGCGGTGTGTCACCCGTCATCTGAACGCATTATGCCATGCGGCGCCCTAACGAAATTCCTATGCTTAAACATTCGTCGAAGAGTCCACCCCACAGACCCCACGACAATGCAATGGCTGCAGCGCCACTTCCACCCGCTGTTTGGCTTCCCGTCCATCATTCGGTTCAGCTGGAGCACCGCCTACCGCATGATCGATGCCAAGGCCATCCGCGTGGACTGGTACATGCGGCACATGAAGCGAGCTTCTGGTGCGCACACCGCGTGCACTGACAGGCGTGCGCGCTCGCTCGGTGGATACCGCTCCCTCAGGCCTCCGGAGAGCGTGGCCAAGCCGGAGGACGACGAACCGGTCGATGAGGCCGTCGCCAAGACGCCATCCGTGCTGACCTTCTTCAAGCGCACCGCGCCCGGCGACGCCGCCACGGTAGTGCCGCCGGCACCACCGGCCAAGCGGGCGCGGCCGAGCCTCTTTGACACCATAGGGCTCACCCCCGCGGTCGAACTCTAGTCGGGGACTGACTGTATTGGCATGTCTGTACAGATCAAAGTTCTGTAAAGTTTGCGCGTTTCACTACTGTGCAGTTCGCGTTGTTTGGCACTACCTGGGTGGACCTGCCCGGCCGGCCACGATCCCGCGGAAGAATGACATTACGCACTGCCAGAGAAACTTTGATCGAGCGGGCGTCACGCCGTCAGTGCCAAGCGCCGACCCTTTCGTGTGTTACAGGCCTGCGCAAGTACCTCGCCGGTCATAGTCGCGTTGTAGCCGCCTTCCTGCACGACGAGCATGGGCAGGTGCAGCTCGCCCAGCGTGCGGCCCATGCGCTCAAAGGCGTCCACTGTTGCAAGTTACAAGTTACGATGGCGCCGTCCAGACATATAAGCGACTGTGAAGTCGCAGCCTGCATCGCGAGGTGGGACGTACGGGAAATGCCCCCAAAGAGCGACAGCGGGTCGTCCTGGTAGATGTCCACGCCGAGCGACACAATCAGGTGCGCCGGTTGGAAGCGTTGGATCGCCTGGACGATGAAACACCAGGCTACAATGCCAGGGGTGTGAGCCTTCTCGCAACGCCAATCACAACACCAAAAACAGCTTCTAACCTCCACTGCCGTGGCAAAGGCGGCCGCGTGCTTTTCGTCCGTGATGGCGGGCGCCAACGGCAAGTTCAGGTTGGTGCCAACCGCAGAGCCGTCGCCAGTCTCCTCGGCGTAGCCCTGCGAAAGGGAATAAAACCATATCCTGCCAAGAGATTAGCACGCCGTCGCCTCCGGTGACGCCATCCCTTTCTTTCCTACCATAAAGAACGGCTCGCCGCCAACGTCGGGATCGGCGTGGATCGAGATGTACAGCACCGACGGGTCCTCGTAAAAGATGTCCTGAGTGCCGTTGCCGTGATGGTAGTCCACGTCGAGGATGGCCACGCGCGGCAGGCGCACCACGTCGCCCAGAGCGTCCGAAGGGTCGCCCACGGCAAGTGCCTGCACCTCGCGCGCCGTCGTCGGCGTCGGCGTCAGCGGCGGCAGTGGGGCCAGCGGCACCTTGCCGTGTGCTTGGAGCACCTGTGCCGATCCAACGTCGTACTAGGTCGCCCCATCCGCGCGGTGAGCGGCAGTCTATTGATGTTTGAGTGCACCACAGCTTACAACGCACCCGTGCAGCGATCGCGGCGTTGTTCAGGAAGCAGTAGCCGCCGCCGCGGTCGTCGCTCGCGTGGTGGCCCGGCGGTCGGCACACCGCATACGTAATCGCGTCGTGCCCGGCCGGTGACCTACATAGCACCCCACGCTCGTAATCGTGTACCCGTCTTAGCATGAGAGGCAGGCAACGGAGGCCGTCTTGCTTCACTACGTCGTACCTCAGCAGAGCCTGCGCAGCCTCCACGGCACAAGCGGCCGACACCACCGATGCCTCAAACGTGCGCTCAAGCTGACGTGAACAATGAAGAAAAATGACGGATTGCATGAATGAGCTTCCATACGCTGCAACCTCGAGCCACTCCGCTTTCACACGTCGCGTACCACTGGCGTCCAGCTGTCAAAGATCCAGTAGCCAGCGACAAACTGCAGCGGTGCGTTCTTAGGCAGGCGCACGCTGCGCCGCGACGCCGGGAACGTGTCGGCCACGACGGGCTCCTTCGCCACCTTGTACACGTTCTCGAGCCAGTGCAGGTACGCCGGCCGGTGCACGCAACGGACCCACGGCAGCGTCTGCGCGTGCAGCTCCTTGGTGGACACCAGCTCCTGCAGCTCAAACTGGCCCGCCGGCGCCGCCTCGAGCGAGCTGATAATCGCGCTGATCCGTTCCTGCACGGAGCATAGTACGGCCCCATGCTAAGCACGTAGGTTCAACAACTTGAAACGAGGGGGTCGACACATGCGGCACGGGGGCACACGTACGCGGTACTCGAAAAAGTTGTGCGAGGGCAGCACCGCCGAAAAGGCCAGCTCCGGCTGCGGGTCGACGCTGTGCCAGTAAACGGGCACTGGCAGCACGCTGCCGCCCGCGGCGGCGCCACCGTTGCCGATCGCCGTGTCAACCTGGACGTTACACCTCGGCGCCGGGCTCGCCATGGCCGCCGCCGCCGTGATGCTGCCGTTGGCCCGCGCGTCGTCTGCCATTGCGCCACCCCAGGTCGTTGCGCAACGCCGTCTAGCGGCCGTCTAGGGCGTCACAGTCACAACCGCTTGCGCAAGTCGGCAGTCCTGTCACAGACGCCCCCTGTCACAACGTCTAAGATCAGGAGTGCTCCAGTGGTCGGTCGGCGCAGGACAACGGGCCACCTTCAGCTTGGCACGGCGCCGGGTCCGTTGCCGCAAGTTGTTCCGTCCACGCTACTCGCACTCCGATTTAAAGCTATGTGTGAAAGTTATTCTTACTTATTAGCTTTGCTCGCCTCGGTTGTCGTCCGTATGAGCCAGGACGCCATCGATAATTTGTCTTGGCGTGCCGGGTCCTAGTACCGTGCCAAGTCGTGTTTACCTTGTGTTTCATCGCATGATTTCCGAACTCTGTTGCTTCTTCCAGCTTGCTCTCCTACCGCTCCAGCAAGTTCGCTTAATCTTGCTCAGCTTCTAAGCCTCCCCCGTCCTCTCAAGGTCTTTGCAAGCACCCCACGGGCGGCTTGGCGTTGTCAGTCGCATGCGTGGTGTACCTTTGCCAAGCATCCGCCTGCTATTCTCGCGTCTTTTCGCATATGGGACTTGCAAACCGCTCTGCCCACCTCCCACCTACTTGCCCTGCTCTTGGCGCATGTCCTGGCCTCCTAAGTCCCCTCAGGGTGCCGCTCCGGCGAACTCTATCGCCTTCACGCCGCCGTCTTTAGAGGGACCAGGCCGTCGATAGGTGCAGCGTCAGCTTGCAATTTTCGCACCTTTTCGCATATGGGGCTTGTCATACGCCTTGTCCACTCACTTCTTTCACATGTAGCCTGTGTCCGGGCCTCCTCAGTCCTCTCAGGGTGCCTCTCTGGCGCCCTCTGCCGCCTTCGCGCCGTCACTGGCGCCGGCCCGCCCGCCTTCGCGCCTGCCGCCGACTACGATGACGTCATTGGGTTGATGACGTCAACGGTTTAACCCCTATCGGGAACCCTCATTGCTCTTTGTATGAGGCAGTTGTGTGGCACCTAGTCAAGTAACAAGGCATGCATCTGCAACAGGCGTCTCTCTTTTGTGGCCGACTACCATTCAAAGTCCTTCTGTAGCGTCCCGGTACAATACAAGAGAGAAAACTATGCTGAATAGTCATGCATGCTTGCTATGTGCCTTGTAAAAGTTCGGGCTTAGGAGTAGCGAAGCAGAGAATAGCATGGTAGGCGGCCAGCAGCATGTTTGCTCGCTACACGCTTGCGGCGGCTGGTGAGCGATTCGAAACTGTGCGTGCCGGCCGCACCAGCGAAGGCGAGATCGGTTCGACTATTGTCCACGCACCCTTCCACAGCGGGCCAGGTCGCTGCAATACGCACAAAATCATGTACAATTAAATTTGTGCCAAAGACTCTGTACATGTATGGAGGGCGTACCAGGCAGCACTACGAGCTGCCGCCGCCGAAAAAGTTGCGCAAGATGGAGCCGAACCTGCACATCCAATTCAACGCGTTCTTGATGAATCGTCAGCACCGCGACCAAGCATAACCACCCTGGCACCATGCACACAACATACGCGCTTGAATGCTGTTGCTGCTGCGACTGCGGTGGCGCCGGTTGCGCTACTGGGGGCTGCCGCTGACCTCCGGTGGATGTGGCGGCTGGACGCGGTGTCTGCTCCCGAAGCCGTCGCACACGCTCGTCTTCCTCCGCTTGTAGCCGGCGCTGCAACTCGCTCCATTCGCAGACCGTTCGCGCCATCGCATGTGAGTATAGCATGCGTCCGACTGCATTATTTAGCGCGTACGCCACGCACCGCCAGCTCCAGGTCAGCCTCGTACTGGGCAGTCGGGTTGCCGCTGGAAAACGGCAACGAGTCAAACATATTACTAGAAAACTAATCAGCGTACGCGCCCACCAATGGATCGATTTAACCACCCATACCCAAGGATGGCCGATTCCGACACTTGCCCCATGGCCCATGCTAGCTCCAGGTCGGTCAGCGGCTCATCGGCCGGAGGCGGCACCGGCGGCGCGGCCGACGACGTGGCCAGTTGGGTCTCGGGCGTGGTGGCCGCCGGCAGCGGCTGCCGTGGCTGCTCGGGCGCGTGGTACACGCGAAAATTGGCGTCGACCAGCATGTCGTCGTCGTTGATGCCCGTGATGGGCTGCCACCTGGAACCGGCCGCTCAAAAGAAACCATGCGGGTGTGGCGGCATTAGCAAGGTGCACCGCGGGGCCGCTATCAGCAGGGCGTGCGGGCACGTACACCGCGCCGACGTCGCGGAATCCTTGGTCGGTGAGCAGTAGGTAGAGCTGACCCTTGTGCTTGAGCACCGTCGCAAAGTGGTCGTTGCGGAAGAGCACCACCAGCTCGCCCTCGGCAATGCCCTCGGTGAGCTGGACCAAGCCTGTGTACGTAAACTGGGACATCGTGGACTCGTAAAATTGCCGCTGGAGGAGCACTGCTCAGAGGACACCATAGGCATCGTAGCGCTGCATGCAACCGCGTGAGCAAATCCCTGAAAAAAGCAGTCTTGTGCCGTGGCTTATGCTGCCACGTACGCTGCGGCGGGTATCGTCGCTCGTCCACATCAGCCGCAGCGACGAGCCGCTCCATCAGCTGGTTGTACGTCATGTTCTTCATGGCGTCGTATGTCGGGCCCTGTTCGGCGCAAATTTGCTGAGCACAGATGGGTACACCATTACAACACGCGAAGGGACCTGCGTCATGGCTTGGGCGGGACGCGTACGTCCGCAGGATCAACGAGCCAGCCGTGGACGAGGCGCACGTTGAGCAAATCGAATAACGCTACCTGCGGCGTGAACTCGAAGCCGTCGATGCTTTCGTCGTAACGCACACGCTTGGTTCAAGCCAGGTTAGCCGCATCCACTTGGACACTATTAAGGTTGAACGCGTCATACCTCGTAAATTTGACGTTGACGTCCAGACCAGCCTCCAGGAGCGGCAGGATTGCCCGCACGTCCTCGAGATTCTGCTGCCGGTTCGCTACCTCCTCCGGCGTCGCGTGCTCGCTCAGCGGCCGCTCCAGCAGCTCCACCACCTGATCCATTCGCACGTACAACATATAAAGAGAGCGTCGTTGCTGTGAGCACAACTCTTCAGATAGGACTACCATCAAGCTTGCAGTAAGTACGTGGGCCATGAGGTCCTCATAGGTGACCATCCCGATGTCGTCGTGGATCAGAATAGCGCCACGCAAAATCAAGACGTTCACTGGTGGCCCAACCGTGATAGGAAAGGAGGCAGCGTCGCAGACGTTAACGGCTGACTTTGCACTGCTCTTTCCCTCTCCACGGACACGTACCGATCGCAATGAGCGCGCAGGGCCCGTTGGCATTCTGCATAACGATGCGGAAGTCGTGGTCGCGGAAGCGAATACGTTTCAGCGCGTACAGGTCGTTGCCGCTGCGCCGCGGGGGGATTCGCCGCGGCGGGCTGGCCGGCCGCGCCGGCAATGGCGGCGCTGCCGACTCAGCGGTGGCGGCAGTGAGCGCATCACCCTCGCGCCGTGCGTCTACGTCCATCGGGCTCGCCGGCACCGCGGTTGTCGCTTCACGCGGCGGCTCCACAGCTGCCGCATCGTTGGACATCGGCGCCTGTACCCATGAGGCGAAGTCGTCGTCGCGGTTCGCCGGCGCCTGCACAGCCTCTTTTGCGGACGCTTCCTTTGGGGGCGCTTCCTTTGATGGCACCTCGTTTGCGGGCACCTTTGGCGGAGGCGCGGCTTCGCCGCCCACTGTGAGGACCGAGTAGTCGTCGAGGGGCGGCAGGTCGTCGGCGGTCGGTGCGACCACGCTTGCCGGCGCGAGGCTGGGCGAAGCTGACCCGCCCAGGAAAGTGGTCGTGCCCAGCAGTGACGGCAGCGACTCCTCCAGCGTGGCGATGGACGACGGCGGCTGCGGCGCAGGCAGCACAGTCGCGTCCAGGTCGGACCCGCTCTCCAACGTGACGGCCGACGTCACCGTGGGCAGGAGGTCCTCGTCCAGCCGGGGCACGGACGACACAGCAGCGGGCCCGTCGCCCGCGCTGGTCGCGGTGGAGCTCGTCCACTGCCACGACTCCTCGGCCGTCGCGCCGCCAACGCCGGGTACCTCCGGCGCGGGCGGCACCGAGGCCGTGGTGTCCCAAAGCGTGGACGATGCCTCCAGTTCGGGCAGTTCGGGCAGCGCGGGCACCTCCGGCGCGCCGCCCCTCGAGGGCTCTGGGCGAGGCGCCGGTTGAATGGTGCTTTCCAAGTGGTCCCACTGCTCGGACGTCGTCAGCGGCTCGTCCGCGGCCGCCGCCGCGGCCCGCGGCTTGTCGGTCATTGTGGCGGCCGGCAAACAATAACAAACGTACAGTAACAGAATGAGACTCCCCCTCGAGTATCATTGCTTCCATAAATACCCTTCCAATCTGGGTATCCTATCTTGGGCCCTATACCTTTAATACGCGTTACAGCTGTGCGCATCCCGTGGTAGCTGGCTCTGCCGTAGGTGGTCGCGTGGGAGCTACATCTATACACATTTTCGTTTATTGTGGAGACTTGTTTACTGCGACGGCTGGCGTCGTCAGCGAGGTCGTCCTTGAGGCTGCCTACGGTTGTTAACCGCGCCGTCCTCGCTTGTTCCTCGTGCTCCTCCGCCTGCTATTCGTCCTCGTCGTCGTCCTCTTCGTCGTCCTCACGTCGTCATCCTCGTCGTCGTCGTCCTATTCTTCTGCCACTTACGTCCGCTGGTCAAGCCAGTCGTTGCGCAGCAGTGCGGCGATGTCCACCCCAAGTTTGCCAGAGCGCGACCTCCTCGAAGAGCGCGCGGGTCCGCTCGTCGGGCCATCCAGCGCACAGCTGGCTCACGGCCTCGTCCGCTCCATTCTTATCAGAGAGCGCGACCTCCTCGACGAGCGCGCGGGTCCGCTCGTCGGGCCATCCAGCGCATAGCTCGCGTATGACTTGGTCGTCCAAAATAGAAGACGTAAGACCCTCGAGAATCTCACGAGTCTGGTCGTCTGGCCAGAGCGATCGGAGAATTGTCGTCACTTGCTTAGATTTGATTATTGCTGTTCGAAGGTCCACGTCTGAATCAAATATTTTTGAGGATTCAGCGATAATTTTCAACGGTTCCCGAAGCGCTTCAATCGTATTCTTCGCCTTTGGGATATCCAAAAGCTGTTGGGCGCATTCCGCAACTAAGATAGGATCGACGCTTATGAGCGCGTTCAGAGAGGGAACAACAATATTGGTTGGCACCATTCCACAGAGCAGGCGCAGCACTTCATAACGCGTTTCATTGCGACCACCTTCCAAAAAGACTTGCATTAAAACATCGTCGTTCATCCTTTCGTCACGTTCAATAACCATACTGAAAATAGCGCGAGCACAGAAATACTCCAAGAACGTCCGATGCACAAAACCGTAGGAGATGTTACCCAGGAAGCAAAGGATACCGTGGCGCTCTCGGAACGTGTGTAACAACGCCTCTGAAACGTTACGAACTGAATTCGATGCTGGAACCTGCGTTGGACTTATGTTTGCGTCAAAAATGCCAAGAACCACATCTTTATCGACGATATTTCCGAGGTGCACTGAAGCACCATGCATTGCCCATGCCAATTCACGCAGCATTTTTTCCTTGTGGCGATACTCAAATGAATCGACCGGTCTATTGGTCTGCTGTGCAAAAATCTTGTTTGCCTCCCATCTAGCGATCAGTAATTTGGCGCATACTTCGTAGAGGTCGGCCCGTCGTGTCGGCAAGATAGGACCCCGATTGACGATTGCGAGCATTGTAAGAAGCAACGGATTCCTAGCCAGCTGCTTAAGTGATATATTGCGTTCCACCGCTTGCGACAATCGCGCCTTGCGGTCGTCGCGCAACGTACTCTC
>Ga0180215_1003788_pt1 | contig 13949 bp, 10 predicted proteins | sample eDN3rd37CBELigBY_FD_128871 | JGI IMG/M metagenome (GOLD analysis project Ga0180215, IMG submission 128871) | Enriched backyard soil microbial communities from Emeryville, California, USA - eDNA 3rd pass 37_C BE-Lig BY (version 2) (version 2) | ecosystem: Environmental > Terrestrial > Soil >...
CGCAAACTGCGATCGGGGTGCCTCAATTGCTTCCGTCGAGCAGCCGCTTGGCGATCACATGCGCCTGGATTTCAGCGGCCCCCTCGAAAATGTTGAGAATGCGTGCATCGCACAGGATGCGCGAGGCAGGAAATTCCAGCGCGAAGCCGTTGCCGCCATGGATCTGCACGGCGTTATCGGCCGCGGCCCATGCGACGCGCGCTGCAAGCAGCTTCGCCATGCCGGCTTCGAGATCGCAGCGCCGCCCTGAATCCTTCTGACGCGCGGCAAAATAGGTGAGCTGGCGCGCGATCAGGATTTCCACCGCCATCATCGCCAGCTTGTCGGCGACCCGCGGAAATTCGACGATCGGGCGGGCGAATTGCGAGCGCTGCTGGGCATAGGCCAGAGCCTCATCCATCGCCGCCTGTGCCACGCCGATTGCGCGCGCCGCGGTCTGGATGCGCGCGGCTTCGAACGTCTGCATCAATTGCTTGAAGCCGGCGCCTTCGATGCCCCCGAGCAGATTTTCGACTTTGACCTCAAAGCCGTCGAACGCGATCTCGTATTCTTTCATGCCGCGATAGCCGAGCACCTCGATTTCGGTGCCCGACATTCCCGGCGCGGGAAACGAATTGCGATCGTTGCCGCGCGGCTTCTCCGCGAGCAGCATCGACAGACCGCGATAGCCGCTCTGCCGAGGGTCGGTGCGCACCAGCAGGGTCATCAGATCGGCGCGCACCGGATGGGTGATCCAGGTCTTGTTGCCATACACCTTGTAAACGTCGCCCTCGCGCACCGCGCGGGTCCGGAGCGAAGCCAGATCGGAGCCGGTATTCGGCTCCGTGAACACGGCTGTCGGCAGAATTTCGCCGGATGCGATCGGCGGCAGCCATTTGCGCTTCTGCTCCTCGGTGCCGCTGCCGAGAATGAGTTCGGCGGCGATTTCCGATCGCGTACCGAGAGAACCGACGCCGATATAGCCGCGCGACAATTCCTCGGACACAACGCACATCGACTCCTTGCCGAGCCCCATGCCGCCGAATTCGTCCGGGATGGTAAGCCCGAACACGCCGAGCTCCGACATCTGGCCGATCACGTCGAGCGGAATATATTCATTTTGCAAATGCCAGCGCTGCGCATGCGGGACGATTTCGCTCAAGGAGAATTTCCGCATCTCGTCGCGGATCGCCTCCAGCGTCTCGTCAAGACCGGCATTGCCGTATGTCGGCTCGGTGTGATGACTGATGATCTCGACGAGGCGCGCGCGCCGTGCCGACGTGTTGCCGGTATCGATCAAATGGTCGACCGCCGGCGTCATGCGCGCGGCAACCTCCGCACGCGAAAGACCGAGGTCGGACAGCCGCACCATTTCGCCCTGGCTCATGGGAATGCCGCCGAAGATCTGCGCCAGATATTCGCCGGCGCCGATCCGGACCTGAAGATCTTCGATCTCGCCGTATTTGCCCTCCGCCTGCATGCGTTCCGCATAGGCCGCAAGCTGGCGCAGCGCTTCGACATAGGTCGCAAACCAGGCCAGACCGTGCGTGGCGCGCTGCTCGCGATCGAAGACGCGCCCCATGGTGTCGCCGCTTTCCGTCGAGACGCGCTTGCGGACCGCGATGGATGCCTCCTGAAGCAGCGCCTCCACGGCCCCGATCGCTTCCCGCAGGCGTGGGACGAACGGGTCGGACCTATCGGACCTTTTCGGCGCGGCTGACATCGGTAAAACCTCGTTAACGAGCTGGTTCGACCACAGTAATGGTGCAACGCACAAAATCAACAGCGCGCTGCACCACTCGTGGTTACTGGATAATTTACCATTTCAGGCTTTCCTCGGCCTTGCCCGATCCGAGGCAAAGCCATGATATCCGCGCCCCCTCCCAGCGCCCGCCGTCCGAGCCGCATCCGCTCTCTCCATCCGGCGCGCATGGTCCGCGCCATGTCGGTGCGCACCCGCATTCTTTTGATCGCGCTCATTCCGGTCCTCGGCTTTGTGGCCAACGGCATCTCCTTCATGTCGGGCGAACGGGACGTGGCGGACGCCTTCGAGCGCTACCGCCGGGCCGACGCAACCTCGGACGCAAGTCACAGCTTCAAGGAGGCGATCAGCCGGATGCGGATCGCCGCGCGCGACTTCGCCGCCGACCCCAGCGACGATGTGATCAAGACATTCGAAGACGCCAATGCGCTGGCGCTCGACAAGCTCGCTTTCATCGAGAGGACGCTCGACCAATCCGAGCGCTTGAGAGTGGCATGGATTCCCGAGCGCCTCAGGGAAATCGGCGAACGCTTTGCAGCGGTGGTGGCGGACCAGCGCCAGCTCGGCTTCTCCGAAGCTGACGGCTTGCGCCGTCAGCTTCACGAGACCGGCACGGCGGTGGAGCATGTCATCAACCAGGGCATGGAGTGGCTCGGCGACAACGACGCCAAGAAGCTGATGGTCTCACTCCTGCTCATGCGCCGCTTCGAAGCCGAGCAGCGGCTGCAATCGAACAACATGTCCTACACGTTGTTCTTCTTCCAGTACGACCATTTCCGAAACACCATGCAAGGCGTTCAGGCAACGAACGAGCAGCGGTCGGACATCGAAACCCGGGTGAAAGCCTTCGCCGACACGTTTTCGGCCTGGTCGGGAATTGCCGACAAGCTGCGTCCCAATCTCAAGGTCATCGATCTTGAAACCCAGCAACTCGCGCCTGCCGCCGACGCAATCATTCGCACCGCCAGCGAGGGCGCAAACCATGCGGCCGGGCAATTGACCGCTTCGCAAAGCCGCACACGCTCGATCATCCTGTCGGTCGGATTCGCCGCGGCCGCGCTCGGCCTTGCGTTGAGCCTCCTGATCGGATGGAGTATCACCCGCCCGCTGCAGGGTCTCGCCGGCGCCATGACGAAGCTCGCGAACGGCGACACGGCAGCCGTCATTCCGGGCACTTCCACCCGCGACGAGATCGGAGATATGGCGCGGACGGTGATCGTGTTCCGCGACACGATGCTGGAGCGCGAACGGCTTGCCGCGGCGCAGAGCGAAACCGCGAGGACCCGCGAACTGCGCAATCAGACGATCGGCGCAACCATTGCGAATTTCGAACGCTCGGTCGACGATGTCCTCGGCCGCGTCCGCGACGCCGCACAGCGTCTTGAATCGGCCTCGGGCCGCCTCAATGCCTCGGCCGACGACATGTCGGCGCAAGCGCGAGCGGCCGAAGAGCGCGTGCTGGCCGCATCCGGCAACGTGACTGCGGCCGCAGGTTCGGTGGAGGAGCTTGCCGCATCAATTGGCGAAATTGCAGGTCAGGCGCAGAAATCGACCGAGGTCGCCGGACACGCGGTGTCGCAAGCCCGCCGGACCAGCGCCACCATGGCCGAACTTGGCAATGCCGCAACCCGCATCGGCGAAGTCATCACCCTTATCCAGTCGATCGCCGCGCAGACCAACCTGCTCGCACTCAACGCGACCATCGAAGCGGCCCGCGCCGGCGAGGCCGGCCGCGGCTTCGCCGTGGTGGCATCGGAGGTGAAATCACTCGCAAACCAGACGGCGCGCGCCACCGAAGAGATCGCTGGCCAGATCGGCGCCATCCAAGTTGCCACAGCCGACGCCGCAATGGCGATCACGCAGGTCAACGGCATCATCGAGAACATGTCGGCGATCGCGGCGAATGTCGCCACAACGGTCGAGCAGCAGAATTCTGCCGTCTCGATTATCGCCGAAGGTGTCAGCAACGCCTCCGGGCAGGCCCAGACCGGCGCCGAAGCGATGAGCCGGGTGTCCGCAGCCACCGCCGGCGCGCGCGCCACGGCGGCCGATGTGAAAGCGCTCGCCGACGCGCTGGCGATCGAGGCCGAGGGCCTCGACGCGCAGATCCGCCAGTTCCTGATGAAGGTGCAGGCGGCGTAGGCTCGGGCCGCACGGCCGAATACGATCGAAGATTGCGCCCTTGAGCCGGCCACGCGCTTTGCCTATGTCGCTAAGGCGCGACCTGCACCGGGACCTGGCTTTTGAAATTCCTCAAGACATTCTATCGCGCCGCCATCGACGCCTTCTGGCAGTTCAATGCCGACGACGGCTGGGCAATCGCAAGCCACATCGCGCTCTCGACCCTGATGGCGATGTTCCCGTTTTTCCTGGTGCTGACGGCGCTCGCCGGCGTGTTCGGATCGCAATACCTTGCCGACGAGGCGGCGAACCTGTTGCTCGAAGCCTGGCCGGAAGAAGTGGCCGGACCGATCGCGCGCGAAATCCACAATGTGCTGGGTGGCGCGCATGGCCAGGCGCTGACGGTTGGCGCCCTGCTCGCACTCTATTTCGCATCGAGCGGCATCGAGAGCCTGCGCATCGGACTGAACCGCGCCTATACGGTGGCTGAGACACGGTCGATTTGGCTGCTCCGCCTGGAGTCGATCGGCTATGTCATCCTGGCCGCGATCGGCCTGTTGGCCCTGTCTTTTCTCGTGCTGCTCGCGCCGCTGATCTGGACCGCCCTTGTCCGGCGCTTTCCACCGCTCGGACCGTTCGGCGAGGTGGTGACTTTCGTACGGCTTGCCACCGCAAGCGTGCTGATGATCGTGCCGCTCATCGTGGTCCACAAGTGGCTGCCGGCCGGAAAGCGGCGCTGGCGCGAAATCATGCCGGGCATCCTCGCGACGCTCGCGCTTTGGCTGCTCTGCGGCATCATCTTCGGCCGTTATCTCGCCGAATTCGCCTTCACTTACTCGATCTATTACGCGGGCCTGGCTTCGCCGATGATCGCGCTGGTGTTCCTCTACATCACCGCGTCGATCTTCCTCTATGGCGGCAATCTGAACACAGTCATCTCCAGACTGCGAGCCGAGCGGAAGCGGGCGCGGGAACAGTCTGCGCCCGCTGCCACCGACACCGATCCCCCGCTCGTGCGCGAGTGAGGGGCGTGCCGGCCCTTACCCAGCCGCCGCTTCGATCGCATCGTCCAGGTTGCGTAGACCCGTGCGCGGCGCGCTCACCAGCACCGCCATGTTGCCCGGCTTGTGCTGGTTCTTCCACATCAGCTGATGCGCCGCCGGAATCTTGTCCCACGGGAACACCTCGCTCATGCACGGATCGATCCGCCGATCCATCACAAACTGGTTGGCCGCGCTGGCCTGCTTCAGATGCGCGAAATGCGAGCCCTGGATACGCTTCTGGCGCATCCAGACGTAGCGCGCATCGAAGGTGATATTGAATCCGGATGTACCCGCGCAGAACACCACCATGCCGCCGCGCTTCACCACGAGGGACGAGACCGGGAAGGTCGCCTCGCCCGGATGCTCGAACACGATATCAACGTCGCGCTTGCCGGTGATGTCCCAGATTGCCTTGCCGAATTTGCGCGCCTCCTTGACCCACGCGTCATATTCCGGCGTGTTAACGGTCGGCATCTGGCCCCAGCAATTGAAGTCCTTGCGGTTGATGACGCCCTTGGCGCCGAGGCCGAGTACGTAATCGCGCTTGCTTTCATCCGAGATCACACCGATGGCGTTGGCGCCCGAGGCCGCGCAGAGTTGCACGCCGAACACGCCAAGGCCTCCGGAGCCGCCCCATACCAATACGTTGTCGCCCGGCTTGAGGGTGTGCGGCGGATGGCCAAACAGCATGCGATAGGCGGTCGCGAGCGTGAGCGTGTAGCAGGCAGCTTCTTCCCAGGTCAGATGCGAGGGCTTCGGCATGAGCTGCCGCGATTGCACCCGGCAGAATTGCGCGAAGGATCCGTCCGGCGTCTCGTAGCCCCAGATGCGCTGAGAGGTCGAGAACATCGGGTCGCCACCGTTGCACTCTTCGTCGTCGCCATCATCCTGATTGCAGTGGACGATGACCTCATCGCCGACCTTCCAGCGCTTGACCTTGGAGCCGACCGCCCAGATCACGCCGGACGCATCCGAACCGGCGATGTGATAGGGATGCTTGTGGACATTGAACGGCGAAATGGGCTGTCCGAGACCGGCCCATATTCCGTTGTAGTTCACGCCCGCTGCCATCACGAGCACCAGCACATCGTTCTCGCCGATCGGCCAGGTCGGCAGGACTTCGATCTGCATCGACTGCTCAGGCGGCCCGTGGCGCTCCTGCCGGATCGCCCAGGCGGTCATGTTTTCAGGAACGTGCCCGAGCGGCGGAATTTCTCCGACCGCATACAGGTTCTTAACCATCTGAAGCTTCGGCGCGGCTGTCATGGCAATGAGGCTCCGGCTCGATCGGTACCCGAATTGTGACGCGTTCCATATTGCACTGCAACAGAATTGAGCGCTGAATGTTGCGTGTCGGGCCCGCAGCGCCGCTGGCGACGCGATTGCGGCAGACTGTCGCGCGATCCGTAGGCCTTTTCTCAAGGATTTCGCCGGAAAAGGAGATTTCGACTGTCGTTCCGGCGAATTCTGCATGCTGCGTGAAATCAGCTTCGAGGCCTTGGATACGATCCTGCCGATCCTGTCGCGCGGGTTTCCGGCCATGCGTGCCGGCGGCTGGGCCGCGGCGATCGGACGGTTACGCCGATTTGGCGCAGCCGACCCGAAGGCACGCGCCGCATACCTCCTCGAACACAAGGGCCGCGGCGTCGGCGTGATCCTTACAATTCCGAGCAGCCGGACGGACGACAGCGAGGCGGCGCCGCGCCGGATTGTGAATTTATCGAGCTGGTACATCGACCCGGACTATCGCTGGCGCGCGCCGCGCATGCTGCAGTCCGTCACGGCATCCGACGCGACCCTCTACACCGACCTGACAGCCACGCCGCCCGTTCGCGCGATGATCGAGCGTTTCGGCTTCCGGGGCTGGACCGAAGGCACGCTGGTCTTTGTGCTTCCACGATTTGCGGTCGGCTTTGCGAAAGCCTCGTACGTGGTGCCATTGCGCGACCTGCCGCCGGATGCTTTCGCAGGGCCGATCCGGCGCTTGCTGGACCAGCATGCTGCGCTTGATTGCGTGGTCGGAGGCCTGTGGGATGGCGCGGCGCTGCGGCCCGTCGCTTTCTCGCGAAAGACTTATCGTGGCATCCGCGCGGCGCGGCTGGTGTTTGCCAACGACCGCGCCACGATCTTCGCCCATCTCCCGGCGATTTCGCGTTTTCTGCTGCGCGAACAGATTCTGGTGCTCGCCGTGAATGCGGATCGCCGCGAGCGCATCGCCGGCAGCATCTTCATGCTTCGCAGCGCGCCCGCCTTCTACAAGGGCGCGACACCGCCCGCGCCGTGCGACCTGGCATTTTCCGAATTCGTCTTTCTCCAGATCTGACCGCACCATGGCAGGAACAAACATGCTGGCACCCGAACAAATCGACGTCAGAGCCGTCGTCACCGATTATCTGCGCGATCGTTTTCCGGCGCTGGCCGGCAAACCGCTTGAAGATACAACGCCGCTGCTGACCGGCGGCCTCATCGACTCTCTTGGCATTCTCGACCTCACCGCCTTTCTGGCCGAACGGCTCGGTATCCAGATCGCCGACGAGGACTTCGAGCCAGACAATTTCGAATCCTTCGGGCGCCTGATCGCATTCGTGGAGCGGCGCCGGTCGTGATGCCGGCGCCCGTCCTCACGCACGATCTCCTCGGGGATTCGGGCGGTGACGGTCGCGTCGCGCTGATCCACGATGCGCGCCACATCGCCTATGCCGAACTGCGCGCGCTTGTGCGGCGTTACGCATCGGCGCTGCACGCGGCGGGACTGAAGCGCGGCGACCGCGTCGCCATCCTGCTCCCCAAGTCGATCGAGGAATGCGCGGCGATATTCGCAGTAAGCCGCGCCGGCGGGGTTTTCGTACCCGTCAATCCGCTGCTGCGGCCGGCACAGGTGCGCCATATCGTTGAGGATTGCGAAGCGCGCATCCTGCTCACGGACTCTTCGCTTGGCGAGAGCCATGGCGCTGCGGTTGTGGACCTGCCCGGTCTGACGGTGCTCGATACCGACACGCTGCAGGCGCCTTGCGGACATGATCTGCCTGCGTCAGAGGGCATCGGCGAGGATCTCGCCGCCATCCTTTACACTTCGGGTTCGACCGGGCGGCCGAAGGGCGTGATGCTCAGCCATCGCAACCTCGTCGCCGGCACCCGCATTGTGCGCAGCTATCTTCACATCAATTCCGCGGACCGCATCCTCTCGGTGTTGCCGCTCAGCTTCGATTACGGACTGAACCAGCTCCTGACTGCAGTGGAGCAGCGGGCGGCGCTGGTGCTACTGAACTTCCGCTTTGGCGACGAGATCGTGCGCGCGATCCGCGATCATGAATGCACCGGGCTCGCCGGCGTGCCGACGGTGTGGTCGATCCTGACCCGCGCCGCGCCGCTGCTTCCCAAGACGCCGCTTCCCTCGCTGCGTTACATCACCAATTCGGGGGGTGCGGTTCCGTCCGCCACCACCGCGCGGCTGCGCGAACTCCTTTCGAGTACTCGCATCTTTCTGATGTATGGGCTGACCGAGGCATTCCGCTCGACCTACCTTCCTCCGGAGGAAGTCGACCGCCGGCCGACGTCCATCGGCAAGGCGATCCCGGAATGCGAAGTCTTCGCCGTGACAGCGGACGGGCAGCGCGCCGCTCCGGGCGAGCCCGGCATCCTGGTGCATCGCGGACCGACCGTCTCGCTCGGTTACTGGAAGCGCCCGGAAGACACCGCGCGGGTGTTGCGTCCGAACCCGCTGATCCCGCCGTCCTGCGGCGGCGATACCGTCTGCTATTCCGGTGATCTCGTCACCCAGGACGAGGACGGCTTTTTCTATTTCGTCGGGCGTGACGACGCGATGATCAAGTCATCCGGCTATCGCATCAGCCCGACCGAAGTGGAAGAAGTGCTGATGGCGACCGGTCGGTTCCGCCAGATTGCGGTGATCGGGCTGCCGGATGCGATCATCGGTCAGCGTGTGCATGCGGTTGCGGTCGGGCGCTCGGAGACCATCGATGTGCGTGAGGCGCTGAGCGCGGCATCCGAGAAGCTTGCCGCCTTCATGCTGCCGCGCGACATCGAGCTTGTCGCGGAACTGCCGGTCACGCCGAACGGCAAAATCGATTACAAGGCCCTGGTTGCGGAACGGGTTGGGCATGCAGGCTGCTGAAGCCGCTGTCGCGGATCCTCTGGCGCGCACTCTCGTCGCCGCGCATTACGCGATCGATGGCCGGCACCTGATCGCAGGCGGCATGACCGTCGAATCTCTGGCCGACCGCTTCGGAACGCCGCTCTTTGTCTATGATGCCGCAGTCATGCGGCGCTCTTTTGCGACGCTCAAGTCCGCGCTGGAGGGCTTCGCCGATATCGTTTTTTCGATCAAGGCGAACCCCAATCCGGCGATTGCCCGCCTTTTCGTCGAGATGGGAGCGGGGATCGAGATCGCGTCGCTCGGCGAATATGAACGCGCACGGAACGCCGGTGCCGCGCCGCACGACATCCTGTTCGCTGGCCCTGCCAAGCGGGACACGGAACTGGACCGCGTCATCGGCGAGGGCATCGGCGAAATCCATCTGGAAAGCTTCGAGGAGATTGCACGCGCGGATGCGATCGCGGGACGGGCGGGCAAGCGCGTCGCCGTGTCGATCCGCATCAATCCGGTCGCGGCCGCGCAGGGCGGCGCGATGCGCATGGGCGGCAAGCCCTCGCCATTCGGGTTCGACGAGGAGCAATGCGACGCGGTGCTGCGCGCCGTCGCCTCGGCGGCGAATTTGGACCTGTGCGGCGTGCACCTTTTTGCTGGCACCCAGATTCTCGATGCGGACGTCCTGCTCGGGCAATGGCGGCACGGGCTCGATGTCGCCGGACGCATCGCGCGGGCAACGGGTCGCCCCCTGCGCAGCATCGATCTCGGCGGCGGCCTCGGCATACCCTATTATTCAGGCGATGCCCCGCTGGACCTTGCGGCGGTCCGCGGAGGATTGGATGTCCTCTTGAAGGCGAAGCGCAGCGAGCCGCTGATCCGAGATGCGCGTGTCATCGTCGAGCCGGGACGTTACCTCACCGGCCCCGGCGGGCTCTATGTCGCGAGCGTCATCGCGAGCAAGCTATCGCGCGGCACGCGGTTCATCGTCACCGACGGCGGCATGCATCATCACCTCGCAGCGTCCGGCAATCTCGGCCAGGTCATCAAGCGCGATTATCCGGTCGTTGCGCCGGCGCGGATGGATTCCACGGAATTCGAACGCAGCACCGTCGCGGGGCCACTCTGCACGCCGCTCGACACGCTGGCGCGCGCGGCGAATTTGCCAATGCTCCGGGCCGGAGACCTCGTCGCCGTGATGCAGTCGGGCGCATACGGCCTTTCGGCAAGTCCGAACGGCTTTCTCAGCCATCCGACGGCCGCCGAAATCCTGGTCGATCAAGGGCACGCCGTCGTCATTGGCTGAGCACCGGGTTTCTGTTGCGCGTACCGCGCAACGGACTATGCTGCATTGCAATAGGACATTCGTTTGCGCCGGATAAGGCGGGAATACTCGCGGTGAGCCGCTGACGAGGCGGCTGCACCGCTCTACGATGATCCCGCTGCAATCAAGCCGCGGGGGCGAGGCTCAGCAGCGGTCCCCCGCGCATGTGGGGAGGCGGACATGGGTATCGAAAGCCTTATCGTTTGGCTGATCGTGGGCGGTGTCGCGGGCTGGCTCGCCGGCCTGATCGTGAAGGGCTATGGCTTCGGCCTGATCGGCAACATTGTTGTCGGCATTGTCGGTGAGGTGATCGCCGGCTGGCTGTTGCCGTGGCTCGGCATTAATCTTGGTAGCGGCATCATCCGGGCGATCGTCAATGCCGTGATCGGCGCGGTGATCCTGCTCGTCATCATCGGCTTCTTCAGACGCTAGAGCAGACGTGGCGCGGAGATCGAATGGGCGACAGCGCGGACGACAAACCGAAACGGGACAAACCCTGGATTTTCCGGACCTATGCCGGGCATTCGACCGCCGAAAAGTCGAACGCGCTTTACCGGCAGAATCTCGCGAAGGGCCAAACGGGCCTGTCCATCGCCTTCGATCTCCCGACCCAGACCGGCTACGACTCCGACCATCCGCTCGCGGCAGGCGAAGTCGGAAAGGTCGGCGTGCCGATCTCCCATCTCGGCGATATGCGGACGCTGCTCGATGGCATTCCGCTCGCCGAGATGAATACGTCGATGACGATCAACGCGCCGGCGGCGTGGCTACTCTCGCTTTATATCGCCGTTGCGGATGAAACCGGCGCACCGCGCGACAAGCTCACCGGCACGACCCAGAACGACATCATCAAGGAATATCTGTCGCGCGGCACCTATGTGTTTCCGCCCGGCCCGTCCATGCGTCTGATCAAGGACACGATCCTGTTCACGACGAAGGAAATGCCGAAATGGAATCCCGTGAATGTGTGCTCGTATCACCTGCAGGAAGCAGGCGCGACGCCCGTTCAGGAATTGGCCTATGCGCTCGCCACCGCGATCGCGATCCTCGACATGGTCAAGGCCTCCGGCGAAGTAGCGGACGGCCAGATGGGCGAGGTGGTCGGGCGCATCTCGTTCTTCGTGAACGCGGGCATGCGCTTCATCACCGAAATCTGCAAGATGCGCGCCTTCGTCGACATGTGGAACGAAATCACCGCGCAGCGCTATGGCGTCACCGATCCGAAGCAGCGGCTGTTCCGCTACGGCGTGCAAGTGAACTCGCTCGGACTGACCGAGCCGCAGCCCGAGAATAACGTCTATCGCATCTTCCTGGAGATGCTGGCCGTCACGCTGTCGAAAAAGGCCCGCGCCCGCGCCGTGCAACTTCCGGCCTGGAACGAGGCGCTCGGCCTGCCGCGGCCGTTCGATCAGCAATGGTCGCTGCGCGCGCAGCAGATCCTCGCCTACGAATCGGACCTTCTCGAATACGGCGACATTTTCGACGGATCGGTCGAGATCCAGAAGAAGGTGGATGCGCTGATCCAGGCCGCCGGGAAGGAACTTGCAACCATCGAGCGCTTAGGCGGCGCGATCGCGGCGGTCGAGATGGGCTACATGAAGCAGCAACTGGTCGAAAGCAACACCAGACGGCTGGAAGCGATCGAGGCCGGCGACAGCGTCGTGGTCGGCGTCAACAGCTTCACCGAGAGCGAACCCTCCCCGCTCATTGGCGGCGTCGATGCCATTCTCACCGTGCCGCAGGAGATCGAGGCGGAACAGGTCGCGCGGCTCAATGCCTGGCGCGACGCACGCGACGTCAAGGCGGTGGAGGCTTCACTGAAAGAATTGCGCCGCGCGGCCAAGGAGGGCATCAACGTCATGCCCGCCTCGATCGCCTGCGCCAAGGCCGGCGTCACCACAGGCGAATGGGGCGCGGTGTTCCGCGAGGTGTTCGGCGAATATCGCGCGCCGACCGGCGTGCCAAAAGCCGCGCGCCAGGTCGGCGGTGCGCTGCTGGAGCCGGTGCGCGCCGAGGTCGAGCGTGTGTCGCACAAGCTCGGCCGACGCATGAAATTCCTGGTCGGCAAGCCCGGCCTTGACGGCCATTCCAACGGCGCCGAGCAGATTGCGGTGCGGGCGCGCGACGTCGGCATGGACGTGATCTATGCCGGCATCCGCTTCACGCCCGCCGAACTCGTGAAGACCGCGAAGGACGAAGGCGTCGACGTGATCGGGCTGTCGATCCTCTCCGGGAGCCATGTGCCGCTGGTGCGAGAGGTGGTCGACCGCATGCGGTCCGAGGGGCTTGACGACGTGCCGGTGGTTGTCGGCGGCATCGTGCCACCGGAGGACGAGGCAACGCTGCGCGAAGCCGGCGTCGCCGCCGTCTACACGCCGAAGGATTTCCAGATCAACCAGATCATGTCCGACGTTGTGCGGATCGTCGAAGAAGCGAACGGGAAGATGGCGTAAGCACCCTCTCCCCGCTTGCGGGGAGAGGGTGGCGAAGCATTGAAGATGCGAGCCGGGTGAGGGGGAGCCTGCTGCCTGCGCTGCGCAGGCCCCTCACCCGACCTTATTCGCTTCGCTCATGCGGTCGACCTCTCCCCGCAACCGCGGGGAGAGGTGAGCCGAGCCGCCCCACTGCTCCCACCAGCGCCGCAGGACTGACCGGCTTCGTCAGATAATCCGTCATGCCCGCTGCGCGCGCCTTCCGGGCATCGTCGTCGGACGAACATCCCGATATGCCGATGATCGGAATACGCGCGACGCCGGCAGGCAGCGCGCGGATACGGCGCGTCGCCTCCAGTCCGTCGATGCCGCCCGGCAGCATCATATCCATCAGAACAAGATCGTAGCCGCCGGTCTGCACGGCGCTCACCACCGCCTCGCCACTCGTCACGAAATCCACGCGATGGCCAAGCTCGGTCAGCATCGCATTCAGCACCACGCGTCCGAACGGATTGTCCTCGGCGCAAAGAATGCGAAGCGATGCAGCTGGCGTTGCCCGTCCCGCACCTCTCCTGTCGTCCGGCACGGCATCGCTCCGGGCCGCTGTCGCTTCCACCGCAACAGTGAGCGTGAAGGTCGAGCCCTCGCCCTCTTTGCTGACGACGGCGAGATCGCCGCCCATCGCCTTGGCGAGCCGCTTCACCAACACGAGCCCGAGCCCGGTGCCCCCATATCGGAGCGACACGTCCCGGCTCGCCTGCGCGAATGGACGGAACAGCTTTGCGATCTCCGACCTGGTCAGTCCGATTCCGCTGTCGCTCACTGCGAAATGCAGGCGGGTAAGGTTGCGCCCCGCCGGCTCCGCCGTGACCGAAAAGCGCACACGACCCCGCGCGGTGAACTTCACCGCATTGTCGGCGAGGTTTTCGAGTGCGGCCCGCAATCGCACGGGATCACCGAGCGTCTGCGTCGGCAGCTCGTCGCCGATTGCGATCTCCGCGGTCAGACCGCCTGCCTGTGCACGCGCCGCAAGCGCGGCGGCAACTGACTGCGCAAGCTGGCGCGGCGAAAATGGAATGCTTCGCAAGACAAGTCCTGCCCGATCCGCCTTCACCGCATCGAGCACCACCGATGTCGTCTGCGCGAGGTGGTCGGCGGCGTCGCGGATCGCGCGCGCCCA